>Ga0187873_1002669_pt1 | contig 13297 bp, 9 predicted proteins | sample June2016WEW_16_1_2_FD_133012 | JGI IMG/M metagenome (GOLD analysis project Ga0187873, IMG submission 133012) | Peatland microbial communities from SPRUCE experiment site at the Marcell Experimental Forest, Minnesota, USA - June2016WEW_16_100 | ecosystem: Environmental > Terrestrial > Soil >... | reverse complement strand
GCGGGCGTCGGTTTTGTTCCTGGCCACGGCCTTTTTCATCGTGCCCGGCCGGCAGGGGAGGGGGCAGGATGTTCAGCACCTGAGCATCACTCAGGCGGGCGGCATGCCCGGGCTGCCGGTGATGACCGGCATCCAACCAGGCAGCAACGGGGTGAGCCTGACCTGGGACGGGCCCTCCGGCTATTATCAGGTGTTTCAGAAGGCCGGCCTGGCGGGCTCGAAATGGGAGCCGCTGGGCAAGGCGACCAACCTGGTGAGGCAGGCGACGATTAGCCCTTTGCAGGGCAACACTTTCTTCCGCGTCTCGGGGCCCACGAACGCGTACGCGGGCTGGAGTGCTTGCTCGGAGTGCCATGAGAACATTTATGCCACGGTGGTGAACACACCGCACGCGAGCGCATTTGAGACGCTCGATGCGCAACAGCGGACCAACAGGGCCCTGCTGGCCGATTCCACGGTGGGCTACGGGTTGACGACCGGGTTCCAGAGCCAGACGGCGACTCCGCAGCTTGAGGGGGTGCAATGCGAGAATTGCCACGGCCCGGCGGCCAACCATGCCGCCAGCGATATGGACCCGACGGTGAGGCCGCGGGTCGAGTTGGCGGCGACGGTTTGCGGCGGGTGCCACACGGGACCGGAACATCCGACCTTCGAGGAATGGAACACCAGCGCCCATGCCAAGGTGGTGGCGGGCGTTGATTTGAATTCCACGAATCTGATCGACAGTTGCGGGCGATGCCATTCGGGTTCTGTGCGCTACAGTCTTCTTTCGGGACAGGAGCCGCGGCCCGGGGATGCCGATGTGGGGATCGTCTGCGCGACCTGCCACGACCCGCACCAGACCAACGGCAACCCCGCCCAGGTCCGGTATCCGCTGGCCTCGACGAATGATTATTATATCACGGCAGCCGGTCTGTTTACGAACCAAATCAATCCGGCCATCAACCTGTGCGCGCAGTGCCACAATCATAGAGGGGCGTCCTGGACCAATTCGGCCGCTCCGCCGCATCACTCGCCGCAGTACAACATCCTGCTGGGGACGGCAGGGGAGCTGGAGTCGGGGCTTCCGCACTACGAGCCGGCCAGCCACGCGCTGTTGATCACCAACCAATGTGTCGGCTGCCACATGCAGACCAGCCCCTACCAGGGCCAGGCCCAGCCGGCGGTGACGGGGCACACATTCACGGTGGGTTCCTACAATCTGTGCCTGACCTGCCATCCCTATCATCCCGAGCGCTTGGTCCAGTTTGTGCAGGGGATAGTTTCGAACCAAATCAACCAAGTAGCGCAGGACCTGGATCTTTGGGCTTCCAATAGGGCGCCTGCGTCCCTGTGGGCCAAGTACAAAGAACGGGCGTGGGAATATACGATGCCGGGCCAATTGTCTTCCGGGGGACCGGGACCCGATGCGAGCGAACAATCGCTCATTTCGACCAACATACAGAAGGCCCGTTTCAACCTGTACCTGATTTTGAATGACGGCAGTTATGGCGTCCATAACAGTCCTTATTCAGTAAGTCTGCTGAACCAGGCGAGCCAATGGATTCAAGCCGAGTTGGATGATTGATATGATGCCCACAGCCAACAGACCAAAAATGTTTTCCCCGCGCTGGGGACGGGCGGCGGCCCTGGTGGGCGGAACCATCAGCCTGCTGGCGGCCGGCATTTCGTGCCAGAGCGTGAGCCGTTCGGTGGTGATGCTGCCCAACGTGCCGGGGGCGAAGTACATTGGCTCCAAAGAGTGCGAGCAATGCCATGAAGAGATCAGCCGGGGCTTCAAAACGGCGGACCACGCGCGATTGATTGCCGAGGGGCCCAATGCGCTGGGGGCCGGTTGCGAGTCGTGTCATGGCCCGGCGAGCCTGCACTCTGACTCCGGCGGGGACGTCAAACCGCCCTATAGCTTCACGGCCGGCCGGCCGCAGCGGGGGAGCACGGGCGCTGGCATGGCGGAATCCCCTCCGCGCGCGGTCGAGACGGTCTGCTATCAATGCCATGGAGAGGTCCGGGGGCAGTTCAGCCTGATGTATCACCATCCCGTGCCCGAAGGCAGGATGAGCTGCATACAATGTCATCCGCCGCACAAGGGCAAGGCCTACGCCGGGGGAGGCACGGCGCTGCTTTCGCAGGCGCAGATGTGTTTTGAGTGCCATCCGGCCCAGCGCGGTCCCTTCCCCTTCGAGCACGAGGCCATGCGCGAAGGTTGCCCGACCTGCCATGCCGTGCACGGCTCGATCAACGCCAAGCAACTCACCGTGCGCGACTCCAATTTGTGTCTCAAGTGCCATTTTCAGCAGGTCAAGGGCGGCGTCATCCTGATTGGGAATTCCAACCACACGTTGCGCTTGCGGCAAGGCGCTTGCTGGAGCGCCGGCTGTCACGAGGCGGTGCACGGCTCCCGTGTCAACCCTTCCCTTCGATTCTAACCCCTAACCTGAGACCCGATGACAACTATATCCGGACCCAAGCGGCACGGTGGCGGGCGTCTTTATGCTGTGTGCCTTGGCCAGAGTCTGCTCGTGGCGTCGTTATGGCTGGGAATCAGCCTGGCCGGCGGCGCTGAGGCCACGACCAACGCATCACCGGCGAAGGCGGGTGGGGCCGCGACCAACGCGGCACCGGCCAAAGCGGGCGAGGCCACGACCAACGCGCCGCCCCCCAAGGCCGAGGAGTCCGCCTCAAAGGCGCCGGCCCAAGCGGGTGAGGCGGCTGCCGCGCTGACGCCGGAGCAGATGTATGAGGGCGGGGCCGGCCCGTATAAGAATTGGGTCGAGGTTGCGGCCGGCGGCTTGGTGGTTAAAGGGGATGCCGGACAGGCCGAGCAGCGGCAGCAGATGAAGCGAGGGGCCTTTGGAGGAATCGAGGACCTGCACGTCGAGGGGAACATCGATAAGAAGACGACTGTGGCCCTCGACGGCCACGGGCTTTTCGACGACCACGATTACCAGTTGAGCCTCAATGTCAAGCGCGAGGACACGGGCTATGTGCGGCTAAGTTTTGAGAACTTCCGCACCTGGTCTGACAGTTCGGGCGGCTTCTTCGGTCCGGACAAGCTGCATTTTTCGACCTCGGGCGAGGGGCTGCCACTGGACCGGGGCAAGATCTTGTTCGAGGCCGGTTTGACTCCCAAGAACGGTCCCAAGGTCACCTTCAGGTACACGCATCAGTACCGTGAGGGGGACGAGAGCTCCACGATTTGGGGGCCGGTGAACACTTCTTTGGGAACGCGCAATATATATCCCGGCTCTTACAACATGGATGAGAAGTCGGACGCATTCCAGGTGGACGTCGCGCACCGCCTCGCGTCGGTTGATTTCGGCGGGGGGATTCGGTATGAGCACGGGACCATGAACGACGGGCTGCGGACCACCTCCCAGCCGGGCGGACTGGACCAGCAGCAGATTACCGGCCGGCAGGGCACGGACTATGACCTGTTCAGCGTGCATGCCTTTGGCGAAACGTGGCTCAAGAAGGACCTGTTTCTGTCCTCGGGTTTTGTCTTCGATAATCTGGACAGCAAGTTTTCCGGGAGCCAGGTTTACGGCGGGGACTTCAACGTGGCTTTCACTCCGAACGCCCTGAGCGGGCTCGGTTATTATGATCTCAACGGTGGTTCGCACCTGCACGACTACGTCTTCAACCTGAACCTGTTGGCGATGCCGGCCAAGGCCCTGACCATCATCCCTTCGGTGCGGGTGGACAAGGAAGATTGGAGCGCGGATTCGGGCGGGACCGGCACCCTCGGCGCGTTTCCGACCGAGCCATTCAGCAGCCGGAGCGACATGGATGAGCTGGATGTGCAGGAACGCGTGGACCTCCGGTACACCGGCCTCACCAACTGGGTCTTTTACGCCGGGCCGCAGTGGACGGAAGGCAGCGGCAACTTGAAGGAGAACGGCGGCCTGAGCCAGGTGAACGGAATCGGGCTCCCGCCGATTCAGTATGCGACAGACAACTCGCGTTGGTTTCAGAAATACTTGCTGGGCGCGCGCTGGTATCCGACCCGGCGGCTGACGCTCGATGCGGGAGGCTATTACAAGTGTGACAAGTATAACTACGATGCCACATTGGACAGCACCCCCAATGCGTATCCGGGTTTCCTGGCGATGCAGGGTTTCGAAACCTACGATGGCAATCTGCGCCTCACGCTCAGGCCGGTTCAGAATGTGACGCTGGTCGGCCGTTATGAATATCAATTGTCCACCGTGCAGACCGCTCCCACTCCCGATTCCGGGCTCAGCGAAACCGAGTCGGCCACGATGACCAGCCACTTCATTGCGTTGAACGCCGGTTGGGTCCCCTTTAACCGCTTGAGTTTGCAGCTCGGGTTCAATTATGTGTTGAGCGCTGTTCGCACGCCGGCGTCCGATTATACGGCGGCCGTGCTCAAGGCCGAGAACGACTATTGGACCTTAAACTTCAACACCGGCATGGTCCTGGATAACAAAACCGATCTGAATTTGGGTTACTTCTACTATCAGCCCGACAATCTTCAGAACAACTCCGCCGCGGGCCTGCCCTTGGGCGCGGCGGCCCAGGAGCACGGGGTGACTGCCATGCTTACCCGGAGGCTTAGCAACCATTTGCGCCTGAACCTGAGATACGCCTTCACTCACTTCGAGGATTTTGCCTCGGGCGGATTCAACAACTACCAGGCGCAGCTTGTATCTTCCAGCTTGCAGTACCGGTTCTAACCCGTTTTCAATGACCATCGGCGCAGGCTGCGCCTAACCCCACTTCAACGGCGTTCCCGCTGCTCTCAGCAGGTGCTGTCGAAGCCGGGGACCCCAGTTTTCGCGCGCTCCCAACATCCATTTGAGCTGCCTGGTGGAGCGCCAGCCGCTCCCATATTTTGAACCATTCGGTCTCCCACCAACGAATGTCGCTATTCATTGCCGAGACTTTACCGCCTCGAATGGGTTCACTTCAATTGGGCCAAGACCGGAAAATCACACCGGGGATTCACCGGGAAACGGGCGCATTTCACTTATTTGGGTGGCCGCTCCTATCGTAATCTTCATCCTGCTCCTAATCTCCTTCGGGCCACCCACACGAGATTAGGAGCAAGATTAGGATTAGGAGCCAGAAACTGCCACCCCAAAAGGTGAAATGCACTGGTGTCGGGGCGGGCAGGCGGTTCAAGATTGACCGGCGGTTCGGTGCATGAGTTTTTGGAAGCTCTCGGCGGACTTGCGCCCGGTGTATCGGGCCGGGCCGCATCCGGCCTGCTGGCCCAGGGGGCGCAACGATTCGCGGTTCTGGCAGGCCCCTTCCAACTTGGCGAGAGCTTGGCGGAGCGGGCCGTCCAATTGGCGCGGGCCCTGGGCGGTTTGAAAAACGGCGGCCTCCACTACCCCGAGCGCGAGGGCCGGCAGTTCGTGGACCAATGAGTGCGTTACTCGTTTATTCCCCAGTGACGCGAATAACTGAATCGTGTCTCCCGCTGGAGAATCTCGTTCATGACGTCGGTTTTGGTGGTGGCTCCGGCCCTGATTCTCTCAGGGGAAAGGCTAAGCGAACCATTTTTCAGTTGGTCCCGCTGCTCATGAGTCGGAGTGATGTCGTGCATCAGTTTTGAGGTGGCAGTTGCATTAGCGCCCAAGTGAAGCTTCTTCATATCGAGTCTTTCTTTCGATCTGCGCCGGCCCGAGTCTGACAAAAAAAGGATTCCCTTTTCGCGACCATGGCCCGTTTGTACACTGCTTATGGACTGCTGTCAATAATATTCCACAACATATTGGGGCGGGCGCGCAGGGCCGTTGACATCCCGAGTTGTCGGGGCGCGCCCAAGGGCTTCGCCAATTCCAGGGCCGGTATGCCGGGTCGCGAAGCATTTGGCGCATGCAACGCCGAGGCGGCTTTTACCTGGACTTGTGGCTGCCTGTCGACTTGGGTTTCGCCTCGATGCATCGCTACGGCTGAGGGGAAAGCATTTTCCGTTCGGCCCCAATCGTCCGCTCGAGGCCCTCGGGGAGTTGGACCAGCGGGCGCCAGCCCAGCGCCCGCAGGGCGGAGGTGTCGGCGCGGGTGAACATGGGCTCGCCGGGACGATAGGCAAGGGCCCCGAAAGACAGACGGGAGCGGCTGCCGGTGAGTTTGTGGATAAGTTCCACAAGGTCGCGCACCGGGACCGGGTTGCCGCTGCCGATTTCATAGTTGGCGAATCCGCCGCCAGGGGCGCTGCCGGGCGTCTCGCATTCCAGAAGCGCGAGCATGGCGCTGACGACGTCGCTGACGTAAATGAAGTCGCGCTGCTGGCGTCCGTCGGTGAGGCGGATTTCCGGGACATTGGCCAGACATTGGGTGATCAGCCCGGTGATGAACTTGGCGGGGTCGTCGTCGGGCCCGTAGAAATGCTGGACCTTCAAGTTGAGCACTCGGGTGGGGCCGCCGGCCCGCATTAACCATTGGGCGGCGTGATGTTTGCTCAGGGCATAGAGGTTGAGCGCCGGGTCGAGGATGGTATCGGTGTTCAGGAACAGGGGCACGCGGCGTTGGGCGGCCAGGTGATAGAGCCGCACGGGCAAGAGGGTGTTGGTCTCGAGCATCTGGACGGGCGATTCACCGCGGCGGCCATAGAGGGCCGCACAGTGGATGAGGGCATCCGGGATTTTTGGGCCTGAAAAAGGGGCCTCCAGTTCCTCCGGGGCGCAGTGCCAGCGCACTTGCCCGGCCAGGGGGCCCAGCCGCCGGAGATCGCTGGAGTGGCGGCGAATGGCCTCGACCGTGTGCCCGCCCTGGAGCAGCGCCCGGCACAGATGACTGCCCAAGAAACCCGTGGCGCCAGTTAGGAGAACGACCCGAGGCATAGCCCAGTCATTTCAGCTTGCTCTTTACGAACTCGGTGACGCTTTCGATCATGTAATCGAGCATGGGAGGGGTCAGGCCCGGGTAGGCGCCGATGAAGATCGCCTGGTTCATGATGCGGTCGGCGCCGCTTAAATCGCCGACCGCCCGGAAAGCGGCCGGATTGTCTTTGCGGAGTTGCACGAAGGCGGGTTGACGGAGGAGGTTGCCGCCAAAGAGCATGCGGTTGCCGATCTTTCTTGCATCCAGGCCCCGGGCCAACTCGGTGCGGGTAAAGGGGGCGCCGGGCTTGACGAGCATCATGAAGCCGAACCAGGAGCAATCGGCGCGGTGGCCCGAACTGTCCCAGGAAAAGCCGCCGGGCGACCAGCCGGCGGCGTGGGTCGGGAGCATGAACTGGAAGAACTCCTCCAGTGGCGCCAGCCCGCGCCGGAGCCGTTCCCAGTTGGCTTTTCTGGCCTGGATGAAGCGCGGCAGTTTGAGGAGTTGGGCGCGGCCAATGGCGGCCTGCGGGTCGAGGGGCTTCAGGTTATAGCCCAGGTGCGAGTAGATGTACTTGTGGTCGTAGCCCTCGGGCAGTTCGCCCAGCTTCCACTGGAAGCGGCGCCCGCAGGTGTTGTCCTTGCCGCTCGCGCACCAGCAATCCCGGCCCCAATCGCGGAAACTCTCCAGGATGACCCGGAGCTTGAGGTTGTCGCGGACATTGACCGCCCCGCCTTCGCCCAACGTCAGATGATGCGGCGGGTAGAACGACTGCGTCGAAAGGTCGCCGAAGCTGCCTGTGGGCCGCCCGTCATAAGCGCAGCCCAGGGCGTCGCAATTGTCCTCGATAAGCCACAAGTCATGGCGATGGCAGAACTCGGTTACCGCGGCCAGGTCGAAAGGGTTGCCCAGGGTGTGGGCCATCAAAACGGCTTTGGAGCGCCCCGGGTTGCGCGCCTCTTCCAATTGCTCCACCCGCCCGTTGAGCGTCAACGGGTCGTTGTCGATGAAGACCGGGACAAGACCGTTCTGGAGGATGGGCGCGACCGTGGTAGGAAAACCGGCGGCGACCGTGATGACCTCATCCCTGGGGTTGAGCCGGCGCGCGCCCAGGCGGGGGCTGGACAGGGCCGCCATGGCCAGCAGGTTGGCTGAGGAACCGGAGTTGCACAGGACGCTGGCTTTGACGCCCAAAAACTCGGCCAGGCTCTTCTCGAAGGCCGCCCCCTCGGGCCCGAGCGTCAGCCAAAAATCGAGCGTCGCCCCGACGGCCGCCGCCACTTCGTGCTCGGTAAATACCCGTCCGGCGTAGGGCACCGCGGTTTGTCCGGGAACAAACGGCGCGCGCTCGACTCCGGATTCCTCCGCCGACTCGTAGCCGGGGCGATTGGCGGCATGGGCCAGACGCGCGAATTCGCGGGTAAGCCGGAGGATTTCCTCTTTCAGTTTGGCGGCATCGGAATGCATCTGGCGGTTCTATGCCGTGCGGCGGGTACGGCTTTCTTTAAATTAAAATCGCTTGAAAAGGGCCTGGACGCCAGCATGACTTTCGGGATCAAGCGCGCGCTGAAAGCGCGGGGATGCCGCGCACTCCAGACGCGCCGCGAATTAGGGACACACGGCCGAAACCGCGAAGCGTTTGGAGTGCGGCGCATCCCGCCGCTTTTGGCCCCGCCTCCGACGGAAAGAGCGCAGGTCGCGGAGCTTACCCCCGCCCTTGCAGGGCGGGCCATGAAATTGGAGCCGGTTTCCCAGGGCGTTGCCCTGGGCTGATATGCCCGCACGCCGTTGGCGTGCAAGATGTCCAAAGCGCGTGACCTCTGAAGCCTCACCTTGCCCCTCCATCCCCGTCCGGCGCGGCACAGGACCGGCCATCCGCACTCCGCACTCCGCACTCCCCCTCAGGCGCGGTCCAGGCCAGGCCCTGGCGGCGGGCGCAATCCACGTAGGTCTCGATCTGGCCGAGCGCCAGGGCGGCCAGGTCAGGATGGCCGGCAGCGTGGCGCCCCTTGTACCAGGCCGTGGTGTGGCGGATCGCCTCCTGGAAAGTCCAGACGGGGCGCCAATCCAGCAGTGCGCTGGCCTTATCGATGGCCAGCGCGAGCAGCCCCGCCTCGTGCGGTTGATTGGGGTCGGAGCCGTCCACCCACTGGCCCGGCCAGTGTTTGAGGAACTCCTGGACGACGTCGCGGACGCTATGGCGGGCAGTGGGGCCGGGGCCGAAGTTGAATCCGCCGGCCAGGGGTGAGTTCTTGCCCGCCACGCCGAGCCTGGCGCCGAGCCAAAGATAGCCGCTGGAGCATTCCAGCACGTGCTGCCAGGGCCGCACCGCCCGGGGGTTCCGCACCAGTATCGGCCGCTTGTCGATCAGGGCGCGCACGCAATCCGGGACCAGGCGGTCCTGGGCGTAATCGCCGCCGCCAATAACATTGCCCGCGCGGGCGGTGGCCAGGGGACCGAGTTTGTCGTTGGGCAGGAAGAAGGATTTGTTCCAGGCCTGGCAGAGCAACTCGGCCACGCCCTTGCTCATGGAATAGATGTCGTGCCCGCCCATGGGATCATTCTCGCGATAGGCCAATTCCCACTCGCGGTTCTCGTAGCATTTGTCGCTAGTGATAATGACCAGGGTGCAGGGCAACTCGGCGCGGCGCACGGCCTCGAGGAGGTTGGCGGTGCCCAGGGCGTTGGTCTGGAAAGTTTCCAGAGGCTCGGTATAAGACCGGCGCACCAACGGTTGGGCGGCCAGGTGGAAGAGGATGTCGGGCCGGACTTCCTGGATTGTGCCGGCCAGCAGGTCGAGGTTGCGGATGTCGCCTTGGATGTCGCCGGCAAAGACCAAGGGTTTGATGACCTCGTAGAAGCTGGGGTTGGTCGGTGGCGGCAGGCTCAGGCCCCAGACTCGCGCCTCGAGCAACTTGAGCCAAAGGCTGAGCCACCCGCCTTTGAATCCCGTATGGCCGGTGACCAGGACCCGTTTGCCTTTATAGAAGCCGTGGAACATTTGCATTCAAACCTCTTTTTGTGCGCCGCACTTGCTGAACTTCTGCACTTGGTCGCACACATAACCGGCAAACGGTATCGAGCAGGTCCATGCCGGCGAGACGGCGTTCAGGACGTGCAGCGATTTGGCATCGCCCTGGATGACAAAATCCATCTCGAGTTTCCGCGTCTTGATGTTCATCAATTGGGCGCGGATGCCGGGCTTGCCCCAATGCCGATAATCCTCCGGTTTGACTCCTTCCACCAGGGGCGAGGCGAGCGAAACGAGCCGGCGACGGAAATACTTGAGTGTCTCCTCGACGGCGATGCGCTTGAAATCGAACCCGGCGAACAGCAGCAGGCCGAGGTCGCGAAAGAGGATTTCGGCAAACTCGTTGAGTTTGAAGTTCTCCATGCCTTTATATTGTTCCCGCCAGAAGGCCGGGATGGCAGTCGGGCCAATTTTGGATTTGCCGGCGACCGTGACGGTGAAATGAACCCCCAGGAAGGGGTTTCGCAGGTCGGGCACCGGATACACATTGGTCCGCAGGGCGCCGGGCGGTTCCTCCGAATACAAGTAGATCCCTTTAAAGGGGACAATGCGGTAATCCTCGGAAAAGCCGAAGTCGCGCGCGACGCGGTCGGCATAAAGGCCGGCGGCGTTGATGACGCAGCCGGCCTCGAAATCGCCCGCCCGCGTGGCCAGACGCCCGTTGGCGCGTCCCAGGTAGGCGGCATTCTGGTGGATGATGATCCCCTGCCCCAGCGCGTCCTGTTTCATCGAGCAGAGGACCTGCGCGGGGTCGGCAGTGGAAGTGGTGGGCGAGAAAAGGGCGCGTTCAAAGGTCCGCACGCGGGGTTCGATGGCTTTGGCCTCGGCGGCGGTCATGGATTTCAATTCGACGCCATTGGCCTTGCCGCGGCGCTGCAATTCGTCAAGTTGCGGCAGGTCCGAGGCGTCGCGGGCCACCACCAGCTTGCCGCAGCGGTTCACGGGGAGGTTCCGGCGCTGGCAGTATTCGTGAAGGATGCGGTTGCCCTCGCGCGTGAACCGCGCCTTCAGGCTGTCCGCCGTATAGTAGAAGCCGGCGTGGAGGACCCCGCTGTTGCGGCCGCTGGCGTGGAGGCCGCAGTCGGGTTCCTTCTCCAGGAGCACGACGCGCGTATCGGGGAATCGGCTCTTGAGTTCGCGGGCGATGCTCAGCCCGACAATGCCGCCCCCAACGACCAGAAAATCTGCGGTGTTCATTGTCGTGTCTGCCAGACTCTCCAGGGGGCCTGGCCGCCGTTCCAGAGATTGGCCAGCAACTGCTGCTCGCGGTAGGTGTCCATGCACTGCCAGAAACCCGTGTGCGTGAAGGCGGCGATTTGGCCCTCGGCCGCCAGCCGGGCCAGCGGTTGCTGCTCCAGGACGCAGGCGTCGCCGGTGAGGTAATTGCCGATGCGCTTGTTCATGACGAAGAAGCCGCCGTTGATGAAGGCGGTTTCTTTTTCGGCCTTTTCTCTGAAGGCGCTCACGTTCTCGCCGCTCACCTCGAGATCGCCAAACCGGCTGGCTGGTTGGACGGCGGTCAGCGTCACGACCTTTTTCTGCCGGTGGTGAAAGGCAATCGAGGCGTTGATGTCGCTGTTGATGAGCCCGTCCCCGTAAGTCAGCAGGAACGTGTCCTCTTCGATGAAGCGCAGCACGCGCTGGAGGCGTCCGCCCGTCATGGTGGCCTGGCCCGTATCGACGAGGGTGACGCTCCAATCCTCTTCGTCGTGTTGATTGTGGTATTTGATCTGAGGGCGGGCGCCGAGCCGGAGGGTGACGTCGCTGGTATTCCACTGGTAATTGCGGAAGAAGTCCTTAATCACCTCGCCTTTGTAGCCGAGGCACAGGATGAAGTCCTTGTGGCCGTAGTGGGCGTAGATCTTCATGATGTGCCAGAGGATCGGCCGTTCGCCAATCGGCACCATCGGTTTGGGCCGAAACTCGGTTTCCTCGCGCAGGCGCGTGCCCAAACCACCGCACAAAATCACCACTTTCATTGAGATACCAATGCAGCGCGCCCCGATGGCGCCATGCCAATCTCGGCATTTCGGGGCACAGAGTGAGACCGCTCTGCCATCCAGTTTTTTTCCGTGCGTCTTCCGAGGAAGCTTAACATCGTCGAACTACATACCCGTTTTGCGGGGCGGGGACAACCACGAAGAACAAGGGCCTGTTTGAGCTCCCTCGGAGCCAGGCAGCAATATGGGTCCTGGGAAAAGACGGGCTGCGCATTTATGCCACTCTGCTCGACTTCCTCGACCCTCGCAACCTGACCTCCCTCAAAGCCGTCTGGGAAGACCACAAATGGATCGGCAGAGCTTAGGCAAAGCACACGCCGCCCGCCCACGATCTTGGCATTGTCGAGGCGGGCGGCTTAAAACAAACGGTCTCGCCAACGGTCAAGCAAGGATGAACAGAGACATCTTGCCTGCCTCTATCTCTACTCCCATGTGACGGAGAAAGCTGTTCCACCGGATGACAAGGAAGACGGCACCGCTCCCCCCCCACTCGGGTCAATCATAGTCAGAGGATCGTCAGGCCATAAGCTGATCGAACCGGTCCCCTTATTGGCACCAGTTGCGTAGCAGCCGGAGAAATTGACGGTGCCAAAGTCCGCCAGCGGTAAAATCCCGCGTCTTGACGACGGCGCTTCCACGATCCATTCGGCAGACGACCGCGCCATCGTCGATGTGGTGGTGGTATAGCTCGTCGGCACGGTATAGGACACGTTGTGTGTCAGGTTCTTAATGATGAGCAGGAAAACGTTGTTTCCCTGGTATGTCACTTGCGCGCTTATCGAGTCCCCCGCGTTCACCGGAAAACCCGTGATCTCGTAACCACCGCGTGGGTACATTTCAAACCAAGCATAGTTTTGCTGCCCTGATCCCGTCCAGTCCTGCTCCGTCCCAATCTGCTCGACCGTTCCGGAGGTATAGCCATCAATGCCCACCCAGGTGGCCGCATAGGTGGTGCTATGTCTTTTGCCCGTCACGGCAGGCACCGTCCAAGTGCCTTTCACGTAGCTGAAGGTATCTTTGGCGGTACTCGTGTCCAGCGGCACCGCGTAGCCGCTCCAGTTTCCGCTGGTGCCTTCCCAAAGGCGCAGGCGCGGCCCGCCAGCCCGCTGGTGATGCACCGCATCGAAGGGAATCGGTTTCAAGACATAGCCCGCCTGAGACGGGCGGCTCGTTCCCGGTTGAACGGGCGTGGTCGGATTTGTTTGGAGTTCGCCAGCCGCGATTGCCACAGCCACAAGCGCGAACCACCTGAAGGTGTTCCTTTTCATGTTCCTGTTCTGTTGTTCGATGGTTTCCGAGCAGATTACGTTCCAAGCCTCATTTTGTCAACAAGAATCTTTAATTCGGCGGCCCCACGAATTGCGCCAAAAGTTTTGTTACCCGGGAGGGGGGAGAAAGAGCGGGGAAAGCATACGTTGCGCCAGAAGTCGAGTTACCGTGGCCAGAATGGATAAATTGATGAGTCAACCGACCCGGG
>Ga0187873_1002668_pt1 | contig 13301 bp, 16 predicted proteins | sample June2016WEW_16_1_2_FD_133012 | JGI IMG/M metagenome (GOLD analysis project Ga0187873, IMG submission 133012) | Peatland microbial communities from SPRUCE experiment site at the Marcell Experimental Forest, Minnesota, USA - June2016WEW_16_100 | ecosystem: Environmental > Terrestrial > Soil >... | reverse complement strand
TCGGTCATGAAAGCGACCACGTAAGGTTCCGAGATGGGCTGGCCATGGCCGATGGGGAGCGAACGATCCTGGTAGGCCTTGGAACGCAGATGTTCGGGCACAAACTCATGGCGCGGCACCTTGCCCATGACGGCCAGGACCGGGGCATTGGTGATGGCATGTCTGGAGCCGGCCAGTTCGGCCACCATGCGCTGCCGCGCCCGCGCAAAGGAATCGTCCGCCGCAACCGCCCACCGGGATGAGGCGGGACCGGCCAGGGTCAAAATCGTCAGCCACAGGGGCGTCAGCAATATTGGTTTCTTCATGGCTTAACCTCGCACAAGCCAGCGCGTGTCCAAACGCCACAAGCCCGCCGCGCGCGCGTGTTCAACCGCCTGCTCGTACTCTGCCTGGTGAAGGCGCCGATTGATCGCGGCAAAGCGTGATTCGGTCTCCGCTTTGTAGGCCGGGCGGTATTGATCCATGACGTTGACGAACGTGTCGCGGGAACATCCGGCAGCCAGCCAGCGCATGATTTCGCGCGTGTCCTCCAGCAGGCCCGGCATGACCAAATGCCGTACCAGCACGCCGCGCAGCGCCAACCCCTGCTCGTCCACCTTCAACTCACCGACCTGCGCGTGCATCGTCCCGATGACACCCCGCGCGGCGGCAGCGTAATCGCGCGCGCCGAGATATTTCGCGCAATGGTCCGCCTTCCAAAGCTTGAAGTCCGGCATGTAAATGTCCACCATTCCGTCCATGAGGCGGATGCTTTCCAGGCTGTCGTAAGCCGACGTGTTATAGACGAGTGGCAACCGCAGGCCGCGCTCGATGGCCAGCGGCAAAGCTTCGAGGATTTGCGGCATCACGTGCTCCGGGGTGACGAAGTTGAGGTTGTGGCAGCCCGCCGCCTGCAGATCGAGCATCAGGCGCGCGAGTTCCTCCGCCGTGACCTCCGTGCCTTCACTGCGCTGGCTGATATCGAAGTTCTGACAGAACACACATCGCAGATTGCACCTACTGAAGAAAATCGCGCCCGACCCGTTCCCTCCGCGCAGGCAATCCTCCTCCCCGAAGTGCGCAAACGCGCTGGCCACCCGCGCGTGCCGTCCGCTCTTGCACACGCCCATCTTGTTATTGAACCGGTCAATTTGACAGGCGCGCGGGCAAACGCGGCACGACCGCAGCAATTCGACCGCCTGCTCAGCCCGCTCGCGCAGCTTTCCCTCCCCAAAAGTCTTCACATACGCCGGCACGAAATGCTCCCGCGACAGCACAAATTGCCCGCCGCCGTGCAACTCCGCCGGCACAACCTCACGTGATTGGAGGCCAATGTTCATGGCGAAACCAGCAACTCCCGTTGGGTCTTGATGAGAAGGTAGTCTCTGCTTCGGATGAAAGGCAAGCGGGTCGGTGTTCGCAGGCTTCTTGTCAGCCGGCGCTGGTTGCGGCATCCTCGGCTCATGACCCTCTTTCAGCAGCTCTGCCTTGTGCTGGCTGATTTGGTGTTGGTGGTGCACGCCGCTTTCGTCGCCTTCGTTGTCGTTGGGCTGGTGTTGATTTGGGTTGGCCGGTTTCGGGGCTGGGCGTTCGTGCGAAACGTTTGGTTTCGCGCGGCGCACCTCGCGGCCATGGGCGTGGTCGCCGCGGAATCACTTGCGGGCTTTGTTTGTCCGCTGACTGCGTGGGAGAACCAATTGCGGTTGCTGGCGGGCGGCCAGCAGCGTTATGCAGAGTCCTTCATCCAGCACTGGCTTCACCCTCTGATCTTCTTCGACCTTGGCGAACGCGTCTTCGCGGTTGCCTATCTCGCCTTCTTTCTGGCTGTGATCCTCAGCTTCTGGCTGACACCCCCGCGCTGGCCGCGCCGCATTCGATCTTTACCGTCTGACCCGGCAGACACCAGAAGCGTTGGAGCAGGCCGTTTCAACTCATCTGGAGGCACTGGATAACGCCTTCGCCGATTTGCGCAAGAGAGCAGATGATCTTGCCAATGAGATTCAAGAGTCGAGTGGAGGAAGCACAACCTGAACCTCGAAGTTGAGACTTGAAATCAGGGCTTATCAGCGCATAGTCGCAGTGGCGGCGCGTTTGGAGTATTGGGCGCGGAAGTTGAAACGAGTCCTTCACGGTGAGGCATCAAAACGATGTGATGCCAGTGCCAGTGCGCAGGTCTCGGTCTGGAGAACCAATGCAAGATAAGGACAAACTGGTGGCGCTAATCCGCCTTCGGGACATGCTGTATTTTAGCGTGCGGCCAACCGTGCGCCAGTGCGGATTTTCGGCAGAAATCGTTCAAGCGCTGGTCAAAGAACAGCTGATCCAGTTGGGAGACAAAAAGTTTGGCGACGATCCCGACCGATTTGTCATTGAAGAAATCTTACCAGCCGGGCATTCCTTTATTTCACAGCAGCACGCGCTCCGCCACCGACTCAACCTGTAGCGACTCAATCTGCCCATCCGCTTCACACCATGGAACTGCCGGACCAGAGGGGAACCTACATCCTGATTGCCTCGGTTCTGCAAATGAAGCGCCTGAAGATAGGGCGCTTGGGAACCTACGACCTCCTTCCTGGCTTTTACGCTTATGTGGGGAGTGCGTTTGGTCCCGGTGGCATCCGGGCGCGGATACATCATCACCTGGAATCAGTGGCCGAACCGCATTGGCACATCGATTACCTGCTTGGATATGCTGAGCCAGTCGAGGTCTGGTATGCCCTTTGGGGCAGGAAACTGGAGCAGGACCTGGCCGAACTGCTGGAACAGGCGTCCGGTTTTCGTATGTCGATCCATCGCTTTGGCTCATCTGATTACCGGCGCAGCCGGACCAGCCACCTGTTTTATTCCAAACGCCTACCTTCCTTCCGTTGGTTCCAACACCAGGTGAGTGAGCGGTTCGGTGCCGATCTGGCCGTCGGGCAGTATCGAATTGGACCGGAGCAGCCTGCGAACGATCCAGTCAGCCCATAAAACTCCATGCCGCGCCGGTGCTGCTCAACGCCATCTTGCATATATGACAAGCTGCTGCTGGTGCTTTCGGAACATTCGGTCGAAAGCGACTGGGTGGAGAAGGAAGTCGAAACGGCGATGGAAAAGGAGTGGCAACAAAAGCGGACGATGCTGTTTCCAATCCGGCCGGACGATGCGGTGATGAAAGTGGCGGCGGCGCGATCAATTTTAATCGTGGACACCTTTGCCCATCCGAAGATCGCACCGACACCTCCACCAACAACAAGCTGGTTTTTTTCATGTCCAACATCATGCCGCAGTCGGGGCCGAACAATCAGGGCGTCTGGGAAAATCTTGAATCCGACTGCCGCACGCTGACATCGGCGGGTAACGAACTCCTCATTATTTGCGGACCGAGCGGCTTTTGCACAAATAGAATCCCAAGCGGCAAAGCATACATCGGCTCAAACGTCTGGAAAATAGCCGTGATTGTGCCCACCAACAGCGGCACAGCAATAAGCCGGTTGAGCGTCACCAACCGCGTGATTGCCGTTTCCATTCCGAACGTCACGAACGGTTTAAGCAGCGCATGGCAGAACTATGTGACTTCGCCACGGCAGATTGAGCAGGACACAGGTTTTACCTTTTTCAGCACCGTCCCCGCGAACATCGCCGGCGTGTTCCGCGCAAAGGTGGATGGCTCGCCGGTGCCGGGCATCACCAATGTCTCACCCACCAGCGGCAGCATGGGCAGCAGCGTGGTCATCAAGGGGACAAACTTTACCGGGGCTTCCGTGGTGTGGTTCAACGGCACCAACGCCGCCTTTACTCTCAATTCCAGCAGCCAGATTACCGCCACGGTGCCGACGGGTGCGACCACCGGGCCGGTTTCCGTGATTGCTCCTGGCGGACTGGCGACCAGCGCGGCGAATTTTACCGTGGCGAACGGGAAACCTGGAATTCAATCGTTTGGCTTCATCGCGGGGAAATTCAGTCTGACGGTGACGGGCGCCGTTGCTACAAGCTACACCGTTTCGGCGGCGACCAATTTGATCAATCCGCAGTGGATTCCAATTTTCACAACCAACTCGCCCGTGCCGCCGTTCACGTTTGCCGACACAAACACGGCATTGAACCAGCGGTTTTATCGCGTGCAAATGACACCGTAAATTCAGCGGCAACGCCGGAAGAAACGTCAGTTCGCGCTTCGTTCCCTGACCCACTACGCGCTCAAAAATTACGAACGCGCAACCAGCGAACGTCAATTCTTGTTGAATGCTGGTTTCCGCGCGCGATGCCGGGTCGCTCTCGGCCGCTAACGCGGCGAGCCGCACGCCTTCACTATAGTCCGAACGTCACCCCCGGCGTGCGGACGCTTGCACTCGCGCGCGGACCGGACGGTTTCTCTGGTTCGGATAAGTTAATTGCAATCCACCCGTTCTGGTAATTCAACGTCACACGCGCGCGAGTGCCCGGCATGAAACCTCGTCGCTACGCGACTCGGCTGAACCGCTTCGCTCGGTGAGCAACGCCGTCACGCTTCATAGCTGGTCGTCTTCAGCCGACAACCGTAAGCGTGTAAACGTATTTGATGTAGAGAAAGTAAAATACAAATGCTCCCAGCAAAAGCCATATGGCATTTAACGATGTTTTCAAGGCAACGCCCTCAAGCTCGATTTTAATCTCATCCTGTTGCCGCGCTTTTTGGCGGAGCTTCATCGCATTGCGAAATTCGTAATACGCCACGCCAATGCCGATGAGCAATAAAACATGAGCGACTACAAAAATAAAAACGCTCTGATGTTTGGTCCAGACAAAGGCATCATGGATGATGCGTAAATTATCTGCCTGATGCTGATAATATAGTTGTGCATACTCTGCTTGCGCACGCTCCACACCGATCATGATTTGCAAGTGTTCCATTCGATTGCTGATCAAAAAAATATGCATTTCAGGACAAGTTTCGGCCCAGTCAATATCTTGTTTGCTCGAATTCCCAACCTCGATTGTCCCTTCAGTGGCACCTGCATATGGCATCGCTAAATTTGTTTCTACAACTGGCGCTGGAACTGGCATTGGAGCCGGAACAGGTATCGGATGAATAGGCGGATAAATTTGTGGTATTGGCTGAATCGGATCAGCACACTGCCCAATTGTAATGCCTGCGAGAAGGAAAGACAGCATCCACAATTGCCTACTGAAGCAGTTAATCACATGAAATGGATAATTTTTCATATAAAAGGTTTGGCCCGCGTCCGGAGATTCAATTGGTCAGTCATCATGTTCGTCAGGCAATACGTTGCTACAACGGAGAATCTTTCAGAGAACCCCGATGGCCAGTGCGGCAGGCACCCCGGCCGCACCGAGCCGATCCTGGCGCTGCGCCAGCCCCGGTACGGTTTGGTCCGCGCCCTGGCCGGACTCGCCGGCTTTGCAGACCGTCCCACTCCGCTGCACTAATCCGCTTCGGTGAACGCCGGTGCGGCTCGCACCTACGCGGAGCGTTTCGCTGCGTTCCGACGGCCGCAAACAGACAAGACCGGCCTCAGATCGGGCGCACCCCGATGAACAACACAAGCCCGAGGTCGCGAGGCTTCGCCCGACCAGCAACACACCCGTATTAGAACGCACGCAATATCACAACCAAACTTCCAGTTTGGATTGTGCCAGAAGGTCGCTGCGCTCCCGCCGGCGAACGCTCGAAAGCCTCGCGTTCGCCTTTTGGCGGGAGCGGGAATAAGACGCCCAAACATTTTTCTTTCAGAAAAATAACCCACAACCACCCGCGGAACCGCCTCACCGAGCCAGCACTTCCCCGAAAGCTTTCGGGGCAAGTGCCGGCACGGTTTGGCCCGCGCCCTGGCCGGACTCGCCAGCTTTCCGCCCGCTCCATCCCGATTTATCGGGATTCCGCCGGCCGCAAACTGGCGATACCGGCCTCAGATCGGGCGCACCCCAATGAACACTAGCAGGATGTCGCGAGGCTCCGCCCGACATGAACAAGCAATAGCCCGCGATGCTTCGCACGGGCAAGACATCGGCAATAACCGTGAGCACGGCCATTTTCCGACCGCTACATTACGCTGTCGCTCCATTCCGACGGCCTGAAAAATGCCCTACCTCATTCCGCAGACAAATTTGGTCTGACACCTGAGCGTCACACTCCGCACCCGGTCTGCCTGCTGCCCCCAGATGGCCAGTGCGGCCCGCACCCCTGGCAGCCGCAGCCCTTGCGCTCCATGTGACCGCGCTCCGCACTCGCTCAGGAGTCAGCGCAAACCGCGCTCGCGCTGGCGCGACTCGCCGAAACGAACCCCGGCTCGCCAGTGCGGCTCGCACCGCAAAACTAAACTTTGGCTCTGCGGACGGCTGACATGAAGGATGCGAACCCGGCAGCCACACAAGAGATGTTATCTGTAAAGCCGCCCCAATGCCGTATCCCGCTGTCGCGTGAACCTTCGGCATTGGGTCCCCGCCGTCTCCCCACGCGACAACGCGACCGACGGCCCGGTTCATTAAAGATAACATCGTCTTGTGCGGCCTCCGGCTGCGGCGCTGTCACGGTGCGTGCTATCCCGACCCTCGCGCTCGGTCGGGCGCACTGAAAGGCCAGTGCGGCACGCACCGCGCCAGCTTGCAGGCATCCTGCACGCCAGCCGTCCGCTTCCGCCGTTGCGAAAATTTGGCGTGGCCGAACCCCCCAACCCCCGCCCACCCCGGATGCTCGCCCCCTCCATCCCCAGGGGTCTGCGCCCGAAATTGAGTTCGCTCGTTTGCCATTGCCTAAAATCCGCTACGGATTACGATGCCACCCAATCTGCATGGCTATGAAAGAGAGAAACCTATGACCACAAGAATCGCTAAGGCATATCCGCGTAAAAACTTTTTTGTGCAAATGTTCACGAAGGACATCTCGCTCGAAGATTGCGTCCTGGATCTAATTGATAACTCAGTTGACGGCTTCATCAGAAGTCGAGGGATTCGCTTGTCGAAAATTGCGAGCGCAGTTTGGGAAAAGAAGAAAGCGAAGATATCAACTGCCAGCCTTCCGGTGATTGATGTTACGATTTCGGAGGCGGGCTTTGAAATCAAAGATAATTGCGGTGGAATCGACCTGGATGAGGCCATAAACGAGATTTTCAACTTCGGCCATCCCTTCGGTTGGGAAACTGAGTCGCTTGGCGTTTATGGCATAGGGTTGAAAAGAGCCCTGTTCAAACTCGGAGACCATTTTGAAATCTCCTCTCAAACGCGCAAAAACGGATTCCATTGTGAACTCCCGGTTAACGAGTGGGTACGGAAAGATGATTCTCCTGCAGATTGGACCATTCCCCTCACGGAGCAGCGACCTGCTTCCTCAACAGGCACCGCAGGAACTAAAATCACTGTTGACCAGCTCCACAGTGAAGTCAAGGAACGGCTTAAGACTGGTACGGTGGAAGCTCCCTTGCTTCGCGCTATATCGACTACTTATGCCTTTTTCCTTGAGCGTTATGTGAGAGTTAAGTTGAACGGCCAACGAGTTGAACCGTTGCCGATCCCCACATCCAAACCTTCCCGCGGTAGCATTTCTTTCGACCGGTTCTCGGATGATGGAGTGGATATCCGCATTCTCGCGACAATTGCAGCCCAAGAAGACCCTGGGCGCTACGATAATACACGCGCTGGTTGGTACGTAGTCTGTAATGGCCGTGCAGTGCTTTCGGCAGACAAGGGTGAAATAACGGGTTGGGGCACTCCAGGCATGCCGTTATTTCAACCCAAACACAGAGCCTTCGTTGGGGTCGTCTTTTTTGAGTCGAGAAACCCTATGGCATTGCCGTGGACCACAACTAAACGATCCTTGAATCGCGAATCATCAATTTACATCCGCACGCGTAATCGTATGGCGTTAGCTGCGAAACCAGTATTGTCCTTTATTAGCAAGAAATATCCGAGTGACCCCGACACCACTCCTGCTGAACGTGGTATTGCGAAAAGTATGATGATTGCTACCCCAGCGGAGTTGGCAACTCCGAAAGCTTCTTCGTTCTTTATCCCAATCCCGCCACCGGCACCAAAGCTTAAACAGCGCGTGCAATACGATGTTAAAATCAGTGACTTAGACAAAATTCGGAACCATCTTCGCCAACCACGATTATCCGCATCGAGGATCGGGGAACACACCTTCGATTATTTCTTGAAACAGGAGGGGTTAAAATGATCGCGGCCGAGAAGAGTGCTGACAAGGTTCCATACGAGTTCCGCCCCGCGAAGCAAGTCGAGAGGCGAATGCTGCTGGAACTCTTCCAGCGCTTGATGGAAACTGGTTATCGGATTTCAGGATACCAATATACCGGAATGGGTTCGTTCTACTTCGTCGATTTCATAATGTTCCATCGCTATTTGGGGATAAAGAAGATGGTCAGTGTTGAGTGTGTTCAAGCGATCGACAAGCGAGTTCATTTCAACAGGCCTTACGGCAGCACAGTCTTAGATATTGTTATGGGTGATATCGCCGACTTCATCCCTTCTCTTTCGCCGGATCGCAAACATATTCTTTGGTTGGATTTCAATTTCATCATCACGAAGGAAGCCATTGACGCGATTGTCTTGGCTGCCGCCAAGCTTTCTCCGGAATCCATTCTTCTGGTAACGGTAGACGCAGAACCACCTGGGCCACCCAACTGGGGACCAAAAAAGTGGTGTCAATACTTCAAAAGCGAAGCTGGAGATTTTCTAGGCAACAAGTCACGAAATAAACATTTTGCGCGCTCCAATCTTGTCGAGGTTAACGCATCAATCATTGAAAAGGCGATCCAGAATGGCCTTGCCGGTCGCGACGATGTCAATTTCTTGCCTCTGGTCAATTTTGTTTATGCTGACGGACACAGCATGTTATCTGTTGGTGGAATGATCGGCACAGAGGAAGATCGTCAGAATCTTAGGACACTTGATCACGCGAAAATGCCTTTCATGCGTGACTCGATCACTGCAAACCCTTACCCGATTAAGGTTCCCCTTTTGACGAGGAAGGAGCGACTGCACCTTGACGCCGCCATGCCCTGCCGCAAGTCCTGGCGGCCTGATGAATTTGAGATGAAACCAGAAGATGTGGAGATATACAGGGAGATTTATCCTTACTTCCCGGTTTATACCGAGGGCCTCCTCTAGCGAGCGAATCAAGCGTCGATTCCAATAATAAGAACAGGAATATCAATGTTGGACACACCGCGATGGTGCAAGTCCCAGACGAACTGCTCGAAATAGGAAACGCCAGTGGACATCTGGTCGGCAAAACATTTAATGGGCACGATCTCAATCCCGGCGTCAATGTGGGCGAGTTTGTGGAAGATGGTCATCTTGGCGCAGACATTATAGACCATGAAGGCGTATTTGCCGAACTGCACTTCGACGCCGAGTTTTTCCTTCACAAAATCCATGTCGCGAAATGCGCCTTTGGAGAGCGGCTTGGGCTTGTAACCGGGTTTGTAAAATTCAGTGGGATATACGCAGGGGACTTTGCAATTTGTCCAACCAAGGGGTTTGAATTCGGCTTTGAAAGCGCGATTCAGGGCGAACGGGCTATAAAGCATCTTGCCCGGCATGGTTTTTTCCTTGCTAGTCTTGGTCTTACAAGGCGCGGCATCCACGCGGGAAATGACGCCATAAACTTCATCAAGCAGGTTTTGATGTTTTTTGGCGAGGTAGGTTGCGCCCTTGTTGAAGGAGAATTCCCCGGCAATTTTCATAGCAAAACATTTTCCGTGTCCCAAGCCGCCGGTCTTTGGGCGACCTTTTCGCGGCCGGTCGGCACATGAACCGGCTTGCCCAGCGGACGCAGCTTAAGCGTTCCCTCGGCCAGTTTTTGCAGACGTTCCCGCGCAACGGCCAAATAAGTTTGGTCGCGGTCACAGCCAACGGCGCGCCGGCCATGTTTGGCGGCGGCGATGAGCGCAGAACCAACGCCGCAATAGGGGTCATAAACCCAATCATCCTTGCTCGTAAGCGCCAGAACACACCGTTCGACCAGCTCGACCGGAAACTGGCAAGGGTGTTCCGTTTTTTCCGGGTGATTCGCTTTTACATTCGGGATTTCCCATATCTCGCGCTCCCAATCCTGGGCGACTATTGACCACACATCAGATGGATTCTTGCCGAGCGGATTGCCGGATGGTTGGCCGCGCTTCTCGCCTTTGAAATGGAGCTTGCCGGGGTATTTTGCCGGGACACGCACAGGGTCGAGGTGAAAAATGTAATCGTCCGACTTTGTGAACCACAAAAGCGTTTCGTAACGCCCTGAAAAGCGGAGGCTGCAATGCAAGCCGTGCTCAAAATGCCAAATGATTCGGTTGCGAAGTTTCAATCCTTCGCTCTTGAACAGATCGTAGTAATAAACGTCCAATGGGAAAACTTCGCCGTCTTCGACGTAATTGCCAACCTGCCAGCAGAGGCTCCCATTGTGCTTGAGAGCGCGTTTTAACTCGTGAATCAGCGGTTTTTGTTGCGCGAGATAATTCCGCAGTGAAGAACGTTGCTCGTATTCCTTTCCCAAATTATAGGGCGGTGAAGTGATGATGAGGGAAAAGAAATTTGCCGGAAGGGTTTTTGCACATTCCAAAGCATCGTCGCAGACTAAAACGAGCCGTTCATCGTCGGAAAACTTTTCCGCAACATGAATTCGCTCGTTGAAAAGGGTGCTGATCATTTCGGTGGTTAAGATGGCAGAAAACCGGACAGTTGAAAATTATTTTCGCCAAAAATCTGGTCGAGCATAACTTTGACGTAATGGCTGCGCCGAATGCAGCACGACATCATTGATAAGGGCGAAGCGCGCAGACAACCAAACGTCACCCGGCCAATGAACCAGACCGGTTTTTGCAACCAAAAACCAGACCGGGAAGCTTTCCCACGTCAAATTTTTGCCAATACGACGCCGGCCAGACGTTTCTCGCGCTCACCAACCGCGCCCGAGCGATCCGCGCCGTGACGCCCGCCCGCCGCGCGCAGAATTGCCCCAGGCCGCGCCCGGATCGCTCGGCGCGCCTCAGGGACAGCCGGAAACTGGCAACTGCAAATGACGCCATTCTGTATTACACTTTACGCCCAAAATTCGCCTCGCGCCCGCAATCGAGTGATCCGTGCAGTGATGCCCGCCCGTCGCGCCTGAATTATGCAGCGGCCATTGTCAAGTCAGAGATTGCAGTGGGAGCCACTCTCACGGCTGGTTCAATTGTTTCTCCAGACGGTTGGCTAGGATGCCCTACGCTTTTGCCTTTTGCCGTCGCCAGTTGCGGGCCAGTAGACTGACAACAGCGACGCCGAGCAGGGAAAGAGTGGAGGGTTCCGGAACAGGCTCGGCGGTAAACGATTGTTCGTAGGCAATGCTGGGGAATCCCTCGCTGGGGGATGCCCCGATCAGGAACGTCTGCCTCGCCGACGTATCAAGCGACAAGACATCGCCGTTCACTTGGTTGTTCACACCATCCGAGGTCAGTTGGCTCGAAACGCCAGCCAGAATCGTGCTCACAGGGGTGCCGTCAGCGTAGGTTTGGGTGAAATATGCAACGAGCGACCCGGAATCGGTGAACCAAGCGCAGATGTTAACGTTGCCATTCCCAGGCTGTCCAAAGGGGTCGAGCTGAAAAAAGTCTGTGTTCGGAGTATTATTCCCAGTAGCATCTGATACAAAACAAGATCCGGAGTAGTTCTGAATTCCAGTCTGATCAGGGTCGATCTTGACGGTCTTGATTTTGAAACCATTGCTAATCGAGCGAACGTTGAGCGTCCTGACGGTCTGAAATCCGAAATTAACGCTTCCGATTGTAAAACTGCCCGTTTGTCCGGTGAATCTGTCGTCGCCGTTCACCTTGTCGGCCAGAGCCGTCATAACGTCCGTAACGCTTTCGCCGGGAGTGGTATCCACCGAAAAAGTTGCTTGAGCTCCGGTGTCCGAAGTGATCGTTACGGTTACTGTGCCGGCGTTGGCATTACCGCCTAGCACTCCAGCCTGCCCCGTGTTGCCGCCTTGAGCTCGGGCCGTTGTCGGCAGTAAACAGAACATCAAGGTTAATCCGAGCAAAGTTGTGCATACTTGAACTGCTTTAATCTGCCATGATTGCTTTTTCATATGATCTCCTTAATTATCCGAAGTTTTGTGTGGATGCATGTTGACTACTGTTTGTCTGCCGCGGGTGGTCACACGCACAGTCACCAAGGGACCGCCTGCGACAATCATCTGATTAATTGCGACTACTACGCCGACCTCTATTCCCGTCAAGATAAAGTTATTCACATCCAACGAAGGCGCTCTTTATTGAGAGTTTGTTTGATTGCCTAAGAAGGCCGCCCCGCTTCGCTGGATTACGCAGGCCGCGCTTTGATTGCCGTAGGACACCAATCTACCGCAAGGAAAGCCGCCACGCCGCGCCCGGATCGCCCGGCGCGACTCAGGGACAGCCGGAAACCGGCAACCGCAAAGGACGCCATTCTAAAAAAGGGTCAAACCCTAGTTTGGACACTTTTCTCCCCTAACCGGTTGGGAGGATTCGTTGGGATGTGTTGATGGTTGAGGATTGAAGGGCTTGGATTTGGAGCCGTCACCGAACTCGACACTTTACTTCCCGCCGTTTTGGACAAATCTTTCAAACGAAAATCATGAGCAAAACAGTCCGCGTCTATGACCTTGTCACCAAAAGGGTCAATACAATCCCGGCAGCCGAGCTTGCTCCCGGCATGGTGGAGACCCAAGTGGAGGGTGTCGGTCTCGTTTGGATTAACTCAGCGCAGGTGAAGCGTGGGCGTGAATACAAACACCCTCCGTTTGAGCCGGGGGTTAGAGACATCATTGAAAGGGAAATCCAAAAGCCCTTGGCGGAGGTGTGGCCAAAAACGCTTGCACAGTGGGAGGACGTTTTCAGGCGCGACACCAACCCTGAGCAGGAAATCGGCGTCTGGTGTCGAATTGCCGACAGGTTTGTGGAATTTTCTAAATCCGAGGATCTGAACCGGGCGCAAAGGCAGGAAAGCTTCACCATCATGTTGCATTGTTCAACCGTTCCACCAGAGCAGGTCCTGGAGGTGGTCACGTTGAAAGCCCTGACGCGGGAACAGGCGCAACGTGCGATTGAGGCATACTTCAGAGCCAAGAATTGAACGCTCCGGGAAATACGGCGTGCTGCGCCAGTTGGGTAGGGACGGTGCGCTGTCCGTGCCGCGTGCAGCGGCGCAACCATTCCGCCCTCTATTTCGCGCCGGGGAACCATTCCGTGTGCTGGTCGCCGGTGCGGCCCCAGTAGGTGACGCGTTTGCCGCGCAGAAAGGCGATGTAGCCCTGCACACCGCCCGCCATCGCGCGCCGGGTGAACTCGCGATACGGCTGGTTGTGACATTGG
>Ga0187873_1002660_pt1 | contig 13335 bp, 9 predicted proteins | sample June2016WEW_16_1_2_FD_133012 | JGI IMG/M metagenome (GOLD analysis project Ga0187873, IMG submission 133012) | Peatland microbial communities from SPRUCE experiment site at the Marcell Experimental Forest, Minnesota, USA - June2016WEW_16_100 | ecosystem: Environmental > Terrestrial > Soil >... | reverse complement strand
TCGACGCGCACCTGCTGGCTTCGGCGCTGCTTTCGGACTGCCAGTTTTGGACGCTGGATGGAAGACTTCTTCGCGCCGCGGCCGCCGCAGGGGTCAAGCTCTATCGCCGCGCATGAAGTCGGCCTCCCAGTGGGATGTGGGGGAAGCCCTGCAAATCTCTGACATTCCTGATTCAGTCGTAACCCGCCGGGGCGGGCGAACCGCGTGCGTTAGTGGTCCAGGTCACCGGCGGCCGCTGGAGTGCAACGTTGGAAATCGGGCTGGCATCTTGCGCCGCGAGCCGCGCTCGCGAGCGATTCGTTCTGCCAGGAAGACTTTCATAAGCGACTGGTACGGGACGTCCTTTTGGTTCGCCAGTGTCTTGAGTTCCTCGAGCATCGATGCTGGCACGCGCAAGGAGATGGTCTTCGTCGACGGCTTGAGCTCCGGGAGGGTCGCGCGAACGCCTTTGCTCCAGTCAAAGTAGTCGACCGTATCATGGCTTGCCCAGAACTCCCGCTCCTCGTCTTCGTTTGCGAAACGGGGGATCGGCTTTCTACTTGGTTTCCTGGACACGCTCATAGATTCTCCTTTCACGGCGGCTCATGTTGCGGGCCGAGATTACCCGAACGAGCGTCTCGCGAATCGTAAACACGATCGATAGCCGCCTTCCAGCTTCCGTCTGCCCAAGCGCCGCGTACCGCCGCTCCTCGGCAGAGTACCCCTCGTCGACCGTCACCAGAATTGGCCGATTGAAGAAGGCCTGCTCGCACTCAGCCTGGGTGACCTGGTGCAGGTCCCAGTTCTTGGCCGTGTTACCGGCATCCCAATCGAAGCCAGAGCAGCGCGCAAGTTCTTCGGGGAATTCTGCCATCAAACATGTATATTACAGCAATATACGCTGGTGCGTCAAGACAAACCTCGGGCTGGTTTGATGCCGAAGGCCGGGCGCATACATACAAGTGAATGTATGCGCCCGCGGTAAAACGAGCCTCGGAACACTGATCTCAGCCGAAATGCAAGGCGGCTACGCTCGGCATGGCCCGTCGGCGCTAACCTCCCGCGCTCCGAACCCAGTGTCTGCGGCTTTCGACAACCTTATCCGCGAATTGGGGAATGGTACAGTGAGTTGTTAAGTTGTATACTTAGCGCCCGACTGAGGGCTTCCTCTAGAAAGCCCGCAGGCTGAACGTCTTCATCAAACCACACGAACGCAGAGTAGGTGACAACCTTGGCGAACGGCACTCCTCTTGGATTTGAATCAAAGCTCTGGGCCGCAGCGGACGCGTTGCGGAACAACATGGATGCGGCCGAGTACAAGCACGTCGTCCTCGGGCTGATATTTCTCAAATACATCTCTGACGCGTTTGAGGCCAAGCGGATCGAACTTGAAGCGCAAAAGGCAGATGGCGCTGATCCGGAAGACCCCGACGAGTACCGCGCCGCCAGCATCTTTTGGGTACCCAAAGAGGCGCGCTGGTCCTATTTAAGGGACAACGCGCCGCAGCCCACGATTGGTAAGATTGTCGATGATGCGATGAGCGCCATCGAGCGCGACAACCTTTCGCTCAAGGGTGTACTGCCCAAGGACTTCGGGCGACCCGGGCTCGACAAACAGCGGCTTGGTCAATTGATCAATCTTGTTAGCGATATCGGTCTCGGCAGCCCTGCTGACCGTGCCAAGGACGTTCTCGGTCACGTGTACGAGTATTTCCTCTCGCAGTTTGCGAGTGCCGAGGGCAAGAAAGGTGGTCAGTTCTACACGCCGTCGTGGGTGGTCCGCGTGCTGGTCGATGTGCTCGCTCCTTACAAGGGGCGCGTCTACGATCCCTGCTGCGGTTCGGGCGGGATGTTTGTGAGTAGCGAAAAGTTCATCGAGGCGCACAGCGGGAAGATTGGTGACATCTCCATCTACGGCCAGGAGTCGAACTATACCACGTGGCGGCTAGCCAAGATGAACCTCGCCATTCGTGGAATCGACGCACAGATTGCCCACGGTGACACCTTCCACAACGACCGCCATCCGGACCTAAAGGCAAATTACGTGCTGGCCAATCCGCCATTCAATGACAGTGACTGGCGAGGCGAATTGCTAAGGGAAGACAAGCGCTGGGTCTATGGGGTTCCCCCAGCAGGCAACGCCAACTTCGCGTGGGTACAGCATTTCGTCCATCACCTCGCACCCACAGGGCTTGCGGGGTTTGTACTTGCAAACGGGTCCATGTCATCGAACCAGTCAGGTGAAGGCGAGATACGCATTAACATCATCGAGGCGGACCTGGTGGATTGTATGGTGGCGCTGCCCAGCCAACTCTTCTACGCTACACAGATCCCAGTCTGCCTCTGGTTTCTTGCAAGAAGCAAGAGGAACGGTCGATTCCGCGACCGGCGGGGCGAAACGCTCTTCATTGACGCGCGCAAGATGGGGTCGATGATGGACCGCGTCCACCGCGAGCTCACCGACGAGGATGTTGCGAAAATCGCCGGGACATATCACGCTTGGCGTGGAGACAAATCGGGGCGTGAATACGCTGATGCGCTTGGCTTCTGCAAGGTAGCAAAGCTCGATGACATCCGAATGCACGGCCACGTGCTTACGCCGGGCCGCTACGTTGGGGCCGAAGCCGCCGAGGAGGACGACGAGCCGTTCGAGGACAGGATGAAGCGGCTAACGACAAGGCTGCGACAGCAGACCGAGGAGGCGGCGAGGCTTGACGCCGCCATCGCTGCCAACCTGAAGGAGCTTGGGTATGGCGGGTAGCTACACATGTGAGCAGCTCGGCAAACTCGCGTCAGTACAAGGCGGGTATGCCTTCAAAAGTGATGACTTCACAGATTCTGGCGTTCCTGTTCTGAAGATCAAGAATGTTAGGCACAGAGAGATTGATGCATGGGAAGTGGAGTACGTGAGCAAGGAAGTGGCGAGGGCTAATTGCCGCTACTTTTGCAAGACCGGCGACATACTGATCTCCATGACTGGCTCTTGGCCACAAGCACCCAGTTCAGTTGTTGGACGGGTGGCGCGCTTTGTCGGGCCAAGTGACACGTATCTAATCAACCAACGCGTTGGGCGAATTGTCATTAAGGAACCAAGGAAACTAAACCTACGATTTCTCTTCTATGTTCTAACGCAGAGCGAGATTCAATGGCATTTGGTCTCTATTGCGACTGGCAGCGCAAATCAAGCCAACATCAGCGGCAGTCAGATTGAGAGCCTAGACATTCCACTTCCGCCCCTTCCCGAACAACGTGCCATCACCCACATCCTCGGGACGCTGGACGACAAGATTGAGCTGAACCGGCGGACGAATGAGACGTTGGAGACGATGGCACGGGCGATCTTCAAGTCGTGGTTTGTGAACTTCGACCCTGTACGGGCCAAGGCCGAGGGCCGCGACCCCGACTTGCCCAAACCCCTCGCCGACCTGTTCCCCGATTCCTTGGAGGAATCGGAGTTGGGGAGAATACCAGCAACATGGCGGATAGTGAAGCTAGGTGACCTCATCGACCTTGTGTACGGCAAAGCTCTTAAGGAGGAGAATCGCCAGCCCGGTTCCGTTGCTGTCTATGGCTCCAACGGTCAGGTCGGCTGGCACAATGCGAGATTAGCTGGTGGCCCAGGGATCATCGTAGGCAGAAAAGGGAATCCAGGGGTGGTGACGTGGATTCCAACGGATTTCTTCGCGATCGACACCACGTTTTATGTCGTCCCGAAGGCGGAGTGTAGCAGTCTGTACTTCCTGTTCTATGCTCTCAGGGGACATGGGCTCGGATCTCTAGGAGCCGATTCGGCTGTTCCCGGTCTAAACCGAAGTATGGTTTACAGGAGCAAGCAATTGGTACCGTCAACGGCTGTTTTGCACGCGTTCGACCACCGTGTTCGCCCGCTCTTTGATCGTATCCATGCGGGTGGTCAACAATCTCTCTTATTAGCGGAATTGCGCGACGCGCTCTTGCCCAGGCTGATCTCCGGCAAGCTCCGGGTCCACGAAATGGGGACGAGACTAAAGGAGGCATGCACGATGAAGGGAAAGGCGCCAGGCTAAAGCCTGGCGCTACTGACTTCAGCCGAGCTACGCGTGAAGGATGCGGAAGAAACGTTGGGGATGGGATGAGTGAGCAGCAGTTTGAACTCTCGAAGAACATTGAGCACTATCTAGCCATCCTTTCCAAGGTATATGCCAAGGAGGGGGAACGCCAGAAGCTGGACATAATCGTCAACTCGCAAATTCGAGTCCACGAGGAGTGGGATTACGACAACTGGGACGGCGGCATGTATGGGCATGCACTCTTTATCACTCTTCCAGAAGCCGTGTATCTCAACGCGGTCGGACAGCGGAAAGAACTTCAGAGTGAAATTAAAGCCGACATCAACAAGATCCATAACGTCCCGCACGAATTCATTGCTGATGTCTTCCTGGAAACCGAGAAACTTGAAGATCGCGATTGGCGGCGTGAATCGGGAGCCCTTCAGTCACGCCAACGTGCGATTACGGCCGCGACCAGACAACGAATTTGGGGTGATGAAGGGTACCGGGTTTTCCTTAGCCACAAAGCCGAAGTAAAGAAGCAAGCTGCTGAGCTAAAGGAGAGCGTGCACTTATTTGGAGCATCATGCTTCGTGGCACACCAAGACATCCACCCCACCAAAGAATGGCAGGAAGAGATTGAAAACGCGCTCTCGTCAATGGATGCGTTCGTGGCTCTATTGACTGAGAAATTTCACGAAAGCTTCTGGACCGACCAAGAAGTGGGCTATGCGCTTGCGCGCGGCGTACCCATTATCGCAGTAAAGGTCGGTATCGACCCCTACGGATTCATTGGTAAGTTTCAAGCTCTTTCGTCCACATGGGATGACGCTCCCGAGAAAGTTGTCTCGCTACTCATGACGGAACCTCGCATGGTCGACGCCTATATTGCGGCGTTGCCTCGTTGTGCCAGTTTCGGCCAGGGAAACACCCTCTCCCACGTCCTGCCGAGCATTCGAGAACTCACCGATGCCCAGGCTGAGCGGCTGATGTCGACATTCAACCAGGATCCTCAGCTTCAAGGAAGCTATGGCTTTAACGGAAAGTGGGCTTCGAAGTTCGGCGACGGGCTTGCCGCGCACTTGTCACGACTCACCGGTCAGCAGTATGTCATGACAGAGTCTGGCGAAATAGCGAGAACTGGACGATGAGCTCCGCGTTGAAAGAATCCGCCGTAGAAAAGGCGACACTCGAGTAGTTCGGGGGGATGGGTTTAAGATTGAGAAGACGGCATGAGTCAGACGTTTAACATCTATTGCGATGAAAGTTGCCACCTGGAACATGACGGCATGCCCGTCATGGTATTGGGGGCTGTCTGGTGTCCACTCGCCAGGGCCAGTGAAATTGCTTTGCGCGTGGGAGAAATCAAGGCCAAGCACGGTTTTCCAAAAAGCTTTGAAATCAAGTGGACGAAGGTCTCGCCTGCCAAGCAGGCCTTCTACATGGAAGTGCTGGACTACTTCTTCGAAGAACCGGATTTGCATTTCCGGGCGTTGGTAGTTGCTGACAAGTCCGAGCTGGACCACCCCGCCCACAACCAGGATCATGACACGTGGTACTACAAGATGTATTTCACTATGTTAAAGACGCTGTTCGGGCCGCACGATAAATACCGAATCTACCTCGACGTCAAGGACACCAGGAGCGCGGAGAAGCTCCGCAAGCTGCACGACGTGCTTTGCAACAACGTGTATGACTTCGACCACGAGATTATCACCAAAGTCCAGACGGTGAGGTCGCATGAGGTTGAACAAATCCAGTTGGCTGATATGCTGATCGGTGCAGTGGTTTATGCAAACCGTGGGCTTGAAACCAACAGGGCAAAGGTGGCATTGGTGAAACGCATGCAGGATCGGTCGGGATATTCCCTAAATCGGACAACACTCTTTCGCGAGGACAAGGCGAATATTTTCCGCTGGGAAGGACGGGAGCCCGGGGCATGAATCCACCGCCAATGTGGCTGCCTGAAATGGCGCCCGTGAACCCTTGGACGAACGAGACTTTTGGAATCCTCTATGCGATCTTTGAAAAAGACTTCAAAGAGAGCCATCCGGTCTACGAAGGTAAGGTCGTCTGGTTCTTTAAGGATATGGAGGACGGCAAGGAGCAGATCTTCTGGCATATGACCAGCCGCAAGGATGAGGAAACAGGAGCGAGACTGCCGGACCTGCGCCGGTCGGCGCGGCTGCCCTGGGCGCGCCCGATGATTGATAACGCCAGCCAACCTGAAATCCTTGCCTGGGACCACGTAGAGGGTGATAGTACGATCAGGACGTATGTGTGGCTCCAAGACTTCGACTTTCTGGTTTTGATGAAAAGATACCCGGATGGAAGGCGCCGGTTGATCACCTCTTACTACGTTGACCAACCACACACCAGGAGAGGCCTAAAGAAAAAGTACGCGAGGCGCCTAAAACAAGAGAGGCCAGCGTGAACGCTGGCCCAACTCCTTCCACGCGTGGTGGATGAGCTAGACGGAGAGTACCCTATTTCCCTTGACGATGTCAATAGAAAAACGGCCTCGCGGAATTCGTACTGTAATCTTCGTATTGCATTGCAACCACAAGACTTGTCATGAGTGAGATCGCCGAATCCGTTGTCGAGCAAGCGGCCCTCGAATGGCTGGAGGAGCTCGTCTATGAGGTGCTGGCCGGCCCGGAAATCGCATCCGGCGAGCTTGGAGCCGAGCGCAGCGACCCGAATTACCGCGACGTGATCTTAGAGCGCCGGCTGCGCCAAGCCCTCGACCAACTCAACCCGGATCTGCCGCCCGAAGCTCTCGACGACGCATTTCGGAAGCTAACGCAGATTGATGCTCCGTCGCTCATAACGCGCAACCGCAGCCTGCATCGGATGCTCGTCGACGGCGTCAACGTGGAGTACGCACGCCCGGATGGGTCAATCGCGGGTGCGCAAGCGCAAGTGCTGGATTTCGAGACCCCTGATAACAACGACTGGGTAGCTGTGAACCAGTTCACCGTGGCTGAAGGCCAACATACCCGGCGCCCTGACGTGGTGCTTTTTCTAAACGGGCTCCCGCTTGTAGTTTTGGAACTGAAGAATCCTGCCGACGAAAACGCCACGATCTGGACTGCGTTCAACCAGCTACAGACCTACAAGCACGAAATCGCCAGCTTGTTTACCTACAACGCATTGCTGGTGATTTCCGATGGTATGGAAGCACGGGTCGGGTCCCTATCCGCTGATGCCGAGCGCTTCATGCCATGGCGAACCGTCGAGGGTGAGGAACTCGCCCCGGCTTGGATGCCGCAGCTTCAGGTTGTCATTCAGGGATTGTTTGAGAAGCGCCGTCTTCTCGACTTCATTCGGTTCTTCATTGTCTTCGAGGACGATGGCAGCGTGGCACCGGTCAAGAAGGTGGCCGGTTATCACCAGTTCCACGCTGTGAACAAAGCCCTGGAGACGACCATTGAGGCAACCCGGGAGAGTGGCGATGGGCGCGCGGGCGTTGTCTGGCATACGCAGGGCTCGGGAAAGAGCCTGACGATGGTCTTCTACGCCGGCCGCCTGGTCCTTCAGCCGGAACTGCAAAACCCAACCATCGTCGTCATCACGGACCGGAATGACCTCGATGATCAGCTTTTTGGAACGTTCTCGCGCTGCGACGAACTGCTGCGCCAACCGCCGGTGCAGGCCGAGGACCGCGAACACCTGAAGGCACTACTGCAAGTTTCGTCAGCAGGAATTGTCTTTACGACTATCCAAAAGTTTATGCCCACAGAAGGGGACCGCTACCCGGAACTCTCAAATCGCCGGAACATCATTGTGATAGCGGACGAAGCCCACCGGAGCCAGTACGACTTCATTGACGGCTATGCACGGCACATGAGGGATGCGCTGCCCAATGCAACGTTCATCGGCTTCACCGGCACCCCGATTGAGAAGGCTGACGCCAACACAAGGGCCGTCTTTGGAGACTACATCAGCGTCTATGATATCCAGCGGGCAGTAGAGGACAAAGCCACGGTGCCGATCTATTACGAGAGCCGCCTGGCGAAGCTGGAGCTGAACGAAAAAGAAAAGCCCAGGGTCGATCAAGCGTTTGAGGAAGTTACGGAAGGCGAAGAGGTCGAGCGCCGAGAGCGACTGAGGACAAAGTGGGCCGCTCTGGAAGCCGTCGTAGGTACAGAGAAGCGACTGCTGTTGGTGGCAGAGGATTTGGTGAAACACTTTGAGCAGCGGCTCGAAGCCATGGACGGGAAGGCAATGATCGTTTGCATGAGCCGGCGCATCTGCGTGGACCTCTATGACGAACTGATCAAGCTGCGCCCGCACTGGCACGGCGACGACGACAATGCCGGGTCGCTGAAAGTGGTAATGACGGGTTCGGCGGCCGACGGACCGGAATGGCAGCAGCACATCCGCGAGAAACATCGGCGTGAAGTGCTCGCCACGCGCTTCAAGGACCCGAAGGACCGGTTCAAGATCGTCATCGTGCGCGATATGTGGCTAACCGGTTTCGATGTGCCCTGTCTCCACACGATGTATCTCGACAAGTACATGCGAAGCCACGGACTGATGCAGGCCATCGCCCGTGTGAACCGCGTGTTCAAGGACAAGCCCGGTGGTCTGGTAGTGGACTATTTGGGAATGGCACACGAGCTCAAGCTGGCCCTTGCCACTTACACCGAGAGCGGAGGAAAAGGCCGCACGGCAGTGCCACAAGATGAGGCCGTTGCAGCCATGCTGGAGAAATATGAGGTGTGCTGCAATCTATTCCACGGCTTCAACTGGTCGAAATGGGTCTCAGGTACCGCGGCGGAAAGGCTTGCCTTACTTCCGAATGCACAGGAGCACATCTTGCGGCAAGAGAACGGCAAAGAACGCTTGATGAAAGCCGTCACGGACCTATCCCAAGCATTCGCTCTCGCTGTACCTCATGAAAAGGCAATTCGCATTCGGGATGACGTGGGGTTCTTCCAGGCCGTGCGCGCTGTGCTTGCTAAGTCTGCGACTCAGCAACAGCGGCCCGAGGAGTACCTTGACCACGCAATTCGACAGATTGTGTCCAGAGCCGTGGTGTCTGAGGGGGTTGTGGACATCTTCGCGGCTGCCGGTTTGAAGAAACCGGACATCTCAATCTTGTCAGAGGAGTTCCTGGCGGAGATTAGCCATCTGCCTCAGAGGAATCTGGCGGTCGAGCTTCTGCGCAAACTTCTGAATGATGAAATAAGGACCCGCTCGCGGCGGAACGTCGTGCAATCGCGCTCATTCGCTGAACTGCTTTCGAATTCGATCCGCAAGTACCAAAACAGAGCGATCGAGGCAGCACAGGTGATTGAGGAGCTAATCGCTATCGCTAAGCAGATGCGCGAAGCCTCTGGACGCGGTGAGCGGCTTAAGCTCACTGAGGACGAAGTTGCTTTCTACGATGCTCTAGGAGTGAATGACAGTGCGGTGAAAGTCCTCGGGGACGAAACGCTAAGGACGATTGCGCGCGAGTTGGTCGCGACCGTCCGACAGAATACGACGATCGATTGGACGGTGCGAGAAAACGTCCGCGCTCATTTGCGAGTTTTGGTCAAACGTGTCCTCCGCAAATATGGCTATCCTCCCGACAAGCAGGAAAAGGCGACCTTCACAGTGTTGGAACAGGCCGAAGTGCTGTCTGCAAACTGGGTGATGGCATGACAGATAGGCGCTGCCGCTGGAAGCGGTTGCGCCCGGGGAGTATCAGGGCGCGAGCCACGTCTGATCGTTCCGACCGTGCGGACCCTCCTTGGGGAAGGGCAGGGCTTCAGCCCCGCCGCCGGGCGGCTGTCCGTCAGAAAGGGGCTTCACCCCCTGAAGCACTAGCCAGTGCCATTAGCGAACATGTGACTTCAGCGGCTAAAGCCGGGATTCTTTGGCCCGGCGTGCGGCGGTGAAGCCCCGCCCTTTCGATTCCTAACCAAGCACGACTCGTCGGTCCGGGGCAACGCCCCGTTAGTACTTCGCCTGGGTGGTGCGCCCCTCGGTTTCGCCTCGCAACCAGACGTAAAGCGGCGCGCGTGGGGAGGGGGGCGGCCACGGCAACTCGATTTTCAAGGTCTGTTCCTGGGGATCCCCGGCAATGGGGGTGGGGATTCCCTGCACCGGATATCCATTCTTGGCATCCCAGCCCGTCTTTTCGACGGTCTGCAACTCCTGGCCGATGAGGCTTCCAATGTAGAGATGGCCACCTTCCTTCTCATCCGTCAGCAGAAATCTCTCAATGTGGGGCAGGCGAATGACCCGGCCCAGAGTGTAAGGATCGGAGGTGCCCGTCTCCTCGAGCGTTGCAGTCGCCACTAACTGGCAACCGGATTGACCGACTGATCCGGGATCGAGGGACAGAAACAGGACGCCTTCACCGGCAAAATCCAGTTGCGCTGATCCGTTCCGCTCTCCCGGATGGAGAGCGAGAGGGTGTTTCACATCGCCCGCATTGGTGCAGGTCAGGGCAACGGTGGGATGAGCCCCGGCATTCTCAGTTTCGAGCGCAAAGCTCACGGCCGTCCCGGCGGCGATTTCCCCCTGGCGCAGTGCCACGTCCAGCGCTTGAGATGCAGACTCATTCGCCCGGATGATTTTCGGCCGCGGCCCCACCACCTCGAGGGCATCGGGAGCCTTGAGCGGATTGTGAAGCCCCGAGACTTTCAAGCTCAGGTCAAGCCTTTCTCCCTTCTTCACCTGGGCTATCAATTTAAGCGTAGCCTTCCGTTCATGAAGGTTCCGGGCATCCGCTGGGGCAGGAGCTACAACCCACGTTGCGCCCTCACTGCTAAGCCCCTCGATCCGCTCCAGCCCAGTCCCCTCAAGGGTGACGGCTTGTTGCGATTCCCCGAGATTCGCCCGCAAGGGAAGATTGGATAGGGTGGGGTTTGGAGGGTGAATTACAATCCCGAGGTCATGGGTCGATCCGTTGGTCTGGGTCAGCTTCAGGAAATAGGAACCGGCGCGCAACCCGGAGGTGTCGATTTCCACTTCCATGGTCGTCTGCTCCCCGCTGCCGTTGCCCTTGGGTAAAGTGATGGACAGTTCCCTGGGTAATCCCTCGGTCGCGGGTGGTGTAGCGCCGCCCTTTAGGGCGGCACGTGCCGGGCTAAAGCCCGGCGCTACGTCTCCTGAAGGCAAGATTGTAACCTTGCTGACGAACTCGAAATCCGCGCCCGTCAGTTGAATCTTCACCAGGCCAGTACCTTCCGCGAGGCGGTCTTCCGAATCCGCGTCGACCTTCGCCTTGGAAAAATCCGCGAAGGGACGCAAGCTGATGGCGCCCTGCACTTCAACCGGGTCCCAATCCCATTTGGCGGCCAGGCGGTACAGCCCTTCCGGAAGTTTTGTGTGGCTGAGGTCCAGCTCAAGCGTGTCATCCGAAGTTCCTACCGTGACGGTCACGGGGACTTCAGCCGAGTGGGCGGAGGAGACCAATTGCCAGTCCCGGACCCGCGGAAGAATTTTGAGTTGGTTGGGGTTTGCACACGCAACTTTAATGGTAGATTTCCAGCCCAGTGGAAGGCTCATGGTCTCAGGCAGTGAAGCCGTGGGCGCGCCCACATCCGGAACGCGCAGTACCCAGAGATACGCGGGTCTGGTGCGTGGTTTTGCCTTCTGGTCCTTGGTACAAAGCGCCAGCCCGTTAGTGCCCGTGGACTGTGTGAACGCGGTGTGGAAATCGGTGTCAGGAAACATCATGATGCGGAGGTTCACAAAGAGCGCCGCGCCTCCCGCCGCCAGACCAACTGGCGTACCGAAGAAGAGGGCCGCCACAGATGACGCCAACCCCGCGGACTGTTGCACGAGCGCCGAGCGGTCCGAGGTAAGCGGGTCGTAGGTGGACAGTGAGGGAAGTACAGCGCGAAGCAATTGACCCGCCTGCTGGTCAGTGGGAATTGTAGTATCGAGCTTTGGGACAGCCACACCATACTCAGCGGAAAAGCCACTCAAAGCCGCATTCAGATCCTTTCCGGGAGTAGGTGATTCCTCAACTTTTGAGAGCGTCTGAACCAGCGCCTCCACCGTGGCCGTCTGCTGCGCATAATCCGCGAGCTGTGGGATCAGGTCTTGGTTCTTTTCCACCAGCGAGCTCACCTTCTTCACATCCAGCCCGTGCGGGCCGAAAACTACGCCCACGATGGACGCTCGCGTTGGAATTACCCACTGCGCAGGGCTCTTCGCAGGCTGTGCTTCGAGCACGACGAGGTCCTTCTGCTTGTCTTTGCCTTTTTCCTCGTCCCCTTTTTCGGTTGATGGCTTGGCGACGGGCACGAGCAAAATCGCGACCTGCGCCTTGTCCTTAATGGGACCCGGCACGTGGATCGGTTCATATTTCAACTTCTCACCCGGCTCAATGATGTTGACGGAGCTTAGTGGTAATGCGGGGCCTTTCCCTTGCGGTTGGAGTAGCAGCCGAAAAGTGCTGACTGACACGCCTCCAAGACAAGGGGGTAAAGTGGCTGCGAGAACCTTTGATGGAGAGAGTGCGATGATAGCGAAAATGCAGAGGAGTTGTTTCATTCCGAATTTGTCCCTATAAGAGTCTTAGGCGCGTATCCAAACGTTCTAAAACCGTCCAGAAAGAAAACTGCGGCGTCAGGTTCGCCAATGCAATGAAGACGTGCTCACGGGCTTCCGACCCCAAACCTGAGCCAGGGCACCGTTATTGGAATCCCTGGCAACTAAAACTATACACCCGTCTGCTTCGATGTCAGGCGCTCTCCTTGGGTTTCCCATTTCAGCGCCGCCGAACCGCAACCAAAACGAGCTTCTCCGTGTTCTCCGTGGCTATAAAGGCTTAACACAGAGAGCACGGAGTATCTCAGTGGCCTTTGTGTTGAGGCTCTTCTAGCGACAGAGGACACGGAGGCACTACTGGCACCAGGACAAATCTTCGCGGCAGGAGATGAAGGTGAAGACTAGTGCAACAGGGCGGCCCTTGGCCGCAACCAAAAGCAGATTCTTCGCTCCGCTCAGAATGACAAGCCATTGGTGGTAGTATATGCACCTTGAATCAATCTACGAGGAGGTCCGCCATGAAAACCAGCCGAAGAACATTCTTACAAGCGACCGCGGCCACGGCTGCCGCCGCCGCGCTGCCCGCCGATGCTCGCCCACTTTCTAACGATACCAACCTGGATGGATTCAAAATCGCCAAGCGCCATCAAATCCTTCGCGACCTGCCCACGCCGAATTTCTTCGAGGGCATGTTGCTGGGTAACGGGGACATCGGCCTTTGCGTCACCGTGCGCCCGGACGCGCTGGGCCTTCACTTGGGCAAGGAAGATTCCTGGGATATTCGCGTGAGCGAGGACCACTATCAATACGTCCTGCCCTTCAACGAATTGCT
>Ga0187873_1002652_pt1 | contig 13355 bp, 12 predicted proteins | sample June2016WEW_16_1_2_FD_133012 | JGI IMG/M metagenome (GOLD analysis project Ga0187873, IMG submission 133012) | Peatland microbial communities from SPRUCE experiment site at the Marcell Experimental Forest, Minnesota, USA - June2016WEW_16_100 | ecosystem: Environmental > Terrestrial > Soil >... | reverse complement strand
GTTTCTCTTCAGGTACTTCCATGAGCTTGTTTTGCATATATTGTCTCCAGTAGCTGTTATCTTACTGGCTTTTTTTAAGGTTGACAATGATTTTTTCACAAGCTCTCCGGGGGAAAGCACCCTTCCGGGGGCAGGCTGCCGTCCGACCCTACAGAATCCGGGACGGGACAGCACCTTGCTGAAGATCGTGGAGGTGGATATGAGCACAGTTGCCTTGATTGGAAGACCAAGCTATTTGACCGTGTTCCGGAAGGAATGGAAGGGGGAAAGCCACGTGAGCGTGTTCGGGGCGGTGCGGGGGCTGGTGCAGACCTGGAAACCGATGCGAATCGTGATCGACGCGACCGGGGTGGGGGAAGGTCTGTGGTCGTTGCTGAACAATGCCTTCGGCGATAAGACCGTCATACCGGTAAAGTTCACGGCCAAACTGAAAAGCGAATTAGGATATGGATTTATCGGAATCGTCGAGAGCGGGCGGTACCGGGAGTACCATCCCTTCGATGAGAAGCTGCGGCTGCAACTGGAGCATTGCCGGTCGGAGATCCTGCAGGGGCCGACGAAATCGATGCGCTGGGGGGTGCCGGATGGGACGAGGGAGGCGGCAAGCGGGGAACTGGTGCACGACGATGATTTGATGACCGGGGCGATGTGCACGCTGCTGGACCGGATGGAATGGCGGGTGACGCTGCCAACCACGTGGACGAAGCCGAGGGATCCGCTGGAGGAGATGGATGGGAGGTATTAGGGAGGAGGGATAAGGAAGAAAAAGATTTCAACACGAAGGTCACAAAGGACACTACGGGAAAATAAAAAAAAGAACGGAAGAACAAAGAAATTCACCACGATCCCGCAGAAAAGCACTGCAGGACAAGTTCGCGCGGGAGAACACCGCGGGACAGGCGGACACGAAGGAAAACAAAAAACAAAAAGAGGAAGAAGAGAGCGGAGAGAAGATGAGCAGGGAATAAGGTAATCAGGTAATAAGGGATTAGGGAAAAGGGAGTAGGGATAAGGGATATGGGATTAGGGATTAGGGAAAACGTGATTCGTTATTAGTAAAACGCAAAACGTAAGAAGTAATAATAAAAAAAACAAAAAACGGAAAACGTAAAACGAGAAACGTAAAAAGTAAAATGTAATCAGTAAAACGTGAGATGCAGAATTCCGAATTCTTACCCCCTGCGCCCCTATGGGAGGCTGCGCGAGGGACCCGGCGCAGAGAACTCGGAAGTCTTGGATTATGAACATGATGTATACTTATTCCATGCAACGAGACCTTGGAATCAAGCCAGTAGTCACCAAAAGGAAGCTCTCCGAAAAGAAGACCGATGCAGCCTACTGGCGAACGCAGCCTTACATGCTACGCCTGGCTGCATTAGAAGAAATCCGGCAGGAATATCATATCTGGAAGTACGGTACTGAACCAGGATTTCAAAGAGTTTATACAATCGTTAAACGATAACGCGGTGCGTTATCTGGTGGTGGAGGGCTATGCCGTCGCGCTGCATGGGTATCCACGTTACACCAAAGATATTGATATCTGGGTGGAGATGGTAACAGAGAATGCATCCAGGCTTATCAAGGCAATCCATCAATTCGGATTTGGTTCCCTCGATCTTAATGAAGCCGATTTCATGATACCCGACCAAATCATTCAGTTGGGCTATCCCCCTCGACGCATTGACCCTCTTACCACTCTGCAAGGCGTGGAATTTTCTGACTGTTTCCCTTCCCGGGTAATCATTGATATGGAAGGCGTTGCTGTCAATTTCATTGATCTCGAGAATCTCAAAAAAAACAAGAAAGCCACTAACCGCTATCAGGACCTCGCTGATCTGGAAGCCCTGGAATAACCAGGCTGCAAGAATATAGAAGTTACTCGACCCAGACCATGCAACCCCAGATGTGGCAGCATTCCTGGTCGTTTTATCCATTGCTCCGCATTCCGCGCCCTTTTTCCACCCACTATTCCTGCTATAATACTTTCGCCCGGAGTACTTTGTCCGGGGTGAAAATAATCTTGGAAGGCTTTGCATCCATGCCATACTGCAGCCATTGCGGAACAGAAAACACAGCCGACAGCAAATTTTGCAGAAATTGCGGCCGGCCGCCGTTCGGGAATGTCTCTCCCTCGCCGAAACCAAAATTGCCATTCTGGAAAAAACTTTTTGGGAATATCCCAGAGGAGAGCAAACAAAAATTAGCATTCTGGAATAAAATTCCCGAGCGAGGCAGGCATCCAGCGATCGGAACGCTTGGGATGGTTTTAAGCCTGATCGGGTTAGTGTTGTTTTGTTCCAAACCGCCGCTGGGGATGACAATCCTATCTTTGGGGGTGATGGTGCTGGTCTATGCCGCCATTACGGGTAACCTGAAGCTTTTCCGGTAAACTAGTGCAGGTTTTGATATCAACTCAATCCGCAAGACCTCCAATTGATTAAATTTTCATTAGAAAACACTAACAGATTTGATGGACGATAGTAGGGTGAGCGTGGGGAATGCGTCAAGCAATTTTCAGGCCAGAATGATACCATGGGTTCGTAAGGCGATTTCCCCTTTTTTCTCCTTTCATGAGAGCCGGGTCTGGAGTCCCCGGCTCTCGCGATTCCAGCTTCCGGGTGGCAACTGATTAAAAATTATTCAACTCATGCGTCCGGCTTCCGTTTTTTCGCTTTGATGGCGCGCATACCTGCCACGCCTCCGGCTGGTCGACTGGATTGCCCTTGTTTCATTGGATAGCCCGATCATTTTCTGCGAGTTTGGCGCGTTCTTCCGCCTGGCGAAATTCTTCGGGAGTATTGAGGTTCCAGAAAGCCAAACCATGTGGGTCAAAGAGTGCCACTTCCCTGGGCAAAAGGATGTGTACATTTACTTCATACAGCCAATTGATCATTTTGAAATCACCGGCCTCGAGCGCCGATTTCACAGCCGGCAGGCAGGCATCCCGGCGATAAACGGCGTGCAATGGTTCCAATCCATCCGCAGTGGAGGGGATGACCACGTCTGCTCCGGTCTGACGCAGCAGCCGCCATTCGTATTTGAAGAGGGCCAGATTGGCAAAAGGCATGTCGCAGGCTACCGCGGCTACGATGGAATGTCCGGCCAGGCTGAGGACGGTATGGAGTCCGCCCAGGGAGCCGCAATCCGGTTTAATATCAGGGTATGACGGCAAGTTAAGGAAGGCGTAGTCGGCCGGGCGATTGGTGGACAGGATGGTTTCTTCTCCCAAGGAGGCCAGCCGATCCAAGATGCGTTGGATGAGAGGGCGGCCCAGGAAGGGCATCAGCGCCTTGTCCTGGCCCATGCGGCTGGAGCGGCCGCCGGAGATCAGCGCGAGAGTCAGCATGGGGGGGATTATAGCGGAATAATCAGGAGGGAGGGGGTTGAGAAAAGATAAAAAACAAAAAACAAAAAACGAAAAACGAAAAAACGTAAAACGTAATACGTAAAAACGTGAAAAGCAAAAACGAAAAGCGGAATCCGGAAGGCAGAAAACGTAAAAAATAAACGTAAAACGTAAAACGTAAAACGTAAAACGTAAAACGTAAAACGTAAAACGTAAAACGTAAAACGAAGAACCCTCCGGGGCCGGTTGGCTTTGGAGGGTTCCGTTAAAGATGAATTTGACTTTACTTGCCGAGGCGGATCTTAGGGCCGCTGAGGGGAGCGCCAAAGAGTTGGGGTGTAATCATCTACGATTTTTCTCACGCTTCAATGCAGCAAACTGATCGCGAAGGTGGCCATAAACACAATGACAGCCATGGAAAGCGTGATCTGGAGCATCGAAAGGAATTTTGCCCGCAGGCTGAGCACCTGCGTGTCACCCAGACCAAACTGTGTGTTGCTGCTAAAGCCAAGGAAAATATAGTCCCAGAACTTTGGCTGCCAATCCTCCCAACCGGTCATGAGCAGCATGCGTTGGGGAAAAGCAAAATCGAAACGACGGGAAGTGCCGTCACGCCGGGCGCGCGGTCCGCCTCCATCGATAACCCAGAACCAGGTTCCGAAAAGAAAGAAGTTAATCACCCATAACACGAACGTGTCTTTCAGCAGTACCCCTTCGACAGATTGCCGACGGGAGGTGATAATGAATATGATCAGCAAAATTTTTATAACCAGCCGGAGTGTGACCCAACCCAGATAGATTATTGCCATTTTACGTCCCAGGGTATTCCGCCGGGTCAACCAAAAAAACAACATGGCGATGAATAGAACGACCGGCACCACAAATTCCAGACCCGAGACAGCATTAACCCAGTACCTCAATTGCACCAGAGGGCTACGGCGCAAGGCGAGCGGCAGAGACACCCAACTCGACAACAGCAAATCGGGGAGCGTGACCAGGACGAGCACCAGAATTATCTCAAGCGTGCTGCTGTCCAAGGGTTTCAAGGTGCCGGTGGTATCTTTCATGGGTTTTCTCCTTCCCAGCATCCGTGCTGGTTTTCTGTTTACAATCTCCTGAAGTTTATTACGGAACGTTTAACAAGATTTCGGTCCAGTGGACGGGGTGATCGGAGCCCGAAGCGGGGGGCAACAGGTAGACCGGATTGCGCACGCCCAGTGAATGGGAAACGAAGATATGGTCGATGCGATCTGCGCCGGACATATCCACGCCATCCGGGCTGACCTTGGTGGGATAGGCGCTGGTCCAGGCATTGATAAAAACACCTTCGAGTAATTGATACTCCGGGGTGGTATCCGGCAGGTTGTAATCGCCCAAGGCAATCGCATAGGGTTTGGCCTGCGCGCGCTGCAGAAGTGCCTTGACGAAGGTCATCTTGGCGAGGTCCGAGCCGTCCGGGTGGACATCGTAAATGGTGATGGGAAGCCCATCCACAGCGATCTCTGCTTCGGCAACGCTGATCTCATCCGTGTCACTATAGGTGTAGACCGACCTTGTATTTTTGAGTGGATATTTCGACAAAATGGCTGTCCCGAACGTCCCGGCGACCGTCGAGGGCCCATAATAGGAATAATATCCCAGGCTGTCGGCGTAGAAACGCACATAATCATTGTTGTTTAGCGAGATGCGGGCCGTATCAGTCTCCTGCATGGCAACAATATCGGGCGAAACCTTACGGATGACCGCTATCTGCCGTTCGAAGGATTTCTGGGCATGCGCGTCGTTGGCCGCCTGGATGTTAATGGTCATGACCGTGATAGATGGCCGGTCGAGGGATTGGACCTGGAAGCGTTTTCCCGGCAATGCGCCTGCCAGCGTGCCCAGGCAGATACCTCCGAGAAGGACTATCCAGACCCAGGGAAAACGACCAGCAGGTTCCCAATAGCCGTTAAACCTGGCATTACCGACTACCCAGGCCAGCAGGCTGATGCCACCAGCCGGTAAAAAGTAAGCCAGCCAGAACTTGCCGCGGAAGAACAGGCTGACCGGCTGGATGTAGCCCCAGACATTGCTGAAGATGTGAGCGAAAACCAGCAGAATCAAGACCAGAGAACCCAGCAGGAGGCCGGGCACCAACTGACGCGGGGAGGGCGCGGATTGCCGGATCAGTTCAAAGAACAGGCCCAGATCCAGGAAGAGCACCGGGAAAAGCAGCAGCATGAGGGCCAGTGGAATAGTCTGCCACCATTCCGGGGCAGCCACCGTTACGGAGGGGGAAGAAAAGGTCGGCGGAAAAGGCACGGCATGGACTAGGATGGTTCCGGTCAGGCAAAGGGTAAAGGCCAGGTTACCGGCCAAGAGGAGCCGCCGGTCAATATTCTGAAGGATCTGCGGGCGGAGCAGCGCCAGCAAAACCCAGCCGGCTGCCAGCAGGCTGACGGAGAGAACGATCAACGTGTAATTGCCCTCGGTCCAGCGGGAAATCACGGAAGGTGCTGAAAATGCAAAATAGATCAGGGTCAGGATGAGGAAAAGTCCCAGGAGGGAGGTTGTGACGCCGGCAGGTTTACTTTCTTCTTGAGGTGGGCTACCCGGCTCCAATTGAGTCAATACTGCTCCCAACAGAAGGCCCAGGAGAATCCCGCTCCATCCGCCGGCAGGAGTCAGGGAATAATCCAGGCCAAAATAAATGGTGCGCAACAGGACGGACAGGCCGACGCCCAGCGCCAGCCCGGCGGATGCCCACAGGCCGGTGCGAGAATGAGTTGATCCCCGGGGTTGCGAGTCGAGCATTAGAAGGAACATGCTGATGACCGCAGCGGTGGCGATCCCCGAAGCCAGCATCCGGTTGGCTGTGCCCAGATAAGGTAACAGGCCGCGGGAAATGAGCAGCAGCGAAAATGTGATCCAGACCAGCTGAGGCCGGAATTTCTTAAATAGTGGAATCAGTAGGACGGGCGTGAAGAAAAACAAGAGGCCCAGCACCTTAGAATCGAGGTTCAAGTTCATCAGATCCAGGATGTAGATGGACTCAACCAGGGTGCCGACACTTTGAATGAAGAACAGAAAGATGACTGCAAAAGCGAAGATGATCGGGAAGGTTTTTTTCATGGATGACAGCCTGTCCTTGTTGGATGGTTTGGGTGGGAAGAAAACGGTGTTATGATTATATCGTATCCGTAATTTGTATTCACCAGAAAGGTGATAGCCATAAATGTCCCAAAGATATGATGTAATCATTGCCGGCGGTGGCCCTGCGGGGGCCACGGCCGCTTTTTTTCTGGGACAGGCCGGAAGAAGGGTACTGGTGCTTGAAAAGGAATTCCTGCCACGCTATAAGCCGTGCGGAGGGGCCGTGTCGGCGCGGGTGCTGGACCAATTTCCCTTTTCATTCGAGCCTGTGATCCAATCCAGGGTGAACGCCATCTCGTATGTGCTGGGCGACAAGGTGGTCACCATCCCGGTGGCGGGCTCAAGCTTGCGGATGGTCATGCGGGAGCAGTTCGATGCCTATTTATTAGAGCACGTGCAAGCCGACGTCAGGCAGGGTGCAGGAGTACGCTCCGTGGATGAAAACTCCGAAACGGTCCGTGTTGAAACCGTCAGGGGGGAGCGGGTCGAGGCGGATTATCTGGTGGCAGCCGACGGGGCAAACAGCCTCATTGCCCGTTCGTTGGGTCTGCGCCGAAAGAAAACCATGGCCGGAGCAATCGAGGTCGAAGCAGAGGTGCCGGAGGAAACCCTACATCGGTTTGCAGAAAACCCAATCTTTATTTTTGGTGAGATTCTGACCGGATATATCTGGATCTTCCCAAAGAAAGACCATTTATCCATCGGGATCGGCGGTCTAAAACCCAGACCGGGGGAGCTGCAATCTGTTTTAGAGCGTGTAATGCAGCGCTTTGGGATCCCGGCCCAAGGGCAGTCCAGTCACGGGCACCCGGTTCCGATTTATGGCCAGGAAGAGCCGCTTGGCACCCAGAGAAGTTTATTGGTGGGGGATGCGGCTGGCCTGGTGGATCCGTTCACCGGTGAGGGAATCCGCTTTGCGATCAAAAGTGGACGTCTGGCAGCGCAGGCGATCCTTTCCGGGCTTCCCGAAAGCTATACCGAGCGGGTGAATCAAGCCATCGGCCACAACCTGCGAATGGGCAACGTGATGAGGAAGATATTTTACCCATTCCAAAAAACCTGGTTCGAGTTGGCCTTGCGGAGCCCAGCAGTCAGCCAAGCGCTGGTGGATATGTTCGCCGACCGGAGCGGGTATGGAAGGTTATTACTGACCATCGCGACCACCTTCCCGAGATCGCTGTTCACGAAAAAGATCGCATTGGAAGAATATATAAATGCAACACCGGCCCAATCCACCGGTGCATCCAACCCCGTGCCGGACAGACGGGAGATTTGATCAATTAATCCAGCGTAGCTCGGGCAGGATGGCAAAATCCGGAGTGCGCGGGATCAGGTTAAAAGCCTCCAATAATTCGGGTATTGGAGCGACAGGTTTGCGGGTGGATAAATTGAGGGGGGTCCCTTCCAGATCCAGGTTGACGGCCTGCTTGCCGTTGGATTTAAGAACGTCATGATGAACTTTCCAGCTGGAGCCGCGCGGGGAGAGGCCAGCGAGAGTGTAGGTGATGGTAATCGTTTCGCCCATCCGGACTTCGCGTAAAAAGCGGGCTTGCAGAGCGGTGTAGACCGGCCCATTGCCGAGTTGCGCAAATCTCCCGGGTGGAAATCCGTGCAGGATAAAGAAACGGTAGCGCAGGTCTCCCGCGGCGTCTATATAGGCGGCATAATTGACATGGTTGTTTGCATCCAGGTCTGACCAGCGAATTTCATAGCTTCCGGAAAAGGCATCCAAAGAGGCTCTCCAGGGGAAAAGACCCAATAGTTCCAAAAGTCCCAAAATTCCCAGATGTTCGACAAGCGATACAGATATTTAAGGTCATTGGTGTTGGGTGGTTGAAGCAAGTTGGCACGCAGCTAATGTAATATTTCCTGGTTAGCCCGGTCGGCTTCCTGGAGGATTTGGCTGACCTGCTCTTTGATCTCGGAGGTGGCGCTGGGGGTCTTGGGAATATACTTGATCAGGTCACGGGCATCCTGCAGGAGGGCTTTAACCTGCGCCACGTAGGAGAAATTATATTTGCCGGCTTCGGTGTCGGGCGGGACGGGCAGGTCACGGGCTTTCTGAATGAGCAGGCGAGCACGCCGGACGCGTTCTGCGGCGAGAATCAGACGGGACATGGGGACTCCTTTAACAATTACCATGCGGACGGTGGAAGGACCGGGTTAATGGTAAAAAAAGTATACAACAAATTCGGTTTTCATGTTGTTTGGATGGTTGCAATAAAGAATGGGTGGATCAAAGCAAATGAAGCGTCTTCCAAAAACGTCGCGATGGTTTGCGTTGAGAAATCCAGTCGACCCGAAAAACCTTGGGCACAATTCTTCGGTGAGTCAGGCAGCTGAAGTCGGCATTCCTAAGCGGATTTTAGGTACCTTAAAAACCTTGACACAGAACGTATGTTCGTGTATATTCGTTCTTAGCACAAATGAGCGATTGTGAGAAAGGTAGGTGCACATGGTCCGAACGAGTAAAGGATTGACACAGCGGCATCAGAAAATTCTCGAATACCTAGATGAGCGGTTGAGCAAAGGCTACCCGCCCTCCATCCGGGAGATAGGGGAGGCGACCGGTATTTCATCTACTTCGGTTGTCACCTATTACCTCAAGCAACTGGAAGAATGGGGATATATCGAGCGGGACGCTAAATTTTCGCGGGCATTGCGCTTGAGTGGATCCAAGGCCCACAGTATATTCAAGGTTCCCATCCTCGGCCCGATTGCGGCTGGCTTACCCATCCAGGTGCCGGCAGCGGGTGAGACATATATTGGCGATGAGATCGACGGGGTTGATGTGGCCCGCAGCCTGCTGCCCGTGGATGAGAAGGGCACTGAATTATTTGCCCTCAAAGTCAAGGGCGACTCGATGATCGATGCCATGGTCAATGACGGAGATATTGTCATCATGAAGCGCACCGAGCAGGCGAGCAACGGCGACATGGTGGCAATCTGGCTGCCGCGGCAGGACGAGACCACGCTCAAGTATTTTTACAAGGAAAAGGACCGCTACCGGCTCCAGCCAGCCAACCCCACCATGGGCCCGATCTATGTAAATAAGAACGAGCCCCTGGAGATCAAAGGTAAAGTGGTGATGGTTATCCGGAGTGTGGTGTCGACAGTTATTTAGTAAAAAATTAAGCACATCCCCAAAAAAATCAGGGACAGGCGACTATAAACAATACAACATTGTTAAGGAAGACCTCCGCAAAAGATGCGGAGGTCTTCCAATTATTGCTGAGAATTGGAGTCTTCAACCGGGGGGTGTTTCTCTTCAAGCAGGTGGACACCGTTGCGCACCTGGGTCAGCAACTGTTCCATGGCATGTTCCAGGTTCTGCAGGGATTCCTGGGCATATTGATCGGCGCCGGCCTTGATGTTTTCGGCTTCCGCGTTGGCATGGTCGAGGATCTGGTCAGCGCGGCGCCTGGCATCCGAAACGAGGGCCTCTTTATCGATCAGATCGTTGGCTTTGTCGCGGGCAAGCTGCAGGGTGCGGTTGGCCTCTTCCTGGGCCTGGGCCATGTAGCGGTCTTTTTTCGAATAGACCTCCTGGGCCTTTTTCACTTCCTCCGGGACGGAGATGCGCATCTGGTCAATGATATCCAGGAACTTGTCCTCATCGACGATGACATTGTGGGTCAGCGGGATGGCGCGGCTGTTATTGAAGAGTTCTTCCAGGCGGTCAACTAGGTGAAGAATGTCCATTATCTCCTCCGCTTGAACAGGCGGAACACCTCAATTATAAATCCTTCCCAAAAAGGATTGGAATAGCATTTTTACCCGTATTTTTGGTACTTATTATGACCGGAACGATAAATATTGGTACCGATAAAGGAGGCAACGACTGAAGTCGTTACTACGTTTGCAAGTACTGACTGAAGTCGTACCTACGTTTGCATGTTAGTACGTTATTACATGGTTATTATGTACTTATTATACTTTAATACCGAAAGGACGAACCTGCTGGTCGCTCTGGTCTTTTAGTTTATTTTTGAGGGCTGCATTGACATAAGGAGGCACCATGCTGGAAACGTCCCCGCCCAGGGAGGCGATCTCGCGGACGGTGCTGGAGGAGAGGAAAGTGTGTTCCTCGTCGGTAATGAAGGCGACGACCTCAATATCGGGGGCCAGGCGATGGTTGGCGAGGGCCATGCGGAACTCGAACTCGAAATCGGAGAAGACGCGCAGACCGCGTACGATGACCTGCGCACCAATCTGGCGGCAAAAATCGACGGTCATGCCACTATAACTAACGACGCGGATGCGGGGGTTATCCTGCAAGGCCTGGGTGACGAGAGCAATCCGTTCCTCCGGTAGAAAAAGCAAGGATTTGAGGGGCCGGTCGTAGACGGCAACCACCAGCTCATCAAAGAGGCGGGCGGCACGCGTGGCAATATCGATGTGGCCGTAATGAACCGGGTCAAACGTTCCGGGGAAGAGGGCGCGGACCATCTAGCTTACATCTCCTTTCCCACCACCCCAGAAGCGTCCGAGGGCTTCGGCCAGCAGACCGTTCTCGGGATTTTTCAGGTCAGGGTCGCGGGCAAAAAGCGCCTGGGCCTGTTGGCGGGCTTTTTCGATCAACTGGATATCGCCCAAGTTGGCCATCCTGAGGGAGGTGGCATAGCCGGCCTGGCGCGTGCCGAGGAACTCGCCGGGGCCGCGCTGTTGCAGATCGCGTTCGGCCAGGATGAAGCCGTCGTTGGTTTCGGCCATGGCTTGCAGGCGCTGGTTCTCGGCGGCATCCTCGTGATCGGGGATGAGCAGGCAGTAGGACTGGGCGGCGGCACGCCCGACCCGGCCACGCAACTGGTGGAGCTGGGCCAGGCCGAAGTGGTTGGCGCCCTCTACCAGTATGACGGTGGCATTGGGCACATCCACGCCGACCTCGACGACGGTGGTGGATACCAGGATATCGTACTGGCGGTCGCGGAAGGCCAGCATAACGGCGTCCTTCTCGTCAGGCTTCATGCGGCCGTGCAGGAGACCCAGTTTCAGCTTGCGGAAGATATCCTTTTGCAGGCGGTCATGTTCCTGCGTGGCGGCGAGCAATTCGCTCTTTTCGCTCTCTTCCACCAGCGGGTAGATGATGAAGGCCTGGTGGCTGCTCTTGACCTGGCTTTCCACGAGGGTGTAGGCGCGTTCGCGTTCGGTGGGGGAGAGGACATAGGTTTGGATGGGCTGGCGGCCGGGGGGCAGCTCGTCCATGACGGAAATGTCAAGGTCACCATAGACGGTGAGTGCGAGGGAACGCGGGATGGGGGTGGCGGTCATGACGAGAAGGTGCGGGTTGGTGCCCTTGGAGCGCAGGAGGGCGCGCTGCTCGACCCCGAAGCGGTGCTGTTCATCAATGGTGACAAACTGCAAGTCCTTGAAGGCGACCGGGTCTTCGAGCAGGGCATGCGTGCCGATGACGATCAGGATAGTGCCATCGGCAAGCCCGAGGCGGATCTCGTCCTTTTCGGCGGCGGGAGTATCGCCAACCAGCAGGCGGATCCGGGCGGGCTGGAGAATCCCATTTTCGGAGGCCAGGATATTCAGGAAGGTGCGGTAGTGCTGTTCGGCCAGGATGGAGGTGGGGGCCATGATGGCGGCCTGGGCGCCGGAGGCGTTGACGATGGCGGCGGCCAGGGCAGCCACGACGGTTTTGCCGGAACCAACGTCACCCTGCAACAAGCGGTTCATGGACTGGCCGGATGCCAGGTCGAGGCGGATCTCGGAGAGGACTTTTTTCTGGGCAGCCGTGAGGGCGAAGGGAAGGGCGGCGAGACGGGAATCGAGCCATTTATTCTCGACTGCAAGGAGACGCCCGGGGAGGGACTGCCAGTCACGGCGCTGGCGCAGGACACCGGTCTGCAGGAAGAAGATCTCGTCGAAGGCCAGGCGCTGGCGGGCAGCCTGTAATTTCTCGTCGGAATCGGGGAAATGGGCCTGGAGCAGGGCAGTGCACAGGTCGGGCAAACCGGCGGCAGTGCGGATGGTCTCGGGCAGATGGTCGGTCAGCCTGGGGGCCCAGTAGGTGACGACCTGGTGCATCAACTTGCGCAGCCATTTCTGGGTGACGTTGGCGGTGAGCGGGTAGATGGGGACGATGCGGTTGGTGTGCAAGTTCTCGACTTCGACGGGTTCCCAATCGGGGCTGTTCATGACCAGGCGGCCGAGGTATTGTTCGACCTTGCCGGAGACGGAGATGGCATCGCCGACTTTAAGGCGGTTGGCCAGCCAGGGCTGGTTGAACCAGCTGAGGCGCAGAGCGGCGGTGCCGTCGTTGATGACGACCTCGGTGATGGTCATTTTCCCGCCGCGCAGGGGGTGCGAATTTATCAAGGTTACTTCGCCGATGACGGTGACCTGCTGACCATAGAACACGTCACGGATGGGCTTGAGCTGGCTGTAATCTTCGTAGCGGCGCGGGAAGTTGTAGAGCATGTCGCCGAGGGTGTTGAGGCCCAGGCGGGTGAGCATGCTGGCGTGGCGCGGCCCGACGCCAGCCAGGACGGTGAGGGAGGCGTTGAGGGCGATGGGACGCTGGCTGGTGACGCCGCCAGGGCGCGAGTCGGCGCGGCCGGGAGTGGGATGCGCAGGCTGCGCAGGGCGGGGGGAAGGGGATTCAGAAGCAGGGGGAAGTGGGGCGGAAGGAAGGAGAGAAGGGGAAACCGATGCAGGGGGGAGGGGTGAAGGAGGAAGGGAAGATGAGAGAAGGAGAGCAGGAGAATCAGATACAGGGGTGAGGGGAGCAGGGGATGGAGACGAATCAGATTCCAGCGGTAATGATATGGGCGGCTCGGGCAGCGTTTCAGAGAGAGGCTGCGGCTGCGGCCCAGGAACGGTAACGGGTTCGACCGGTTCGGTGGGGGCAGGAACGGGCGGGAGGGGTTTC
>Ga0187873_1002649_pt1 | contig 13357 bp, 10 predicted proteins | sample June2016WEW_16_1_2_FD_133012 | JGI IMG/M metagenome (GOLD analysis project Ga0187873, IMG submission 133012) | Peatland microbial communities from SPRUCE experiment site at the Marcell Experimental Forest, Minnesota, USA - June2016WEW_16_100 | ecosystem: Environmental > Terrestrial > Soil >... | reverse complement strand
CCGGTCCAGATGTTGGGTTATACTCTGGGCTGATAGCGGGACTAACTCTGGAGGTGGTACAATGAGTGGGGGCGGGGCACATGGGAGGCATGGAAAGTGATGATCTAATGAGCGGCTCTCAAGCCCCTGGAGTCGTGTACGGTGCCCGGAGATCGCGGAAGAGTTCCCTCTCGTTGTCAACACGGACACCCGGGCGGTGAAGTATAGGCCCTATAGCAGATGAAGAATATCTGTGAACTGAGGGAACTGGCACCCGACCCCGTGGCAGTGGTCAATCCCGCCACCGCCGGAAAGTACGGCTTGAAGGACAGCGACTGGGTGTCCAGTGCAACGAGAAGATGTCGGGTAAGGGTGACCGCCACCGATGATATTCTGCCCGGTGTTGTGAGTGTGCTGCACGGGTGGTTTGACCACCTGAACGAGAACGTGCTGACCGACGTGGGACAGAGGGACCCGGTGACTGGCTACCCAGAACTTTGGGCCATTGCCTGCAGACTCGCTAAGACGTGACGAGTTTTTGAAGAATCCAAAGGAGAATATGGAGGAGCAGATGAGTGAAGCGGTGAAGGCCAATTTCGTGGACCATATCAGCATAGCGGTCAAGGATGTAGCCAAAGCCGAAGACAAATTCAAGAAGGCCTTCGGATGGGAGATAAGCGGCCGCTACACCGATTCGGGCGAAAAGATACGGGTTAGCTATTTCATGGTCGGTCCTACGGCAGTTGAAGTCATGGAGGACCTCGACGGGACAGGAGAGGTCGCAAAGTTCATCGCCAAACACGGGGAAGGCGTCATGGTGCTCTCCCTCAACGTGCCCAACTGTGCAGCGGAACTCAAGATCCTTGAAGACAACGGGGCCGACCTGATCGACCATAAACCAAGATTCTCGAAGGAACTGAACAGGCACTTCGCCTTTCTCCACCCCAGGACCTATGGTGTGTTGACCGAGGTCATAGATGGGCACTACTGAGGTAGGCATGTGCTCGATGCCCGCATGAGCGAAATCGGGGAAGACATAGGGATCAGGTACCGACAGGGGACATGTCCACTTTGAAGCGATAATCTTGGATAGCGCAGGTTCTACCCGATGTGAAGCTTCGCAGATGAAACGGAGATAACCCCTGAGGTAGACGAAGCAGGCATAGGCGGAGGCTGCATACCCAGAGGATCCCTTTTGATCTTGATAGTGCGCGAGGACGTGTAATACGCACATGTGCGTCGAGCGCAAAGGTCCTGATTTCCGAGGGGAGACCGAAATGTGCCCTCGATGCGCGCCCCATATAGCACGGGACAGTATGGCTCCCTTCAAGAACGAGTAGGGTCCATGCCTTTTCTGTCTGTATCGTACGAGGGACCGTTCGTTAATATCTTGACGTTCATAGGTGCATAGGATAATATAGCACATTGCCTTCAGTTAACAACAGCTTGTGCCGCTTGCCTTGGGCGGCCAAATACGGACGTCGGCCTTTGGGGGTGCTGTTATGGAAATCGGCTCCGAATTCGAGAGCGGTGAAGTTGCCCAGGTGCAATGGCTAATCGACTCCGTGCCATTTCCCTGTATTGCTCTTGATTGCCAGGAGGTCATCAAAGAAAGCAACAAGCGGGCGAAGGAATTTTTTGGATTGTTTATAAAAACAAAACGGATTTCGGAAGTCGTAGATAGCTTTGCCCTTCAACAATCAGTTTTTCGAGGGTTTATCGGCAAGGAACAGAATTCCCTGGAGCTAACTTATCGAGGACGAGCCCTTAAGGTGTATACTGCCCCTCTGATTGATCAAAGGGTTGTTACACGGGTCATCCTGTTCTTCCTCGACATGTCGTACGCCACAGCTACCCTTGCTGACGCGGTCGAATTGAAGGACCAGTTGGAGAGCATTATTACTGCATCCGCTGACGGAATAGCCCTTCTGGACAAAGAAAAGCGAATCATATACATCAATGCCGCCTTCGCAGACCTGGTCGGGTTTCCATTCCAATCAATCCTCGGAAGGGCTGTTGATGACCTTTATCGGAATGGCATTCTAGTCTACCCGAGCCTTGTCGAGGAGACTTTTCTAAGAAAGTGCGTTGTCGAGGGACAGGACGAGATTTGCAACGGAAAGCATATATATGTAAGGTTAGTGCCTGTCTTCGACAGGCAACGATGCTTGAAGAAAGTCGTGCTCTTCGCAAGAGCGACAGCATTTTCAGCTGCCCAGGCACAGCATCCGGACGAAGTACCGTCAGGCGAAAGAAAGCCGCTTCCCCAAGGTCGCCTCATTTCGCGGAGTAAGAAAGTCTTGTCTATCCTCGATACCATCAAACGCATAGCTCCAGTGTCCATTCCCGTGCTTCTACAAGGAGAAACGGGGGTTGGCAAGGGCCTCTTCGCTGAACACATACATGTGCTGAGCCAGCGTCCGGGCAGGTTTGTAAAAATAAACTGTAATGCTTTGCCACCGGAGTTGGTGGAGAGTGAGCTGTTCGGATATGACAAAGGGGCATTCACTGGCGCAAAAAGAGAAGGAAAACCCGGCCTTTTTGAGATGGCAGAGGGTGGAACGATTTTTCTGGATGAAATCGGTGATTTGCCTCTCACATCTCAGGGCAAGCTACTGAATGTGTTGGATGATCAGTATATAAGGAGGCTGGGGGGGATATCGGATATACGGGTAAACGTCCGGGTGATAGCGGCAACCAACAGAGACTTGAAGCTAAAGAGTGAAAGTGGTTCATTCCGACTGGATTTGTACCATCGTCTAAATGTTATCCCTGTGTATGTACCTCCTTTGCGTGACAGAAAGGAGGATATACCCATACTTATTAGCTTCTACCTTAATAGATTGAATACGCGTTATAACCGAGCCAAGTACTTTTCGCCGGCATCCCTCGAATGCTGCCGTACATACAATTGGCCAGGAAACGTTCGTGAGCTCATTAATCTAGTCGAAAACATGATCATAGTCAACGAACGAGAGTGCGTTGAGACATTCGATTTGCCTCCTCAAGTCTGGACCCATGCACAGAAGCGTGTGCTTGATAAGGGCAAAAGACCACTGAAAGAAATGATAGCCAACCTGGAAAAAGACCTTCTCAGACAGGCTATGCAGGAATGCAAGAGTTCTCGCGAGATCGCCTCGCGATTGGGGATCTCCCACACTGCTGTCCTCAAAAAGATGAAACGGTACATGGTCCTGTCTTAACGTCTGTGCGTCTCGGGGCTTGCCTCTACCGTCAAACCAGAAGGACCATGTAATTTTAGTTTCCATGTAATTATTGTTTCCATTAGGGGTTTAGTGCTTTCTTAGTCGCAACCCAGACCCATTCTGTCTTGTAATGGAAACTAAGTTTCCAGCCTATTTCTATCGCTTCTCTGAATATTCCTTTCAACATCAATATCTTAGCCAACGGTCTCAGAAGTGCATAAGCATTAATGGGCAATTAGGAAGACGAAATGAAACCATAAAGGAGGTTCATGTGTATACCATCGATATTGATATAGGAGGAACACTAACCGACGGTGTTTTTAGCGATGGGGTGGAGATTAAGGAAGTAAAGGTTGATACAACCCCTCACGACATTACCGTGTGTCTGTTCGAGTGCTTGAATCAGGGTGCTTCGAAGCTGGGTTTTGACGGCCTTAAAGAACTAATGAAGGAAACAAGCGTCATCAGGTGGTCCTCGACTCTTACGACAAATGTCTTGGCCGAGAGGACAGGGCCAAAATTAGGGCTCATCGTGACAAAAGGATACGGAACCAATCTGTATGGGTCCAACGGGAGTCCGGTAATAGATACAATCATCGACGCAGAGAACATCCTCGAGATACAGGAAAAATTCAGCGAGGAAGAGGCGTTGCTTCTGTTGAAGGCGTTGCTGGAGAGAGGTGTCAGGAGAGTCGTAATTAGCCTAAAGGGTGCTTACCAAGACCGGTCGAAAGAAGAGGATATAAAACAATGGGTTGAAGACCAGTACCCTGACCACTATCTAGGAGCAGTTCCGGTTGTTGTGGGTGGCGATATCTGCCGGCACCCAAAAGACGAAACGCGGACAAATTACGCGTTAATGAATGCTTATACCCATGGGCCCCTGGCAGTGTCCCTCTTCAAGGCGGAAGATCAGCTCATTTACGACTACGAGTTCAGGGGGAATCTGCTCGTTGGACTCAATAGAGAGGGAAGCTGCCGTATCGCGAAAGCAAAGGCAATGGATACCGTTGAGTCGGGGCCGGTTCTCGGCATATTCGGAAGCGCGCGCTTTGCCGAAAAGTACATGTTAGAAAGGGTATGTACTCTCGACATTGGCGGTACCACGACAAAATTCGGCATTGTCCGCGATCACAAGCCTGTTAATTTGGAAAGGACCGAATTCTTTGGGATTCCCCTTGATATTCCATCGGTTTTGCTAAGGTCTGTTTCGATCGGCGGTGGCACTGTGGTGAAAGTGGACAAGAAGCTCAAGGATCTAAAAATAGGCCCTGAGAGCACCGGTGGCTATCCGGGTCCAGCCTGCTATGATTTGGGAGGAAAAGAGGCTACGATCACAGACGCTCTACTCCTCCTGGGGCTCATAAACCCTGACAACTTCCTTGGTGGAGAAAGAAGACTCATCCCGGAAAGGGCTACGGAGGCGATTGAGACGAACGTGTCGAGACCGCTGAACTTAGGCAATGTAAGGGGAGCCGCCAAATTGATCGTCGATAAGTCGCTGGACCAGCTAACCCAGGGATTTCTCCATACGTTCCGGGAGATCAATGATGAACCTGGTCCTGATTACGTGCTATTCGCATTTGGAGGAAACGGGGCTCTTTTTGCCTGCCTGCTGGCCGACAAACTTGGTATCAAGACAGTAAAGGTGTTTCGGTTTGGCTCTGTATTCAGCGCCCTTGGTTCCTCTATGAGTGATGTTACTCATGTGTATGAAGAATTCGTGGAGAAAAGACTATCTGACATAAGCCCTGAGGAGCTCAGGAATACGCTGATGTCGATGATGAATAATGCCGAGATGGATCTCAGAGGTGAGCGCTTCGATCCGAGAATGGCGACCTACGCGCTCGAGGTGGATGTCCTTGAGGGTGGCAATGCTTTCAAGACTCTCTCGCTGCCGACCGGTCCTGGCACCCCTGAGTTAGAGAAGGCATGGGAGAAAATTCTGCAAGAGTACGGGGGGGTGCGAGCCAAAACGCTCAGGCTGAAATCGACATTCGAGATCTCGAAATACCAGCCCATCAGTGTGCCTCAAGATGGTGAGCTAATTCCCATTGATGCCAAAAAGGGGGACAGGATGGTCTTTTCCAGCGAAGTCCCGGTCTTTGTTTACCATGGCCTCAAAAACGGCAACATCATAAATGGTCCCGCCCTCGTTGAAGGCGATAACACAACGTACTACATCCCTGAGGGCTGGCTCTGGGAGACGGACGAATACCTTAATGCTACCATTAAGAGACTCGGAGGTTGAAATGGAGAAAATAAGATTCACTGAATATCTTGACCTGTGTTTGGAAGACGAGAGCTGGTACTGCCATGTGTGCGACCACAAGATAGGGCCGGCGGCGGGCAATTACAAGGAAGGATGCCTCGTATACGAGCGAAATCCTCAAGAGGTTCACGATCCGGTCATCCCGAAAGCACCTTACAATTTTAGCCCTAAGAAAGAATGGGTCTCTATACTTGAGTTTTATTGCCCGGGATGTGGAACACAAATTGAGACGGAATATCTTCCGCCCGGGCATCCGATCACCCATGACATAGAAGTGGACCTAGGGAGCCTCAAGAAGGCTATAGCTGAAAACCGTCTCAAGATAGTTAATGGAAAGGTGGGGAGGTGAAACCATGCGATCGATAGACATAGATGTTGGCGGCACATTTACGGATTTGGTAATGCACTATGATGGGAGAATTGTTTATGCAAAGTCTCCTACTACACCCTTTGACCTCTCGGTGTGCTTCGTGAATGTCATAGAGGAGGGTGCCAAACAACTTGGATTGGATATGCCCATCCTTCTGTCAGAAATGGAGATCATTCGTTATTCGACAACGATTGCCTTGAACAGACTCATTCAAAGACAGGGTTCAAGGATGGGTTTGATCACCACCGAGGGCCACGAGGACGCGATATTGATAGGAAACGGTCCTCAGTGGGTTGACGGTACAGTTGTCGCCGAACGACGTAATCTGGCAAAACAGAATAAGCCACTGCCGTTGATTCCCCGCGAATTCATCGTGGGGGCAAAAGAACGTGTGGATTGTTTTGGACAGGTTGTCCGGCCCCTGGATGAAGAGGACGTGCGAGAGAAGGTAAGGTACCTTGTCGACAAAGGGGTTCGCGGTTTTGTGGTGTCATTGCTCTGGTCTTTCTTGAATCCGGGTAATGAAAGGAGAATTCGCGCCATCATCAGGGAGGAATACAAGCCATACCATATAGGTTATCTTCCCGTGGTCCTTGGCCACGAAGTGGTGGGGAAATGGGGGGAATATCAAAGGACTATGACGGCGGTTTTGGACGCCTATCTCCACCGATCGATGCAGATTGAACTTTCCGCAAGTTGGGATCGGCTCAGGGAAAACAAATACAAAGGTTCCTTCTTGATGGTGCACAACACAGGTGGCTGTGCCGAGGTGTTTAAGACAGCCGCAAGCAAGACGTATAACGGAGGACCTGTCTCCGGTCTCATGGGGTCTTATTACATAGGGAAGGAAATAGGGTTTAAAAACGTTGTCGCTTCAGACGTGGGGGGCACAAGTTTTGACATCGGTCTTGTGGTTGAAGAGAGCGTACGGAGTTACGATTTCCGACCCATTATTGACACATGGATGACTGCTACAACCATGATCAAAACTACATCGATTGGTGCCGGCGGTGGGTCTATAGCAAGGGTGAATCGGCTGCTTGGGAACAAGTTGGAGGTTGGACCCCAAAGTGCCGGAGCCCTACCTGGCCCTGCATGTTATGGCCTGGGCGGCACTGAGCCGACCGTGACTGACGCCGATGTTGTCCTGGGCTACGTGAACCCTGAGTTCTATTTTGAAGGTAAAATGAAGCTGGACAAGGAGCTGGCGCTACGGGCCATCAAGAGAAAGATAGCGGACCCCCTCGGCATTGATGTCTATGAAGCAGCCGGTGCAATCAGGAAACTCGTTGATAGCAATATGGAGTCGGCTATCAAGAAGGAGGTACACCTCAGAGGATACTCTCCGGAAGATTTCGTCATATTCTCATTTGGAGGTGGTGGGCCGACGCATGCGGAGGGTTACATGGGGGACATCTCCAAGGCGGTCATCTTTCCTTTTTCTCCGGTATTTTCTGCCTTTGGCGCATCCATCATGGATATAATCCATCTCTACGAACGTACAAACACTATGTTCCTCATGGAGCCGGCAACGGGGAAATACACGGACCAATACGAGGACTTTAATAAGGTGGTGGAAAAGCTTGTCGAAAAGGCCAAGAGAGACCTGATAGCAGAAGGCCTTCCTGTGGATCAAGCCGTTTTTAGCTTGGAACTGGATCTCCTGTATGGCGGGCAAATTCATGAGAAGAGGTCTTCATCACCACGCCTGTTCATAAAGAACCCGGATGACGTGAAGGCTATATGCGACGAATTTGAAAAAGAGTTCAGAGAAAGCTTCAGCCCCTTTGCGGTGAACCGTGAGGGAGGGGTCATCCTGAGAAACTTTATTGTGAAAGTTACAATTCCTACCGAAAAGGTGAAGCTACCCACCTATCAGTCGTCTGGATCCAACCCCTCGGCCGCCTTGAAAGGTAGTCGCGATGCTTGGTGGAGGGACGGCGGATTCCGTAAAACATCCATCTACAACTTTGACGCCCTGTGTTCGGGTAATATGATTGAGGGTCCGGCTGTAATTGAAGCGAAATACACAACCGTTGTTGTTCCTCCAGAGATGCGATACCAGGTCGAAGAACACGGGCTGGGTATTCTTCAAAGAGTTTAGGAAAAACAAAGAGGGAGGTCGATTATGCCAATACTTTCTGCAGAAGAAAAATTAAGCATGATGAAAACGAATCCACCGACGGCATATGAGTTGGAATGCGTTGAAACGCTTGCAATCGGTGAATTCGAAATTGGATTTCAGAGAACCAACGATATTCTTGACGAAGCCATGGAGGTTTTCCAGCGGACAGCCCGAAGCGCTTTCGGGGTGGCCGGCGACTCTATGGTCGCAATCTTCACCGCACAGGGTGATCTGGCCAATGGCGCTTGCGGTACTTACCTCCATGAGGTGATCCAGCCCGTGCCCATAAAATACGTGATGAAGTATTACTCGGAAAACCCGGGCATTAAAGATGGTGACATCTGGTACATCAATGACGCTCTCTATGGAGGCATCCACAATCCCGACGTGCTGGTGTTCATGCCGGTTTTTTACGCTGGGAAAATTATTGCCTGGGCCTCTGCCGGGGTGCACACCAGTGAATCCGGCGGTGTTGAGCCGGGAGGGATGGAAATAAATGCCCCTTCACGGTTCTATGAGGGCTTCAACGCTCCACCCATTAAGGTGGGGGAGAACTTCGAACTCCGGGCCGACTTTCTTGAACTCTTGGCAGTGTACGGCCTTCGGGCGCCCCAGATGGTGCTGGCCGATATGAGGGCCCGGAGCGCGGCCGTTGACAGAACACGTATGCGATTGGTAGAACTGGCGTCCAAAAGGGGTTCCGCCTACGTCATAGGACTACTCCAAAAGATGCTCCTGGTTGCGGAGGAGGGTGCTCGAAAGAGGATCAAGTCATGGGCGGATGGTACCTACCGCTGTGTCAATTTCTGTGATGCAGTCGGGATGCAGGAAGGCCTGGTTAGATCTTCTTATATGACCGTTATAAAGAAGGATGATGAAATCACCTTCGATTTCACCGGCACCTCTCCTGAAAACATTTCCTCCTATAATGCTCATGTCCAGGCTGTGGTTGGACATGTCTCAAACTATATTTACGAATACGTGTTCCACGACTTGCCTATAAGCAGCGCCACATTTGCCCCCATCCACTTTAAGTTTCCCCCGAACTCTTGTCTTAACCCTGACATAAGGGCAGCAACATCCTGCTCTGTAATGATTGCGACCGGTGTTATGAGTGGAATCCATAACGTATTTGCCAAGCTGATGTTCCCCACTGAGGACTGGAAACAGGTGACAGCCTCTCAAGGGAATGCCGGTAATGCATACGTGCTGGCCGGCGTGAATCAATGGAATACCTTTTATGCGGATATGCAGGCTTACTCCCTCAACACCGAGGGGCAAGGCGGGCGGGTAAACCAGGACGGAGTCGACGCTTTCGGTTTTCCATGGTGTGTCTTTGGGAGGGCACCCGATGTAGAACTTATGGAGAACGAACTGCCCATTTTAATCCCGGTGTGCCAGCACTGGCCTGATTCCGGGGGGGCAGGCAAATACAGAGGTGGGTGCGGAACCTTTCAACTGTGGGTTGCGTATCACAAGAAAGATGTCTGGTTTCTCTGTATTGCCGATAACTCAAATCTGCAGACACCCCAGGGACTTTTCGGCGGCTACGCGCCGTGCACTGTGCCGGGCATCAGCATACGAAAGGCCGATATCCTGAAAAAGCTTAAGGAAGGCGCAAAAGACCTGGAACTGGATTTTGCTTCACTCATCAATGAAAAATCTATTGCCGGAGACTGGCAGGTTGAGTTTTTTGCCCGGGCCGTCAGGATGTACAGCCACGGGGACGTCATTAACTTCTGTTTTGCGACAGGCGGTTCAGGGTACGGTGATCCTTTGGAGAGGGATCCCAAGTCTATAACAAAGGACCTGGTGGAACGCAGGATATCGCTGTGGAGCGCCAGGAATGTGTACAGGGTCGCGTGCGATCCCGAGACGTACGGAGTTGATTATGTGAAGACGAATAAGCTTCGAGACGACGCACGCAAGGAGAGACTGGCCAAGGGGAAACCTTACAGCCAGTTTCTCAGAACCTGGGAGAAAAGAATGCCACCTAAGGAAATGCTGACTTTTTATGGCTCCTGGCCCGACGCGCAGCCCGTTGCCCCGATAATTAGGCCTTAGGACGGGGAGGCATTTTACAATGAGTGGCGGATCAAAAACAGAGTTATTGAAAGCTTTCGTCAAAAAGGGGGAGGTTCCATCGAAGCCCTTCGTTCTTCCTATGATTTCTAGCATCGCTGCTAAGGCAGAAGGCATAGCACCTGAGCAATTCCTGCTCAACGCTACGAAGCTTTCCAACACCTTGAAACGGGTATACCAATACTACAGGTATGATGGGATCTTGAGCTATTGTCGTAATCATCTGGAGGCGGAGATTTTGGGTTGTACCGTGGAAAGATCCTGTTTTCCCGCAGCCGTCTCCCTGCAAGGGGATGCTTCATTGTGCGGTGAGATCGCTCCAATCGAGGGGCTACCCTATGCAGCGATCGCGAAAGACGTTATTCAGAGACTGAGGATAACTGTCAGGGACCAACAGTTACTGGCTGTTGCCTTTGATGGGATGATGAGATTGGCCAGTTTCTGCTTCGGACAGACTTCTGAAGCGACCCTGGAATCTGCTTCCGCAGCCCTGCTAAAACTGGGTCAGTTTTTCTGCCAGGCGGGGGCCGATATTATCTTTTTCATCGAAGATGGTCCTGCCCTCGATGGCACTTATCCAATCGAGTGGTGGAGGAATTTTCATCAAGTGACGAAGGTCATCGTTTATCATGAAGCACTGCCGGTGCTGATGCTCAGGGTTGGTAACGGGGTCGCAGCTAGAACCGTCATGCTCCAGGCGGAGGGTTTCCTGCCATGCTTCGTCTGTGATGATCTTGAGTCATTTTCACAAATCATGAACGAGTTGCCAACTGACAAGCCCTTTGGAATAGGCTTCACACTGGATATCTTGCTGGGTAAGGATTTGATGCGACTGAAAGATGCGGTTGGCCAGCACAAGGACAGAATCGTCCTGCTTACCACATCCGACGAGATCCCTTATGAGAGCTTTCAGCCGGACCTTTTTCAGGAAGTTGCTCGAGCATTAGACGAGATTGCCAAATTATAATACAGAGAGGTTTAGCAATGCCAGATTACTGGAACCAACAATTCGAAACCATGCCGTGGGGTGATCTCCACAAGTACTGGCTGGACAAGTTTAATCTTCTCCTTACGCATGTGAAGGCAAATTCAGCCTTCTACAAAAAACAGCTGGAGAAGGTGAAAGCTATCTCTTCTTTCGAAGAGTTGACCGCCGTGCCGGTTATGACAAAAAACGAGATACGAGAGGCTCAGTTAGCAGGTGACAGAAACACCCCGCTCGGGACGATTCAGGTTGCCAAGACCGAGGATATCGTGCAGGTCATCTCCTCCTCGGGGACGACAGGACGACCTGTCTATTACGGTATTACACAGAAGGATTTAGAATCATGGCGTGATGCCCTTGCTGCTTTTACCTACACCGCAGGGGTACGAAAGAATGACGTCGTAGCTCATGTGGTTGGTACCCCTATTTTTGCCGGTGGTGAGCCCTACTTTGAAGGGTTGAGACACATCGGCGCAACTATTGTGTGGGCAGGTGGACTTGCAACGGAGCGGCTCTTTGAAACATTGCGGAATATGTATTGTACTGCCATCCTCGGGACTACATCCTTTGATCTCTATCTGGCCGAGAACTGCCAAAAGTACCTGGGCATTGACGCCAAGGAACTGGGCATAAAGAAGATACTTGGTGGTGGTGAACCTGGTCTCGGTGAGGAACCTATACGCCACAAGATGAAGGAACTGTGGGGTGCCGATACCGTCAGGGAGGTTATGGGATTAGCCGATATCATGCCCGGTATGTGGTCGGAATGTGAAGAAGAAAAAGGGATGCACTTTACTGCCCAACCCTACATTATGGTCGAATTGACTGATCCTGATACGGGAAAACATCTTCCCTGGGAGCCAGGGGTCTGTGGAGAACCTGTCTATACAACGATTCTGAGAGAGGCAACCCCCATTATCCGATATGCATCTCATGACTATATCCGTGTGGAGGCGGCAGAGTGCAAATGTGGCAGAACATCGCCCAAGATGCGCTGCATCGGCCGCGTCGATGACATGTTGATCTACAAGGCAATGAACGTCTTCCCTTCTGCTATCCGCGATGTGGTTGTGAAAGGGTTTGAGGAATTCCTTACGGGATACATTCAGGTCGTGAAGGATACGGCCACGCAGGTTCGCTTTGACGATCCCATCCCTGTAGACATTGAAGTGCTCCTCTCAGTCCAGGACAAGGCGAAGCTCAAACGTGACATTGAGGGTAAAGTCAGGGAACTTTTGGTGGTCAAGATCGAAGCAAACCTCGTTCCGCCAGAGACGATCAAGAGAACAGCGTACAAGACACCTTTGGTAAGGGTAAAGGGCAATTAAAAAACAATAAGGTTGGCGGGGAGAGAATTGAAGGAATGGATGGGTCACAACTTTGATTGTTTGTTGCCACAATATCAGCATTCGTTGGTGACTGAAATTATTATGATACTACAAAATATGGATTAAGGAGGTTTTCCATGCCTATTCTTTTTACGCTCAACTGGGACATCATACCTGGGACTGAAGAGGAATACGCATACTTCATTGCAAAATCGTATATCCCTGAGACAACCGCTATGGGGCTCGCCTCTGTCGGGGGGTATTACGTCGAGGTGGGTTTTGGGCCCCGCGTGATCGCTGTCCATTCCTGTAACGATCAGCAGGAGCTCGCCGTTATTATGGCAAAGAAGGGATTCAAGGACCTCATCCTCAAGCTCAAATCCCTAGTTTCCAATTACCGGGCAGCGGTGCTGGAACCGACGGGACATGTCAAAGGGGAGAAGTATACGATCCAGAAAGGGGTCTGGAAATTCAACCAGTACTATGATCTCCGTCCTGGAAAAAAAGAGGGGTACAGAGACTTTATCCTCAACACGCATCTCCCGACTATGCAAAAAATTGACTACGTTGAGGTTACTGGCGGATGGAATGTTGTGCTTGGGGGGATAAGTGAAATCATCGCCGAATTTACGGTGAAAGACCCGGTAGATATCGGCCGCCTTTTGAATAATGAAGATTTCAGAAAGATAACATTGAAACTGAGGACGGATTACGTATTGAATTATCAAAACCGCATACTCCGGTGTACGGAGCGGTTTGGCGAGCCGAAATGGTTTATGCTGACTTGACATCAAAGAGGATTAAGGGGGATTACATGGGAAGATTTGATCCCCGTGTATTGTGCCCGGCCGGGGGTGATCAGTCTCGATACCCAGGCCTATCCGGAGAAAAAGAAGATCCCGTACATCCTCGGCGCCCGGATGAGAAAGGTCAGGGAGATTAAAGAAGACGCCCTCTCCCGCGCCGGCCAATGAGAACATGGATGAGTGGATTGGGGACCATTATCCGAT
>Ga0187873_1002643_pt1 | contig 13372 bp, 8 predicted proteins | sample June2016WEW_16_1_2_FD_133012 | JGI IMG/M metagenome (GOLD analysis project Ga0187873, IMG submission 133012) | Peatland microbial communities from SPRUCE experiment site at the Marcell Experimental Forest, Minnesota, USA - June2016WEW_16_100 | ecosystem: Environmental > Terrestrial > Soil >... | reverse complement strand
CTGCAAGCGAACCAATGATTATCCGCGTTGCGGCGGCGAGAGGTATGATTTTGACCGCGGGCGACAAAACCAGCGAAGTGGTTGTTGAGATGCTAAAATCAGCCGACAAGCCGATTCAAACAGTGACGATAGCGACACTGAAAGACGTTGCAAAGACGGACGTGATAAAGGCGGCGACAGAGCAGATGACGAATCTGGGAACTGCACAACAGGCGCAACTTATTTCAGCTTTGGCGGATTGCGGGGACAGGGTTGCGCTGCCGGCGGTTCAGTCGGTGGCAAAGAGCACTGATACGGCGGTTCGCATCGCGGCATTGAAGGCGATAGGGACATTAGGAGATGTGACGTGTGTTGATATGCTTGTTACCACGGCGGCTGCGAAGTTCGGGGATGAGCAAAAGGCGGCGCAGGAGAGTTTGTATCGGCTGCACGGCGCTGACGTTGACGAGGCGATTTTGAAGAAACTTCCAGATGCCGAGCCGAAGGCGAAGGTTGAGCTTGTTCGCAGTTGTGAGCAGCGAAATATAAAGTCATCAATTCCTGTTTTGATGAAGACGGCTAAAGACGCGGACGCCAAGGTTAGAGTCGAATCAATCAAGGCGTTGCGAGCGCTGGCGGGGCCACAGGATATAGCTGGGCTTATTGAACTGCAATTGGCGGCTTCAGGCAATGACAGGGGCGAGCTTGAAAAGACGGTAGTGGTTGTGGCGAAGAAAATAGCGGAGGACAAAGGTCAGGGACAAGCAGTTCTTGCGGCGCTGTCAACGGCGAAGGACATTGACGCTAAATGTTCGCTGTTGAGCGTTCTGGGCAAGATTGGCGATGAAAAGGCGTTGCCGGTTCTGCGGGAGTCGCTTGGGGACAAAGAAGACAAGATTAAGGACGCGGCGGTGAGGGCACTATCGGACTGGCCAACGGCTGCGCCTGCGGCGGATTTGCTGAAGGTTGCACAGACGTTTGAAAATCCTGTTCACAAGGCACTGGCGCTTCGCGGTTATGTCCGACTGGCGGGATTGCCGAACAACAGGCCCGCGGAAGAGACAATGAAGATGTATAAAGACGCGATGGCGCTGGCATCGGATGCATCAGAGAAGAAAATGGTGCTGTCGGGCCTGAGCGGCACGAACAGCTTCGAGGCGATGGATATGGCGGCGAGCTACCTTGATGACAAAGATTTGAAAGAAGAAGCTGAAGCGGCCGCAATCAAAATAGCAGAAGAGAGAATAAAGGTTACGCCAAAGATGTCGGCACAGACAAAAGATGTTTTGCAGAAGGTGATTGACGGCACGACTAACGAGTCGGTGCGTGAACAGGCGCAGAAACTGCTTAAACAAGGCAAATAACGGTTTTATACATGATACTAAATAGGAGACCTTATTATGACTAATGAAAACGCCGGCAAAGAAAAGGAATACGGAATTTCACGGAGGCAACTGCTGGGTTCGGCGGTGGCGGCGGCGGGAGCGTTTACGATTATCTCGAGTTATGTGCTGGGTGAAAGCGTCAGCGGCAAGAAGCCGCCGAGCGAGAAGCTGAATATCGCGACAATCGGCGTTGGCGGTATGGGAGGCAATAATACGCGCAGATGCGCGGACGCAGGCGAGAATATAATCGCACTTTGCGACGTTGACGAGAAACTGCCGGGGACGGTGAATGTTTTCAACGCGTATCCCGACGCGAAGAAGTATAAAGATTTCCGCAAGATGCTCGAACAGGAAAAGGGCATTGATGCGGTGATAGTCGCGACGCCCGACCATACGCATACAGTGGCGGCGATGGCGGCGATGCAGATGGGTAAGCACGTATATGTTCAAAAGCCGCTGACTCGGACGGTTTATGAGGCGAGGAAACTGACCGAGGCGGCGAGGAAATATAAAGTTGTAACACAGATGGGTAACCAGGGACATTCGGGCGAGGGGATTCGGCTGATGTGCGAGTGGATATGGGACGGGGCGATTGGGCCGGTGAGGTAGGTTCACGCGTGGACAAACAGGCCCGTGTGGGCGCAGGGAATCGACAGGCCGAAAGATACGCCGCCAGTGCCGGAAGGTATGGACTGGGACCTTTGGCTTGGGCCTGCTCCGGAGAGACCGTATAACCCGGCATATCATCCTTTTGCGTGGAGGGCGTGGGTGGATTTCGGAGGCGGGGCTTTAGCCGATATGGCTTGCCATATTCTTGACCCGGCGTTCTGGGCGTTGAAGCTGAAATATCCAATCAGTGTCGAGGCATGCACATCGACGAGGATGTCGGGCGAGGGCTGGGGCAAGGTAGGCGTGCGTGAGACGTATCCGCAGGCAAGCATCGTTCGCTATAAATTCCCGGCGCGAGGCAATATGCCGGAAGTGAAAATTAACTGGTATGACGGCGGACTTATGCCGGCAAGACCGGAAGAGCTTGAGCCGGGTCGGCAGATGGGCGACGAGGATGGCGGCGTTATTTTTGTCGGCGACAAGGGCAAGCTGATGTGCGGCTGTTACGGTATGAATCCGCGTTTGATACCTGAAAACAAAATGGAGGCATACAAGAGGCCCGCGAAGACACTGCCGAGAATCAAGGACGGCATTGACGGACACGAGAAGAACTGGATTGAGGCATGCAAGGGCGGTGTTGCGGCAAGCTCGAATTTCGATTATTCGGGACCGTTTACGGAAACCGTGGTAATGGGAAACCTGGCGATGATGAATCCGTATAAGGTGCTCGAATGGGACGGCGAAAATATGAAGTTTACCAATGACGAGACGGCCAATGAGTTCGTTAATCCGCCTTATCGGACGGGCTGGACGCTGTAACGAAACTTAGGATTGATTTATGAATAGTAACGGAATTTCACGCAGGAGTTTTGTGAAGGGAACCGCGTCTGCTATAGCGGGCTTTACGATTTTGCCGAGATTTGTTCTGGGCGGGGCGGGTTTCAAGCCGCCAAGCGAAAAGCTCAATATCGCCTCTGTGGGTATAGGCGGTCAGGGCAAGGAGAACTTAAAGGCCTGCGAAGGTGAGAATATCGTTGCGCTTTGCGATGTTGACTGGAATTACGCGGGGCCGGTTTTTCAGAGCCATCCGAATGTGAAAAAATACAAAGATTTTCGCAAGATGCTAGACGAGGTGAAGGATATTGACGCGGTGGTTATCGCGACGCCTGACCATACGCACGCGACGATTGCTATGGCGGCAATCAAAATGGGCAAGCACGTTTATGTGCAGAAGCCGTTGACGTGGTCGATTGAAGAGGCGCGAAAACTGACGACGGCGGCGCGCGAGGCGAAGGTTGCCACACAGATGGGCAACCAGGGACATTCGAGCGAAGATATTCGAGTGCTGTGCGAAATGATATGGTCCGGGGCGATAGGGCAGATTCGTGAGGTGTATGCGTGGACGGACAGGCCGTTCTGGGCGCAGGGGATAGGCCGGCCGGTTAATTCGCCGGCGCTACCTGAAGGGCTGGACTGGGACAACTGGCTGGGGCCTGCGCCGGTTAGGGCATATAATCCTGTTTATCATCCGTTTGCGTGGCGTGGCTGGCTGGATTTCGGAACGGGTGCGCTGGGGGATATGGGCTGTCATATAATGGACCACGCGTATTGGGCGTTGAAGCTGGACAGGCCGACTGCTGTTGAGGCGAGCGTTTCATCACATGTGGTAAAAAACTGGGAGAAGATGAAAAACAGCGAGACATATCCGGACGCATCGATTGTGCGATATGAATTTCCGGCGCGAGGGGAAATGCCGGCGGTGAATCTGACGTGGTATGATGGGGGGTTGAAGCCGCCACGTCCGGCGGGGCTGGAAAAAGAACGGAAACTTGGCGATGGAGGAGTTATTTTTATCGGCGACAAGGGAACGATAGTGGAAGGGCGAATTATTCCTGAGTCGCGAATGAAGGATTACCAGCGGCCTGCCAAGAGCATACCGCGAATAGCCGGCACGCATGAGCAGAACTGGATTGACGCCTGCAAAGGCGGGCCAGCAGCGTGCTCGAATTTCGAGTACGCCGGGCCTCTGACGGAGACCGTCCTGCTGGGCAATGTTGCAATCCGCACGGGCAGGCGGATTGAGTGGGACGGGCCGAATATGAAGATTACAAATATCCCGGAGGCCAGTGAGCTTCTTGGCCGCCAGTACCGCGAGGGCTGGACTTTGTAGTTGTCTGGCCGGCGGTATTTGGGTATTATTAGGCGACGTTACTGGGCGGGGTTGAGGTTTGTTTGGTTAGGTTTTGAAAAGGACTACGAATGAGCAAAGACAGGACATCAACGGGGCTTAACAGGCGGGAATTTATCCGTTCGACGGCAGCGGTTGGGGCGGGGCTGATTTTTTCGCCGATGGTTCTTGGGGAAACAGGAGCCGGCGCCAAATCAGACGATATAAACGTGGCAATAATAGGGGTGGGCGACCAGGGCAGGGTGCTGCTTGAGGCGGCGGTGAAAATACCTGGGTTGCGCTTCAAGGCACTGTGCGATATCTGGACGAGTTTCAATCAGCAAAATGCGTCGAGATTTCTAAAGGCATATAAGCACGAGCATAACGTCTATACCGATTACAAAGAGATGCTCGACAAGGAAAAGGACCTGCAGGCGGTCATTATAGCGACGCCTGATTTCTGGCATTGCGAGCATACGGTAGCGTGTCTGAAAGCCGGATTGCATGTTTATTGCGAAAAGGAGATGTCAAACACGCTGGATGGCGCCCGCAAAATGATGCAGGCGGCGAAGGAAACAGGCAAATTGCTGCAGATAGGTCATCAGCGACGAAGTAATCCGCGATATCTGCACTGCTATGAGAAGCTGCTGAAAGAGGCGGGCATACTCGGTCGGATTACGACGATTAACGGGCAGTGGAATCGCTCGGTTCAGCCGACGAAAGGTTTCCCTGAGGGCAAAAGTATCGATGAGGCGACGCTGAGCAAATACGGTTTCAAGTCGATGGAGCAATTCCGCAACTGGCGATGGTATAAGGGGCTTGGCGGCGGGCCAATAGTTGACCTCGGCTCGCACCAGATTGATATTTATAACTGGTTCCTCGAAGCAACGCCGAAAGTTGTTATTGCCAGCGGCGGAACTGATTACTACGACAAGAAAGACCACGAGTGGTATGACAATGTAATGGCAGTTTATACCTACGAAACGAAGAAGGGGCCTGTCAGGGCATTTTATCAGACAATCACAACCAACAGTTGCCAGGGATATTTCGAGACGTTTATGGGCGACCAGGGGACGCTGCTTATTTCGGAAGCGGGCAGCAGGGGCGAGGCGTATCGTGAGCCGACGGCTCCCCAGTGGGACAAGTGGGTCAAGAACGGTTTTCTGCTTGCGCCTCCTGAAAAGAAGGAAGAAAAATCGGACTCAGGTGCATTGGTTGATGTTCGTGAGTCGCCGATTCCGGACGCGTATAAAATCGGCGTCGAGTTCAAGGACCTGTATCACAAGCCGCATCTTGAGAATTTCTTCAACGCGGTCCGCGGCAAAGGGAAGCTGAATTGTCCCGCTGAGGTCGGCTATGAAACCGCGGCGACGGTTCTGAAGGTTAACGAGGCGGTCGAGGCGGGCTGCAAACTGGAATTCAAGCCGGAAGAATTTAAGATTTAATTGTTCAAGGGACTGATTGAACATTGAGAAACGGATTGCTTGCTAAATCGCTGTTTTTAGTGGTTGTCCTGGCGACAGGAATCGCTGACGGTGTGGAAGCGAAACTTGGAGATACTCCCGACGGCAGCAGGAGCAATTTCGTTCATTTGATACCGCTGCTTGCTGAACCGGTAGCGGGCAAAGAGCCGGACCAGATTCACCCCGATTCCGACCCTGTGCTGCCGTTTTCAACGAAACAGACCTGTGGTGCGTGCCACAGTTACGACAAAATCAGCGACGGCTGGCATTTCAACGCGATTGACCCGAATGTTAACCTAGGCCGAAAGGGGCAGCCGTGGATATTCGCGGACCCGACAAGCGCGACACAAATACCACTGTCATACCGTAAATGGCCGGGGACATTCAGGCCTGAGCAGATAGGCCTGACGCCGATGGCGTTTTTGCAGTCATTCGGCAGGCAGATGCCGGGCGGCGGTATCGGCGAAATGGTCGATAAAAGCGATAATCCAGAAGAGGTTCTGAAATCGGAAGTAACCGGCAAGCTGGAGATTAATTGCCTTGCCTGCCACGACGGCAACCCGGAAATGGATATGGGCGGGGCGAGCGGCTACGCGATACAGGTAATTCTTCGCGGCAATTACCGATGGGCGGCGACGGCGTCCTGCGAATTCGCTTATGTAACCGGCTCGGTAAAGGGATTGCCCAACGAATATGATTTCAGAGCTCCTTTTACGTCCGGCGATTCAAAATTAAAGCCGCCCGTTGTGGCATACCGCAAAGAGGCGTTCGGCCACAATGACTGGGCGGGTTTTGATATTCGCAGAGAGCCGCCAAAGCAGCGGTGTTATTTCTGTCATTCAAATATTGACGTGCAGGACGGTAAAACCGAGAAGTGGTTCAGGGATGAGGACGTTCATATTGCCTCGGGATTGATTTGTGCGGATTGTCATCGTAACGGCCTTGACCATAACATTACACGCGGCTACGCGGTCGAATCGCGGGACAGCAATAATCCTTTAACAACGATTTCATCGTGCGAGGGCTGTCACCTCGGCAAGAACGGTGAGAAACCCGTTGCCGGACGATTTGCCGCGCCAACGCCGAAACACGCAGGTATCCCGCCTTCACATTTTGACAAGTTGAGCTGCACGGCGTGCCATTCAGGGCCGTGGCCTGCGAATGAGACGATACGGACAAAGACCGCAAGGGCTCATGCGCTGGGCATCGCTGGTGCGAGCAAGGAGGGCGAAATCCTGCCTCACCTGCTGTACCCGGTTTTCGCGAAGGGACAGGACGGCAAAATAGGCGTATTCAAACTCTTCTGGCCCGCATACTGGGCGACGATGAGCGAGGGCAATGTAACGCCTCTGGCGATGGAAACCGTTAAGTCGGCAACTTCGAGGGTAATCACGAGGACAGCGTTCTCAAAGACGGGCAGTTGGCCTGATTTGAAAGATGAAGATATCGTTAAAATACTGACTGCGCTCGGCGAGAAAGTTGACGCGGGCGTCAAGTCGGTTTATGTTACGGGAGGCAAACTGTATTCGCTGGATGCGGGCGGGAAACTTGTGTCGGCGGACAGTAAAATGGCGGAGCCGTATATGTGGCCAATTGCTCACGATATCAGACCAGCCGCTCAATCGTTAGGCGTTCGCAACTGTCAGGATTGTCACACGACTAATTCTCCGTTTTTATTTGGGCTTGTTTCGGTTGATTCGCCTTTGAAAAATCTTACAGCAAAAGAGATGGTTGCTTTTGAAAAACTGCCGCGATGTTATACCAGGGCGTTTGCGTTCTCATTTGTATTCAGGCCCTGGCTGAAGGTCGTGGCAATTTTGTCATCGCTGGTTATTATGGGCGTACTGGTCCTTTATGCGTTGAAGGCACTTGGTTTTGTGGCTAAAGTCGTTGTTGGAGACGAGAAGTGAGCTGGTTGATGGACGTCAGTATGTTTCGCACGGTGGCTGCGGCCGGGTTCGCGGCAGTGATTGCGGCGATACTGCTGCACTTTATCGTGTCAAAGCCGAAGTTCGATGACGTCTTCGGCAAAGACAGGGGACTACGCATACTTGACCCGCTGCGGCTGGTGGTTTTCCTTAAGACGCTCCTTTTCATCGAGCAAAAATGGAGTTTGGTCGGCGTGCTGAGAAAATTAGTGTTCCTGCTTGCGATTTTGTGTTTTGTTGTGCTGGTGATTACGGGTTTTACGCCGATGATTTTCCTGGGTAAGTCGATAACGGGCTGGTGGCTGATGATTCACGCGACGGCTGCGCCGGTTTTCGCGGCGTGCGTTGCCATTCTCGCAGTGCTGTGGGCGGACAAGAATCGATTGGATAAAAGCTACTGTCCTTTGCTTAACAGGATTCTTGATCGCAATCCGAAAAGCACAGTTGCTCCCGAAAAGCACGAGCTTAAGCTGCGGATATGCTTCTGGGCGATTTTGACGATGTCATTGCCCGTGATTCTTAGCGCTGTTGTGAGTATGTTCCCGATTTTCGGCACGCACGGCCAGGAAGTGTTATTGCAGATTCACCGTTACAGCACGTTACTCTTGTCATTATTTGCGATTATATATCTGTATCTTGCGGCACTGACTGAGATGAACAGGATTGCTGCGAAGTGATTCATTGACAGACGCAAATGTCCCCGGCTGTGTTTGGCCGGGTTATGCAAATATGAATTTATAGTTAGGAGAACAGATTATGAGTAACGGAATGCTGCCAAGCTACCTGAGTATGGCAAAGCCAAACCCTGCCGACAAGCGAGCGCCGTGGTTTAAGGGCACAGCGCCTGTTTACGCAGGCATCTTCCTGTGGGTTGTCTTTTATATGAAGATAGCCGACGGGACGCTGTCGAAAGCGGGCCTGGGACTGAGCTTACTTGGGCTGGTTGTTGGCGCCCTGATATGTTATTTCCTGTTTTACCTTGTCCCCGGCCTTTTGGGAATGAAGACAGGTTACCCGCTTTACGTCGTCGGCTCATCGACGTATGGCACAGTGGGCGGTTTTTTAATGCCTGGGTTGCTGATGGGTCTTTTGCAGTTCGGCTGGCTTGCGGTCAATTCAGCCGTATCGACAAGTTTTATACTTCAGGCATTAGGATATGACGCTTCGCCTGGAACGCCCAAATTTATCATTGTGTCAATAATCTGGACGGTCCTCGCTGTGTTTGTCGCGCTCAAAGGAATTCAGTATGTCGGCAAGGTCTCGACATATCTACCGATTGTGCCGCTGGTTATGATTCTGCTTGTGTTTTTCACCAATGTTGGCTCGGCGGGTAATTTTAAGCCGACACTCGGCGCAGACGCGTCTGAGGGATTTCTCACGATTATAACCATTGTCGTGGGTTTCTTTGCAACTGCGGGTGCGGCGGGCGTTGATTTCGGAATGGGTAATCGCAATGCTAAAGACGTTCAATTAGGCGGAGTTGTGGGCATAATGCTGGCGATAATAGTAGCAGGCGGTTTGCCCCTGATAGCCGTAGCAGGCGCTCACGCGGCCAATCCGGCGATGACGAGTTTCTCCTTTGACAGTGTTATTAGCGCGCAGGGAGGGGTTTTAGCAAAGTCGATGTTCATACTGTTTGCGATAGCGAGTTTTGCTCCCGCGTGTTTCAGCACATTTATAGCCGCCAACAGTATCGGCACGATGTTCCCGAAGGCCAACAAGGTTGTAGCTGTATCGATAGGCGGAATTGTGGCTATCATACTTGCCGCGACCGGCTGGGCGCTGAATCTTATCTGGGTTTTTAGCATTATTGGCGCGTCGTTTGGGCCGATTTGCGGCGCGATGGTTGCGGATTATTTCCTTAGTGGAAGGAAATGGGCGGGACCTCGCAAGGGAGTTAATCTGGCAGGATATATTTCCTGGGCTATTGGATTTGTAGTTGCGATACTGCCGACGATTAACGCCGAAAAATTCGGCTTTATCAGTCCGGCCCCGGTAATTGCGTTCTTCATAGGCCTTGTTGTTTACGCGGTTCTCGCCAAGGCAGGTTTGCAGCCGGCTGCGGTTGAGATGCCGCAGAACAAGTAGCTGTCGGCGATTGTTTTTATGAAAGGATTATACGGCAGGGGCCTTGGAATGCGGGTCTCTGCCGTTTTATTTTAACGCAAAAAAATGACTGAAAAAAAATACAGGTTATCAAGACGGGCTTTTCTGCGAAGAGGGTTTGCCGCAGGCGCGGCCTGTGCGTTGCCTGTTATTGTCCCATCTTCGGTATTTGGCGAGGACGCGCCGAGCAACAGAATCACCATCGGAATAATCGGGACGGGCGGACAGGGCATATCCAATCTCAAAGCGTTTTTGCGTAAGCCGTCTGCACAGGTAATAGCCGTTTGTGATGTTGATTATGCACATCGTGAAGAGGCGAGAAAAATAGGCAGATTGTCCGCAGATTCGTCATATAATGATTTTCGCGAATTGCTGTCGCGGCGGGATGTTGACGCGGTTGTGGTTTGTACGCCTGACCAGTGGCATGTGCCCATATCAATCGTCGCGGCAAAGGCGGGCAAAGACATATATTGCGAAAAGCCGCTCGCTTACAACGTTGCCGAAGGCAGGATGTTGTGCGATACCGTAAAACGATACGAGCGTGTTTTACAAACTGGGAGCCATCAGCGGTCGGATAATAATTTCAGGCAAGCCTGCGAGCTTGTTCGCAACGGCAGAATCGGGAAGCTGCAAACAATCAAAGTTGAGATACCGGAAAACAGCAGGCCCAATCCGCTTACATGGAAAGTTGAGCCGCCGCCGGCGGGACTGGATTATGACCTGTGGCTGGGGCCCGCACAATACAGGCCTTATATCCAGCAGGGATGTCATTACAACTGGCATTTTATCTACGATTTTGGAGGGGGACAATTAACAAACTGGGGAGCGCATGTGTTCGATATCGCTCAGTGGGGTAACGGCACAGATTTGACCGGCCCCGTGGAGGTCAGCGGGACGGGCGAGTTTCCTAAAGCAGGACTTTTTGAGACGCCGTTGAGTTATGATATAGAATACAAATATGCCAATGGGGTTCGCCTGTTATGCAAAACGGGCAAAGCAGGAATTCAGGAATCGCCCGTTCGCTTTGAGGGAACCGAGGGTTGGATATTTGTAAGCCGGGAGAGTTTTTTCTCGCAGCCGGCGTCGATTGTTCAGTCAACAACAGGACCAGATGAAGTTAATCTTTATCGCAGCAAAGACCATCATCAGAATTTCCTTGATTGTATTCGGCTGCGGACAAAAACGGCGGCGGACGTCGAAACAGGGCATCGTTCCGTGACGGTTTGTCATATAGGCGGTATAGCGGTCCGACTTGGCAGGAAACTTCGCTGGGACCCGGCAGGAGAACACTTTATAAATGACACTGAAGCGGATAAAATGTTAACCCGGCCGATGAGATCGCCGTGGCGTTTGTAAAATTATCATATTTGTGAAGGAGTTAGTTAATGACATTATTATTCGGTTATGATATCGGCAGCTCGTCGATAAAGGCGACGCTGATGGAAGTAGAAACCGGCAAAGTGCTCGCGTCGGCGACTGTGCCGGACAGGGAGATGGAAATCGTTGCTAAAAAGCCCGGCTGGGCAGAACAGCACCCGCAAACATGGTGGGAAAATGTCGTTGCCGCCACACAGAAGATAAAGGCACAGACCAGTTTCGTTGCGGGAGACGTCAGGGCAATCGGCATATCATACCAGATGCACGGCCTGGTGATTGTTGACGCCAAACACGAAGTTCTCAGGCCCGCGATAATCTGGTGCGACAGCAGGGCGGTCGAGATTGGCCGAAAGGCGATGAAAAGTATCGGCGAGAAAAAATGCCTGACACATCTTTTGAATTCCCCCGGAAACTTCACCGCGTCAAAACTAAAATGGGTGAAAGACAACGAGCCGAAGGTTTACGCGAAGATTTATAAGATGATGCTCCCCGGCGATTATATCGCAATGAAAATGACAGGCGAGGTCAAGACCACGCCATCGGGGCTTTCGGAAGGCATAATGTGGGACTTCAAGGAAGAGGGATTGTCACGGCTTGTTTGTGAGGAATACGGGATTTCGCAAAATCTTGTCGCGGAGGCGTTGCCGACGTTTTCTGTTCAGGGGCATCTTACGAAGGAATCGGCCAACCTGCTGGGACTGAAGGCGGGTACTATTGTTTCTTACAGGGCGGGCGACCAGCCGAATAACGCGCTGTCACTTAATGTTCTCAATCCCGGCGAGATAGCGGCTACCGCGGGGACATCTGGCGTGGTTTATGGCATTACAGACAAGACGAAATACGATTCCAAATCGCGGGTCAATACGTTCGTTCATGTCAATCACACTGCGGACAAGCCAAGATACGGCGTACTGCTTTGCATAAACGGCACGGGAATACTCAATAGCTGGCTAAAGCACAACACGGGAGCGATTGATTATCCTGAAATGAACGCTCTTGCGGAAAAGGCGCCGGTCGGTTCGGATGGGCTTGTGATTTTGCCTTACGGCAACGGTGCGGAGAGGACTCTCGAAAACAAGAATCTCGGCGCTTCGATACACGGCCTGAATTTCAATATCCACAATAAGTCGCATTTGCTGCGGGCAGGGCAGGAAGGAATTGTCTTTGCGCTGAACTACGGGCTTGAGATTATGAGAGGTGCGGGTGTTGAGGTGCGGACGGTTAGAGCGGGCTGTGCGAATATGTTCCTTAGCCCGCTTTTCGCGGAGGCATTCGCTACGGTTACAAAGTCGGTTGTGGAATTGTATAACACCGACGGCTCGCAGGGGGCCGCACGCGGGGCGGGAATCGGCGCAGGGTTATACAGAGACGTAAAAGACGCGTTCGTGGGCCTGAAGCCCGTAAGTAAAATGGAGCCAAATAAGAAATTGACAGCCGCATACGAAAACGCTTATAAAGAATGGTTTGGGATTCTAAAACAGCAGTTACAGTAAAAATATGACAGACAATTTTATAAGGAGCAGGTGAAATGGCTGAGACACAAAGCGAAGCGAAGAGTCCCGAAGGGAAATCTTTGCATAGTATATGCAGGTGGACGTTTAATGCGGGCAAGGGCGGATTTGTGCCGGGCGATATGAGACCGGAATGGGGCGGCAAATTTGGGACGCCGGAAATGATTGAATTAACGGCAAAGAAGGTTCGGCCGCGTCTGCCGAAGGATGTCGAGCTTGGTATCGAGATGCACTACGACGCAGAAGTTGACGACAAGAACGCCTCAGCCGTTGCTGATGCGCTGGTAAGCAACAAGCTGTATCTTGCGATGATTACGCCCGGCGCTCACGCCCATTTTGCATACGGCGGTATCGCATCATTGGACGCCAGCGAGAGAAAAGCTGGTGAAGCATTGGGCACAAAAACGGTCGATTTGGCATACGGCACGCTGAAAAAGGCCTGGCATCCTGATATTAAAAAAGCACCGGCTTTTGTGATTTGGAACGGCTCGTTCGGATACGATATCGCTACTGTTGGCGTTAAGCAGATGTATCAGAACCTCAAGGAAAGCGTTGCGGGGCTTTGCAAGTACGAGCAGAAAAAGGGCGGCAACCTTCATATCGGTTTCGAGCCGAAGCCCAACGAAGGGCACCCCGCGATGCTCATCCCGACAGTAGCAAGCGCTATTGTGTTCTGGAGGAGAATCGAGAAGGAATTTGGCGTCTCCTTGAAGAATAAAGGCGTCAACAAGGAATTCGGCCATTCGGAAATGATTGGTCTTGACCACGTTTACGACAGCGTCGAGGAATTAGACAACAATATGATGGTGCATATGCACCTCAACAGCCAGGGTTATAACGACGGCAT
>Ga0187873_1002640_pt1 | contig 13380 bp, 9 predicted proteins | sample June2016WEW_16_1_2_FD_133012 | JGI IMG/M metagenome (GOLD analysis project Ga0187873, IMG submission 133012) | Peatland microbial communities from SPRUCE experiment site at the Marcell Experimental Forest, Minnesota, USA - June2016WEW_16_100 | ecosystem: Environmental > Terrestrial > Soil >... | reverse complement strand
TGACCAGCGCGCAACACGACCAGGTTAAGGCGATCTTTGAAAAAGAGAAGCCAACCCTGCAACCGCTGATGCAACAGATGCGCCAGAACCGCAGTAATATGCGCGCCCTTGAGGCCAGCGGCTCCTTCGATGAAGCCAAGACGCGTGCCCTGGCCACGCAAAACTCGCAGACCATGATCGAACTCCAGGTTGAGCACGCCCGCATCAAGTCAGAAATAATGCAAATTCTGACCGCCGATCAGAAAGCCAAACTGGCTCAGATCGAGGCCAATCGCGAAACACGCATGAATAAGCACATGGCGCGGCCGCCCGCGGACTAGCTATTCCTGTAGAGACGGGGCTTGCCTCGTCTCCGGGCGAGACGCGACAAGCCGCGTCTATGCTAGAGTTTCTCTCCAACCCGGGTGGGGAACGGAACGCCAACCTCCGTCCTCGCCCGGCTTTTTCCCCAGCCTTTAAGAGTGGAGAAACCGAATGGAACGAGCCGACTTGCTCTACTCGGGATTGATGTTTGCCGCCGGCATGCTGTCCGTCTGGACCGCAGTACTAGTCACCGCCACCTTCGTTTCCCTCGCACGCTCGCTGCGAAAATCCGCACCCAGCGCTGCTACAATCTCATCTACAAAAGATCATGGTGCCGAAGAACCTACGCCCCCTCGTTCCCTACTTGAAGCACTACCGCAGTGGTCTCGTCTGGGGCGGGCTCTGCGTCTTATTCAATAACGGAATCTGGATACTGTTTCCGCAAGTCCTCCGCCGCGCCGTCAACGATCTTCACTCCGGCGTGACCCGACAGAAACTTCTCACCTACTCCCTGCTCATCGTCGCCATCGCGCTGATCAAAGGAATCTTCCAATTCCTGACGCGCTGGGTGGTCATCGGCATCTCCCGCGATATCGAGTTCGATCTGCGCAACGACCTGTTCGCGCACCTCGAGCGCCTCTCCTACTCCTACTACCAGCGCCACCGCACGGGCGACATCATGGCCCGCGCCACCAACGACCTGAACGCCGTCCGGATGCTGCTCGGCCCGGCCATCATGTACTCGGCCAACACCATCGTCTTCACCGCTGGCGCTCTCGGCTTCATGCTCGCCATCAGCCCCAAGCTCACTCTCTACGCCTTTCTGCCGCTGCCCATCGCCAGCATCGTCATCCAGTATTTCGGCCGCCGCATTCACGAGCGCTTCGAACGCATTCAAGCCATGTTCTCCGACATCTCGGCCCGCGCCCAGGAAAATTTCTCTGGCGCCCGTGTCATCCGCGCCTACGTGCAGGAGCAGGCTGAAATCGCCGCTTTCGAGGGCGCCAACAAGGAATACATCCGCCGCAGCCTCGGCCTGGTCCGCTTGATGGGAATGCTCTGGCCCACCCTCGAACTCATGCTCGGCGCCGCCGTCGTCATCGTGCTTTGGCTCGGCGGACGGCAAGTCCTAATGGGCAAAATGAACGTAGGCGATTTTGTTGCCTTCAACACTTACATGATGCAACTGACCTGGCCAGTCATCGCCCTCGGATGGGTCATCAACATCTTCCAACGCGGAACCGCGTCCCTGGTGCGTATCAACGAAATCCTGTCCGAGCAACCGGAAATCGCCGACATAACCAGTGGAGCGGGCGTCTCGCCCGTCTCGCCGGGCGAGGGCGCCCGGCTCTCCACCAGCGAGATCCTTGGCGAAGTCGAATTCCGCAATCTCAACTTCGCCTACAACGGCACCTCTGTTCTTAAGGACATCAACCTGCGCATTCCCGCTGGTTCCAGCCTCGCCATCGTCGGCCCCACCGGCTCCGGCAAAACGACGCTCGTCAACCTGATCCCGCGCATCTACGACGCTGAGCCCGGCACTGTCCTCATCGACGGCCGCCCCGTTCGCCAATTCCATCTCGACTCTCTGCGCCGCCACATCGGCTTCGTCCCGCAGGAAACATTCCTGTTCAGCGACACCATCCGCGAAAACATTGCCTTCGGCGTATCGCGCGAAGACGGCGATGTCCCGTTAGACGACATCCAATCCGCCGCCGAAGCCGCCAACATCGCCCAGGACATTGAAAGTTTCCCCGAAGGCTACAACACCACCGTCGGCGAACGCGGCATCACTCTCTCCGGAGGCCAGAAGCAGCGCGCCGTGATCGCCCGCGCCCTTCTCCGCAGCCCCCGTATCCTCATCCTCGACGACGCCCTCTCCAGCGTCGACACCCACACCGAAGACAAAATCCTCAACCATCTCCGCGAAATCATGCGCGGCCGCACCACCATCTTCATCTCCCATCGCGTTTCCACCGTCCGCAACGCCGACTGCATCGCCGTCCTCCACCAGGGACGCATCGTGGAACTCGGCACCCACGACCAGCTCATCGCCCGCAACGGTTATTACACCGATCTCTATAACAAGCAATTACTGGAAGAAGAACTGGCCGAAGTCTAGCCTGTGGGGAGCGGACACTCCCTTCGACTTCGCGCAGTATAGGCTTTGTCCGCCAACCGCTGGCGCGGAACAAATGTAAATTTTTGTCACAGGAGCCAACTAATAATTCCCAGCATACAACCCAATTCGGGAATAACTTGATCAGACAAAGAGAAAGCATTGATAATGCTTTAGGGTCCCTAACAATCCTACTGTGCCACGGAGTGATCATGCGACGTTTGCGATCGGCCTTGCTGTCCTTCTCCAACTTTTCGACGATCAACTTTTTGACGGCCAAACTTTTGACGATCATCCTCTGCATCCTGATCTGCTCGACCCTCAGCTTCGCCGCCGCGCCTGACCGCATCACCGGCCCCATCGTCTCTAGTCAGCTCATCAAGCTTTCGGGGGGCGTCCCTCGGAGGGCTCAGCCGCAGTACGATCAGGGCCCCGTCGATCCGTCGTTCAAGCTCAGCTACATGACGCTGCTCACCGTGCCCCCGGCCAGCCAGCAGAAGGCCATCGATCGCCTTCTAGCGCAGCAGCAGGATCCCCGCTCCCCTCTCTATCACCAGTGGCTCACGCCCGAGCAGTACGCCGATCGTTTCGGACTCAACCCCAACGACGTTCAGAAGATCACCGGCTGGCTCCAGTCCCAGGGCTTCAGCATTCGAGAGGTCGCCCGCGGTCGCAATTGGATCGTTTTCAGCGGAACCTCCGCCCAGGTCGAAACCGCCTTCCAGACCAAGATTCACAACTTCGACATCGACGGAGAAAAGCACTTTTCCAACACCACTCCACCCTCGATTCCCGCCGCGCTCTCCGGCGTCGTGTCCGGAATTCGCGGATTGAGCGATTTCCGTCCAAAGCCGCATTTCCGGCGCAGGAAGCCCGGCTACACCCTTACAATCAGTGGAAGCACCCAATTTTTCCTAGCCCCCGGTGACGTTGCTACCATCTACGACATCGGCCCGCTCTACACTGCGGGCTACGACGGCACAGGGCAGACACTGGCGGTCATGGGCCAGACCGATGTGTATCTCGCCGACCTGAATGACTTCCGCAACGGCTTCGGTCTTTCATCAATCAGTGGCTGCACCACCAATTCCAACGACGTGATCACCGCTTGCAGTGCCGCCTCCACCTATCTCCAATACGTGGTCGTGGGCAGCGACCCGGGCGCGCCCGACACGACTGGCGATCTGAGCGAATCCGATCTCGATCTGGAATGGTCGGGCGCCGTGGCTCGCAATGCTCAACTCATCTTTGTCAATGCCCCAGAGACTGCCGACGGCGTCTGGGATTCCTGGTACTACGCCGTCGATCACAACGTGTCGAAGGTCATTACCATGAGCTACGGCAACTGTGAGTTTGACGAGGCGTACTACGGGGGCGCTTCCGGTGAAGGGAGCTTCGCTTCCGACGAAATGGAGTTGAAGAAGGCCAATTCGCTAGGCATTACGTTCCTGAATTCGAGTGGTGACAATGGCGCGGCCGGGTGCGATTACAATCCCCCGGGCACCACTTCCACCTCCCTCCCCCCTTTTCCCTATCTCGCGGCCGAGTACGGGCTGGCAGTCAGCTACCCCGCCAGCAGCCCGGAAGTCACTGGCGTCGGCGGCACGATGATTCCCCTCGAATACTACATCTCTCAATATTGGAACCCGAACAACAGCAGCGGGACCACTGACAATGGCGGCTCGGCTCTGTCCTACATACCCGAAAACGGCTGGAACGACGACCAGGAACTCGGCGACTACTGCGCCGTCAACTTCGCCACAGATCCGTTCTGCGCCCCGGAATACGCCGGCCAGGTAACCGTGAAGAGTCCGCAGACTTACCAGGAAGATTGGTGGATCTCGAGCAGCGGTGGCGGCCCCAGCAACTGCATCGCGATCAACGGGAGCGACGCCTGCACTGGCGGCTTTGCTCAACCGACCTGGCAAACCGTGACCATCCCCGGACAGACCCCTGTCCGCTTCACGCCCGACGTTTCTTTGCTGGCTTCATCAGAACTCCCGGGCTACATCTTCTGCACCGCGATTTCGGAACTCGGCTACAGCGGATCGGCCAGCAGTTGCGCCAGCGGCATTAATTATGCGCTAGAGACCTACTATCCCATCATCGGCGGCACCTCCTCCTCCACGCCCATTTTTGCCGGCATAGTGACGCTGCTGAACCAGTATGTGGTGAAAAACGGATTTCAAAGCGCACCCGGCCTGAGCAACATCAACCCTAGGCTGTACCAGATTGCGACCTATAATCAGTCTGCGTTCCACCAAGTCACCACCGGCGATAATTATGCCCCCGCCAGCAACGTTGTCTATTGTCAGCCCAACATGCCCCACGACCAGCCCAAAGCCTTGCAATGCCCGGCTGGCGGAACCATGGGGTACCTTGCCGCCAACGCCGATACCGCCACCGGCTATAACCTGGTCACCGGCCTCGGCTCGGTGAATGCAAACAACCTGGCAACGGCGTTTGGCGATCTCCAGGTTGCTACCACGACCGCAATCGCGCTCGCGCCAGCCCCAGCGCCACAGCCGCCATTCTTTCAAGGCGAATCCATCACGTTTAACGTCACTGTCACCAACACCACCGGCACACCGAACACCGCGACCGGCGCCGCTACCCTCTACAACAGCACTACCGCAGTCAGCGGCTCGACAACACCAGTGGCGGCGGGCATCGCAACCGTATCCACAAGCGAGCTTCCTGTGGCCACAAACACCGTTACCGCTTCCTACATCGGGATTTACGCGAGCTCCACATCCACGAATTCCGTCAGCGTAACTGTGATCACGCCGAACTTCCTCCTGACGCCAGGTACCGGCTCATACACTGTCGCGCCGGGCGCAAGCACCCCTCTGGATACCATCACCGTCACCAGCACCAACGGGTTTGTCAACACCAATGGCCAAACGGCGGTGCCCTTAACCTATAGCTGTACGGGCCTTCCCTCGGAATCGAGTTGCACCTTCAGTCCCTCCAGTACGACCCAATCGGCGACGCCGACGGTGAGCATCCAGACAACCGCCCCCAGCAGCTCGCAATTGCGCTCGCCTCTTGGCCGCGGCAACCGGACGTTCCTGGCCATGCTCCTCCCGGGACTTTTTGGAATTGTCCTTACCGTGGGTTCCAGGAAGCGCGCGGCTCGTTGTATGCGCCTGTTGAGCTTCATGGTGGTGCTGGGTCTCTCCACGATGTGGCTTGCGTCTTGCGGCGGCGGCGGTTCCAGCGGTCCCAGCAATCCGGGAACACCCGCAGGCACCTACCCCATCCAAATAAACGCCAAAACCCCGGCAGGGGTTTCGGGAACCGCTGGGACCGTCACGCTGACGGTCAGCTAGGCGGGGAATTTTGGCTGTTTAATCTCAGGGCGCGGATAGGTTCCGCGCCCTTTTTATATTTGTGCGCCCCGCAGGCTCCGCGAGCGGATCTCATCAAGACTTACTTCTGCCAAGCGCGCATCCGCGGTACCCATCGGCGGACGTTCCTACAATATTCTTCATACTCCGCGCCGAACATTTTTCGCAGATGCGGCTCCTCGTACAACAACACAAACAAAACCACACCGAGCACAATGACGCACGCCACCGCGATCGCGGCCAGGTTCGCCCGTCCGAAGACCACCCACAGCCCGACCCATCCCGCGAAGAACCCCAAGTACATCGGGTTGCGCACGTATCGATAGAATCCCACCACAACCAGCCTCTTCGGCGGAGCAACTGGCGCCGGCGTTCCGTGTCCCGTCCATCCGAAGTCCCACACGCAGCGTAGTGCCACCGCGAAACCAAGCGCCGAGGGCACAGCCGCAATCCAGCGCCATCGCGCCGCACCCGCCGCGTCTACGTGAAAGTTCAGCCAGGACGGCAGCAACCAGAACCACAGCGCAAAGAATGCAGCGCCCACGGCCAGGGAAGCGACGGTTGCCGGCCAATGCGCGCCGCGAGTTGGATTTTTCTCAGTGCTAGTCTGTCCGCTTGTCATGAACGCTTCCACCAACACCGAAGTATGAGCCCTGCGCGCGGTTGCAGTCACCGATCCCTACGCGTGAAGTCTTGCGGCCGCGACTAACGCCTGTCCCAGGCTCAAACCGCCATCTCCCGCCGGCACTTCTTTCTGCGTGAAGACCTCAAATCCAGCTTCGGATAGCCGCGCTTCGAGCCGTTGCGACAAATAGACATTGTGAAAGGTCCCGCCACTCAGGCACACACGGTTGAGAGCGGTTTTCTTTTGCAGCCGCGTTGCTAGCTCGACGAACCCCTCAACCAGCCCGTTGTGAAAACGCCGGCTGATCGCTCCGACAGGAAGGTTTCGGCCGAGATCATCGAGCAGCGCTTCAAACAGCGGACGAGTGCTGATGATCCAGTGGTCGTCATTCGGCACGAGCTTCATCGGATACGCAGTATCTTCTGACGATGTAATCTTTGACGACGCGACCTCTGAGGACGCCATCGCCATCTCCAGTTCGATCGCGGCCTGCGCCTCGTAATTGACCTGTTGACGGATTCCGACTAACGCGGACACGGCATCGAACAGACGTCCACAACTTGAGGTGGGAGGCGAGTTCACGCCTTGTTCCATCATGCGCAGGAGAAGGTCGACCTTTGGCCGATTGAGCTCGCGCACGAACGGGATGTCGAACTTCGGAATCTCAGGCTTCAGAAACTCGCGCCCGAAATGATGTGCCAGGTAGCTGACCGCCATCCGCCATGGCTCACGGATCGCGGCCGCACCACCGGGCAAGGGCACATACTCGAAATGAGCGGCACGTTCGAAGTTTTTATAGCCGGCGATGAGCACTTCTCCGCCCCAGATATGTCCGTCGGTGCCGTAGCCAGTCCCATCCAGGGCGAATCCGATCACACGGCCTTCAAGGTGATTCTCCGCCATACAACTGGCAATGTGTGCGTGGTGGTGCTGTACGCCAACCAACTTCACTCCACGCTGTTGCAGCGCCCACTTGGTGGAGAAGTAGTCGGGGTGAAGGTCGTAGGCGATGATCTCCGGCCGAATTTCGAGAATGCGCTCCAGATGCTCGATGGCTTCGTGGAAAAAACTATAACTTTCTGCGTTCTCCAAATCGCCGACGTGCTGGCTCAGGAAAGCGTGCTTTTCTTTGGTGAGGCAGATGGTGTTCTTGAGTTCGCCTCCGACGGCCAGCACCGAAGGCTGATCTTCCTTTAAGAAAACCGGTACCGGAACAAAACCGCGGGAACGCCGCAACTGCCGCGTGATTCCGCCTGTGACTCGCACGACAGAATCATCGCAGCGCAGCAGGATGTCACGGTTATGCACGAGGAAGTAGTCGGCGAGACCGTTCAAGCGATGGATCGCTTCTCGGTTATCAATCGCAATCGGCTCCTCGCTCAGGTTGCCGCTCGTCATCACCAAGGCCTTGAACCCTCCCTCGGCGAGCAGGAGGTAATGAAGCGGGGTGTAGGGCAGAAAAATTCCCAGGTAGTGGTTGAAGGGCGCAACGTCGCCGGGAATCACGCTGGGCGCCTTCTTGGGAAGCAGAACTTTCTTAAGCAGAACAATGGGCCGCTCGATCGACTGCAGAACAGTCGCCGCCGCATCGTCTATTTCGCAGACTTCCTCGGCAGCCTGCAAATCCGGAACCATCACGGCGAACGGTTTTTCCACCCGGCGCTTCCGCTGGCGTAGCAGAGTTACGGCCGCGCGGTTGGTTGCATCGGCCGCCAGATGAAATCCGCCTAGACCTTTTACCGCAACGACGAGTCCGGCATGCAGGCCGGAAATCGCTTCGACGATGGGATCGCGGCATTCGATCCGCTTTCCAGACTTATCCCAGAGTTCCACCCGAGGTCCACACTTCCAGCATGCGTTGGGCTGGGCGTGAAAGCGGCGGTCCAGCGGATTTTCGTATTCCGCAAGACATGCCGGGCACATCGGAAACATCGCCATCGACGTGCTCGGCCGGTCGTAAGGAATATCGCGAATGATGGTGAAGCGCGGGCCGCAATTGGTGCAATTGATGAAGGGATAGCGATAACGCCGGTCGTTCGAGTCGAACATTTCACGCAGGCAGTCCGGGCATATCGCGACGTCCGGCGAAATGAGGGTGCGAACTTCTTCGCCCTCGTGGCTATGAACGATCAGAAAGTCCCGATCGTTATTGCAAGGGACGTCATGGACGGCCAGACTCGTAATCCGTGCCAGGGGCGGCGCTTCGGAGGGCAGGTGCTCAACGAAATCCTGGACCGTTTCTGCCGGGCCCTGGATTTCTATCGTGACTCCGGCGGAGGTATTGCGAATCGTGCCTCTAAGGTGCCTGCCGGTAGCGAGACGATAGACGTACGGCCGGAATCCAACTCCCTGCACGATGCCTGAAACGTCGATCTGGCGGCGAACTTCCATACATCGTCAGCTCGCAGTGTTCTGCGCCAGCGGTTTGTGTGCTTTGCGCCGCTCCGCCAGCCACATCATCCATTCGTGCAAACCATTGCCGGTCAGGCAAGACACCTTCACGATCTCCATCCCCGGGTGGACCTTGCGGGCATTCTCCGCCGCTGCTTCGATGTCAAACGGGACGTAGGGAAGCAGATCGATTTTGTTCAGCACGAGCAAGTCGGACTTGAAGAATATGGATGGATATTTCAGCGGCTTGTCTTCACCTTCGGTCACGCTCAACACCACGATCTTGGCTGCTTCGCCCAGATCATAACTGGATGGACAAACCAGGTTGCCCACGTTTTCGATCAGCAGAAGATCCAGGTCTTCGAGACGCCAGTCGGCCAAGTGCCGTTCAATCATGCGAGCATCCAGGTGGCAAGTACCGCCGGTCGTGATTTGCTTCACCGGGAAGTGAAATCGCTTCAGCCGATTGGCATCGTTCTCCGTCTGAATATCGCCCGTCAATACGGCCACGCGATCACGCCGCGGCAGGATTTCGAGAGTGCGCTCCAGAAGACTGGTTTTGCCGGAGCCGGGAGAACTGATGAGGTTCAGACACAAAACGCCGTGCTCCTGAAATCGGGCACGCAACTCGGCGGCGATGCGGTCGTTCTCACTGAGTACTTTTCGCTCCAACGGCACTCGGTCCATATTCTTCCACCTCCAGATAGGCCAACTCCAACTCATCTCCACTGATGCACGTGGTTTCGAGGCTCGCGCATTGCGGACAGCGACAATCGTAGTCCCGCACGACGAAGTCACGTCCGCAGACCTGACAACGATGGCGCCGGGGACAGAACTCGATCCCCAGTTCAAGTGACGCCAGATCGGTCTCTTGAATCATCGCTTCAAAACAGAAGCGCAGCGCGTCCTGATCGATGGCCGCCATTTCGCCAATCCGGACACCGACTTTGCACGGATAGGTTCCCGGATGGAGGCCCATCTCGGTTCTGACCGCTTCCAGCACCGAATTCGCGATTCCCATCTCGTGCATAAATTTCTCATCTTGCTGGTGGAGCGCCGGGCGTCCCCGCCCGGCGGCGCAACTGTGGACGGGCGAGGGCGCCCGTCTCTCCACCAATAATTCGGCGCTAGCAGATGCGCGGCAATTGATCGCCTGCCAGCATGTCCACAATGCGGGTCGTGCCGAACGGCGTTCGCATCGTCACCAGTCCTGGGTTCTCTTTCTTTACCGTGCCAATCATCTGCGCCTCCGCTCCCAGCGGATGACGCCTCATCGCTTGCAGCACCGCGTCGGCGGCCTCGGGCGCCACGATTGCGATCAGCTTGCCTTCGTTAGCGACATATAAGGGATCGAGCCCCAGCAACTCGCACGCGCCTCGAACCTGTTCGTGGATGGGAAGCGAACTTTCCTCCAATTCGATTCCAACCCGCGAACGCTCCGCGATTTCGTTCAGCGTGCTGGAGACGCCGCCTCGCGTCGGATCGCGCATGCAGCGAATCTCCGGAGTTACTTTTGAAGACACGCCAAGCATCTCGGCTACCAGCGTATACAAGGCGGCACTGTCGCTTTTTATCTGAGTCTCGAATTCCAGCCCCTCGCGCTGCGCCAGAATCGCGATGCCGTGATCGCCGATCGAACCGCTCAGAAGCACCTTGTCGCCGGGACGGGCACGGTCGGCGGAAAGGTCGAGTCCTTCGGGCACAAGTCCAATTCCTGTGGTGTTGATGAACAGCCCGTCGCCCTTACCTTTCTCGACAACCTTGGTATCGCCAGTAACAACTTGCACGCCCGCTTCCGCTGCCGCCTGGTGCAGCGAATTCACCACGCGCCGGAGTTCGTCAATCGAGAAGCCCTCTTCGATGATGAAGGCGGCGCTCAAAAACAGCGGCATTGCGCCGCCCATGGCCAAATCGTTCACCGTGCCGTGAACCGCGAGCGAGCCGATATCGCCGCCGGGAAAGAACAGTGGTTTTACCACGAAAGAATCGGTGGTGACGGCTAGACGCTGGCCGTTCACATTCACGATGGCCTGGTCATCCAGACGCGCCAGCGCCGGATTCTGGAACGCAGGCAGGAAGACGTCGCGAATCAACTCGGCGCTGAGCTTGCCGCCGCTGCCGTGCCCCAGCAGAATGGTGTCTTTAGCCGCGAGCGGCGCCGGGCAACTTATTTCGACGATAGTCTTCGTTGACACGTGCCCTCCTAGCTCACGAGCGCATGGCGCCTATAGTGATAGTAGGCCGCGCATGCCCCTTCAGTAGAGACCATGGGCGCTCCCAATGGATTTTCCGGCGTGCATCGCATGCCAAACGCGGGATAATCCGTCGGCTTCTTCAATCCCTGCAAAACCTGGGCGCTGATGCACTCGGCGGGCTCGTCTACCGTCATTTCCCCCAAATCAAAAACTCGGTCGGCGTCAAAGGCAGCATATTCCTCGCGCAAGCGCAAGCCACTCTGCGGGATCGGGCCGATACCGCGCCATTTCTGATCGGCGATTTCAAACACCTCGGCCATGAGCTGCTGTGCCGGAAGATTCCCCTGGTAGCTCACCGATCGCACATACTGATTTTCCAGCCGCGCTTCTCCGGCCTCAAGTTGCCGGATCAGCATGAGGACCGCCTCCAGAATATCTACCGGTTCGAATCCGCCGACCACAATCGGCACGCGAAAATCGCGAACCAGGTCCTCATATTCCTTACACCCCACAACGGTGCAGACATGCCCTGGTGCAATGAAACCCTGTACCCGGTTGGTGCTCGAAACCATCAAGGCGCGGATCGCCGGCGGGACCAGCACGTGCGAAACCAGCATGGAAAAATTGGTGAGACCTTCGCGTTTGGCTCGCCACGCGGCCATCGCATTCGCCGGAGCCGTAGTCTCGAAACCAATCGCCAGAAACACGACTTTGCGATCCGGATTCGAGCGGGCGATCTTCACCGCCTCAGTCGGGGAGTACGCGATGCGAACGTCCGCGCCCTGGGCCTTGGCCCGAAACAGATCCGAATGGGACCCAGGCACCCGCAGCATGTCTCCATAGGAAACCAGGATGACGTCCGGCTGCAGCGCTAACGCGATGGCTTTGTCCACGGTTTCCAGCGGCGTGACGCAGACTGGACATCCCGGACCGTGCACGAGTTCGATACCACGCGGCAGCAGTTCGTCAATGCCGTAGCGCATGATGGTGTGGGTTTGGCCGCCACAGATCTCCATCAGCACCCAGGGCCGGGTTGTCGACTGGACGATCTCCGCCGCCAAGGCCCGTGCAATGCGATGGTCACGGTATTCGTCAAGATATTTCATGCACTAACCTTCATGCGCTAACCAATGACGCTAACGACAGGGGAGGGTCTGGGGAGGCCTCGGAGGTGAGTGGGAGCGAAAGTTACTGTTCCGCCGGCGGCAATTCCGCCTCCAGCGCTCCCATCTCTTCGAGAAGCTTGTATGTGCGCTCGGCTTCGAATGCGTCCACACGGCTTATGGCGAAGCCAACATGGACCATCACGTAGTCGCCCAGGCCAGCCTCGGGAACAAAGTCCAAGGATACCTGGCGCACAATCCCGCCGAACTGCACGCGGGCCACACGCATCTCACCCAACTCCTGAATGTCGAGGATTTTCCCTGGTATGGCAAGGCACACGGCAAGCTCTCCCTCGTCAGTACAATACTTGTCGTTACTGCGATCTGTGACGTGCGACACACCTCAGAGTGATTTGCGCACAGAATAACAGAATAAGGGCGCCTCTCTGAAGTCAACCGCCCAAATGCGTTCCCCATCGCGTCTTGCTCGCAGGGGCATGTCTTTCGTGCACGTAATAGTTTTGTAATGTAACCAGGATCACCGCGAAGCGGTCTGATGAGCAACTATTCTTCAAATAACGAATCTCTCGAAATTCAAAAAAAAATGGAAACTCATCCCAAGAAGAGTCACGCTCGCATTCTGTTGAGTTCGGTCTTCGGGCCTTATGCGCAAGACGACGAATTTGGCAGCCGGTCCATTAACCCCATGGAGCTCTATCACAACCAGGTCACGCGCGCGCAAGGTAGCTTCTCGCTGCGCATGTTCCATCGCTCCTGGGGCATCATGATGATTCAGGAAAATATTTCGGCGCCGTGCAGCGTGCTGGATTTCCCCACCCGTAAAGCCTTTGCCCGCGAATTAACCGCGAACCATTACGACATCGTGGGGATCTCTGCGATCATCGTGAACGTTGGCAAGGTGCGGGAGATGTGCCGCATGGTGCGTGAGCTATCACCGGATTCCGTGATCGTGGTGGGCGGACACGTGGCTGCCATTCCCGGCGTGGAGGTCATGATCGACGCCGATCACATCGTGCGCGGAGAAGGTATCTCCTGGATGCGCCGGTACCTGGGAGAGGACGAGCACGCACCGATCCGCCATCCCGCCATTGTCTCCGGTCTGGAGACACGCATCATGGGAATCCGCCTCCCGAATCGCAAGGGCGGCACGGCGGCAACCATCATTCCATCGGTGGGCTGCCCCATGGGTTGCAACTTCTGTACCACGTCTGCTTTTTTTGGCGGCAAAGGAAAGTTTGTCAACTTTTACGAGACCGGCGATGAACTGTTTGAT
>Ga0187873_1002636_pt1 | contig 13408 bp, 14 predicted proteins | sample June2016WEW_16_1_2_FD_133012 | JGI IMG/M metagenome (GOLD analysis project Ga0187873, IMG submission 133012) | Peatland microbial communities from SPRUCE experiment site at the Marcell Experimental Forest, Minnesota, USA - June2016WEW_16_100 | ecosystem: Environmental > Terrestrial > Soil >... | reverse complement strand
CCAGGGTCTCCCCTCGCCGGGGTCTGCTATCACTACTCGGCCCAACCATCCATTGCCGAGGCAGGACTTGCACCTGCGAGCATGTCAACTGTTGAAGGCTGCACATAAGAAATTGCTTTTTTGGCGCCCCGCCGGTTATTGACGCTGCGCGGGTGAGCGCAAGCCCACAACCAGCAACACAACACGCTTCCCCCCGCGACGGAGTTGCTGGAGGACCTGTTGGGCGGTGCAGGGGCGGCGCTCCAACAGCGTCACGATCTGGCCCTTGAACGGATCGAGCTTGCCCGGTGCGCGACCCAGCGGAGAAGGCTGGCTCCGGGCAGAGTTCCGGCAGGGCCAGCACCTGGTAAAGGGGCTTGCGATAGGCGATCAGCTCAGCCCGCTCCAACTGCTGACGCGCCGCCGCCAATGGCAGCAGATCCATTTTCAAATGCCGGCCGATGGCGGCATCGGCACAGCGTCATTTGGCACTTGCGCCCGCCGCGGAGATCCGTTAGGTGGCCCCGCGCAATTGAATGGCGCTGGGCCGGAGATAATCGAACCGCGGGTAATCCGTGGCCGAACGATCGCTGCTGCCGGCGTGCAGGCGGTGCGGCGGCTTCTTGTCGAGCAGCCTCAGGCCGGGCGTTCGGGCTTGGCTCGTGGCCTGTGCGCGCATTGGCACTGGTGGGCTCCCAGTGGGCGATGGAGGGTCCGCTCGGCGCTGGCGATATTAGCGGAGTTGGAGCAGCAAGGGTGGATTCGGTTACCGCCGCCGGAACGCGCTCCCACATCAACTCACAGCGCGGTGGCCGCGTTGCCTGTGGAGAGGATCGTGGAGGGGGCGTTAAGCCAGTATCGGCCGCTGCGCTGGGAGTTGGTCGGCACGACGGCTCAACGGCGCGAGTGGCGGCAGTTGCTCGCGCACCATCATTATCTGGGAGCGCCGTCGTTAGTGGGGGCCAACTTGAAGTATCTGGTGTATGGGCGGGCAGGCCAACTCTTGGGGGCGCTGGGATGGCAGTCAGCGGTGCAGCAGCAGTTGTTCCTGCTGCGTTTGCAAATCAAGTTTAAAAAAAAGCTCCCGCCTTGACCTTGCCGCAAGCGCGCCTGCTCATCGAGCACAGTTTTCCGGACCCAAAAAGTCAACTCAGCCACGTTTTGCGATTGGTGGAGTACCATACACGGCGCAATCACCAGGCCTACCTATCCCACCGGAAACGCCGAATGAAAGAGCTGAAAAAGTGGAAATCCCTCAAAACGTCGCTGTAGTGCTAGCACGGACGTCAACGAGGGGGCGATTGCCCGGGCGCGCGCCGGAACGTGGCCAACTGCCATCGCGCAGGATGTTTCGCCCCAGCGGTTGCGGCGATTCTTCACGCCCGCCGCCGACGGCTACCGCATCGGCAAAAACATCCGCGAGCTCTGCGTTTTTGGCCGGCACAATCTCTGCGCCGATCCGCCGTTTTCCAAAATGGATCTGATCAGTTGCCGGAACGTGCTGAGCGGCTTTGGTTCGCCGTTGCAGCGGCGGGTCATTCCTCTCTTTCACTTCGCGCTCCAGCCCAACGGCTTTTTGCTGCTCGGTTTGTCCGAACGCTTCGGCGGCTTCCCGCCGCTGTTCACCCAGGTGGACAACACGCCGCGCCTATACGCGAAGACCTCGCCCCTGGCGCGGCCTGAGTTGGTGTCCATCCCACGGACCAGTCAGTAAGGCTGCGCCGGGTGGGGGATTTCGTTTCCTCCCCCCCGGCCATTGGCACGCAAAAGACCACCTGCGGAACAAATGCGACCAAAACCCTTGGCGCCGGGCGGAGCGATTAGGCGAAAACCGTGGCCCCGGCCCCGGGCGCACCTCAGCTTTGTCGGCCTCCCCCCAAACCTTATTAACACCCTGCTTCAGCGGGGTCTTACGTGCCGAACGAGCGGACGTCAACCGTTCTAACGGTTTTCGCGCAGCGGTATTTGCCGCCCGCGACAAGGCCGGGATGCGCCCGCCGGCCCCATTGCCTGCGGGCGGTCATGATGTTGGCATGGCAGCCGCTACAGACCTTTCCACCGGCCAAGTGGCCGGCCTAGGGGAAAAGGGATGAACATGCAAGCAAAAGGAAAGTTATGAAAAACAAACAAATGATAGTCGCGTTGATGGCCGGGAGCCTATCCCTGGCAACGAGCCTCAAAGCGGCTGACCCACCCGACCCGGCGCCGGCGCCGGCGCCACCAGACCAGGCGCGTCCCAGCCAGCCTGGCCAGAGCAAGGAAGCGCCCAGACGGGCTGAAATGGCTCCCGAGCACCAGCACCCTTACCTCGGCTACCTGGGCGCCAGCCATATCGTCGGGCGGGAAGTCCGCAACGATGTGGGCGAATACCTGGGAACGGTGCAGGACCTCATCGTCAACCTCGACTCGGATACCGCGCGTTTCGCCATCATCAAGTACGGCGGGACCCTGGGAATCGGCGGAACCCGCGTTGCGGTTCCGTTGAAGGACCTCAAGTGGACTGCCGATACGAAGGAGTTCCTTATGCCCGCCACCAAGGAGCAAATCCAATCTGCCAGCCCGACCCCAATGGGCGGGTGGGCCTTTGCGGCTAACCAGGACTGGGCCAGCAAAGTCGACCGTTTCTACGGCGACCCTGGGAAGTTCGACGTGTCTGAGCTCGCTCGGCCAGCCTTGAGCGAACCGGGCGACAGCCGCGAGTTCGTGCGGGACACTGCACAACCCGGACCCGCTATTCCCGAACCCGCTATTGGGCCGGAAAATCAACCGCCCCAACTGCCAACGGCGGACCTGGGGCCCAAGATGCTCGCGTCCACGTTGGCTGACGGCGATCTCCTGGTCAAAATCAACCAGCTCATCGAGCAGTACGCCGGCCCCGCTGCCGGCGGCAACGTCCAGGCGGCGGTCCAGAAAGGTGTGGTCACCCTCACGGGCAAGGTCTCGGCCGCCACGCAAAAGCAAGACCTCGAAACCCGAATCAAGGGGCTCGACGGAGTCGTGACGTTGATCGATGACCAACTGGTTGCAACCAACGAATGACCTGGGGAACCCATGCGGGCCGGGGGTCTCCTCCTGGCCCGCCGCATCCCAACGCCCTTCCGATGAACCTACCTCACACCAGGTTTTGGCACCTCAAAGCTGAATCGGCTCGCCGGCGCGCTTTCTTCCTCCACCGTAACGATGAGGCGCCGGCCCGCCCGCTCAGAGAGCAGCCGTTGGAAATCGCCAAAGCCGCCGGGCGGGCTCGGGATGCCGGCGGGCATGGCGGCCTGGCTCAGCCCATTCTTGTCGGTAGCTTGGCCAGCCGGATGGAACAAGCCGGCGGTTGCCTGCCAGGGCACGAGCGGGCGGTTGGGCGCCAACCGCGCGACCTCCGCCGAGGGCACAGCGAAGCCTACGTTCTCCGCATTGCTCTTGCGCCAGGACATTACGCCCAGCGCTTCCCCGCGCTCGTTGAGCACCGGCCCACCGCTGTCCCCGGGAGAAATGGGGCACGAAACCTGGTAATAACGCACTTTGTCCACGGTTCGAATCTGGCTGATCAGCCCGTCGCTGATGCTGAAGTCCAGGCCCCTCGGGGCGCCCACCACGTAAATCCGGGAGCCGATGCGCGGGGTCGTCGAACTGAGCCTGATTCGGGGACGGCCATCCGTCTCCAGCCGGATCAAGGCCAGATCCAATTCCTCGTTCCGGTCCACCAGGCCCGCGACGCTCACCCGTCGGTGGTCGGAAAAGCGGGCCTCCACCCTTCGAGCGTCATGAACCACATGCCATGCGGTGACCGCCAATCCCTCGCCTACCGCCAGAAAGGCACTGCCTACGAAACGCTGGCCGGCCGCGTTCTCGACTTCAAGCGTCACGCTCGAGGGCAACGCCGCCTCGTAGATCTCTTCGGGACCCAGCGCCCCCCAAAGTGGAAAACACACACCCGCCAGGGCGAGGTAAACCCCCGCTGCGGCCGCGAACTTCAGCTTGCCAGTCATCGAAAGAGGTCTATCATAACACAGCCGCGCCCTCGAGCAAGCCAGTTCTTTTATGAGCATGATTCGCAGTGACAAGCGCCGGCCCGTCCCGGCCAGCCTGGAAGCCAACGGAGGCAAGACCGCGTTGGTAGTGAACGACCACGGGCCGATACACAAGACCGTCCTCCGAGTGCTGCGCCGGGGCGGCTACCGGATATTGGAGGCCTCCGGCGCCTTGCACGCGAAGCGCCTGGCCGATTCACACCGGAACATCCGGCTGGTGCTCGCCGATTCTTCGGCCCCCAAAACCTCCGGATTGGCACTGGCCCGTTGGTTCAAGGCACGGTTTCCTCAAACCATGATTCTGCTCACCACCGCCTCGTTATGGGAGTTGCTGCTTCAGACCGGCGAGCGCGAGCGTTTCGGCATTCTGGTCAAACCATTTGGCGCCGACGAACTGAAACGGATGGTGCGAGGACTGGCCGCCAGCGTGTGATATGGACATTGCGACAACGGGAACCAACTTCCTCGACGCCTTGGCGGCGAGCCTGACCCGGCTGCTGGCCGGCGGGTTGGAGCGCCTCTTTGGTCCCGACGTTTACGCGCCCGTGCTCGGCCCTCTTTCCTGGGCCGACCTGGGAGTGTTCCTCGGTTTCCTCCTCGTGGTCTTGTTCGTGAATCGCCTGGCCATTTTCTTGCTTCGGCGCAAGGTGCGGCGGGTCGAAACCCGGCCGGATTCCAAGGAAGTGCAGGCGCACCTCTTCCGCACGGCGGACAAGCCCCTCCACCTGCTGATTTGGATCTGCACCCTTTGCCTGGCGGCCAAGCCGCTGCTCCTGAAGCTCTCCTCCGCCCAAGAGCCGCACCCGGTTCGCCAGCTCTTCGACAGGCTTTTTGACCTGGGCGTCTTTGTCGTTCTGTTCTGGCTCTTCCTGAGGTTGACGCGAATCCTCGAGGCGCGTCTGGCCGCTCGCGCCGCCAAAACCAAGAGCAAACTCGAGGGCTTGCTGGGGCCCGTCCTGGGAAGCGCGTTGCGCGTGATTGTGCCCGTGATTGGCATCATCTTCGCCCTGCCGGTAATCGGCCTGCCACCGGAATACGCCGGCGTTCTGGCAAAGGGCAGCAGCATCCTGATCATCGGTGCCGTCGCCTGGATACTCTTTCAGGTCGTGAGCCTGGGCGAGAAGGCCGTGCTGGCAAAATACGACATCACCGCCTCCGACAATCTGCGGGCGCGCAAGGTTTATACCCAGATCCACGTGCTGAGCAACGCGCTCTACGTCGTTATCGCCATCTTTACCACCGCCTCGGTCTTGATGCTCTTCGAGGAGGCGCGCCGCTTTGGCACCAGTCTCCTGGCCTCGGCCGGTGTCATCGGCATCATCGTCGGCTTCGCCGCCCAGCGCACCACTGCCAACCTCTTCGCCGGCTTCCAATTGGCTATGACCCAGCCCATCCGCCTGGATGATGTCGTCATCGTCGAAGGCGAATGGGGGCGGATCGAAGAGATCACCCTCACTTATGTGGTCCTGCATATCTGGGATGACCGCCGGCTCATCGTGCCCCTGAGCTATTTCATCGACAAACCCTTCCAGAACTGGACCCGGGCCTCGGCGGAACTCCTGGGCTCCGTCTTCATTTGGGTTGACTACTCGCTGCCTCTGGGCAAACTGCGGAAAGCAGTCCAACGCATCGTGCAAACCAGCCCGCTCTGGGACAAGCGCTTCTGGAACCTGCAGGTGACGGATACGACCGACCACGCCATGCAGCTCCGCGTGGTGGCTACGGCGGCTGATTCCAGCAAGGCCTGGGATCTGCGCTGTGAAGTCCGTGAAAAACTCATCGGATTCGTTCAGAAAAACCTGCCGCAACACCTGCCCCGCCTGCGGGCGGACCTGAGCCGGAGCGGTCATCTCGAGCCTGGCGGTTTGCCGACGAATGGCGCGCGAAACCATGCGCGTCGCAAGAGACGCGAAAACAATCAACATGAACACGAACAGAGTTTGCGTTGACCGTGAAGGCACGGCCTCGGGCAGGCTTGGCTGGAGGGTGCTGGCGGCCAGGAGCCCGCTTTGGCTGGGGCTGATGATGGCGTGGGTTTCCGGCTGCAGCACCATCAAGGAGTCCTCGCCGCCGCGCACCGCTACCGAGGAACTCCTCCTCAGCACCGCCGCCGACCGCGCGCTGGAGTACACGAGCTTCCCATGGCTGGACGGCAAGAAGGTTTTTGTCGAGGACAAGTACTTTGAAAGCTATGACAAAGGCCACGCGGTGAGCCTGCTCCGCGAGCGCTTTTCCGCCAGCGGCGCGTTGTTCGTTAAGACCGACGACAAGGCGGATGTCATCGTCGAGATTCGCTCCGACGCCTTGAGCATGGACATCGCGGATTTGCTCGCTGGGCTGCCTGCCATGGCGCTGCCCATTCCTTTGGCCGGCCCGGTAACAACCCCCGAGATCGTTTTGTATAAGAGCCATCGCTCCGATGCCGTCACCAAGGTTGCGCTCTTCGCCTACGAGCGGGCTTCCGGCCGTTATCTCGAATCGGCGGGCCCGATGCTGGGTCGCGCCTATCTGCATCTCTACAAGGTGCTCTTCGTGTCGTGGCGGAGGACCGACGTGCCCGAATTGCCTGGGCACGGCAACAAGAAAAAGCGACCGGCGCAGCCTTCGCACGCCGGGCCGGCGGCAGGCCCGCAACCCCAGTTCTCGCCGCCCCCGCCGCCTTCGCAGGCCGGGGCCGCCGCAGGTCCGCAACCCGAGCGTCCTGGCGCCAAGACAGAGGCCCCGGAAGCCGGCGGCACCGCCGGGACCGCCAGTGGAACAAATGCGGCCGGAATCCTCGGCGCCCAGCGGAACGATTAGGCCAAAACCGTCACGCTGGCCGCTTGGGTGCGGACGGTGATGGTGATGGCATGGCACCCGCTACAAGTCTCTGGACCGGTGAAGCGGCCGGTCCAGGGATGAGGGATGAACAGAAAGCCTAAACGTATGTTATACACAATTGCGGTAATCCTGATCCTTCTCTGGCTGCTCGGCTTCGTCAGCAGCTACACGATGGGAGGGGTAATCCACATCTTGCTGGTGATTGCGCTAATCCTGGTGCTGGTCAACCTCATTTCCGGGCGCAAACCATTCTGACAACCGGTGGCGCGTCAGAAGAACTTTTCCGAGAGGCTCTTCCGTCTCCGACAGGCTTGCAGGTGCCAGCGGCGATTGACCAACCGCCCCGCCTATAGCACGTTAGGAGAGATGAACAAGGCAGTGGCAAACTCAGTCAGATGGTTTCTGGTCGAGCTCGTCATCTATGGGGCGCTGATGGCGGGCTATTTCTTTCTGGTCCTGAGCTTTCTAGGCAGCTGGCTCGACCGGTTGTTCGTGAATGACCGCCGCGATTATGCCTGGATCGCCCTGGCCCTGATTATCGTCCAGGGCGTCTTCCTGGAGGCCCTGACTCGCCGCCTCCTTTCCTTCATCCGCCCTCGCATGGAGGAGTAATGGACTTTCCCATCTCCGGCACCCACATCGCTCCGCTCTACCTGGTGGTCATCGGTTTCGTAGTCGGCGTGCTCGGCGGCTTCTTCGGAGTGGGCGGCTCCTTCCTGGTCGGACCCGCCCTCTTTGGCGTGGGAGTACCCATGAATTTCGTCGTCGGCACCGACTTGGCGCACATCGTCGGCAAGTCCATTGTCGCCGCCCGCAAACACCGCACCCTGGGCAACATCGATATGAAACTGGGCCTGATCATGGTGGCCGGAACCATCGCCGGCGTCGAGACCGGGGCGCAACTCATCCAGGCCCTGAAACGCACCGCCCGCCTCGATTGGGCGGTGGGCCTCACCTTCATCGTCATCCTCGTGGTCATTTCCAGCTTCATGACCTGGGAAAGTTTGGCCACCTTGCGCGCCCGCCCCTCCCGCCATAGATCCCCCCGAACCCCGCCGGGCGGACAGCGCGCCCGACAGGACCGAACTGCCGTGGCTGGCATCTCTCGGACGATCCATCGTCTGAACTTGCCACCCTTTGTCAGCCTGCCGGTCTCGGGCGTTGAGCGCGTTTCCTTGTGGGCCATCCTCGCCGTAGCCTACCTCGGCGGCGTCTTGAGCGGCTTCTCGGGCGGCGGCGCCGGCTATGTCCGCTTGCCCTGCCTCATCTACCTGCTGGGCATTCCCACCCACATCGCCGTCGGCACCGATCTCTTCGAAATCATCATCTCTGCCGGCTACGGCACCCTCAGCCATGCCCTCAAAGGCAATGTTGACATCCTGATTGCCCTGGTGATGCACACCGGCGCGGCCGTCGGCGCCCAAATGGGCGCCACCCTCACCCAGTTCTTTGGCGGCCAGCGCATTCGCATGGCCTTCATCCCCCTGCCCCTCATCGGAGTCGCCATCATGATCCACGGCCTGCTCACCGGCCATGGCTCGAAGTAACCTTTCACATGAGAGTGCTCATTTGCAGCGATGGTTCGGAGCAGGCCGTTCGGGCGATTCGCCTCGGCGCGGCCATCGCGGGCGGCTGCCAGGCCGAAACCACCCTCCTGGGCATCATCGAATCCCCCGGCCAATCAAAGGCCATCCTCGATTCGCTCAACCGCGGCCAGGCCCTCCTGGAAAGCAAGAAGATCCACGCCGAACTCATTACCAAGCCGGGCCGGCCTGTCGAAGAGATTAGCCGCCGCGCCGAACAAACCCAATACGACCTGGTGATCATTGGCGCCGTGCGGAAAGCCACGCGCGGCCCCTTCTGGATGTCTTCCAAATCCTACAAGATCATCAAGGCAATCAACCCCCCGGTGCTGCTGGTGGCCGGCAGTTGGTCCGCTCTGAAACGCATGCTCATCTGCACCGGCGGCAAACGACACATCGAAGACGCCCTGCCCCTGGCCGGGGAGATCGCCCGCGGCCTCGGCGCCTCCGTCTCCCTCCTGCACGTTCTGCCCGAACCGCCCGCCATCTACGCCGGCCTGCCCTACATGGCACAGTCCGCTGACTTCTTGCTCCGCTCTCCCTCCGAACTCGGCGTCAACCTGCGCCATGCCCTCGAAATCCTTCAGTCCCGTGCCGTCCCCGCCCAGGTGCTCCTGCGCCATGGTTCCGTCCTCGGGGAAATCCTCCGGGAAACCCATAATGGCGCTTACGACATCATCGTCACCGGCTCCGCCCCGAGCCGCAGCCTGCGCACTTATGCCTTGGGCGATATCAGCCGCGAAATCATCAATCGCGCCAACTGCCCCGTCCTCGTTGTCCGAAGCAGGGCCAGACCCGCCGACGCCCGGTTCAGCCTCCGCAGCCTCTTGGGCCGCTTGAGCACGGGCCCACGCGCGCCGCCTCAATAAACCGGTGGCGCGTCAATACTACCCGGTCGTCAGGTTGCCCGACAGGGTGTGGCGGCCAACCATGCTCCCTCTCCCCATCCGATGGGGAGAGGGCCGGGGTGAGGGGCCGTCCGTCTGTAGTGCATCCCACGGACTCCTCAGTAGGGCTTGGTAGTGGGTCATGAAAGGATCGGCATTTTTCCGCAGCTATTCGTCTTGCTCGCCACGCGCCGGACGCAATCCGAATTGGGCCAGTTTCTCCCGCATCTTCAACCGCGTGACCCCGAGCCAGCGGGCGGCTTTGGTCTGGTTGCCTTGCGCCAGTTGAATGGCTTGCTTGAAGAGTTCCGGTTCCAGATCGGCAATCATCCGCCCGTAGGCGTCGCTGAGTTCCCCGCTCTGCGCTCGCGCCAGCAGATTGGCGATGTACGCCGCATGAGCCTGCCCATCGCCCGCCGCGGGTTGGCCGGTTTTGGCCATGACTTGTTCAACGTGCTCGAGGCTGATGCCAAACGGGCGCGCCAGTAGTATTGCCTGGCGAACCGCGTTTTCCAATTCCCGCACATTTCCCGGCCAGGGCTGGCTTTGCAGAAACCCCAGGGCCTCGGGCTGGACTGACGGCGATTCCAGGCCCAGTTCTTTTCCGTAACGCTGGATGAAGTATTTCGCCAGTTGCGGAACGTCTTCGGTGCGCTGGCTCAACGGCGGCATCGTGAGCGTGACCACACTGAGCCGGTAGAACAAATCCTCGCGGAATTCCTTTTCCTTGATGGCCGTTTCCAGATCGCGATGCGTCGCCGCCAGCACGCGCACGTCCACCGCCAGGCTCGTTTCACTGCCCAGCCGTTGGATGCGCCGCTCCTGCAAGACCCGCAGCAGCTTGCCCTGGGTGTTCGCATTCAGATCACCGATCTCATCCAGGAAAATCGTGCCCCCGTTGGCCTGCTCGAAGCGGCCAATGCGCCGGGCTTGCGCGCCGGTGAACGCGCCCCGTTCGTAACCGAAGAGTTCGCTTTCCAGCAGCGCATCGGGAATCGCCGCGCAATTGACCGCGATAAACGGCTTGTCCGCGCGCTGGCTATGCTGATAAATGGCGCGGGCAACCAGTTCTTTGCCCGTGCCCGTCGCACCCCGGATCAGGACGGTGGCCGGCGTGGCTGCGACGCGTCCGATCTCCTTGTAGATCGTCTGCATCGCCCGGCTGCTGCCGATGATCGCCGAGCGGTCCGAGGTCGCCTCGCCCATTTCCACCGGCTCGGACATGAGCCGGCTGCCGGCGACAGCGGAGGCCACCATGTCCAGCAGTTCGTCCGCTCCGAAAGGCTTGAGCAGGTAATCGCACGCGCCCAGCTTGGTGGCTTCGATGGCCGTTTCGGTCGTGCCATGCGCGGTCATTAAAATGATCGCCTGCTTCGGTTTGGCGGCGTGGAGCTGCGCCACCAGTTCCAGCCCGCCCAGTCCCGGCATTCTCAAATCGGTCACCACCACGTCGTACGACCGCTCTCGCGCCTGGTCCAGGCCGGTGTCCCCGCGAGCCGACACGGCCACTTCGTAACCTTCGGCGCACAACACCTTCTGCAACGAGGCGGCGGTGCTCGCGTCATCCTCGATCAGGAGAATCTGAGCTTTCATGTTCATGGACCCGTGGGAGAATCACACTGAAGGTGGTGCCGCGCCGCAGCTCCGGCTGATAGCGGAGCTCGCCTCCGTGCTTTTCGACGATGCGCGCCGCGATGGGCAGGCCCAGCCCCGTTCCGCCTGCCTTGGTCGTGAAGAACGGGTCGAATAAGCGCTTGCGGACTTCCGGAGGAATGCCTTTGCCGTTGTCGGCGACTTCCAGAATCACCCCCTGGCCGCTCTCCTGGCGGCCGGACCCGGACCCGTTGCGGACACGCAAACTGATGACGCCGTTGCGTCCAATGCTATCCGCCGAGTTTTGAACCAGGTTGATGAGCACCTGCTTGAGCTGTTGTGGGTCGGCGCGCACCCAGGCGGCGCCAGCCGGCTCCACCTTCAACTCGATGGCCGCTTTCTTCAACGGCACGCCCAGCAGGCCCCGCACCTCCTCGAAAACTCGTTGCACCGGCAGGACGACCAGCTCCGGCTCCGATGGCCGTGCGAACTGGAGGAAGTCCTGCACGATTCGTTCCAGACGTGTGATTTCGTTGCCGATCACCCCGGCGTCTTCGTCGTCGGCCCCGGCGCCGGGCAGATGTTGTTTCAGACTGTGGAGGCGGAATTTAATTGCCGTGAGCGGGTTGCGGATTTCGTGCGCGACCCCGGCCGCCAGGACACCCAGCGAGGCGAGTTTTTCCTGGCGCCCAATCAGGGCATGGGTCTCGGCCAACTGGTGGCGCAGCGGCGCTATCATCCCGCGATAGACCAGGACCACCAGGGCGGTTGCCAGCGCCAGCATCAACGCCAGCAAGAGCCCGAGCAATTGCTTGAAGCTGATCAGCGTGTCGTTGGACTCCTTGAGAAAACCCGTGAACGAAGCGCGCTGGTGGCCGACGAATGAATCGCACAAATCCAACAGACCTCGCGACTGGTTCTGGACCTTCTCGTAGCTTTTCTTGAAATCACGGGATGGGGTCAATCGCAGGAAGCCAGGGCTGGCTTCCAGCACCGGCGTGCTCGCCGCAAGGTAGTCGTCGTACGCAATCGTCACCTTATCGAAGAACTCGCGCTCGAGCGGCGTGGTCGTGTTGGCGCTGTTTTGGCCGAGCCACCGTTTGAAATCCTGCGCGTCGGCGCGGAAGACCGCTGCGTCGTTGGTATCGTGCCGGAGCCGGTAGCGAAGCAAAGTGTCGTTCAATCGCTGCACCTCGGCGCGCACGCGAACGCCCAGGTAAAAGTTGTCCGCCTTTAGGCCGCCAAATTCCCGCTGCAGACCCTCCGCCCGCCGCCAGGTCGTGCGGCTCACCCAGATGACCAGCAGCGAGCCCAGCAACGCCGTCAACGCAAGCCCGGCCAGCCGCAATTTCGCCGCCGGAACTCTGCCGGCGCCACCGGCCGAACCATTTGTGGAATGAAATGTTCCATCCGTCTGCTTCATAATTCATTCCTCCGCGTGTAATGCTTCCATTTCGCATGGAAACTATCGCCCGCTTCCGATGGCACGGCAACCGCTATTCCGGGTTAAGCATGGACTTGCCCGCCGTCGTGCGCTATACCGAGGCATGGCCGGTTTGTTTTCACAACAGACTTTGGAGCAAATCCGCGCGGCGAGCGACATTGTGGACATCGTGGGGTCGTGCCTGCCGCTCAAGCGCGCGGGGGCCAACTTCGTCGCCCTCTGCCCGTTTCACAAGGAAAAGACCCCCAGCTTCAACGTCAATCCTCACCGGCAAATCTTTTATTGTTTCGGTTGCCACAAAGGGGGCGATGTCTTCGCCTTCGTCAAAGAGTTCGAGAGCGTGGACTTTCCCGGGGCCGTCCGGCGCCTGGCCGAGCGGGCCAGGATTCCCCTGCAGTTGGAGAGCGGCGGCCAGGAACCCCAGTCGCGGCACTTGAAGGAACAACTGCTGCAAATCCATGAACGGCTCGCCCAACGCTGGCAAAACGCCCTCGCCAATGAGCCGGCCGGCCAGGTTGCCCGGGATTACCTGGCCAAACGCGCCGTTTCGCCAGAAGCCGTCAAGCTCTTCCGCATCGGCTGCGCGCCCGAGGCCTGGGACGATACGGTCAACTGGGCCCGAAACACAGGCTCCGACCTCGGCCTGGTGGAGAAAGCAGGATTGATTCTGCGCAAGGAGGGCACCGACCGCTACTACGACCGATTTCGCGGACGGCTCATGTTCCCGATCTGCGACGAGCAGGGACGCGTCATCGGCTTCAGTGGCCGGGTGCTATCGGGGGATGAAAAAACCGCCAAATACGTCAACTCCCCCGAGACGCCCATTTTCACGAAGAGCAAGGTCTTCTTTGGCCTGGACAAGTCCAAGCGGGCGCTGGTTCAAGAGGAGTTCGCTATCGTTTGCGAAGGCCAGCTCGACCTCATCGCCTGCTTCGTGGCCGGCGCGCAGAACGTGGTCGCCCCGCAGGGCACCGCCTTCACCGCCGACCACGCCCGCATCCTCAAGCGCTACGTAAACGAAGTCGTGCTCTGCTTCGATTCCGACGAGGCCGGGCAAAACGCGGCGGCGCGCTCCCT
>Ga0187873_1002633_pt1 | contig 13409 bp, 12 predicted proteins | sample June2016WEW_16_1_2_FD_133012 | JGI IMG/M metagenome (GOLD analysis project Ga0187873, IMG submission 133012) | Peatland microbial communities from SPRUCE experiment site at the Marcell Experimental Forest, Minnesota, USA - June2016WEW_16_100 | ecosystem: Environmental > Terrestrial > Soil >... | reverse complement strand
TTGACGATTGGGGGGACGACCTTGTCAGACTGAATGACACCCATGTCCCCACCGGAAGCGGCGGTGGTGGTGTCCTCCGAGTACTGCTTAGCCATCTGTGCAAAGTCAGCGCCCGCCAGGATTCGCTCACGGATATCCTGGAGTTTCTTGCGCGCCTCTGGCTCGGGCAGCGCGGGATGGCCCGCGGCAGCGGATTTCAACGGAGCGGTCTCCGTCTGGATGAGAATGTGGCGGATGCGAACCTCTTCAGAGAGCGTTTTGTCCTTCTGGTAGAGTTCCCGAAGTTCCTGGTCGCTGACCGTCACACTCTGAAGGAAGTGCTTCCGAGCAGCGGTGGAAAGGATGCCCTCACGGGCGGTCTCGATGGCACGCGCCACCTCAGGGCGCTCCACGAGTTTCAGCTTGACCGCCTCGGCGGAGAGTACCTTCATCGCGACGATGTACTGGGGTAAAATGTGCTTTCCCGGGCCACCATAGTAGGCTCGGAATTCGGCTGGCAGTGCCTGAATAAACTCCTCGACCTCGGCAGCGGTAATTTTCTCCTCGCCGATGGTGATCACAACGCGCTCGGCAGGCAGGGGTCGATCCTTCTCGGCCGACGCGGCCTGCGGCACGGACCCCGTGGACTGTGCCCAGCCCCACAACGGGATCTGAAAGATGACCAGTAATAACAAGATTGAAAGTGGGCTCCTCAAGTTTTCCTCACACGCTAAAGAACAGTTGGCAGTTCACAGTGACGCCCGGCTCGCCACGCCGGAGCCGGGACTTCAAAGACAGACTTACTCCCCTCTCGAGGCGCGCCCGCGTCTCGCTCGGGTCTCGAAGTTCAAAACTCAACAGATTACGCAGATTGCGCAGATGAAACGCCGCCAAAACTGGAGGTCACCCCAGTCCGCTTGGTTGGTCTGTTGGATAGCCCCTGCTTTCGCTGCCCTGCTTCTTCCTCTATTGTTGTCGTCTCAGCCCGCGCAATGTGCGGATCCAGGAGTGGTGGTGGAGGAAACAGACCTTACGCGAAGGCAGTTAGGGCTTTGGAGGCGGTCCGTCACCGGGTTCTAGCATGGCAGCAATAGTCAGTCTAGCTAGTGCGCCCCCGGGTTGGGTCTTCAACACGACCGTTGTGGTAAATGCCTCCTCGACGTTGAATTGCAGGTAAGTCGGGTCAAACTCGAACTCGAGGGCCCCAGACTCGCCCGGCTTGAACGCCTTCTGTTGGGTCTTCATCCGCAGGCAGTCAGAGCCCAGTTCCACTACCTCCATCGCCACCTCGTGGTTGCTGACGTTGGTAAAGGGGAACCGTGCTACCTTCACCTCCCCATGGTGAACATACTCCAGTCCCACCCAAGTGTACTGGAACTTGAGTTCGGTCGGAGGAACTGGAGGGCGAGGCGGGGCTGGCGTTGGCGGGCGGTGTGCCGTCCCCAGAAGCGACTGCATGGCATTGGGATCGGGTCTGGGATACTCCACATACCAAACACCCTTGACCAGCCGCCACTGCGTTGTTTGGCGTGTAGAGATATGTTGGGGCATCATTGGCGAAAGGACCGGAATCTCGACGACGACCGAGGCCGTCTCACCGCCGGGGTCCAGCTTGATGGACTGAATCTGGTGCGCCAGCAATGGCTTCTTCGTCTGACTGCGGAAGAATGGTTTCGACTCTTTCGTGAGATACTTCTCCATCCGCGACCAATCACCTTGCTGATAGGCGGCGTACAGTTGCTCGACTCGGGTCCGCAACGCCTCTTCGCTCGATGACGAGGCCGTGGCCGGGACGCCCGCGGCAAGCAGGCAGAGCGCGGCCAGCAATCCGGCAGCCGGGAAACAAGCGTGAACTCTCCGTTTAGTAGCCCTTCTCTGTAACATGGGGAACTCAGTATGGCACGAACGTCGAGTGGTGGGTAGCCTCTTCACACAAAAAGGCACCTCCGCTTGAGCAGAGCTGCCTCTTCGTCTTTCCACTGGCTCAAACCGCGGCTACCATTAAGCGGTACTGATTCTCGTAGCTCGTGGTCCCGAGGTGAGGAGGCAGCCCCGCCTGCGCAGAGCTGCCTCTTCGTGTTTCCACTGGCTCAATCCGCGCTACCATCAGGTGTTGAGCACAGTAGTAGCGCGCTTAATTCCGATGTACGGGAGGCAGCCCCGCCGTGCAGAGCTGCCTCTTCGTCTTCCACTAATTCAACACGCTCGCTAGCGTCGATGTGGTATTGTACCTAGCTAGCGTCTAGCGCATACCACCACCAAAGTTCAATAGCCTCTCAAGCTCTCTCGGTATCTCATACGGAGCAATTGCAGTCTCTCCGAGCATATCACCAGCCGGAGTGCGATGGTACAACGCCGGATTCGGCAGGACGTCAGCCAGGTAGTTTGCCGCTATCCCGTCAGTACCCATTAGGTGGAAGGTGATAAGCGCGTAGCCGTGAGCATTCTGGAAGTCGCAAACCCCAATGACGTAGCCAGCTACACCACCCATCAATTTGGCGGACATGTCAAAAGCGTAAGTCTGCCCCGTCCCAATTGTTGGCGAGGTAAACGTAGCGGTCAATGGAGCACTTGGGTAAGTCGCACCAGGGGGCGTGCCGTATAGGTAGAAGGTGCACGGACCGCTCTGTGGTACAGCGGAGCCCTTGCCATAGACGGGATCACCCACAAACGGATCCATAGTCGTATTGGACACAGCAATGCCCGAACCGTAGCCAAAATCGTCCACCAGATAGGGGTACAGAAGGACGGTCTTGCAATCGGCGAAGCACACCACACTCAACGGGGTCTTCAGCTCCATCTCGGCCTTAAAGAGTGGGACAGCAGTCGCCGGTGTGGTCGGATCCTTCGATAGGTTAGCCGTGATGCAAAGCGACCCAGGCGGTATTGGACCTTTCGACCAGAACTTGAATTTTATATCCACGCTCTCTGCGGTCCCCGCATCCACCATCGTCGTTTCAAACGTGAAATTACATGTTTGCGTGGGCGGCGATGAGCCCGCGTCATCCGTACACACTGGCTGAGCATCGTCCGCCTCGATGTCTAGGGTCCCACCCGGGCAGGAAAGCGGGTTGCCAGTCCACAACGTACTGCATGGCTTAATATCCGTTTCCTTGATCCCCACGTTTTGAGGTACGTTGTAAAGAGTGATATCGACACTGGTCCCGTTCGTAACGTAACCCGGGTCGGCATAACCAGGATTCAATGCCATTTCGTAACTCTCGCTCGTCAACGCATAGGGGAATTCCTCGTCGACGTTGAGGGTGAAGTCATTATCAAACGGACCTAGCTCCTTGGCCCCAATGCAAGTCAAGGCATAAGCCGGCCCAGTTTCTAGCTTCCCCTTTTCAGTCCCTAAGGTCAGCGAGAGGGCCGGGTCGCAGGTGCCGGCCTTATTTACACCCATTGACAAAATCGTGGAAGGGAAGGACGGTTGAATTGGAGTGATGCTCATCCCAAAGGTGGTTGACCCCCCCTGCGCAGCCACGTACTCGTTGACACCGGACGCGCAGCTCACGCCAGTGGCATCAACGCGAACAGTGAGGTTAATCGAGCTATTCAGCGCGGCACTAAAAACCGTGGCGGTGGGGACCCACGTTAGTCGCACTGTCGTCGCAGTAGGGTAGGTGATTGCCAAAAAGCCAACGCAACTCGGCTGCGTCCCGAAAAAGGGGCTAGTTGAGCTACCCGAGCATTGAACGAAGGCCGTTCCAGGCACGACGGGTGCACTATAGGTGATTGTAAAGTAGCTGCCGGCGATGACCGTGCCAGAGGTGTAGTTATTCAAGCTGACTACGCCGGTCGCCTCCGTGAGGCCCTCTGAGCGCCCGTTAGCGCGCGCGGCAGCGCCTACCGTCCACTGGGTTTGCGCCAGGGAAGTCGCCGCCATTGTCACGAGCCCGAAAACTAAGAACAAACTTACTAACAACAATTTTTTCTTTGTCATCTTCTCTCCCTCTCCTTTTTTGTGGGGTAAGCGTATTTGGGTTCGCAAACCCCGTTTGTCTGAAAAAGCCAGGTTGAACTATGGGACTCCAACGAAGCTAGCATTACGCCCACTTTCTTGTCAACAACTTTCTTCGCCACAGTCCTGGTCTGCGTGAGCATGGGAGCAAGTACCGCTGCCGGCTTCCTCTCGAGGCCTTTTCCTGCTTCCGCATCGCTCCCGCTTCGCCACCCTGCTGCGTGTTAACTACCTTAACCAAACTCAAAGTGATGACCCACACTTTAGCATCAACAAAATGGGCTGTCAAGGATTTTTTTGGATTTTTTGGTGGGGGCTCTTTTGTCGCAGGGGCGGTTCCCGAGCCGCCCCCACAGGATTGGCGATTGTCGATTGAAGATTGCCGATTGAAGATTTGGACAAACGAAAATCGTCAATCCTTTTGATTGCCGATTGAAGAGCCGCACGGGCCAAACGCGGAGGTCACGGGCGAGAGAAGCTGTACTACTGCTGGTGAATTTCCTTGCGGCGCGCGAAGATTTTCCGTCGGAGAAATCGTTCTCGCCGTCGCTTCTGGAATTTGAAATCTGAAATTTGGGTTGCGGCCGCAGGCCGCGCTGCGAAACCATAGACTGCTTTCAACACAGCGGCACGGAGACGCAGAGAAAAGCAGGATTCAGGAGTCAGGATTCAGGATTCAGGTAAGGGAAAAGCGGAAATTCGAAACTGGAAATTGGAAACTGGGAATTTGTAGCCTCGGCCAGTTTCCATTTTCTAGTTTCCATTTTCTTCCCCGTCCAGTTTCCAATTTCTAGTTTCCAGTTTCCGCCCTCCTGAATCCTGGTTCTACGGGTTCACCAATTTATCCTTCTTGAATTCGCGCCGCAAGTCCTTCAACTTGTCCCGAAGCTCGCGCGTGGCATCATTGGCAGCGGGAAGAGTAGCGATGATGTGCGGCGTCAGGAGCACAATCAATTCCGTTTCCGTGGTGTTGTAGGAAGTGCTTCCAAAAAGCACACCGAGATACGGGATGTCGCCCAGCAGGGGGATGCGATTAACGGTTTTGTTGTAGTTGTACGAGATCAGCCCGCCCAAGGCAATGGTCTGGCCGTCCTGAGCCACGGCGTGGGTGCTGATCGTACGCTTCGAGAAGCTCGGGGATTGGATGCCGGCACCCGCTGCAGCCGGCACCTCGTTGGTGACGTCCTGGGTGATGGTGAGGGAGACCAAGCCCGTGCTGGTGATGCGCGGAATCACCGAGAGGATAATGCCCGTGTCCTGATTGGAGACGGTACTGGTAAACAGGCTGTTGCCCGCAATTTGTCCACCCTGGGCGAGACCCTGGGAGGTGAGGACCGGCACTGAGGCGCCAACCTGGATTCGCGCATCGGTGCTATCGGTGGCGAGCACGGTGGGCGCCGAGAGTGTTTTCACCCGCGAGCGGTTTTCGTTGGCGGTCAGAAAAGCCATCAGTTGGCGGGTCTGGTTGTACCAGATGCCGCCTGAAGCGGTCAGGGTAGACGAAGCGGTGACGCCGAAGTCACCGAGAGGCGGTGGAACCGACGCGCCTGTAGCTCGCTGCTGGAGCGCGTACGTGAGGCCAAACGAAAGGCCGCCGGTAATGTTCACTTCGTAGACTCGGGCTTCGATCATGACCTGGCGGGGCAGGACGTCAAGCTTTTCGAGGGTTTTGGCGATGTCGGCATACTCCTGCGCGGTGCCCTGCACAATGACTGAATTGCTGACCGGATCGGTTATGATGCGCACCGCCGTTTCGGGGGCCGCAGCGGTTCCCGGACTGTAAGCGCCCATGCCCGCCGTAGTTTGAGTAGAGCGCTGCTGGAAACCTTGCTCCTGCATCGGCGCCAACCCTGCGTCGGCCCTGCCTGTCGCGAGTCCCCTCTCGCGACCTACCGCGCCGCCGGAAGTTCCCAGCCCGGTTTCCCCAACACCTCCTTCAGATCGACCCCGAAGGGCGTTCAGCAATTTGACGAGGCGATCGGCTTCGGAGTTCTGAACCTTATAAACGAAGGTCTGAATTCCGTTTGGAGCTGCCGGCTGGTCGAGTTTCGCCACCCATTGCTCGACTGCATCGAAGGCGGCGGGATCAGCGGCCGCGACCAGAATGCCATTGATGCGATCCAGGGGCACGAAGCGCAGGGGCGTGTCCTTGTTCGAGAGCGCGTAGGTGGAGAAAATCGCCTCGAGCTCCGGAACCAGAGCGGAGGCCACGTTGTTGCGCACGGAAATCAGCCGCACGCGCTGCTCGGCAAAGCTGGAATTGTCAAACTGCCGGAGGATCTCCATCAGCCGCTTTACGTTCAAACTGTCATCGACCAGGATCAGGGTGTTGCCGGCCTCGTGCACGGCCACCGTGCCCCCCTCCGAAAGAAACGGTGAAAGCATCTTGGCCATGTCCGCCGCGAAGACGAACTTCAGAGGGATGATCTGCATGAGCATGCGATCATCCTCCGGCAGACCTGCTCCATTAATGTTGGTCGAGACATCCAAGGGGTTTTTGGGCGCCGCGGCGAGGGGAACAATGCGGTAGAAATTCCCGGTCTTAATCGCCGTGGCATTATTCATCTTCAGAACGGTTTCGAGAATGGGAAGCAGGTCCTCGGTCTTGAGCTCGCCCGTCGTGGATATGGTCACCGCCCCTCTGACGGCTGGATCGACAATATAGTTCAGCTTCAACTGGCTGGCCACAAGGCTGACGAACTGGAGGAGGTCAGCATTCTCGAGACGGAACCCGACCCCCGCCCCACCCGCAGCAGGTGCGGGAGGCGCGGCCGCTGGGGGCTGCGCGGACGGCGTGGTTTGGCTGGCCGGAGGTGTGGCCGGCGGGGGCTGCGCGGACGGCGTGGTTTGGCTGGCCGGAGGCGTGGCCGGCGGGGGCTGCGCGGACGGCGTGGTTTGGCTGGTAGGAGGAGTTTGCAGCGGCGACGGGGGCGGGGGCCCGGGCTGCGATGGTTGTGGCGCGGACGGCCCGGCTTGTGATGCCTGTGGCGCGGGCCGCTTGGACTTCTTAGGGGCGGGTGCGGGCGCGCTGAGGCTCAGGGGGGCTGCGGCGGCGAGGGCGAGCACTGCAAAACACGTCGAAAGCCACAGCGCCCGAGGGCTCGGGCAGGAAATGAGACGGATCATCCGGTCTGTTCTTAGCTGACGGCCGTGCAGTTTAGAGAGTAAAAACACTCTGTTCCTCCTAATGGGGGAGTCAGGAGTCAGAAGTCAGGAGTCAGAATGGGCGCGGAACTTTTCCTTCTGAATTCTGCCTTGTGACTTGGCGACTCAGGAGACAGCGGGGCGGCCAAATGCTGCTCTTCCCTCCCGTGACTCCTGTCTTCTGATGTCTAACTCCAGCCTCCTGTCCTGGGTCCTAGAAGTCAGGGATCAGAAGGGGGCGGGAGGTTTTTCTTCTGGCTCCTGACTCCTGCCTGTATTTCGCGCCCGTCCTTACTTATTGGGGCCGCCGGCTTGTTGCGGCGCCTGTGAGCTGGGCTGTCCGACGTCCTGCCACACGGGTATCACACCGAAAGGAGTCGGCACTAGGACCTTTTGCTTTCCTCCAATGATGGTGCCAGGAGGAACCTCCGGAGAGGCCCCGGATGGCGCCGACCGGGCGGGAGAGGTGATCCCTGCACCCCGGACAAATGGGGACTCAGGCATCGCCGGGTTGGCACCGCTCCCCGCTGTTGTTACCGGTGCGGGACGCGCGCTCGCGCTGGCCGTTTTCTCAATAGGGCCACGGCGGGCAGACTCGGAAATGTCCAGGGTGATCTTCTTTTCCTGCCACTCAATCACCACATTCGAGGTGCCAATAGAAACCAACTTGTAACCGCCGATTTCCTCCCCGGGCAGGACACGTTTGGACGCCGGCGAAGACTGATCACCCGGGGCCATCAAGGCAAACCAGCCGTTCCCCAGGTTCATGGTCCCGAACAAGAGCGGCGGCTTCGGAGCTTTAGCCCCTTCTTGCGGCTGCGGCGGCTGGCTACCGCGCAGGGGGCTGAAGACATTTCGGTCAACGATCTCCACGAAGCTCTGCGGCTGTCCCGCCTCCTGGTTCAGACCGGCCGCGGGTGTGGCAAGAGGCCGTGCCGAATCGCTGGCGTAGAGCCACTCCGTGCGGCGCCGATAGTCCTTCCAGCACTGTCCCAGGAACCAGCCCAGCAGGATGTTCAGGCCGACGAGCCCGAAGACAATGACGATCTGTTCCCGACGTCTAGCCAGCATGAGTGTCTCCTTCACTGCGATTGCCGATTTTCGATTGCCGATTGAAGATTGCCGATCTTCGATTTTCCAATCGGCAATCTTCAATCGACCATCGGCAATTCTCTAGCTCCTGCATTAATCTGTGCCTCCATCAGTGTGGTGCGGCTGCCTCGTCGCCTGCTGGCTTTACCGTCCGGGTCGCCGCCCCAATCGTCAACTGCACGCCGAGTCTTCCTTGCGGGTCCCCCTGGGAGCCGATAACCATGAGGCGCGTAACAGACAAAAGCTTGGGGGAAGAAGCCAAAGCGACCAGAAAATCGACGAGCTGGTCCAGGCGACAGCGGAGCTGCACCCGGCCCGTCACGAGGGAATATCCTGCGCCGAGCTCCTGGATGCGAAGGAACTCACTACTACCGAGCTGGATACCCTTGCTGTCGGCCAACTGGCCCACCAGACGCTGCCACTCGGCATTCGCCAGAGAAGGCGAGGGGCTCTCCAGAAGGCCCGCCTCAACTCCCTTCAGGCGGTCCGCGGCAGCGGTAAGATGGGTCTTCTCAAGCTCCCCCTCGGCCAACAGTCGCTTGTCCCGGCGCAGTTCGACTTCATTTCGTTGCACGACCTCCGGGCTTGCGCCCAGGTGCTCGAACAGGGGGAACACGCCGAAGTTCAATAGCATGAACAGCGCCGCAGCAACCGCGGCCGCGGTCAGAGCAATTCGATCTCGACGACTAAGCTTTGCCCACATTGGAGTGCGGAACCAGACCATTGCCGATTGGCGATTTGCGATTGACGATTGGAAAATCCTAAATCGGCAATCGCAAATCGCCAATCATCAATGGTCAATCCTTTCGAGCCGCGGTCTGCTTCAGCCGCATGCGGATTCGAAAAATTTCTTTGTTCTGGTTGTCCCGCGTGATCGGAGCCGTAAACTCAACCTGGGTAAAGTAAGGCGAGTTCTCGAGCGGCGGAACCAGATCCGCTGCTCGATTGGAAGAACCGGAGATTTCGACGGTATCTTCGTTGATTTGCAATTCCTGGAGCCAGGTGCCGTCGGGAAGCAGCTTCGTCAGTTGCGCGAGCAGCCGCAGCTTCCGCCAGTTGCCGGCTCGGAGGTCCTCGAGAACCACCGCGCGGGTGTCGAGGGTCCTCGTCTCCTGGTTCTGCCGGCGAAACTGCTGAGCAGAAGCCTCCAGGCGTCGAAGCTCGCGGTCCAGTAAGCGACCGTACAGCCCCCTTTCAATCCAGGCGTGAGTCGCCAAGGTAACCGCCAGGAGCGCCGCCGTGGCGCTCAAAGCGTAAATTGGGACGCGGTGGCCGCGCTGCGGCTGCCAACGCTCTTCTAAAGGGAGAAGGTTGATGGATGACGAGGTGTCGCGGACCAGGCCCGCGTAGGCCGCAGCCAGGGCGGGCCACTCGAAGCCCGCAGAGTCTTTGGGCTTGGTCAGATTCAGCTTTGGAGCCGGCAACGGCGACGCCCCCTGGAGGAGGTCCGAAAAAGGGGAAGGAACGGACCCGCAGACAAAACAGGGAACCGTGGCGGCGTCGGACACGGGCAAAGCCGCGAGAGCGCGGTGCCACTCTCGGTCGAATCGTTCTCTGGCGCTGGCACTGGGTTCGAGAGGAATCACCTGTGTGGCGCATAGGTTGCCTTGGCGGAAGGAGAGCAGTTCCGCGCCCGAGCTTCGGCCACACACGATCAGCGCTGTCGGCGGCAGCAGGGGCTTCAGCAAGACAGCCAGCGCCGTGGCCCCCAGCGTCAAGCCGCTCAGCCGCAGGCCCAGTTCTTGAAGCGCCTGCTGGTAGCGGCTTACACGCGACTTCTCCGCCAGGACAACCATCACGCTGACCTGCTTCGCCTTCGGGTCGCGGCCCACAACCGTACAATCCCAGAGGACCTGATCGTCCTTAAAGGGATGGAGCGCGCCCAACTGGTAGCCTATGACCTTGGCCAACTGCGGCTCTGCTTCCACCGGCAAGTCCAGGAATCGAACCAGCGCCGCTTCTCGGGGCAAGCAAGCAATGGCGCGGGCTTCGCGGAGCCGATGGCGGTCCAGAAAGCCGGCCACCTTGGCTGCCGCATCCTCGTTCAGCGGCTCCGGCAGGCGCAACTCGTCAATCACCACAAAGTGACGAAATCGGCGGGCCAAAGCGGTGAGGTTGATTGCACCGGCGCCGCAATCGACGCCGACAGCGAGTTTGGTAAAGGCGAGGGACATTTTGTAAATAGGAGTCAGGAGTCAGAAGTCAGAGGAAAAACCCCCTCGGCTTCTGTTTCCCGACTTCTGAGACCCGCGGCAGGAGGCGGAAGTCAGAAGGAGATTTTCCCCTGCCCATTCTGACTCCTGACTCCTCCCTTCATTCCGTGAAGTCGTCGTACCAGGCAATGATGCGATGCAGGGCCGCGCCCTGTGCGGCCGCGCCCTGTGGGACTGCGCCCGGTTGGCCAACCTGGACAACGGCTTTGATTGTCCGGCGAACCCGGGAGCCATTGACCTCTCCCATCGAGACGATGCTGTAAGTCCCAACCTCGTCGGTGGTAAGGAACGGTGCCGCCTCATCCGGCAGGGATATAGACAGACGTTGCGTCATATCCTCCAGGGACTTAAAGGGCTTGTTCCTTCGTTCCCGAACAATGGGCCCAGCCAAGTCCTCGCCCACGCCCGGCACGCTCAGTAACACTGCCTCAGACGCATAATTCACATTGACCGGGGGAGATTTCGAGTAAATCGTCAGGTCCCGGCCCACTCCGTACTGGTATTGAATTCCCTTTTCCCGGCTGAACCCTGCCGTGCCGTAAAAGATGTCACGGCTCATCCCTCGGACGCGCAGCACTTCTTCCAGTGAGCCGAAGGGTTCGTGAGCGGGGCGATACCCGGCGTTGCGATAATAGTCCTCCAAGGCCTCAGACTCCTGGTCGTCAGACCCCGCCGGGCTTCGCCAGTGTTCAATGGCCGCCGCCAACTGCGCCGCCTCCGCCGGTTCCAGGCCCCGCGCTTCAAACAAACGTGCCAATTGTTTTCGCCCGGCAACGTTCAGGTCGAGCTTGCCGCTCTCACTCACAATTTCCACGAGCGCCTCGCCCTTCTCATAAGGCACCCGCGCCAAACGCTGCCCCTTCTTCCAGAGCCGGGGGGTTTCTTGCTGATCGTCGGCAGGCGGGTAGGCGATGTCCAAAATGACGGCTTGTACTCCACCTGCCGCCAGGGCATAAGCCTGGGTGGCCTCCTTACGATAAATGGCCGTCCGCGTCTCAAGCTGAACGGAACCCGAAAACGCCAGAGCCACCAGGATCATCACGGTGACAGCCGACATCACAGCCAGCAAGGCCACCCCAGCGTCCCCTCTGCCGGTTCGAGTTGTTAAAGCCAAACTCATGGAATTAGGAGTCAGGAGAGAGGAAATTGGAAATTTGAAACTGGAAACTGGCAATCCCGCAAGGCGGGACCAGTTTCCAAATTTCTAATTTCTAGTTTCGGCCCTCCTGAATCCTGCTCATTGCCCGAATGTCGATCGCGGCACTAACTTCGCTCGCACGGGGATGACCTCTTCCCCTGCCTGGTTTCCACGCTCCCAGCGGAGACAGATCGCCTCCGGGTAAGGTGCCTGATCCGTGCTCTTCCAATCTAGCCGCCAAACCGGACCCGTGTCTTTCTTGGGGTGTAGGTCCAAGTACTCAAACCGGGCGGCTCTAAGACCCGTCATCAAGGGCAAGTCCGTCGCCCTCAGTGCGAAGGGCTGGTAGGTGATCTGGGGCGCCCCTGTCTCAGGATCGTTCGTGACACTCCGGACGAGCCTATGGAGAAGGATGTCACTATCCCCAACCGATGTCTCACGCAACGCCACCTCAACGTTTCCGGGGGAAGCCTCGACGATGCCGTACTCGGCGAGCACCAGCCCCGAACGGCCTCGAAAAACACTGCTGTAAGAACTGACAAAGCGCAGACACGTGGCGCCCGCCTGCAGGACAATAAACGTGCCCGGCAGATGAGGGTCGTCTGTCGTCACCCGATAAGGAGCCAGGGACGAGATCTGCTCCACGACGAACGCATTCCGCTCAGCCTCCGCATGCACCTGGCGGAGTCGCGCTTCGCCTGTTCGCCAGGCCCGGTTTGCCACCCGCAGCCCTACCAGCAAGGCAACCATCAAGAACCCGATCAGCGAGATACTGATCAGCACCTCGAACAGCGTGAATCCTCTCGAATCAGTCCCCACAGCTTCTCCTGGCAGGATTCAGGTAAGAGAAAACTGGAAATTTGAAATCTGAAATTTGCGATCTCGAGAGCGAGTCTCCAGTTTCAAATTTCCAATTTCCTCTTTCCCGAATCCTGCTCTTCGGGCCATTCTCCAGCGCCGGCAGGATGTCGACGCTACGATCACACCAACTCACGGACTGGGTGGCGGCTCCGGGATGCACAGCTTAAGAGTCTCCAGACTGAGGCTCTGCCGGCCCGAACGCGTGCGCCAGGAAACTTCCAGTATGATTCGAACCAACTGAGCCGGCTTCTTAGGATCGGCCAGCGGTCTCGCGTCCACCAACTGGGTTCTTGCCTGCCACCCGATACCGGAAGGAGAGACTCCGGAGCGCACCTGCCCGGCTGCCAGCGAGGGGTCCAAAAACAGCTCGCTGAGCTTGCTTGCGGCAAAGTCGTTGGCCCGATCGAAACGGTCCAGGTGGTCAGTAGTGCGAAGAGCCGCAGAAAGACCCGAGAAAATGGTAGCGAAGCTGATTCCCAGAAGCGAGATCGCCATGAGAACTTCCAGGAGGCTGACACCGGCCTCGCCCCGCCTAAGATAACGTTGGATGATCCTCTGCACCTAGCGTGATCCTTGCTTAACGGCCTCGATGGCCGGAGTACCGAGCAAAAAATCCAAATGGACCCTGTATTTGCTTCCACGACGGTTACTGAGCCACAGGTTCCTCTCTTCCACCACCCCGGACGGTGGGAGAAGGAGTTGTACGACCCGAGGCGCGGGATTCTCGCCGTCATCCACCTTCACGCCGCGGGGAAGTGCAAACCCTCGCGAAAAACCGGAGGCGGGATTGAAAACCCGCACCAAGCCCGCACTCGGCTCGATTTCCACCACGTAATAGCTCTGCTCAAAAAGCGCGCGCGTGCGGGCGTAGCGGACAGTCTGCGCAACCCGTTCTGCCGCGCTCCTCAGCGTCCATTCATCGCTCCAGTTGCCAAAACGCGGAGCGACCAGCGACACTGCCAGAGAGAGAATAGCCAGGACGATCACCAGCTCGAGCAGCGTCATGCCGGCTTCCTGC
>Ga0187873_1002631_pt1 | contig 13434 bp, 13 predicted proteins | sample June2016WEW_16_1_2_FD_133012 | JGI IMG/M metagenome (GOLD analysis project Ga0187873, IMG submission 133012) | Peatland microbial communities from SPRUCE experiment site at the Marcell Experimental Forest, Minnesota, USA - June2016WEW_16_100 | ecosystem: Environmental > Terrestrial > Soil >... | reverse complement strand
TTCCCCGCGCGCCGATTCTCTCGCTTCAAGCAGCACGCCGTCCACAATGGGCTGATACTTTGGCAACTGTGCCGCGGCAGTAATTAGCGAGGGATTGGTAGTCGCATCCTGCGGACGAAACTCCTCCATCGCTTCGATGTCGCCTGTGTCGGCGACAACCACCGTGAAGCTGCGCAATTGTTCCAATAGATTTTGCGGCATGATTCCTCCTGGGGAATGGAGTTCCCGGCTGTAAGCGCCTCGCTTCCAGTCTAACGCCACAAAATTAATTGTAGACAGACAAACCAGTGATATATTTCTCTGGAGTGGGAAAAGGCGGTTGAACTCACGCTCAAATCCTCTCATTTTGGAAATCGGCATCAATACATCGCGAAGGAGTCATTATGAAGCGTCCGGTTGGCGTGGTGTTTTCCGCAATTGTTCTCATCCTGGGGTCACTCTTTCAGTTGCTGATGGCCCTCGGCATGGCGTTCAGTGGAGCTATTTCACAGAAACAGATCCATTCCGGCGGCTTTCCGGGCGCCACAGCTGCCGCGCCGCTGCCTGGCTGGATGCCTGTTTTCATGTACGCCATCTGCGTCTTCTTTGTTGCACTGTCGGTCTGGGGAATCGCAACCTCGGTGGGGCTCATCCGCATGCGCCGCTGGGCGCGCTACTCCATCCTGGTGATTGGCGGATTACTAGCCGTATTTAGTTTTATTGAGTTTGTAATCACGCTGCTCATGATGCTGGTTCCTTTGCCGGTACCGGCCGATGTGGATGCATCCCAGGTCCAAACCGTGCATGCCATGACCAGGATCATCTTTGCAGTCATGGCTTTCTTTCACGGAGTCGTCTGCGCCGTGGGCGTTTCCTGGCTGGTTTACTTCAATCGGCAAAAGGTGCGCGATGCGTTTGCCAATGCGACAGGCAAGGCTTGTGAGAGCCGCCGCCCTGTCCTGATCTCCGTGCTTGCCGTGCTGAACCTGATTGGGGCCGGCTTCTGCTTGATGTTTATGTTTATTCCCCTGCCGGCGGTAATCTTCGGTTGGATGATTGATGGCTGGGGGAAAGTAGCGCTCTATCTCGCCTTTGCCGCCCTGGCCGCTGCGGTGGGCGTCGGCCTGTGGCAATTGAAGGAGTGGGGCCGGCTGCTGGCTATGGCCATGCAGGTTTTCGGGATAATTTTCTGCGGTGTTTATCTCGTGCGGCCCTCGCTGATGCTGCGCTACGTAGCGGAGATTCAACAACGAATGACTCCCACGCAACCGCAGCTGCCACAGCCGTTTCAGGCCACGATGTACAGTGTGATGTTTGGCTTCTCTATTTTGTTTTACATCGCAATTGTCGCGGTGCTGCTCTATTACCGCAAGGCTTTTCAACCTCCAGCCGAGATATCGCAGAATGAATCCGGGTTGCCAATGTAGCTGGAGGCAATCGACGCGGCTTAGGCTCGTGGCTCGTCCGGCTGAAAGGTGTTGGCCAGAACGCCCAATCCGGGGATGCTGATCTCCACGCAATCTCCAGCCTTGAGCGGACCCACCCCGGCAGGCGTTCCGGTCAGCACCAGGTCGCCGGGTTCGAGAGTAAAAATGGCGGTAATGTAAGCCAGCAGCCTGGGAATCGGAAAGATGAAGTCCAGGGTCGAGCCCTGCTGGCGCAACTCGCGGTTCACGAGCGTCTGCAGAGTGAGTCCGGCTTCAGGGTCCAGCTCGTCGCTCAACACCGGGCCCACGGGGCAAAATGTATCGAAGCCCTTGGCGCGGGTCCACTGGCCATCCTTGTTTTGCAGGTCGCGGGCGGTTACGTCGTTGGCCAGCGTGTAGCCGCGCACCGCTATGCGCCAATCTGCCTCGCGGAGATTGCGAACCCGACGGCCGATGACCAGCGCCAACTCACCTTCATAATCCACGCGAGCAGAAACGGCGGGCATGCGCACCACGCCTCCGGGCCTGAGCAGCGCCGACACCGGCTTGAAAAACAGCAGCGGCTCGGCTGGCAGCTCGTCGCCCAACTCCTTCACGTGGTCGCGATAATTGCGCCCCACGCAGACGATCTTCGACGGCGTCACCGGCGCCAGCAACTCGGCGGCGCTCAACGGCATCGATTCAAAGTTGAAGCTCCAGGAAGTCTCCCGCCCATATACCAGCCGGAAGGCGCGGTCCTCCTCGGGAGCCTCGATCAGTCGCACGATCCACGGTTCGCCCTCGCGATCTTCCACCGCGCCGTAATGGGTTTGGCTCTCGAAGAGAAAGCGGCAATATCTCATGGGAAAATCTCCTCCATGCGCGGCAAAGGCCGTCAGGGATTGGGTACGGACTCCTCGGTCTCCGCTGAGCGGGCGCTTTCGTTTCCGCCCTGGGAGATGGAGCTGACGGCGTAGCGGTAGCTGTGGCCCGGCTGAACCTGCGCGTCGTGGAAGGCCGGTGGAACCAGCGGCCCGGCTGGTGAAATGCGCTGCCACCCTCCGTCGCCTTCCCGGCGATAGACAATGTATCCGGCCAGGTCGGCGTCCGTGACCGGCTGCCAGCTTAAATCGATCGCGTTCCAAGAGCCGTTTTCGCCGGTGGTAGCCACAGCGGCCAAGCCGGTGGGCACGGCAGGAGGAAAGATGTCCCTGGCCTCGACGCGCACCGGGGCGGAAAGCTCGCCGGCCAACTCCAGCGTTTTGCCCTCCACCGTGACCCGGGCCACGCGTTGGGCGCGGTACTCATAAACCTGGCCGAAGCGGATGCTGTTGTCCAGGGCGTAGCATCCTCCCTTCCACGCTTCTGGCGCGCAGGAGCTCACCAGCAGGTTCTGCTCCACAGGCTCGGGCTTGGGCGCCAGCAGTCCTTGTTGCGGAGGCTTGGCCGGCGGCGGGGTCAGCAGCTTGCGCTGCAGCCGTGTCGCGGAGGATTCCTGTGAAGGAGCCTCTAAAGGCGACCAACGTAATACCACGCCGGTCTTGCGCACTTCGGCGCTGAGGTTGGCCACCGGCGCGGGCGCTTCTCCAGCCAGCAACACGGCGGCATTCGACAGCCCTGCCGAGCGGCCGTTGTGGTTCCTCAGTTCGACAAAGTAGCTGAGCGGGCGCGGTGCTCCAGCAGCTAACTCAGCAGGCAGCGTCTCGGTATACGAGCCTGCCTCCCCCGGAGCAACCGGTTGTGCAGCACCAGTCGCAATGCAGTTGCCGTCTGCCGTGGTGCAGTTGACACCGGCCACCCCGCAGGTGCTTCGGCAAACGATTCCATCCATGCTCTCCTTCAGCAGCAGCTTGTCCGTGCTCTTTTTGGGCATGGTCCAGTGAAGCGTCACCTGGTCGCCGGTACGGCTGGCGGCCAGGTCTGTTACTGGAACCGGCAGCTTCAGCGAGGGTGGTTGCGGCGCAGCCGGGGTCCCGCAGCCGGCCAGCATCAGTGCGGCGGCCAGGCCAGCGGCAGCCAGCCCGGCTGCATACGTTTTCGATAACGCGGCGCTTTGCATTCTATCCATCATACTCATCGCCCTCTCAGTCTAGAGCATTGCCCGGGATACTGCGTTTTATTTTAGTTCCGAGCAGGTCACTGCTCCCTGTTGGCCGCATCGACTTGAATGCAGTGGCTTGGGGATAAACCATCCCTGGCAATGCTGTACCGGAGCAGCGCGGATGTGGCTACGAAAGATGCCGGTGATGGCATCCCCGGCGGAACACTGGAGCCACAGCGTAAAATTCATCTTGAATGCATGAACTTTCCATCGTGACCAGCATCGTGGAAACGGTAACCGAGACGCTGGCGGCCTTGCCTGATTCATCCAGGGGCGCGCGGGTGCTCGAAGTGAGGCTGCGCGTGGGCGTCCTGGCCTCGGTGATTCCCGAGTCGCTGGAGTTCTGCTACGGCATTGCCAGCGAGGGAACGCCGCTGGAGGGCTCGCGGCTGGTGGTCAACCTGCTGCCCGTGGTGGTGCATTGTGCAACGTGCGCCCAGGATGCCGAGCTGGAGGGCGTGCAGAGCTTTCGTTGCCCTCGTTGCGGCGAGCCGTGCAACGAGATGCGCCAGGGGCGCGAGCTGGAGATTGATTCCATCGAGATTGATGACGGCGAGGTGAAGCAATGACAACACGGATTGTGGAGCTGCGGCGGGGAATTCTGAAGAAAAACGATGAGCTTGCGGCGGGGCTCCGGGCGAGCTATGCGGCAGCCGGCGTGCTGGTGTTGAACCTTGTCTCCAGCCCCGGCACGGGCAAGACGACTTTCCTGGAGCGGACGCTGCGTGAGCTGAAGGCCAGAGGTTCGCGGGTAGCAGCGCTGGTCGGCGATCTGGAGACGGATAACGATGCGCGGCGGCTGGCGACCAGCGGCGCTCCGGTGCGGCAGATCAATACCCACGGCATCTGCCACCTGGATGCGGAGATGATCGGCAGACACCTCGAAAGCTGGGAGGACGTGACGCTGGACGGTCTCGATTTTCTGTTCATCGAGAATGTCGGCAACCTGGTTTGCCCGTCGAGCTACGACCTGGGCGAGAAGATTCGCGTGGTCCTGCTGAGCGTGACCGAGGGCGAGGATAAGCCGCTGAAGTACCCGGCGATGTTCAATTCGGCCGACGCCGCGGTGATCACCAAGATCGACATTGCCGAGGTGTGCGGCTACGACCGGGAGCTGGCGCTTAGGAATATCAATGAGATACGGCCTGGCATCAGGATTTTTGAGACCTCCGCCAAGACCGGTGCGGGGATGGAGGAGTGGCTGGGGTATCTGGCGGATGAACGGTCAAGACGAAATTGAGTGCCGAGTTTTGTGATTTAAATCACCCTAAACGCCCCCAAAACGGGCATAATAAAGAGACCATGTGTTTAGCGATTCCGGGAAAAGTGGAAGAGATTCTTACCGAGGGCGATCTCCGCATTGGGCGGGTAAACTTTGGCGGCATTGTCAAGCGCGTCTGCCTGGACTACGTGCCGGAGGTCCAGGTGGGCGACTATACCATTGTCCACGTTGGGTTTGCGCTCTCCAAGATCGACGAGGAGACGGCGTTGAAGACGCTGGAAGATTTTCGCGCGATGGGCATGCTGGACGAGGAGCTGGCCAGCGAGAAAGAGGCTTTTGCGCGTGCGGCAGCCGCACCGCAAAGTTTGTGCCCTGATGGAAGTTGCTCGACGGAAAAACACTGACTGTTGAGTTTCGTGGTTTCCCACCCTAGCCGCAAAAAACAAGAACGCGGCGAGTGTAGGGCACCCGGAGTTTCTGGGATGGGAGCTTCGCTGGCCAATGAAGTACCTGACCGAGTTCCGCAACGGCGAGATTGCGCAGAAGATGGCGCGGGAGATTCGCTCCATCGCCACGCGCCCGTGGAAGATTATGGAGGTCTGCGGCGGGCAGACGCACTCGATCATCAAGAACGGAATCGACCAGATGCTGCCGGCGGGGATCGAAATGATTCACGGGCCCGGCTGCCCGGTGTGCGTGACACCGCTTGAATTGATCGACAAGGCGCTGGCGATTGCCGCACAGCCGGGAGTCATCTTCTGCTCCTTCGGCGACATGCTGAGAGTGCCGGGAACCGAGGGCGATTTATTTCAGGTGAAGGGTGCGGGCGGCGATGTTCGCGTCGTCTACTCCCCCCTGGACGCCGTCGAGCTGGCCGTTAAAAATCCTGGCAAGCAGGTGGTCTTCTTCGGCGTGGGCTTTGAGACGACCGCTCCGGCCAATGCGATGAGCGTGCACCTCGCCAAGCGGCGTGGGTTGAAAAATTATTCCTTGCTTGTCTCGCACGTTCTGGTGCCGCCGGCAATTGAAGCCATCCTGAGCACACCCGGCCGCAAGATTGATGGCTTCCTGCTGGCGGGGCACGTTTGCAGCGTGATGGGCTACTGGGAGTATCCACCGCTGGCAGCCAAGTACAAGATACCGATGGTGGTCACCGGTTTTGAGCCGCTTGACCTGCTTGACGGCATCCGCCGCGCCGTGATGCAACTGGAGGCTGGCCGCCACGAGGTAGAAAACGCCTACGAGCGCATCGTAACGTTTGACGGCAACAGCGCCGCGCAGAAGCTGTTGGCTGAGGTCTTTGAGGTCACCGACCGGGCCTGGCGGGGGATTGGCGTGATTCCCAAGAGCGGCTGGCGGCTGAGCGAGCCTTATCGGGAGTTTGATGCCGAGCTGCGCTTTCAGATCTCCGGCATTCGCACACAGGAGTCACCGCTCTGCCGTTCTGGTGACGTGCTGCGCGGGACCATCAAGCCTGCCGAGTGCGCAGCCTTTGGCAAGGAATGCACCCCGCGCCATCCACTGGGCGCGACGATGGTTTCCAGCGAAGGGGCCTGCGCGGCGTATTACAACTACGGACGGTTTCTCTCCGCCGAAGATCTGGCCAACTCTGGAAGCGGCCTGACGGGAGCAAGTAATGGCTGACGATCCGAAACCCAGCACACCGGATTTTGCGAATTGGTCCTGCCCGCTGCCGCTCGCTGATTATCCCACCATCGTGATAGGCCACGGCGGCGGAGGCAAGCTGGGCAATGAGCTGGTGGAGCATCTCTTTCTGCCTGCTTTCCGCAATCCGGAGCTGGAAAACCTGGGCGACGCGGCGATGCTTGAGCTGGGCGGCGGCAAACTTGCCATGAGCACCGATTCTTATGTCGTGCAGCCGCTTTTCTTTCCCGGCGGATCGATTGGCGAGTTGGCGGTGAACGGAACGGTGAACGATCTGGCCGTCTCCGGCGCGGAGCCGAAGTTTTTGAGCGTCGGCTTCATTTTGGAAGAGGGTTTCCCGCTGGCGCAGTTGGCGGCCATTGTCGAAGCCATGGCGCGGGCGGCTGCGACGGCGGGCGTCAAAATCGTCACCGGCGACACCAAGGTTGTGGAGCGCGGCCACGGCGACGGCTGCTACATCAACACGACGGGAATCGGCCTGTTACGGCCCGGGATCACGGTCGGCCCACAGCGCGCACAGCCCGGCGACGCGATTCTTATCTCCGGAACCATCGGCGACCACGGCATGGCCATCATGAGCGTGCGCGAGGGCCTGGAGTTCGAGAGCCAGATCCGCTCCGATTGCGCCGCGCTGAACGGCATGATCGCCGAGGTGCTTGCAGCCGCTGGCTCTGCCGTCCACGCGATGCGCGACCCCACCCGTGGCGGCCTCGCTTCCACATTGAATGAAATTGCTATGGCCTCCGGCGTCGGCATGGAGATCGACGAGCCCAGCCTGCCCGTGCGCGCGGAAGTTCAATCGGCCTGCGAGCTGCTCGGCCTCGACCCGGTCTACGTAGCCAACGAAGGCAAGGCGGTCTTTTTTGTTGCGCCCCAGGCCGCCGAGCAAATTCTCAAAATCCTGTGCGCTCATCCGCTGGGCCGCGACGCCGCGCGCATTGGCACGGTTACAGCCGAGCATCCTCGCATGCTGGTAGCCCGCACCGCGATGGGCGCCAATCGCGTCATCCCCGTTCAGATCGGTGAGCAGTTGCCGCGTATTTGCTAGGAGGCGTTTCAAAATATTTTTTATCAGGGCACGTTTGCCGTATTGTCCGGCGTAGAATGGCAGCATGAAAAAAGCTCTCATCATCACTTGCCTTTGCGTTCTGGGACTGAGTCTGGCGATCTTCTTTGCTGTCAGGGAAATCCTGCAATATGCCAAGGTCAACAGTAACCTACAGTGGGGACCGGAACCTCGCATCGTGAAGGTTCTTTCAGCCGACGAAGTTCCCTTCAATGTCTTTTATGGGTTTGGCGGCGGCGCCGCAGGGAACAACCCAAGTGAGAATACGGTTCATCATTATTACAGAGCCAAAGCGCATGATGTCGCTTCCGGAGCTAGTCTTCACTGGAAGCTCAACTGCGACCAGGCGATTCAAGCACCAATATCAATGACCTATACGCCTTATGGGGAAGCTTCAATGCCGCGGTTGGAGATTCACGCCGTAGTCGGCGGACCCTACAGGGACGAGCAGGAAGCAACGGCCAGCCAGGGCGGAAATATTCCGGCAAACGAGGAACTGCAGAAGTCCTCCGGGGTGATGGAGGGCGGTTTCGTCGAGGAGAGCGTGTATGTGTTGCAGCGTGCCTCGATTGTGGCCGGAAGCGACTTCCGCACCGCCGATCCGGGCATCAGTCCCTACACCGGCCAGAGGGAGGTCCGCTTCACGCTGACCAAGGAGGCCGGCGACCGGTTCTACGAGTACACGAACAAGAATGTTGGCCAGAGCATCGCCGTGGTGATGGGCGGGCGAATCCGCGAGGTGGCCGTCATCAAGAGCGCGATTCGCGATTCCGGCGTGATCCAAGGCAGTTTCTCGCCGGATGAAGTCACGGCGCTCTCAAAGCTGCTGCGCACGGGGGCAAAACAACGTGCAGAAAATTATGGGTCTTTATCTGGCGCGGGCATTTCTAACACTCAATACCATTGCAGTGTTTCCGCCGACGACGAGTTTGATTTTCTTCGTTGGTTAACCCGATGAAGCGATGGGATCGTATTACCCAAGCAGCTCAAAACTCCGCCGGATGCGTTGCGGCAGTTCCGCAGGCTCGCTGGCGAGCTTTGCGCTGGGTTCCAGCACCATGGCGGGCGGCGCGGCAAGGGCGTTGAGGGCCGCTATCGTGGCCGGCCAGTCGATGTCGCCGTCCCCCGGCCACAGATGCTCATCCTTCACGCCGTGGTTGTCATGCGCGTGAACCTGGACAATGTGCCCGCCCAGGGTGGCGATGGCTGAGGGCACTCCGACCGTCATGTGAGCGTGCCCCAGGTCCAGGCAGACACCGATCTGATCCAGATGGCCAATCTCCAGAATCTCAACCAAATGCTCGGGCATGGAGGGCTCGCTCAACAGGTTCTCCACCAGTGGACACACGCCCAACGGCCGCGCAAATGCTCCCAGGTGTTCCAGTGCGGTAAAGGCGTACTCGGCGGTGCGTGGCGACCATTCATCGCCCTTGTCGCTCAAGTGAACGACCAGGTTGCAAAAGGGGATTTGCTCGGCGGTTTCCATGGCGCGCTTGATCTCGTCCATGGCTTCGATACGGCCGCCTCTCTCCGCGTGCAACAGGTTGAGAGGGGGCGAGCCAGAGCGACCCATCTCCCCGTCGGCGTAGATTGGCGCGTGCATCGACCAGGCTGTAACCGCGTTCGACCTGAACCATGCGGCCAGCTCCGCCACCTGCTCGCGGCTGGTGTAGTCGAAGTGCTGGCGTGCCGCAAAGATCTCCACCGCTTCCGCGCCCCATAGGCCGGCCTGCTCCAGAAGCCCTGTGTGCAGGCGTTGGTTCACAAAGAGGTGCGTCGACAATACCCGCAGCTTGGCCACAGACTCCCCCGCGCCGGAAACATGAGATCAGCCACCCGGCGTTCCTTCCATTGTTGCATCTTTGCAATCACTTACGGCAAACCCGATGCTGCGGAAGAAGAAGCGGGGAAGCGGCTGAATGCAGAAAAGAGACAGACGAGGAGTTGTGCTGCTTTTCGGTTTTACACAGATTTTTCACAGAATTAAAAGTATTTTCGACTTATTGAATACTTTCAGGAAAAATGTGAGCAAAAGTGAACAGACCATATTACCCAACCTGTTGAACTTAAAGTGGATTAGTGTGTCATTGTGCTCGAGCCTGAGGCCGGAAAGTGGTGCGTTTCGGATAATCTACAGGAAGACCACAGATCAAATCGCGGAAGGGGACAAATCGATCGAATGGCGGGTATAACTCAGATACAGTTTGATCCGGCAGCTTTCCTGGCGCAAGCCGGGCTGGGGCGGAAGATTGTGCGCTTGAAGCCCAAGGAAACATTCTTCTCGCAGGGTGACGCGGCCGATTGCGTTTTCTATATACAGAGTGGCCGCGCAAAACTCACGGTGATCTCCAAGGAGGGCAAAGAAGCAACCATCGCACTGCTTACAGTAGGCGACTTTGTGGGTGAAGCTGCGATGGCCGGTACTCCGGGGTTGCGCATGTCCACGGCCACGGCCATCACTCCATGTTCCGCGCTGAAGATCGAGCGGGCAGAAATGATCCGCGTCATGCACGAGGAGCACGCCTTCAGCGACTTATTTCTGAAGTTTCTGCTGGAGCGCAGCATGAGAACCCAGGCGGACCTGGTCGATCAGCTCTTCAATTCCAGCGAGAAGCGGCTGGCGCGAATTTTGCTCTTGATGGCGGATTTCGGGAAGCCCGGCGAACCCGAGTCTCTGATTCCAAAGATTTCGCAGGAGACGCTGGCGGAGATGATCGGGACTACGCGGTCGCGCGTCAGCTTCTTTATGAATCGCTTTCGCAAGCTGGGTTTTATCGACTACAACGGCGGTATCAAAGTACACAAATCTCTATTGAATGTGGTTCTCCACGACTAAAAAGCAGTTTCCTCCCTCTGCCACGGCGAGGGACCCGGCCGTGCCGTGCTACCCTTCCGGATGGAGTAATAAGGGGAGGGACACGTGCGTATTTCTTTGCCGCAACTAGCCGCCATTGGACTTGGCCTCGGACTCAGCATGGGTTTAACCGCGCAGGCGCCGGCGCCTGCGGGTCAGACTGCGAAACCTACAGCGGCGGCTGCATCTTCCAGGCCGGCGATACCTGCGCAGGCAATCGGGGAAGCCAACAACCCGGTCGCCGATCCGAAGGCCGTAGTGAGGGTTGGCCACGCGCGCTTTACCGTGCTGACGCCGGAGCTAATTCGCATGGAGTGGGCGGCGGACGGAAAGTTTGAGGACCACGCTTCGTTTGTGTTTTTGAACCGGCGGTTGCCGGTGCCGAAGTTCGAGACTCACCTCGTCGATCCGGGTGGGTTCCTGATAATCGCCACCAGTTCATTGGTAATCAAATACCATCCGTCCGATGGGCCGTTCACCGCAGACAACCTCTCGATTCGGCTGACGGTTGATGGCAAACGTGTGACATGGCATCCGGGCCTCGCCGACCCGGATAATTTGCAAGGAACCACGCGCACGCTGGACGGCGCGCTGGGCAACAAAACTCAGGAGCCGATTGAGCCGGGCCTGGTTTCGCGCTCCGGTTGGGCGCTGGTGGATGACTCCACAAGGCCGCTCTTCGATTCGGCGGATTTCAGCTTCAAGGCGGGCGAGATAAGTTCCTGGCCGTGGGTTCTGCCGCGTCCCTCTGGCGAGCGGCAGGATTGGTACTTCTTCGGCTACGGCCACGACTACCGAAAAGCGCTGGGCGATTATGTGCGCGTGGCTGGGCGCATTCCGCTGCCACCGCGCTTTGCTTTCGGCGCATGGTGGTCGCGCTACTGGGACTACAGCGATCAGGAACTGGACGAGCTGGTGCGCGGCTTCCACGAGAACGATGTGCCGCTGGACGTCCTTGTCATCGACATGGGCTGGCACATCAGCAAAGAGCAACTGGAGGAAGCGGGTGAGACCGATCAGTCGGGCCATGATCTGGGCTGGACCGGCTACACCTGGAACAAGCTGCTCTTTCCGGACTCAGATGATTTTCTGGCCAGGCTACATGCCGAGGGGCTGAAGACCACCCTCAACTTGCATCCTGCATCGGGAGTGCAGCCCTGGGAGGCGGCCTACCCCGCGATGGCCAAGGCGATGGGCATTGATCCGGCGACACGGAAATATGTGCCCTTCAACATCACCGACAAGAAGTACGCAACCAATTACATGAACCTGGTGCATCATCCGCTGGAGCGGCAGGGCATCGACTTTTGGTGGCTGGACTGGCAGCAAGAGCAGCAGACCAAAATCCCCGGCGTGATGCCCACCTGGTGGCTGAACTACGTGCACTTTACCGACCAGCAGCGCGAGGGCAAGCGGCCGTTGCTCTTCCATCGCTGGGGCGGGCTGGGCAATCACCGCTACCAGATCGGTTTCTCTGGCGACACCATCTCGGTGTGGAATTCGCTGGCCTTCCAGCCGTGGTTTACGGCCACGGCGGCCAACGTGGGCTATGCTTACTGGAGCCACGACATCGGCGGCCATATGCCCGGAGCCGTGGAGCCGGAACTCTACACGCGCTGGGTGCAGTTTGGCGCCTTCAGCCCCATTCTGCGCACCCACACCACCAAGAACCCCGAGACCGAGCGCCGCATCTGGGCCTATCCGGAACCCTACTCGTCCATCCTGCGAGCCACCTTCCAGCTTCGCTACGCACTTGAGCCTTACCTCTATACCGAAGCGCGGCGCACCTACGACACCGGCGTGGCCTTTTTCCGGCCGCTCTACTATGACTGGCCACAGGAGGACGCAGCGTATACGAGCAAGGGCGAGTACATCTTCGGCGATCAGATGCTGGTGGCCCCGATAACCGCTCCCGCCGACAAGGTGAGCAGCCTGGCCACGGAAACCATATGGCTGCCCAAGGGCGAGTGGATCGAGTGGCCCACCGGCAAGCACCTCACAGGCCCGGCATCCTTCGAGCGCAGCTTCTCCATCGAGCAGACGCCCGTCTACCTGCGCGCCGGGGCGATTGTGCCCATGCAGCCGCCCATGCATTACACCGGCGAAAAGCCCGTGGACCCGCTAATCGTGAACATGTGGCCGCTTACGCCGGGGACGACTTCCAGCTATTCGGTTTATGAGGACTCAGGCGTCTCGGTCAACTACCAGCGCGGCGTTTTTGCCCGCACGCCGATTCAAGCAACGCAAACCGGCGACACGTTACGCGTGGAAATCGGTCCCGTTGTGGATAGTTATCCAAAAATGCCGCTGACCCGAGGCTACGAGTTGCGCCTACCCGTCGACTGGCCGCCAGCCGTGGTGACGGTGAACGGCGTTGCGGTCAAGCGCGCCGGACCCACGGGCAAGGGCGGCCAATCTGCGGGATGGTCCTTCGAGGGCAACACACTGACCACGGTGATTCCCGTGCCCAGCATCAGCGTCGCAGCCCAGGTGACGGTTGTGGTGCGCCGTACCCCCGGCCTCATCGCCCGCCGCGGCGAACTGGACGGCTTTGCCGGAGCCATGACCCGGCTGCGCGGCGCATACGACGCCATGCACCAGACCTGGCCGGTCTCCGATCCGCCTGACGTGCTGATCGACGCGATGCAGACCGGCGACCGGCTCAGTTACCATCCAGAGAATGCGCAGCAGGAAATTGCCCGCTTCCACGATCTGCTGCCCAAGGCACAGGCGGCAATCGCAGGAATCCGCGCAACCTTTGCGCCGCGCATGGAGGAGTACGCCAAGCGGCTGATGGCCAGCAATTGGCGGCCAGCAATCATGGACATGGAAGCCCAGAAGCAGCGCCGTCTCGACGCCGTTGCCCGAGCCGAGCGGTTGGTCACAGAGGCGCTCAAGTAAGCGTTTCCGACTAGGGATGCGGCGCTGGAGTTTGATCTCCGCGCGCCGCCTGGTTCTGGCCCGCGCTGAGCGTGTTGGCCAGCAGCCGGTAAGCTCCCGGTACTAACTCCGGAAGTTGGCGATAGAGCGCGTAGGCAACATAGATATAGGTTCCCTTGCCGGGATGCGCCACCAGCAGGCCGCCGCGTTGCGTGTCCTGGCCGGGGTCGTCGGTCTCGGTCAGCGCCGTGTAGTGCGCAT
>Ga0187873_1002621_pt1 | contig 13461 bp, 9 predicted proteins | sample June2016WEW_16_1_2_FD_133012 | JGI IMG/M metagenome (GOLD analysis project Ga0187873, IMG submission 133012) | Peatland microbial communities from SPRUCE experiment site at the Marcell Experimental Forest, Minnesota, USA - June2016WEW_16_100 | ecosystem: Environmental > Terrestrial > Soil >... | reverse complement strand
TCTCGCTTGCTGCGTTGACTCATCATGTTCTCCTCCGGCATTGCAAAAGCTTCTGCCGTAGAGTAACATTCTTTATGAGGCAACGATACTTTCAATAGTCACATTTAACTTGAGGCAATGCGCTCTGCTCTCTAATCTCTATTTTCTGGTATAATCCGTCCCTGCATTGACTGGTCCCACCCGCGGCTAACCCTGCCGGTGCGGAGACCTGCTCAAAATCTTAGAAAAGGAATTGCAAACGTCATGCCGCTTAACAAGGAAGTAAAAACCAAGGTCATTACCGACTACCACCGGCACGAGACCGACACCGGTTCACCGGAAGTGCAGGTAGCCATCCTGACCACCCGCATCCTCCAGTTGACCGACCACCTGCGTACTCATACGCACGATGAGGCAAGTCGTAGAGGTCTGCTTCAGATGGTTGGTCAGCGCCGAAGATTGCTGGCCTATCTGCGCAGGCACGATTACCAGCGTTACCTGGCGCTGACAGATCAACTGAAACTGCGCAGGAAATAGAAATTGGTTCGCCCGGGTAGATGGGCAAAAGCCCATCTACTCTTTTTTATTCTCATGTGGTTTGGAGGGGCACGGGTGCCTGTCCCCACAATTGGCCCGACCGTCAGGAATTGAAAAATGCCTTCAACAGGAAGTTGACAGCATCTTTCAGTCCCTGAACAGGCGGGAAAAGGAGTTATTTTATGAAACCCGAAGTAAAACGCTACACCACCACGGTGGGTAGCCGCACAATTGCCGTTGAAACCGGCAAACTCGCCGCGCAAGCCGGCGGAGCCGTCACGGTCCACCTGAACGATTCAATTGTATTTGCCGCCGCAACCATGGGCGGCATTCGCGAGGGTATTGACTTCTTCCCCCTCAGCGTGGATTATGAAGAACGCATGTATGCCGGCGGCAAAATCCCCGGATCGTTCTTCCGGCGTGAAGGCCGTCCGTCCACTGATGCCATCCTGGTCGCACGTCTCACCGACCGGCCGCTGCGCCCACTCTTCCCAGAAGGTATGCGCAACGAAGTCCAGATCATCATGTACTCGCTATCAGCGGATGCAGACAACCCGCTTGACATTCTCGCCATCAATGCCGCCTCCGCTGCCATTATGATTTCCGATATTCCCTGGAACGGACCGGTTGCAGCTGTCCGGGTTGGACGCGTCGAAGGTCAGTTTGTTGCTAACCCCACATTCGCTGAAATTGATAAATCTGATCTCGACCTTCGCATTGCCGGCACTCGCGACGCCATCCTGATGGTGGAAGCCGGTGCAGACGAGGTTCCAGAAGATGTCATGGTTGCCGCCCTGGAATTCGGCCACAAATCCATCCAACCTTTGATCGATCTGCAACTCAAGATGCAGTCCGAAATTGGCAAGCCCAAGCGCATTATTGCCTTTGCTTTACCCGATCAAACCCTGCAGGAAAAAGTGTTTGCCCGTGTAAGCGGCCCGATGAACAATTTACTCGACCAGCCGCTCATGAAAGCCGAATTCTACGCCGGGATGGATGCACTGTTACAGAACCTGGTTACAGAACTTATCCCTTCCGCCGCGGCAAAAGTGACCGTCTCGGACGAAGGAGATGTGGAAGAAATCCCTGAATTTGTTATGCCAGGGGTTCCCAGTCTGGCCAATGTAAAAGAGGCCTTTGCCGAGGCTGAGAAGAAGGTGGTCCGCTCTCGTATCCTCGAGCAGGGCAAACGCCCGGATGGCCGCACCCCCACCGAGATCCGTCCTGTCTGGTGCGAGGTCGGCTTTAGCCCGCGCGCGCACGGCTCCGGCCTGTTCACCCGCGGCGAAACGCAGGTGCTGACCCTGGCTACCCTTGGCACGTTGCGCGAATCTCAGGAAATTGACTCTCTCAGCCCGGTGGATAGCAAGCGTTACATGCACCACTATAACTTTCCACCCTTTTCCACGGGCGAGACAAAAATGGTGCGCGGCCAAAGCCGGCGTGAGATTGGCCACGGTGCGCTGGCCGAACGCGCCCTCGAGCCGGTCATCCCGTCCGAAGAGACTTTCCCCTACGCTTTACGATTGGTATCTGAAGTGATGGCCTCCAATGGTTCCTCCTCTATGGCCTCCGTCTGCGGCTCAACCTTGGCACTAATGGATACTGGGGTACCGATCAAGGCTCCTGTGGCCGGCGTTGCCATGGGCCTCGTGATGTAAGGCAGCCGCTACCAGATTCTGACCGATATCCAGGGCACAGAAGATCACCTGGGTGATATGGATTTCAAGGTTGCCGGTACCGAACAGGGCATCACGGCTCTGCAAATGGATATCAAGATCTCCGGTTTAAGCACTGAAATCATGAAAGAGGCCCTCGAACAGGCCCGCCAGGCGCGCCTCTTCATACTGGGCAAGATCCTGGAAGCCATCCCGGCTCCCCGCGCGGAATTGAAACCACATACCCCTCGCATTACCACCGTCAAGATCCCCTCTGACAAGATTGGCGCCATCATCGGTCCCGGTGGAAAGAACATTCGCGCTTTGCAGGAGGAAACCGGCACCAAGATTGACATCGAGGAAGACGGCACTATCTACATTGCCGCGACTAATGGGGAAGGTGCAAAGATGGCACGCGAGCGCATCGAAGCCATCACCGAAACACCCCAATTGGGTCGCATCTACACCGGCAAGGTTGTCCGGGTCGCCGATTTTGGTGCGTTCGTGGAAATTCTACCAGGCACGGATGGCATGGTCCATATTTCACAGCTTGACAGCGAACGCGTCGAGAAGGTCGAAGATGTCTGCAAGCTCGGTGACGAAATTACTGTCATGGTCACCGGTATCGACCCGATGGGCAAGATCCGTCTCTCCCGCCAGGCTGTGCTCGAAGGCTGGACAATCGAAGAAGCCCAGGAGCGTGATGCCCGCAAGAGTGGTGGCGGACGCCCCGGAGGTGGTGGTCGTCCAGGTGGCGACCGGCGCCCTGGCGGTCGTAACGATGACCGCCGCGGTCCCAGACGATAAACCCGCAAGGGCGACACCTATGTGTCGCCCCTTCTTTTTTCCATCCTATAACCTTAGACTCCGAAGTCTAAAGACTTCGGAGTCCAATATCGTGAGACCCTGTTCTCCGGGTTGGTCAGATCTCACATGGACAAAAAGTCTATCAAACGCTATGATAAGCATCTTACACTTGGCCAATTTCCCGGTTTGCCCGGAAGGTACTATCGCAGGATATTAAGATGAAAAAAAACACCTCCATTCTTCCTATTATCGTGGCTGTCGTCCTGGTGCTGGGGTGCTGTTTGGTATTGATTCTGAGTGGCGTCTATTATTCTTTCACGCGTCTCGGAAAAGTGCTCCCCACTCTGGCAGCCATTCCATTCGGTTCAACCAGCAGCCCTACCCCCACTCTATTTCAGATCACACGTCAGCCGGCCGGTCAGATTCCCGCCGATACTTTGAAGCTGATCGAAGGGATCACGGTCCCGGAAGATGACCTGGCCTCATTGGCCTGCCGGTTCAAGAATGTTTGCAATATTCCACCCACTCTGCCTCCCCCGCCATCGCCTTTGGCTCTTGGCGCTCACCAGACCTTCTGGACACTTAGTGAAGATACCAATTCCTATTTACAGGTTCAGGCTACGTTACGCTACATCACTCCGCATTCCTATTTTTGGGTCGATGACTCCGTTTCCTTCAACCAGCCGGATGTAAAGAGCCTGATGGATGCCTTCGAAAACAAGATCTACCCCACCGACCGGCAGTTTTTTGGTTCGGAATGGACACCCGGCGTGGATGATGATCCGCATATCTACATCCTGTACACCAACGGTCTTGGAGCCACTGTAGGTGGAGCATACTCATCAATAAATGAATATCCCTCGCAGATCAACCCGTACTCCAATGCCCACGAGATGTTTTACATCAGCTCATCTGAGCCGCTCACGGATCCACATACTTATGGCGACCTGGCGCATGAATTCCAGCATATGATCCATTGGTATGAAGATCCCAACGAGCCAACCTTCATTAACGAGGGTTTTTCAAAACTGGCTGAATTCCTCAATGGGTATCCCTCAGGTGGCGACGAACAAGTTTTCATCAGCAACCCGGATATTAACCTGACCGACTGGATTATCGGATCTGCTGGTCAGGACATCGCTCATTACGGTGCCAGTTTCCTATTCGCAACTTATTTCCTCGATCGTTTCGGCGCAGACACCACCAAGGCATTGATCCACAACCAGCACAATGGCCTCGAAAAAATCGACAGTACGCTGGCCCAACGCAATGTCACTGACCCATTGACCGGGAAGGTCATTACGGCTGATGACTTCTTCCTAGATTGGGCTGTTACCAACTACGTCCACGATGCCTCAGTGAGCGACGGACGTTACTTTTACCACAATTACCCTGCTTCTCCTCAAGCCAGCCCCACTGAAACGATCGGTAATTGTCCAGCCGACCCGGCCAGCCGGACCGTTAACCAGTATGGTGTGAATTATGTCAAAATCACCTGCCCGGGCAGCCATACACTGCATTTCGAAGGTGCTACCTCCACCCGGCTCCTGCCCGCCGACGCTCATTCGGGTTCTTACGCGTATTGGTCGAACCTGGGCGATCAGTCGGATATGACCCTGACCCACCAGTTTGATCTGAGCGGCGTTTCCGGCCCGGTCAGCATGAACTATTGGACCTGGTATGATATTGAAAAGGATTACGATTATGTTTATGTGGAGGCTTCCACCGACGGCCAGCACTGGAATTTCCTGACCACTCCATCCGGCACGGACAGCAATCCCAACGGCGCTTCCTATGGCTGGGCATATACCGGGCAAAGCAATGGCTGGATCCAGGAATCCGTCGACCTGTCCCGGTTTGCAGGCAAGAAAGTCTCTGTACGCTTTGAATACCTGACCGACGAGTCGCTGAACGGGGCTGGTTTTCTCCTGGACGATGTCTCCGTGCCGGCCATCCACTATTCCACCGGTTTTGAAACCGATGACAATAGCTGGCTGGCAGATGGTTTTGCCCGTATTGAGAACACCATCCCCCAAACTTTCCGCCTGGCACTCATCACACAAGGCACCACAAGGTCATCCGTTCAGATCATTCCGGTGCCTGCCGACCAGTCTGTCGATATTCCGCTGACCATCGGGCAGAATGGTGTTCAGGAGGTTGTCCTGGTTGTTACCGGCACAACGCGGTTCACGCAGGAACTTGCTCCCTATCAATTCTCGATCCGTTGATCCAAAGGGGCGGATAGCATCTGCCCAATTTATAGGAAATGACTGCATCTGTTTGCCTGGAAAGACCGATGTCTACTGTACCCAAATCCGAAATACTTGATCTCGCTGCCTTGGTGGATTACCAGACCGGCGCGGTGGTATCCCGCCAGGTCACCAAATCCGCAGGCGGTAACGTCACCCTGTTTGCCTTTGACCAGGGTCAGGAACTCAGTGAGCACACCGCTCCATTCGATGCCTTCGTCCACGTGTTGGACGGGGAGGTGGAGATTAATATATCCGGCCAGCTTTATCAATTGAAGACCGGTGATGGTATTATTATGCCTGCCAATGCGCCTCATGCTCTCCTTGCCAGGAAGAAATTCAAGATGCTTCTTACCATGATTCACGCCTGACTTTTCATGCCCCATTCCCTTATGATTAATAAACCACACAATCCTTCCACGAATTAATCACAGTCCCATAACAATAATCTGCTAAACTAATCAAGTTGTAATTATGTCCACATACACACCCTTATCATCCAAATCACCCAAATTGCCTAAATGGGGAGGCTTGTTTTCTGTGGCAGTAGTATTGATGCTACTAGGCGGGGGCATCCTGTTGGTCTACGCGGCCACCAAGCCAAAAAGCACCCCCACCTCCTCGACACCAATCGACTCGGTCTACTCTACCGATGCAGCCAATACGCTTGCCGCGCTGCAATCGGCCTCCACATTAACCCCTTCGCTGCCTACAGATACACCCATCGGCTCGCCGGTAGTGACCGGGTTCCCTCAATTTGACTTTACTCCACCGGATACTACTGCCACGGCGCTACCTGTAGCCACGCAAGCTCCCATCACGAACCCGGTTTCTTCATGTAATGATTCAGCCTATGTAAGCGATGTGACCATTCCAGATAATACCGTCATGGCTCCCGGGGCAAGCTTTGTCAAGACCTGGGCGTTACAAAACACCGGTACTTGCACCTGGGATACAAGTTTTAAACTGGTTTTTGTCAGTGGCAGTCAGATGGGCGGAGCATCTACCAGCCTCGCCTCATCCGTGGCTCCTTCACAGCAGGTGCAGGTATCCGTCTCACTCACTGCACCCACTACCGCAGGTTCCTACACGGGTTATTGGAGACTTGCCGATGACACGGGCACTGGCTTTGGGGAAAGTGTTACTGTGGTGATCGTTGTCTCGAGCAGCCTTACCAGTACGCCGACCGGAACGCTCGCCACCAGCACACCAACAGTAACATCCATATTCACCAAGACGCCAACCCCGGTAACTACACATACGCCCACTGCCACCCTTCCAGCCGCTACTGCCACTACTCCCATTATCCCAACCGCAACTACTGCCCCAACGCCGACTAATACTATCGCCCCACCGCCAACTAATACTTCCGCCCCAACAGCAACGTAAACTCCCCCTACGTAATAAAAATGGTTCATTGAGAATCCCCACGCTTTAGTAAAAAGGAGTGGCAGGGCGAGCGAAGCTCGCCCTGCCACTCCTTTACATCCTTGAAATTACAATTTCGAATAAGCCAGTTAATATCTGCCCACTGTTGTTTTTTACACGCTATTAGATGTGAATCCCCATTCCTTCTGCAACGTGGGCCGCTTCCATCAGTGTCTCGCTCAACGTGGGGTGTGCGTGCACATTTCGGGCAATCTCGGCCGGGGTCAGTTCCATCATGTGGGCCAGGGTCAGTTCAGGTAGCAACTCGGTCACTTCCGGTCCCACCAGCGTGGCGCCCAATAACTCCCCATACTGCTCGTCTGCAATCAACTTAACCCAGCCAGTGGAATCCCCCAGGCCAAGCGCTTTACCATTGGCCTGGAACGGGAAACGTCCTACCCGGACAGTATAACCGCGTTCCTTCGCCTGGGCCTCGGTCATCCCGAACGATGCCACCTGAGGCTGGCAATAAGTGGCGCGCGGCATCATTTCATAATCCAGTGTCACCGTCTCAGCCCCGCCAATATGCTCGGCGCAAACGATGCCCTGGGCGGTACCGACATGGGCCAGCATCAACTTGCCGGTCAGATCGCCGATCGCCCAAATCCCGGGAATGTTGGTGGCCATCTTCTCGTCGATTTCGACAAACCCGCGCTCTGTCAACTTGACGCCAATATCTTCCAGCCCCAACCCTTTCGAATTGGGACCGAAGCCAATTGCCACCAGAGCCTGTTCACTCTCTAAAACCTTTATCTGCCCATTTGCAGATACCGTTACCTTGACACCTGTTTCAGTTATATCTACCGATTCGACTTTATGTCCGGCCAGCACTTTCACACCGCGTTTGACATACGCTTTGGCCACCTCGGAGGCAGCTTCATCATCCTCTAGAGGCAGTATATGCGGAAGCATCTCAACTACGGTCACATCCACACCATAACTATTCCAGACAGTTGCAAATTCCATCCCGATGGCACCCGCCCCTATGATGACAACCGATTTGGGTAGTTTCTCCTGAAGGATGGCTTCCAGGTAGGTAATCACATTCCGCCCATCCATTTTCCAGGCTGTTGGAACCGTCGCGCTGGCGCCAGTGGCCAGAATGATATTCTTGGCCATAAGCTCTGTGATTTTTCCATCCTTATCAGTTACCGCAACCGTGTTTTTCGAACTTAGTTTCGCTGTACCCAAATGAACGGTAATATTATTCTTCCTCATTAAGAAACCAACACCTTTAGTCAGCCGGTCGGAAACCTGGCGCGAGCGCTTAACCGCCACAGAATAATCTAACTTGAGATTCTCGAATGAAAAACCGAACTCTTTACCGCGTTCCCGCAGGATGTGGGCGACCTCAGCATTCCTGAGCAGCGACTTCGAAGGTATGCAGCCAACATTCAAACACACTCCACCCAACCATTGTTTGTCAATAATGGCAGTTTTTTGTCCGAGCTGCGCCGCACGAATGGCAGAAACATAGCCCGCCGGTCCTGCACCTATGACAATTACATCAAAAATGTCAGACATGACTAACTCCGTTTTTTATAAGGAATGGTAGTTAAACTTTCCTATTTTACTACGACTGTGCTCTCTTTTTTCCCCAGTCACGCATGCTTGTATTGAATCGGTGAACATCCGAATGTTCCCGCCTCGATTGATTATCACATCCTCAAATAACTCATTCTCTGTTTAGCAATAGACGACCACCAATTGCAAATCCCTGCAGAGATGGTATTATGCAGATTTAACCACCCAAAACGGGTCCTGCGTAATGATTTTTCCTGGTAGTCCCCGAATCCTAACCTTGTTTTTTTTGGCCGTACACTCTTTTATGAAGCATTACAAATAATACAGAAAATTAAGAGATCTCCGGAGCAATTTCGTTGTTCCGGAGACCAATTTGTATGCCGATCAGCCAGGTGATAAATAGTTATAACCTTTAGCTGGCCAGATCATAAAAGATGCAAATCCATTACTTGGCGGAAATGATAACCATAAATAGTGAACGTTATAGCCAAAGCGAAAAGCTCCGGACGGCGGAATAACGTCCAGAAGACCAGTTTCCAATATTGGACCCGTTCCTTACCTATAATCCCTAAACGTAGAATGGATCGAAAGAACGCTTGGATGTATTCCGCGTTTAATGGAATGGTGATTACGGGCGCTTTGTATTCTTTCAAGAAGGTTTTGACGCGTGCATAGTAATTCTTGGGGGTGTAAAGGTTCTTCACGACCGCCCGGTAACCCTTCTGGAGTACGTCAATATTCATGGTTTTGGGGATGATATTCGTCGCACCATCTACGTTGTCACCCGAAAAAGAACCAGTCAGCCGGCCGTCTTTTTCCATGCGTTTATAAAGCCGGGTCCCAACAGGAGCTTGCAACAGGCCTACCATGGCGGTAACAATGCCGCTTTTCTGGATAAAATCAATCTGTCGTTGAAAAGTGGAGGGAGTATCGTTATCGAATCCTATAATGAACCCGCCCTGAACTTGCAGCCCGGCGCGCTGGATACGTTTCACATCTGCCACAAGGTCGCGGTGCAGGTTCTGCTTCTTGTTGCACTCAGCCAGACTGTCATCGTCTGGAGTTTCCACACCTATAAAAACGGTATCGAAACCAGCCTGGGTCATCATATCCATTAATGGTTCATCGTCGGCAATATTAATGGAAATCTCAGTATTAAACGGCATACCCTTCTTGCCCTTGCGCCATTCTATCAACGCCGGAAGCAGATCCTCTCTGAGATGCTTCTTATTACCTATCAGGTTGTCATCCACAAAGAAGACGGGTTCGCGCCAGCCAAGCTGGTACAATCCGTCCAATTCGCGCAGGATCTGTGCAGACGTCTTGACGCGCGGCAGATGCCCAAATAAGGTGGTGATATTGCAAAACTCACAATCAAATGGGCAGCCGCGTGAATACTGGATAGACATGGTCGCATAATGCTTCCGATCCACCAGTTCCCATAAAGGTGCGGGGGTTTCCTGAATGTCTGGGAATTCATCTGATGTGTATACTCGCTGAGCCTGGCCTTTTTCAAGGTCACTTAAAAATGGCGCCAGGGTCATTTCGGCTTCGTTTAGTACAAAATGATCCACACCCTGGAACTTTTCATACTCGGCAGTGAAGAGCGGTCCTCCGGCAACCACTTTCAACCCGGCTGCTTTGCAGCGATCGATAACTTGATGGGTAGATTCCCTTTGAACAACCATGGCACTGATAAACGCATAATCGGCCCACTCCAGGTCTTGATCTTTTAACGCTCTCACATTCAAATCCACCAGGCGCTTTTCCCAATCCGTAGGCAACATGGCAGCTACAGTCAGCAAACCAAGCGGTTGGGTCGAAGCCTTCTTGTGAATAAATTTTAATGCATGTTTGAAACTCCAAAACGTATCGGGGAATTCCGGGTAAATCAACAGGACTTTCATCAAAACCTCCAAAATAAATGTACTAAATTTTTTCTGTTCTCAGGTAATAATCGAAACTGCCTGACAACAGCCGGTCCTGGCTGGCCGATAAGGCTGATTGGCGAATTAAACTCACCACTTCTTATTGACGAACGAGTTTTGCTTTCCCCCACCGATTTCCTAAAAAACAAAGGAAGAATCAGGCGATATATTCTATAAGTTTCGTCAAATTTTATCAGACTTGTCGCCATTATACACCAAAAAAGATTAAGCTCGCTCCTTGATAGAAGATGAATAGGTATTTGTTAGCTAGAACCCCCATCCAGTAGAAAGGTTCTATTCTAAAAACATACCGCCATGTGAAAACGTTTGTCTTCCCAGTGTAAATTCATTTAGTACGCTGCTATGAACCCCATCCAGCGAGAGAATTCCACAATTATTAACGTTATCCAAATGGACACATTGGCTTTTTATTCACCTCCCATCGGCTGTGAAGAGTCCACCGGCCTGAAGCTGGTTTACCCAGTCTTTAAAGTTTTAAAATTCTGGTTCAGGGTTCTACCCGTGCCAACCAAACCCGAATTGCCATCTTTATCCTCGGCATCGGTAATCTGTTTGATTATGCTGGCATCCAGGGTGTTGGCATCCCAAGTATACTCTATTGAAAGGTTAGCGTCCGATACATACAAAATCTGTTCTCTAGCCTTGATTTAACTTCCTGCTATTGACAGCTTATTTCAACCCGCTCTGCCTGTAACCACCCAATTTCAAGAACAACTTAGCATTGAGGACACTGATTTTAAATACTATAAATTGCTCTCGATTCTTTTTCAAAAGTTGTTTGCGCGATTAATCCTGAATTTCTCAATAAAGTTCCGGGAAATTCATTATTCATAACTTTTATGGAGAAGGGGTTTCTGTTACAAGAATATTTTCGTTTTCAGGTTGAGATATAGTTGGAACTTCAGTAGCATTTTCTATGGGAATCTCAGTAGCAATTTCAGTAGCAATTTCAGTTGGCGCTTCAGTTGAATTCGTCGTTGGAATTGGCAAGAGAGCTGGACGGCTGATATCATTTACATATTCATTTGCTCCCTGGCATGCAGGTGTAAGGTGGGTTGATAAATGCTCCCAATCCAATGGATCACCTGAACTGCTTGTTTTATCAACCGCAAGGCCCAGGCAACCTGGCCCGGCATTATAGTCTACCAATGTGAAACGCCACAGGTCTTCATAGCTGGCCGCATCCCCTGGCGCGCTTCCGTAGTTGATATTAATGACCTCGCCGGTTTGTTTGCAACTGGCAAGTAACGTCTGAGCAAAGACCCCCACGCTGTTCTCGGCTTTACCCATGTCAATCCCCATGGAACAGTCCGGGCAGATTGCATTAACACTGTTTACGAGTGCTCCGCGTAAGAGCGAACGATCGGTTTCGTCCAGGGCAATTCCCTGCCATTCATCTTCTGGATTCGGATAGATTTTTGTTTTGCAGACCGATTGATCCAGCACCGATGGACAGAACTGCTCGTAGAAGGATGGATTCCACGTCAGAACGGCATCAGCACCGCCATCTGTCATTTGTCCCAGTCCTGCCTCCGGGTGACCTACATTCGTGCCTGGCCAGAACTGGCTCTCGCGCGCGAATATTTTCTTCAACAATAGCGCTGGAATACCGGTCTGCCTTGCGGCCGAAAAAATGAGCGCGTCAAAACGATTTTGCCAGTCATCAACTGCTGGCCGCGCTGCCTCCAAACCACAACTGTTGGCAAGGCCGTTCCCCAGCAGGCCGCCTGCATCACAAGCAGAGGCATTCACGACATTATGCTTTATCAAAGCAGCTGCCAAATACTCATATGACACATTCGTAACCAGGTCTTCAGGACGTTGCGGAGTCGTAAGCCAGTCGGCGGATCCGCCAACAGGGGGGAATTTATCCCAGATCTGCGAACACCCCGCCAATGTGTCTCCACGCCACTGGCTGCTCAATACATCCGTATACCAGGCTTGGTCAGATGGGTCAGAAGATTTGGCTACCCGCACACGTGCCTGGAATACTTCGCTGCTATCGCCATAACTGGAATAAGCCCAGAATTGTAGAGTTGAGCCATTGTCGTCTGTTGGCACCAAATCCACTTGGCAAACCGGATCACACGTAAAGGGTTTGCCATCAATGTTTCCGGCTAAACCGGTAATATGCTCTCCTTGTATCGGTTCCTCACCTGTCAATACCAGAGTAGGTAATGAATCACAACGAAATGTGGACTGGTAAGGAACACAACCATTCAATGTTACCCAGACTACTGGCGGCGGCTGTTGTACACTGACTTTGCGCTGCGCCGGGAAGGATTTAACAAACTGCAAATAGTACCCTTCGCAAGTACCACCCTGTGGGCAAGGTTGAGTAATAATCCATTCATCATATATATCCTGGCCGCAAACATTAAAAATATCTCCACCAGTTGGCAGTCCATCATGGTCTATATCGATTACGCAAATAACTGTGTTGTCTGTCCAACTGGTCAGCCACCATTCATAAGAAGTATATTTCTCTAGGATGATCGCGAAGCGATCTGGACCTGGAGGCGTGTCCCCCACGGCAGCTACGTCCAGGCAGTCAAACACAACCAACACAAAAAAAAGGGTAGCGGTCGCTAATCCAATCCACAAGCGAGTCCTCATATCCTTGGAAAAAGCCTCCTCAACAATTATAGCGAATTATTGGTAATTTGTATCTACCAATAATAGACTGACTGGGAAAACGGCGGAGATTACCTTAAATTCTAGTCAATCGATGGCAATTCATTCCCCGTCAGTTATGGTTCCTTTTCCAGTTCATAAAGAGTCTGCAAGTCTTTTAGCAAGAGTACCTGTGAAGGCGAATGTATTCCCTTACACACCAGGTGTGATTATTATGTGCAATTTGGGTATCAGTTTAATTGTGAAATTTATGCTATGGATTATCTGCAATATAATAACTAGCCATAGCTAAGAGCAATTCACGGCTACGTGATTCGGCCATCAGATCTCTCAAGAAGATCAAGCCAATGACCCACATGGTAGTAAATAGAGGCCGGTTGATGTATATCAGATCATAGGTTTTCAAACTGCTAACGCTTGCCGGAAAAATCTAATGACTTATTCTCTTCAAATCCTTACGCCTGGATGAAACAGATAATAAGCCCTGGGCAGAGTAGCTCGAAATGGATGGCAGAATATCAACCCGCACTAAATCGTGGGAAGTCAAAACCACAATAGCTGCCGGTCTACAACACACAAGTAATAATCCTGTCAATGCTACGGACATTACTGGGTATAACGAGATAGGTATGCTTCTGCAATCGAAGGTTTTTTCTTGAAATAAAAGACGAGCCGACCGGTTGGAACCAGCCTGCC
>Ga0187873_1002617_pt1 | contig 13472 bp, 5 predicted proteins | sample June2016WEW_16_1_2_FD_133012 | JGI IMG/M metagenome (GOLD analysis project Ga0187873, IMG submission 133012) | Peatland microbial communities from SPRUCE experiment site at the Marcell Experimental Forest, Minnesota, USA - June2016WEW_16_100 | ecosystem: Environmental > Terrestrial > Soil >... | reverse complement strand
TTGCCAGATGTCCCTCCGGGACAAAACTCCAGCGGCCCATGTCCGACGCTTTTAATCGCACCCTTTCGATTTGGCAAGCTGCCGGGATTTGATTACTTGATCTGTCATGACAACCGCAGCGCAGTTTTGGGCATGGGTCGTCGTCATCGGCATCGGCATTGCCATGAGCGCAGAGTCTTGTGCCGTGGCTGGCGCCCAGGCAGCCCCCGAGCCCACCGGAGCCGCCCGGCAATTGTTGCAGCGCATCCTGCCCGCCCAAGCCGACTCATTCATCCTGCAGACCATTCCTGCCGACCAAGGCCGCGACGTGTTCGAGATTCAAAGCCGGAACGGGAGAATTGTCCTGCGTGGCAACAACGGCATTGCCCTGGCCTCGGCGCTGAATTGGTATTTGAAATACTATTGTCACTGTCATTTCTCGCTCAAAGCCCGGCAGCTCGCCCTGCCGGAGCCGCTTCCGGCCGTCGAGCCGGCCGTCCGGCGTGTCAGCCAGGATCGATGGCGGTATTTCCTCAACTACTGCTGCTTCGGCTACTCGCTCCCCTGGTATGACTGGGGGCAATGGGAAGCGCTCATCGACTGGATGGCGCTCAATGGTGTCAATGCGCCGCTCTCGGTGACCGGCCAGGAGGCGGTATGGCGCGCGGCGGGCAAGCGCCTGGGCTTCACTGAATCGGACCTGCGCGAGTTCCTGCCAGGGCCGCCCTACCTGCCCTTCGGCTGGATGGGCTGCCTGGACGGCTGGGGCGGACCGCTGCCAAAGTCATGGATGGACCGCCACGCCGCCCTCGAAAAAAAGATCCTCGCCCGGGAACGGGCGCTGGGAATGACCCCAGTCCTCCAAGGATTCACCGGCCACGTGCCGCCCGCCGCCCGCAAACGATTCCCCGCAGCGCGCCTGCACACGGTCCACTGGGCCGAATGGGACACCCTGTTGCTCGACCCCCTTGACCCCCTCTTCAGCCGCTTCGCAACGGTCTTCCTCGAGGAGCAGCGGCGCCTCTTTGGCACCGACCACCTTTATGCGGCAGACACGTTCATCGAAATGACCCCGCCCAGCGGTGACACCACTTTCCTGGCCGCCACGGGCCGGGCGATCTACGAGGGCCTGGCCAAAGCGGACCCGCAGGCCGTATGGGTTTTGCAAGGCTGGACCTTCTTCAACCAGGCCCAATTCTGGACCCAGCCACGCATCGCCGCCTTCCTGGATGCGGTGCCCGATGCCCGCCTGCTGGTGCTGGACCTGTTCTGCGACGTCACCCCGGTCTGGAACCGAACCCGCGCCTTCTGCGGCAAACGGTGGCTCTGGTGCGCCTTGCAGAACTTCGGCGACTGTGTCTATCTGGGCGGCGCCCTCAACCGGATGCAGTCCGACCTTCCCGCCGCGCGCCGCGATCCTCTGGGCGCCCGGCTCAGCGGCATCGGCTTTGTCAACGAGGGCCTGGACTATAACCCCGTGGTCTTCGACTTTCTTTTCGAGCAGGCCTGGCGCCCGGAGCCGGCCCAACTCGAACCCTGGCTGCGCGACTACTGCCGCCGGACGCACGGCGTCGACAGCCCCGACTCCCAAGCGGCTTGGGCCATTCTCAAAGACACTGTCTTTACCGGCCAGCACCAGGTCACGCCGGCCTGCATTCTTGCACCCTCGCTCCGAGCCGCCCCCGGCCTGCCCTACAGCAATGAGCGGCTGGCCCGGGCCTGGGGGCATCTGCTCGACGCGGCTCAGGCAGCGGGCCCCTCCGACGCCTACCGCTTCGACCTGGTCAGTGTGACGCGTCAAGTGCTGGGCAATTACTCGGGCGCCTTGCAGCGCAAGGTCGTCGAAGCCTGGCACGCCAAGGACCGCCAGGCCCTCGAGTCGGCCTCGCAACGGTTCCTTGAACTGATCCGCGACCTGGATGAACTGCTGGCCACACGCAGCGAATACCTCCTGGGCCGCTGGCTCGAGGACGCCAAACGCTGGGGGACAAATCCCCAGGAACGGGACCGGCTCGAGTGGAATGCGCGCCGCGTCATCACTATGTGGGGCGGCCAGCCGCTCATCCGCGATTACTCCCGGCGCCAGTGGTCTGGAATGCTGACCGGCTTCTACCTGAAACGCTGGGAACAATTCTTCAACGCCCTGAACTCGGCCCTTGCCGCCGGCGCGGACTTTGACGAACAGGCCTTTGACCAGGCCATGCAGGAGTGGGAGCGCCGTTGGGCCGGGCAACACGACCCCTGCCCTGCCACCCCTCGAGGTGATTCCCTGGCAGTCTCCAGGCGGCTTTGGGAGAAGTATCAGCCCCAACTGGCGCCATGATTCGCGCATACCGGCGCAAATAACATGACTATTCAGGCTGGAATGTGGGGCAGACCTCCGGTCTGCCGGTTAGCCGGGCCTCTGGCCCGGAGTTTCGGCGTTGGAAGTGGCACGGAGCCGGAGGCTCCTTGAACCGGCAGACCCGAGGTCTGCCCCACACCTGAACACTTAGACAATAACTTGATCGAGAACGCCACAGGACTGGTTCTGCGGACGCACCCATTGACCGAGACGAGCCTCATCGTGCGCTGGCTCACACCGACGGTGGGGCGGCTGGCTACGGTGGCCAAAGGCGCGCGCCGGCCTGCCTCTCCATTTCGGGGCAAACTCGATTTGTTCTACCTGGCAGATTTCAGCTTTAGCCGCAGCCGGCGCTCGGACTTGCACACCTTGAGGGAAGTCGGGCTGCTCGATACCCACCGCGCCCTGCGCCAGGAGCTTGGCTGGCTTCAGCAAGCCTCCTACTGTGCCGAACTCATCGAGCAAACGACCGAAACCGAAACCCCGTTGCCTGAGGTCTTCGAGTTGCTGCGCGGCTTGCTCGATGCGCTCAGCCGCCAGGCCCCTCAGCCGCGCACGGTGCTGGCCTTCGAGCTCAAGCTCCTGGCTCTGTTGGGACTGGCGCCGGACCTGGCCCAGACCCGGCTCAGCCCCGGCGCCAGGGCCGTCGTCAAAGCGTTAACGGAAGAGGATTGGCCGGCCATTGCGCGTTTGAAGGCCACCGCCGCCCTGGCCTTGGAAGTCCGCGAGTTCCTCCACGCATTCCTGACCTTCCATCTCGGCAGAGTCCCCCGTGCCCGCGAAGCGGCGCTTGGGGTCGTGCAGCAGCAAGTTCCGATGTCTGAATGATTGGGGTGGAGCGTGGAGCGTGAGAGCGTGGAGCGTGAGCAAGTGCTACGATGCCCTCATGCTCCAACGCTCTGACGCTCCAACGCTCCGACGCTCCACGCTCCACGCTCCGGACGCCAGGCAAACCCAGAGCTCTTAGCCCCTGATCAGCTCCGCCGCCCTGGTCAGCGCCTCTCCCAGCCTGGCCACATCCTTGCCTCCGCCCCGGGCGTTATCGGGACGCCCTCCGCCCTTGCCGCCAACCATCGGAGCGATGGCCTGGATGATTTTGCCCGCCTGGAATTGCCGGGTGAGCTCGGGCGAAACGGTCGCCAGGAGGGCGACAGCATTGTTGGCCGCGCCGCCAAGGACAACCACGCCCTTGAACTGACCCTTAAGGCCGTCGGCAACGGCCTGGAGGAAATCCCCGTCGACCGCGCCCAGGTTTTCGACAATGGCGAGGGTCGAGCCAAGCGTCTGCGCCTTGACCGCCAGGCCGCGCGCAAGCTCGGCGGCCTGCTTCTGCTGGACTGCTTTGAGCTGCTTTTCAAGTTCCTTTTGCTGCGCGAGCAGAGACTCCACCTTTCTCTCGAGTTCGCCGACGGGTGAATTGACCTTGCCAGCGAGGCTCCGGATGAGATGCCGTTCCTCGCCGGCGCGCCGATAGGCCTCCAGCCCGCAAAGGGCCTCGATGCGCCGGATTCCGGCAGCGATGGCCGATTCGCCCGCGATGCGGAACAGGCCGATCTCGCCGGTCGCGCGGACATGAGTGCCGCCGCACAGTTCCATCCAATAACCGTCCAGCCCGGTGGGCTGGCCCCCGATTTGCACCACGCGCACCCAATCGCCGTATTTCTCCCCGAAGAACTGCATAATGTCCTCCCGGTCCTTGATGTGGTTGTATTTCACTTCCACCCAGCTCACCGGGGCGTTCTCCAGAACACGCTCGTTGACCAATCGCTCGACGTCAGCCACCTGCCCGGGCGTTAGCGGAACGCTGCTGAAGTCGAACGTGAGCTTGTCCGGGCCGACGTATGAACCCTTTTGCGTCGCATCCTTGCTGACGACCTCGTGCAAGGCCCAATGCAGCAAGTGGGTGGCCGTGTGGTGCCGCTGGATGGCCAAACGGCGGGGACGCTCCACCGCCAATTTCACGTCGTCCCCCACTCCAGGCAGATCGACAGCCTGACCCTGGACTGCAGGCTGTGGACCTGCCTGCGCCGAGGCTACGGCAGGCAGGCTGTGGACTTCGAGGAAGTGCAGCGAGGCATCCCCAACCCTTTGTGTATTGGCGATGCGCCAGAGTTGGCCGCCGGCGCGCAGTTCGCCGGTGTCGCCGACCTGGCCGCCCATCTCGGCATAGAGCGGTGAGGTGTCGAGAATGATGGCCGTCTTGTCCTTGATGCGAACCACCTCCAGCACCTTGGCGGGGGTCTCCAGTTTGTCGTAGCCGACGAATTGCGTCGCGGCGGTGGTCTCGACCTGGGACAACTCGATGACCTCCTTTTTCTGAGCAGCCCGGGCGCGAGCGCGTTGCTCGTCCATCAGCTTGTTGAAGCCGAGAACATCAACCGTGAGGCCCTGCTCACGAGCCATCAACTCGGTGAGATCGAGCGGGAACCCGTATGTGTCGTAGAGGACAAAGGCGAATTGTCCTGTAATCCACGCATTGACCTCTCCTGATCTGCTCTTCTCCCAAAGAATCAGATCGAAAGGGGTCTTGCTGCTCATTTTGATCCCTGGGACCTGGGTGACCTCGGTTCCCCCCGAGGGAGCCTGCGACTTGCGGTTGAGCTCCAGGTTTGTCCGGTGAGCTCGCATCCCGTCCTCGAAGAGGGAGATGCCCCGATCCAGCGTCTTGTTGAAGGCCTCCTCTTCGCGTTGGATGACTTCCTCGACATGGTCCCTTTGGGCGCGGATCTCAGGAAAGACGCCGCCCATAGTCTCGGCCAGCATGTCCACCAGCTTGTAGAAGAACGGCTCGTGAAAGCCAAGCGAGCGCCCATAGCGCACGGCGCGGCGCAGAATCCGGCGCAGCACATAACCGCGGCCTTCATTGGAGGGGAGAATGCCGTCGGCAATTGCAAAGCTCAGCGTGCGGATGTGGTCGGCGATGACGCGGAAGGCAATATCGCTCTTCTCCTTATCGGCCAGGCGATGCGTGTCCCTGGCCGGCAAAGTCGAGCCGTATGCCTTGCCGCTCAGCTTCTCGATTTTGTCGAAGAGCGGGCGGAAGATGTCCGTCTCGTAGTTCGAGATGAGGCGGTTGAAGTCGGTGAAGTTCTTCGTGTTTTGGATGATGCCGGCTACCCGTTCGAAGCCCATTCCCGTATCGACGTGCCTGGCCGGCAGAGGGGAGAAAGTGCCGTCGGGGTTGGCGTTGAACTGGATGAAGACCAGGTTCCAGATCTCGATGCACTCGGCGGTGGCCTGGTTGACGAGGCGGCCCCGGGTGTCGCCCTGGGGGGTGAGGTCGATGTGGATTTCGCTGCACGGGCCGCATGGGCCGGTATCGCCCATCATCCAGAAATTGTCTTGCTTGCCGCCATTGACGATATGGATTGCCGGATCGAGGCCGGCGGCGCGGAATTTCTCGGCCCAGATGTCGTGTGCCTCCTGGTCGAACTCGCTCGGTTCGCCCTTGGCCTTGTCGGGGCAATACACCGTGGCATAAAGCCGGTTCCCGGGGAATTTCCAGACCTCCGTGAGGAGTTCCCAGGCCCAGGCGATGGCCTCCTGCTTGAAGTAATCGCCGAAAGACCAGTTGCCCAGCATCTCGAAAAAGGTGTGGTGGTAAGTGTCCAGGCCGACGTCTTCCAAATCGTTGTGTTTGCCGCCGGCGCGAATGCATTTTTGCGTGTCCGCGGCGCGGGTGTCCAGGCCCGGCGCCGCCCCGGCCCATCTCGAGACGTCCGGCGCGCGCTGGCCCAAGAAAATCGGCACGAACTGGTTCATCCCCGCGTTGGTGAAGAGCAGGTTCGGCGAATCGGGCCTCAGGCTCGATGAGCGCACGAGCGTGTGTCCCTTGGATTTGAAAAAGTCCAGGAACGATTGTCGTATTTCCGCACTGGTCATAAACACAAAACAAATATAACCGCAAAGAACGCAAAGAGCCAAAGACCGTGTGGATGATAACCACGGATGACGGTGTAGCTGGCCGAGTATTCCAAGGCCCGTCAAGGTCGCCACAAACAGGTCGTCATGGAGAGCGGCGGGAGTGTGAGATTGAGCCATTCACCCCTGAAGTTCAAGCCCACCTCGTTCTGCTCCTGGCGGCTGTTGATGAGTTGCGCCACGAGTCGGCCATCCGGCGCCTTGAAGCCCAGACAGCGCACGCCTTGAGCGGAGCCCTTGACGCCGAGGCGCACCGCGCCGGGCCGCACGAATTTGCTGAAGTGCGCCAGATAATAATAGCATCCGGTGTAGGTCACCTGTTTGGTGTCGCGATTGACGATGACTACCGGATGCTGAATGTTGGGGTCCGGGTTGCCATGGATGGGCGAGACCAGCCACGGGCCGCCGTCCTGGTCCACGATCATGTTCCAGTATATCCAAGCCGAGGCGCCCGATTCGAGGTCGCCAAAGATCTGCCGGCCCCAAAAATCCCCGTCCTCGAAGTCCGTACGCGGCAGCTTCATCTCTTTGGGTGTGCCGGCTTCGTAGGCGTGGCACAGCTCGGTCATCCACAGCGGCAGGTCGGGATAGCGGGCGTGAAGCTTGGCGATGTCGGCGAACTGGTGGAGATCGTAGCCGTGATAGGCCAGGACAGCGACACAGCGGCGCGCCTCGGGATCGTCCAGGACCTCCGGATACTTCTTCAACGCCTCGTCCCGGGTCGGCGCTTCGCTGAGCATCAGCCGCGTGGCCAGGCTCGAACGGGCGAGCAGCGGGGCGACATGCTTGGTTAACAGGTCGCGGATTTTGGAGTAAGGAATCTTAGTGTAAACCCCCGGCTCGTTGAACAGGCTCAAATAATCGATGCTGATGCCTTGCCTCCGGTACTCTTGCAGGTAACGCAAATAATAACGCGCCAGCGCGTCAAAGTATTTCGGGTCCACGTCCTGGTTGCGCTCCACATCAAAGAGCATCCAATCCGGTGGGTAGTCCATGGGCGCCTGCAGCACGAACCGGCCGTGCTTTTGGGCGCGTTTAATATAAGTGACCATCCCGTTCGGACCGAGGTCCCGCGCGATGCTGAAGTGCTCCAGGCCCACGTCACCGGGGGTGTCATCGTAAGTGTACCAAGGGCCGGCCGAGGTGAAGTCGGTGCCGGCCAGGGGCGTCTTCATCGCGCTGAACCCGGCCCCGGCAACAGGATCGAAGAGCGATTGCAGCAGCTTTTCCTGTTCCTCGGCGGGCAGGCTGTTGAGGCAAACCATGCCCGCTTCGAGAAATGAGGCGCCAAATCCGGCAATCCTCTGGAAGGCCGCCGCCTCGTCGATGTGGAAAGTGTTGGTTCCGGGTCCGGGCGGGCCGTGGAACCGGAGAGTTGGCCGGGTGCTGAGCCGTTCACCCGCTTTGGATGAGACAATGAGCGTTGCCTCCTGGCCCAGGGTGGCCAAGGCGAAAAACCGGACCGCCACCGCCAGCACCATGCAGGATCGGACCCCTGCCAGAGGTGAACTCAAGAGCAATCTTTTTTGAGGGCGCATGGGTTGACGTTATCTCGTTGCAGCACGGGGTCAAGCTTCCAACAGTTTCGGATTTCCTTCGGATTTCGGCCTTCGGGTTTCGGATTTCCTTGCGGCCTTCGGACTTCGCGGCTGCGGGGTTTGCCCTTTCCCTCACCAGCGTGACCTCAGAGGAGCCCTGGGTTCAGCTTGACCCGGCTGCCTCGCGGTGTATATCTCGCGTTATGAACCGGCCCGGAAACAGAATCTCCCTGGAACGTGAAACAACTGAAAATGGGCGGCGCGGGTGGGAGGTCTTAGCCGGCATTTTGTTCACGCTGGCGGTGGCTGCGGTTGGCCAGGCCGCCGACGTGTCCCCCGGGGAGATGCAGCAGATGCGCCAATGGCTGGCCGGCCATTCCGGGGACGCGCTCGAGACACCCTTCTCGTTTCTTATCGATGGCAAGCCTTGGGCCGGTCGCGGCGCCACGACCGTCAAACCCGCTGGGGCGCGCCGGCTCCAACACGAGACCGTTTTCCAAGACGCGCACACGGGTCTCCAGGTTCGATGTGCGATGATCCAATACGAGGACTTCCCGACCCTGGAATGGACCGTGTATTTCAGAAATACCGGCAGCAATGACACGCCGGTTATTTCAGACATTCAGGCGCTGGAGACGACGTTCGAGGGCCGGGCCGACCGTGAGTTCACCCTGCATCACTGGGCCGGAAGCCAGGCCACGCCGGACGATTACCGGCCCTTCGATGCCAGGCTCGCCCCCAAGACCGAGAAGCGGTTCGCCTCGAGCGGCGGCCGCGGCAGCGATGGGGCGTGGCCGTACTTCAATGTGGATTGGGGCAGCCAGGGGGTTATCGCCGCCGTCGGCTGGCCCGGCCAGTGGGCCGCGACGTTTACACGCAACGACAAGAGCGGCCTGCACGTTCGCGCCGGGCAGGAGTTGACGCACTTCAGGCTCAGACCCGGCGAGGAGGTGCGGACGCCCCTAATCGTGCTGCAATTCTGGAATGGAGGCGACTGGGTTCGGGCCCAGAATATCTGGCGGCAATGGATGCGCCAACACAATCTGCCCCGCCTCGACGGCGAGCTGCCCCCGCCGCTCTTTCCGGCTTCCAGCGCCAACCAGCTCAGCGAGATGCAAAAGGCCACCGAGCAAAACCAAAAGCAGTTCATTGACGGCTACCTGGCCCACGGCATCCACCTTGATTTCTGGTGGATGGACGCCGGCTGGTACGCCTTTCGGGAGGGTTGGTGGAACGTCGGCACCTGGGAGGTGGACCGCAAACGCTTCCCCAACGGGCTGCGCGCCGTCAGCAACCACGCCCACGAGAATGGCATCAAAACGCTGCTCTGGTTTGAACCTGAGCGCGTCACGCCCGGCTCCTGGCTCTACGAAAATCACAAGGAATGGCTCTTGGGCGCCGACGGACAGCAGAAACTCCTGGATCTCGGCAATCCTGCCGCCCGCCAGTGGGTCGTCGAGCAGGTCGAAAAGGTCATGGCCGATGAAGCTATCGACATCTATCGCCAGGATTTCAACTTCGCCCCGCTCGGCTATTGGCGGGCCAATGACGCGGCCGACCGCCAGGGCATCACTGAGATCAAACACGTCGGCGGCTACCTCGCCTTTTGGGACGAACTGCGTCGCCGGCATCCCGGCCTGCTGATTGACACCTGCGCCTCCGGCGGCCGCCGCAACGATTTGGAGACGCTCCGGCGCTCGGTGCCGCTGCACAAGAGCGACATGGAGTACCCCAATCTTACGGCCAAGCAGACCCAACTCTACGGCATCGCCTTCTGGGTGCCCTATTTCGGAGCGCCCGTCTATCCCGCCGAGCGCGTGGACGTCTATGGCTTCCGCAGCGGCATCGCCCCGATGACCGGCGTTGGTTACGACTCGCGGCGTGAAGACCTGGACTGGGCGCTGTTGCGCCGCCTGGTTGGGGAATGGCGAAAAGCGGCCCCAATCCTCCTGCACGGGGACTATTATCCTCTAACTTCCTGGAATGGCTCGAGCGGCGTCTGGATGGCTTGGCAGTTTGACTGGCCGGCAAACAACCAGGGTGTCGTGCAAGCCTTCCGCCGGCCCGAAAGCCCTTATGAGTCGGCCCGGTTCCGGCTCTGCGGGCTCGATGCCGCCGCGAATTATGAGCTGCTCAACGCGGACCAGGAAACAACAACCACGATCAGTGGCCGCCAATTGATGGAAACCGGGTTGCTCCTCACCCTCAAAGACCGCCCGTCTGCCGCCCTCATCACTTACAACAGGAGAGAACAGAGAGAACGGAGATAAAAACTCTGGTGTGTAAACGCGAACAGGTCCCGCATGCGTACAATTCTGCACCCACAGCTTCGCTCCCCGTGCCGCTGGCCGCGATGGGGGCCGATGCTATGTCTGCAAATACCCTTTTGCCGACGCCCTGGTCGTGCATCACGAAATTCCAGTCGAATGGGGCGGGAGGGATGCCTTGGGGAACCTCCGCCTCCTCTGCCACAATTGTCATGCCTTGGCGGATGGACGGACGTGCCTGGAGGGCAACCAAGAACACCCGGCCGCAGTACTCTTTGCCGGATGCCGCAGAGTGGGTTGCCAGTCGAAATGAATTAGACCCCGGGGCACTTCAGAGAGTTATCCTTCGGGTCGTCAAGAACATTCCCACGCCCGTGAAACGGAAGTGCTCGGCTCGCCTCATTCGGAACGGGCGCTGCCTGAGCATCAAACCAGCGGCAGGTAGTAGTGCATCAAGAAGTCATATTCTGCCTGCGCCTTTGTCCCCTCAGTCGTTCCGGCATAGCCTGGTTGCGCGTTAGCAAGCTGGGCCGATACCGCCAGGCGATCCCCAATCCTGGTCTGCTGGGGATCATCGATGAAATCGTCCAAGTAAGCCCACCCCGCGGAAGAACGGACACGGCTTTGCCCTGCACAGCGGGGCGGTGGCCGCACAGGAGATGGGCGGCGCCCTGTGCGCGCAAAGTGACGGCCTCGGGCACGGCGCCACCTTTACGCTGCGACTGCCCCCAACAACCAAACCGGCGTTGACGTCGCATAGCGCCAGCCGCTGAGTTAGCCTTTCGCCTGCCTCGCCTCACCGGCGATTGCGAGGTCCGCCGCCATCCGTTCGAAGTAATTCCCGAATCCGGGTTAGGCGAGCTGCTGAGATTGGAAGTGCGCAGGCCGATCCCGCAAGATGCATTTGCGAAATCTCCCCGTCTCCAGTAGTTTTGGACCATGTTCTCGCATGCGGTCATCTTTTGGTCCAATTGAATAGCCACACGGACCGCTCGGGCATGGCCGCGCGCGTAAACGGCCGTTTGGTTTCCAACCGGAGAAACGCTGATGAAGATTTTGCAGGCCTGGAGCCATGTGTCACTTGTGCTGTGCGTCTGTGGTCTAACTGCCCGCGCCGCCGGTGAGGCCGAGCCCGCGATTCTGCGCGGGGCCGATGCGGTCGAGGCCGTCTTCGTCCGGGGTGGGCGGGGCTATCAATGGGTGGCCTACCGGGACACGGCGGCGAAGCGGGAGTGGCGCATTGAGGGACCGCGCCTGACCCTGATGGTCCCGGGCCGGGGTCGCACGAGCCTCGCACAGACCGGCTTCGACCAATTGAAGGTGGAGGCCAACCAAGTCGTCCTGGAAAAGACCCTGCCGGAGCTCTCTCTTGAATTAAGACAAGTCTTTTCCTTCTGCGCGGACGGGCGGACTCTTCGGATGAAAAGCTTCCTGCGCTCGACGGGCGGCGCGGTCGTGCTCCAGGAGGCCGGCCTGCTCGAGCTCGAGGTGGCCGGCCAGGATTTTCGGCTGATGGGGCCGGAGTTAGTTTCTTCACCGGTGTTCGGAGAGGGTGTGTTTGCAGGGATCGAGCACCCCTCGGCGTTGTGCCGAGCACAGGGACATACCTTGGCCCTGGCCCAGCATCCTTACCTGACCCTGGCCGGGGAGTGGACCGGTTTGCCCGGGGCGGTTTTCGGTTCGTGTTCGATGGCCGATCGCGAGATGGCGGGAGCCGAGGCCCTGCGGCGAGCGTTCCTGCGCTACCTGGAGACGGTGCGGGTCAAGCCCAGGGACATGCACGTCCACTACAACGATTGGTGGACCGCCCCCGTGCCCTCTTCGGAGCAGTTCGTGCTCCAGAACCTCGCTGAGCTGAAAAAGGGCCTCTACGACTCGACCGGCTTTTTCTTCGATTCCTACGCCCTGGATGCAGGATGGTCCAACCCCAAATCCGTGTGGGAAATGGACACCAACCATTTCCCGGAGCGTTTCGCCCCGATCCGCGCGGCCCTCGAAGGAATGGGCAGCCACGTTGGCTTGTGGATTTCCCCGAGCAGCCTTTATCCCTTCGCCCTGGACAATAGTTGGCTGGCATCCTCGGGCTATGAAGTGACGCCCTGCGCGGGCCTGGGCCTCAATGCCTGCCTGGCAAAGGGCGGCAAGTACCAGGCCGCCTTCAAGAAGGCCGCGCTGGGCTACGCCCGGGAGGCCCGGCTGGCGCATATGAAGTTCGACGGATTCATCGCGCGCTGCGACGAGCCGGGCCACGGCCACAAGACCGGCCTGGACTCGTGCCTGCCCATTGCCGAGGGGCTGATGGAGGTCTTCGACGCATTGCGCGCCTTGAATCCGGACATCGCCCTCGAGCCCACCTGCTTTGGCTATCAACCCAGCCCGTGGTGGCTGATGCATGTGCCCTTCATCATCGGCCCCTTTGGCGACGACAGCCCATACGGACGTTGCCCCGCGCCCGACTATCTTGAATCCATGACTACCGCGCGCGAAATCAAGAACCTGCGCGGGCGCCCCGCCTTCCTGATGCCCAACGCGGCGCTGCAGTGCTTCGACATCATCGTCCAATGCCCGGGCGCGTTCCAGAACCACGCCGCCATGGCCGTCGGGCGCGGGCGCTGGTTCATCTCCTCCTATATCAACCCGAAGTTCATGGACGCCCAGGCGTGGCGCTTTTTTGCGGACTTGATGAGATGGGCGCACCACAACCGCCAGTTCCTCCTCGAACCCGTCCCCTTCGGAGGCGACCCGGAGAAACGCCAGGCCTACGGCTACGCCTTCCTGGGCGGCTCGCGCCAGGTGTATTGCCTGCGCAATCCGTGGATGGAAGAGGCGAGCCTCTCCTTGCTTAAACCATTCGAGTCCGCCCGCAACCTCGAGGTGCGTATGGCCTATCCCCGGCGCAGCCTCATCGCGCGCCTGGCCCCGAACACGCCCCTGCCCAGCCTGACCCTCGGCCCTTATGAGACACAGTTCGTCGAGGTCGTCCCGACCGATCAACCGCCTTCCCAACCCGAACCGCGGCCCGCGCCCGGCATTCTTTGGCAACCGGCCGGCGAAACCCGGCTCGAACGCGCCGGCTCCGAGAATGCTCCCGTTGCCTCCAGCCCGTCCCAAACCGCTGCTGACGGCGCCCGGAAAGAGCGCGCGCGCTTCACCGCCGCTGGCCGTCTGGTGTTAGGCGAGGCCGGTCACTCGTCACTCGTCACTCGTCACCGGGAACCTATGGCCGGGGCTCAGCTCTGCGTGTTATGCGAGGGCGATGCCGGTGTCGCCGGAAACACTTGCAAGATCACTATCGATGGCCAGGAGGCGCCCGTCATTGTATTCAAGTCGCAAGGGGCCTTCGGCGCGGCCGGGGAGGGCCACCTCGAGCATTGGATCTGGTTCCTGGCCGGCATCGAGCCCGGCGAGCACGACGTGCGTATC
>Ga0187873_1002609_pt1 | contig 13503 bp, 12 predicted proteins | sample June2016WEW_16_1_2_FD_133012 | JGI IMG/M metagenome (GOLD analysis project Ga0187873, IMG submission 133012) | Peatland microbial communities from SPRUCE experiment site at the Marcell Experimental Forest, Minnesota, USA - June2016WEW_16_100 | ecosystem: Environmental > Terrestrial > Soil >... | reverse complement strand
GTGTCGGGTTGTGCGCGCGCGGTCTTGCTATGCGCCGGTTGCGTCCTGATCGAGTTTCTTGAGCGCTGCTTCCGCCGCCGCGCCGAATGTATCCCAGTCGGTGACGAGCTTTTGCAGTGCGGTTAGGAGTTCGTTCCAGGTGGACTTCGCGGTGACTTCGGCAATGAAGGTCTTCAATGCAGCGATCACGGCTTCGTCGGCGCTGATGTTGAGGGCTTCGGCCTCGGCGGCCGTGACGATGGCGGCCGTGAGGGCGGCGGCGGCGGTGAGGGCGCTGCCGCCGTCCTTTATAGCCGCGAGGGCGAGCTTGTCGACGTCAACGAGCACGGCGGTGGCCTGGGGCAGCAGATCTTCTGCGTCTTGGCCGACGTCCTCCGTGATCGTGACGATGCGCGGTATCCACTTCGTCGCGTCGGCGAGTGCTTTGCCGATCCAGATGAAGCCTTTCACGATTTCGGAAAAGATGTTCATGGGTGGAGCTCCTTCGGTTGATGGGTGAGTTGCGCGCGGTGTCTATTCGAATAGACCCGCAGTGTTCGGAACTGGAGGCGCAGGGCTGCTCGGGCTCGGTTGGCGGACCGGCCGCGCTCTCTGATTTAGCGCTTGAGCAGCCCCGCGCCATGCTTCGCGCGGCGTCGGGTGGAGCGTGCTCAAGCCTCGGCCGGTGTCGCAGTTGACGATGGCCCATTGAGGCCAGTCGTTTGTGTCGATCCACAGGACGCGGACTGCGCGCGCGTGAGGGTGTTTGCGTCGGACTCGCTGCTTCGGCGTCACGGGGTTGGTTCTCCTTCACGCGCTCTGGCCGGCGAGCAGGCGCTGGTAGTTGTCGAGCAAGACGGGCAGCGGGTGTGCGCCCTGGTCGTAGAGGTTGCCAGGGAAGCTGGCCCACTCCAGGCAACAGAGCGCGATCGCAAACTCGATATTGCCGCTAAGGATGTGCGCAGAGGCGCGGCGGCGCTCGAGGAGCGCCAGGGCGGCTGCGTCCTGGCTCTGTGGGCTGAACGTGCCCAGGTGAGCGAGCGCGGCCATCTCCTTCCAAGTCTCGAGGCGGATTTGGTAACGGCCGCTGGCTGTGGAGTAGCTGGCGGGCAGCACTTGTCGCGGCGCTGCTGCAGGCACCATGCCGTTCGCGTCGGCGGGCATGAGGGCGCGGTTCTCCGCTTTGCGTACGACGATTGGCGCGCGTCCGAGCGCGAAGGGGTGACAACTGTAATCGGTGAACGTGTGCGCGCCGTCGACGCCGGTGACGATCACGTCGTAGCCGTCGTTGTGGGTGTGCGCGCTGGTGCTGGTGCCTTCACTCCACGCGATGAGGTCAAGGAAGGCCGCGAGCCGTGGGTCGCATTTGAGAGTGGCCATGGGCTAGTGTTCCTTTCTGGAAGCCGATCAGGCGCCGTCGGGTTTGGCGGTGGCAGATCCCGTGTTTCCTTTGCGGGTGACGCCGAGAAGGATACGCCGCGCCGCGTCGTCTTTGCAGGCGAGGAGTGCCGCGACGCCGTGGTATGTGATGCGGTGGGGCAAGACGTTGAACTGTTGTGCGAGCTCGGCGGTGACGCTGCGCGCCGCGCGGGGGCGGCGGGGTTTAGGGGGAGCGGCGGAGGCGGGTTGGGTTTGATCCGGCACGCGTGCAGGCGTCCGATCTGCGCTCGATGAGCGCGGGCTTACATGAATGGGACGTTCAGGTCCGGGATGTTGTTTCGCAGTCTCCAAGCGCGGAGGTTGAAGTTGCAGTGCGCGCAGTAGGCGGGTCGCTGCAAACTTTTTGACCGGTAGTTCGCGTGACATTTGGGGCAGTGGACTATTGGGTGTTTGGGGAGGATGACGCTCTGGCGGCAGTCGCACATCGTGGTGCGGGGGTCGCCGGTGTTTTTGAGCGGGTCAACGTTGTAGTCCTCGACCGGCATTGAAAGTCCTTTCGATACGGCAAAGGTGAACTTTTAGTAGATGTAAGGGGATACTGAGGGGATGTCAAGCGCTATGAGCCGTTATCGTGTTGATGCAGTGAACATTTCGTATGGTGATCTCGCATATATCTGATTCTATGAGTGTTAGAGATAGGTGTTATCGAGCCGATGTTGAGCACTTATCGCGGTCTGATAAGAAATCTTCTGTCCAGTGGCGTGAAAATTCAAAGGGGTTACGGACTTTGAGTGGTTTGTTGATGACATAAAAGAGCCCGGCGCGATGGCCGGGCTCTGTGGATTTCTTTAGGGAGAATTGGTGTAAGGATGGCCGAGTCGGGGCAGGGTTGTCAAGGCGGACGTTCCGATTTTGAACCCCTGGGGGGCATCAGTCGTTCCTGCTCTGCCCCCCGCTGCAACGCACGGGCTCCGGCGTATGAAAAATGGCGAGCGCCGGGATGTGGCAGACCCAAACGGCAGGAAGATCGTCCGCTAGTTCACCGCCACGTGAATGCAGCCATCGGGGAAATGACCACGATCAAAGTTGCTGGGGATCCACGCGAGCCGTGTCGCTCGACGTGTGTCCGCCCTCGTGTGTCTAAGGATGGGTTGGCATCGCATGGGTACCTGGCCCTGCCCTCGACGGTGGCGAATAGTGGTTGGGGAGTGATTTCCGAGTTTTCCACAGGGGCGACGGCTGCTACGACTGTGAATTTCGCCTCTCTACCCTGCGGAGGGCCGTCTGGAACCCCATAGGGGGGGGTATGCTCACTTGGGTCTGGAAGAGACGGGGGGAACGACCGTGACGCGGGGGCTGAACGGGAAGCGGAGAGCGGTCTGGGCGGGTTGGGCTGCCGGGTTCTTCTGCCAGCACGGCGGCGGCGTGCGCTCGCAGGCGCGGGCGTAGGCGTGGGCTACTTTGGGGAAGAGCTTGCGGTAGAACCGCTCCAGCCTGGGGGGGAGGGCATGCCCTGTGCGCTTGGCGAGTTGCGCTTGGATGTGGCGGAGGTTGCGTTCTAGTTGCTCGCGGCTCCGGTGTCGGGGCATGGGGAAAAGTCTAGCATGCGGGCGCGCCGACGCTCACCGCCGCCTGCGGCCGTAAATATGTTCATACTGGGTCCGCGCGATCGCAGCCATCGCCAGTCCTGGCGGGGCCGGCCGACCGCGCCGGGAACGGTGGTGCGGGATCTCAGGGGGCCGCCCAGATCGCCTGAGACGCGCCGCTGGCTTGTAGCTGGTGGGGTAGGGTGCCGTTTTTGGTCCTAGGGCAAATCAGTGCGAGCGGTTGACCCTGGCGCGGTAGGAGGTCGACTGCTGCACAGCGATTTGCGGGCTGAGGTTGTCGGGGCGGTTCCACATCGCCGTGAACTTGCTCTGGAAGTAGGCGATGCAGGCGGCGTCGTCGGTCCACAGGGCATCGTTGTCTTGCGGCTCCTCGCCCCCGGTGGTGAAGTTGGCGCTGCCGGTGCGCAGCTTCGCCGAGTCGACGAGGTAGCTCTTCAAGTGCATCAGGACGGTCGATGCTTTGACCTTGATGGCGATGTTGGGGCTTGTGAGAAGGGTCCCGTACTTGGCTTGCAGCATCGCAGGGTTGTTGCGCACCATGTCGGCGAGTTCGTTCCTGTCGAGGTAGAGGCGGACCTGGACGCCATTGGCGGCGGCCACGGCGAGAGCTGCAATGATTGGCGGATCGTTGAGCGCGTAGGCCGCCATGTCGATGGTTTTGGTCGCAGCTTCGAGCGCGGCCTGGTCGGAAGGGGCCGCGCTGGCGGGGTTGGTGTAGAGGTTGCTGATCATAGTGCTTATCCTCCGAACTTGCAGGTGCGGCAGGGCAGGGCTTCGACGGTGCCTTGCAGCTTTGCGGCGGCGAGGTGCGCAGCTTCGGCGTTGTCCGCGGCGCTGGTGAGCGATTCCTTGATGTTTTTGAGGTCGGTTTTGATGGAGGCCACCGCAGCGATTAGGGCACCGAGCCACAAGGCGACCGCGATGGCGATTTGGGCAGGATCTATGGTGAAGGTGGGCATTGGCGCTCCGCTCACGTTACTGTGTCGGGCGCCGGTATTCCCATCATATCGCGTCTTGAAGGGGGCCGTGTGCTCTTAGGCTTCAGCCGCATTCACAGTAGCAGGTGTTGTTGCCCGCGTCGAGCTCGACCTGAGTGAAGGTGAGCGGCATGGTTTGCGCGGCGGGGATGGTGACCACCACGGCGAAGCTGGCCGTACCGGGCGTGCTGGCGGTGCCCTTTGGCACGGTGATTGCGTTGGTGCTGGTGAGCGTGGCGATGCCTTGGGTGGTCATCGCGCCGGGGTTGTTCTTCGAGGTGACGGTGATGGTCGATGCGTCGTTCGCGACGATCGTGGCGTCGGTGAGGTTGTAGCCCGAGGGCGCGTAGCCGGTGGTGGTGAGGGTGCCGCCGACCAGTGAGTCGTCTTCGGCGCCGGTGGCGAGAGCGAAGGTGATGGTCTTTGCCGTCGCGGTGGCGGCGGCGCTTGCGCCGGGGCCGCATTGGAAGGTGAGGTCTTGGTCGTTCGATGAGGCGTAGAGCGACACGTCGATGTCGTCGGGGCCTGTGTTTTCGGCGGTGTACGCGTAGCTGGTCTGGCTTGGGCCGGTGTTTTTGTAGTTCTGCTGCTGGGGGTTGGCGGTGAGGTAGTTTTGGGGCGGCGCGGCGGTGGTGTCGCCGTCAATGTGCAGGGTAAAGCTCGCCCGGCTGGTCTGGATGGAGTCGGTGCAGGAGATGCCGACCCGGTCGTCGAAGGCCTGTACGAGGCTTGGCGCGGTGATTTTGGCGATGGCCCAGTGCACTGCGTGGTCATCGGTGTCAATGGTGACGGTGGCGGGGGAGATGGCGAAAGTGACGCCTTTTGGCAGAGCGCGGTATTTTGGCGGGGTGCCGGTGGTGACGTAGGCGCCGGCGTTCGCTTTTGGCGTGATGGTGCCGGAGTAGGGGAACCATGGGCCGGCCGGGTTCCCGCTTGGGTAGAGCGGGGCGTTGAGTTGGATCAGGACGGCGGTGCTGCCTGGGGCCGCGATGTGGGCCTTTGTATCGGCCCAGAAAAACTCGCTGGAGAGCGTGGGGGCTGGTGCGCCGGATGGAACGGTGAAGTTCATGGTTTGGGTGTCGGGGGTGGAGTAGCTGCAGGGGCCGTAGACGGGCGTCGAGCCCGGCGTGTTGCTGTAATAGAGCACGCCGGTGAGTTGGTCGTTGAATTTCCCGTAGGGGAAGTGGAGGGTGTAGGGGCCGTTGCCGGTGATGGAGGTTGCGTCTTCGAGGGGTCCCCACAGGGCCACGTTGAACTGAGCGCCGTACCAGGCCCTTATTGGTTGGCCCTTGAGCGTGCCGTTCTCCCATTTCGCGGTGCAGGAGCCGGATGGGCCGCTGGCGCCGGTGTCGGGATCGACGGGTGTGAATTGGAACTTGATGTTGCCCTTTGAGGGCAGGGTCCCGTAGGTGTTCTCCCACAGCTTGCGCAGGCCGTTGGACTGGGTGAGGTAGAGCCAGTCGTGGAATTCTCCCACCCCGTTGATGGGGCACGTGTAACCGATGGGTTTCCAGGTTGAGGAACTGGGGGGCGAGTAGCTGTCGGTGTAAATGTCGCTGGCGGTGACGGCGTAGAGGCACGGGACCGCGCCCGAGCCGTTTCCCGAGGAGCCGTCGTGTACGCTGGCGGCGGTGTAGGCGAGTGCGCCGTGGGGGTCTTCGGTGGTCCAGTCGAAGGCGAAATAGTCGAGTTTGTAGGAGTCGTCGTAGCGGGTGCTGATGCTGACCGCGATGGATTCGTTTCCGTCCTGGTCGGCCGTGTAGGCTGGCAGCGTGAATACCACGCCTTCCTCCGCGGCTAGGGTGTTGGGGCTGCTGACGACGAAGGGCAGGGTGTAGGTGGCCTGGTCGGAGCCGCTGGTGACTTTGAGGGTGACGTTGTAGGTCCCAGGGGCGGTGGTGGAGGGAATGAAGACCGTGAGCCAACTGTTGAGCGTGACGTCGGGGCCGAGCGTGTAGGTTGCCGTGGTGTCCCAGGTGTCCATCAGCAGGGCCGTCAAGCCGCTCGCCGCCGCCGTGATCTCGACAGTGAAGGAGGTGGGGCTGGTCGGGGTGCCTGACCATGCGTAGGTTGCGTACGCCGCCAGCGGGCCGGTGGTGCGTGGGGTTTTGGCGGCGGCCGAGAAGTTGCCGCCGTTTACCGCGACCGCCGCAGGCGGGGTGCCAACGGCGATCTGGACCGTGCTCGTGCCGGGGGTGGGGAGCGTGGGGAGGCCAAGCGAGGCCCGGTTGTTGTTGACCATCGTGTAGTAGGCTTCGGTGCTGAGCACGCCGCGCATGGTTGGGGTGGAGGCCTCGTTTTCCAGGATGAGGGCGGAGAGCAGGATCCCCACGTAGGTTTCGGCGCATGCGGCCCATGCGCCTTGCGGGTCGCTGCCGAAGCCAGCGCCGCCGTTGAGGCTGCCGGAGGCGATCGCGGCCCATTGCTGTTTGTGTGCGACCATGATTTGCCGCCAGCGGCTCTGTGCCGGGGTGTTGGGGTTCACGGGCTGCCCGACGCGGCGCACGACCTTGCCGGCGTTGGTGGCTGCGAGAGCGACGCCGGGGAACTTGTTGCGGTAGAGCTTTTTGTAGCGGGTCTTGGCGAGCATGGCAGGGCCTTTTGTTACTGGATGCGTTCGATCTGGACGGCGCGGCTCCAGGTGGCTGCGACGGTCTGCGTCGCGCCGCTGGTCATGGAGAGTAGGGTTTCGGTCTGGATCGCGACGCCGGATGCAAGGTTGAAGGTGAGCGAGAAGTTGGATCCACTGGACTGCGCGGTGGCGTTCGAGCCGACCTGCCACGATGAAACGATCGCGCCGCTGGCCGTGCCTCCGGTCTGGGTGGCCTTGGCGTACTGGATCGTGGTCATGGTGCAGGCGCTCCCGCCGTTGGTGCAGGTGCCGGTGGACGTCGAGTAAGTGTAGCCGGTGACGCGATAGATGCCCGCGGCCGCGGTCGTGAAAAGGGTGGCGTAGGAGCCGCTGCCCGTTGACTCGCTGACGTTGGTTTCGAGGTAGACGGTGCAGGGCAGGTGGTCCCAGCCGTCGAGACAGCCAAGGGTGTTCGCGGCGAGCTTTGTCGCGGTGGCGGCGTTGCCGCTGGTCGATTGGTTCCAAGTGGGGACTGCGCCGCCCAGGTTCGAGTATTGAACTTGCGAGCAATTCGCCGCGAAGCCGGCCGCGGAGACGCCGGTGGCGAAGTTGTTGCCGGTGCACTGGGTGGGCGTCGAGGCGGCGCTGGCGGCGCTGGTGGCGCTGGTGGCGCTGGCGGCGCTGGTGGCGCTGGTCGCGGTGTCGGCGAGCGTAGCGTGCGCCGGGCCTACGCTGTTCGCCCAGGTGACGGCGCATGTCCCGCTGGTGGTGATGTCGCACCCGGTGAGGGTGAAGTCGGTGGGTGCCGTTAACTTCACTTCAGTTACAGTGCCCGCGGAGGAGCTTGAGCCGCAATCATAGCCCGTGGTGTGGAGGTTGCCGCTGGTGTCGATGTCGAGGCACGCGCGGCCCGAGGTGGTCGCGTATCCCGGCCACTGGAAGGAGTTGGCCGCGGTCATGGAAAAATAGAGCGCGCTCGACCCGCCGCCGTACATCTTAATGCTGGTTCCCGAGCCGGTCTGGTAGTTGAAGCGCAGCACGCCCGCGGCTTTGGTTGCGCCCACATAGGTGTCGCCGGTGTTCGAGCTCTCGTAGGCCTTGAAGGCGTCGAGCGAAGCCACGGCGCTGTTGATGACGAAGTTGTTCGAGGAGTCACCGATTAGAAACCAGTGAGTGGCGCCGGAGTAGTCCTTGAACCCCAGGGCGCCGCTGTGGTTGGCGGTGGCCCCCGGTTGGAGATAGAGCGAGAGGTCGGCGTCGGCTTGGTTTTTCAGGTAGACGTTCGATTTGAAGGTGGCCTGCGCCGCGACCCCAAGTGTGCCGTTGAAAGTGGCGTTGCCCGCAGCATCGACGCTGGCCACGACGGCAGGGTTCGATCCGCCGCTGGCGAAGGCCGCGCCGCCCGTGCCGGAGTTCGTCGAGCAGTTGAAGCAGACCTGGCCGCTTCCGGCTGCGTTGACCGCGGTGTAGGGGTTGGTGGAGCTTGAACCGTTGTTGAACTGCTGCACGGCGATGCGCGGCACGTTGTTGAAGAGGTCGGTGACCGAGTAGATTTGCTCGCCGCTGGTGGCGTCACCGAATCCCCACTGCCAGCGGTTGCCGTAGTCGGTTTGGAGTTCCCACTGATAGCCGCGCTCGTTGCCGACCGCGATCCCGGCGCGGATGTGGTTGGTGATGGTCGCGTCGGCCTGGGTGAGCGTCCAGTCGCCATTGAGGGAGTTGATGGAGTGGTGGAAGCCGTCGTAGAAGGTGTTGCGCGTGCCGCTGTCGGCGAGCTTGCCGGTGTGCAGCGTCGAGCCGGTGAGGAGGACGTTGTAGCTCGATCCGGCGTCGGCCGCGACTTCGCTGTTGCTGTTTTCCCATCGTAGGCCGGTGAAGGTGTTCGCCGTGGCGTTCGTGCCGAGGTGCAGCACGGTGTCGCATCCCTCGACGTCGCCGCCCGAGAAGGTGTTGCCGTCGCCGCCCAGGATGTCGATGCCATAGGTTCCTGCGATCGGTTGGCCCTGGACCCCAGGGCAGACGATGTGCAGGCGGGTGAAGGTGCTGGCGTTGGCGTAGTCGTCGGTGACCGCCCCGTCGAGGTGGCCGGACATCCAGAGCGCGACCCCTTCATTTTCAATTTTGATGTTGCGGAACTCGCCGCCGGTGTAGTTGCCCGAGCCGTCGAGATAGAGGCCGATTTGAGAGCTTGACCAGGAGCCGTTAATTATCAGGTCGTGCACGTAGAGGTCTTGCGCGCGGTAGATGGCTACCGCCTTCGCGGTGGAGCCCGCGCCGCTGGTGACGATGGAGAGGTCCGAGAGCTCGGCGCCGTCCGTGTCCTGGGCGTAGGTTGGGTCGCCGATCTCGAAGGCGCGGGTGGAGCCGGTGTATACCCAGGTGGTTCCGCCTTGCGATCCGCTGGTGCCGGTGCCGGCGAGGTAGCCGCATCCGGCGATGCGCACGCCGTGAGTGCCGGGGCCGACGATGAAGGGTGCGGTGGCGGTGATGGTCGCGCAAGGGAGCAGCACGGTGGTGTCGCTGGTGACGATCTCGGTTGTGTTCAGCCAGGCTGACACGCGGGTGCACTGGCGGGCGTCGATGGTGCCGCCGTCACCGCCGGCGAGAAGGCTGGCGGTGTGGGCAACGGCGATGCTGAGATCGTAGTTGGCAGGGCAGTCGACTTGCAGCGTCGGGTACTTGACGTACGCGGAGACGTTTACGGTGGGGTAGGCGGAGTCGTGCTGGAAGGTGACGTTGAGCGCGCCATTGGGCGGCGCGGGCGTGGCGGCGTTGAGGTTGAGGCCGGTGGCGGTCTGCGCCGCTAGAGGCGGACAGAGGTTCGGCGCGGCGGCGAGTAGGAGGGCTGCGAGGCAGCCGCTGCGGCCGGCGCGGATGAGGTTTCCGCCGCGGTGGTGCCGGGGGCGCTCGGCTTGCGTTTTGCGCCCCCCTTTTTCGCCCGCGAGGCAGGCGGTAACGCTTGGGTGCTCATGGCGATCCTTTTACTGGCCGGCGACGATTTCGCCTTCAATCGAGACCGTCTCGCCGGCCAGAGTTGCGACGGTGTCGGCGTCTACCTCGATTGTAACGCCGCCGGGTAGCTGGAATGCAACCGTCTCGGCGGACCACGATACGGCGATGCGCGATCGCGGGCTTTGGTAGCCGGTGGCCGGATCGATGAGGGAGACGACGGCGGAGAAGGTTCCTGCGACGGGCGGCGCGCCGTGGATGGGGGTCCACGCGTTGTTCAGCGGGAAGGCTCCCGCCTGTTGCGGCTGGAAGGTGGCGGTGATTTTGAAGTCGGATGGCGCGAACACGGTGCGGGTGTGGCTGTGAGGTGAGGTGGTGCGCAGCACGGCAACCATGGAGGGCGCGGCGGAGAATTGGTAGGAGAGAAGCCACGCCAGCAGCGCGCGCGGTGGTGCGGCCTGGTCATAGACCGGGGCGAGCGCGATCGCCAGCATCGCCGGGAATGTAGGTGCTCGAGGCGGCGTGTAGATCGATGGCTCGATGCCGATGGTTCGCAGGTTGCGGTTCAGTTGGCAGAACAGCGCATAGCCGGAAATGGAGGTGGCGGATCTCGACCATGCTGCGCGTTCCGAGGGCAGCAGCGTGCGCCAGAGGCCGGGAAGGTCCGAGAAGCGGGCGCGGGCAAGGGACTGGGTAGGGGTGTTGGGTTGTTGGTGCGGACGGCGCGCGCGAATCGAGAGACCCGCGCGCGTCGTTCCGGCTGTCGCTCCGCCTAAACTCCCGGCGCAATGGGAGGCGGTGACGGCAACTTGCATCAGGCGATGACGAGCGTCGCGTTCAGCGTGACGCTGGCCGCGCCGTAGCTCACCTTGACCGTGATCGGGTAGCTTCCCGCGGCTGCGCTGGTCGCGGTGATGGTGATGGTTTCCGCCGTTCCCACTGCCTCGGGGTTGGCCGGCGTGGGTGCCCAGGAGCAGGCCGCCGGGAGACCGCTGACCGAGTAGGTCAGCGAGCCGTTGAAGCTGCCGATGGCGGCGGAGCTCACGACGAAGTGCGGCGTGCCGCTGCCCGCCGTGGTGACTCCGACCTGGGCGCCGATGGAGGCGGTGAACAACCCGCTGGCGGCGGTGGAGGCGAAGTCGCAGGTGGCTTTCACGGCCGACGACGCGAACCCAGATGACGGATCGACAATCTTCAGTTCCATGCCGACGTACCCGTTGCCGGGTAGCGGGCCGAACTTGTCCGTGTAGAGCGAGTTGATCAGCGTGGGCAGGCCGGACGCCGGGTTGTAGCCGGCGAGGGTGCGGAAGGCGCTCTTACCGAGGAAGGTGCGCCCGGTGGATTGCACGCTGGAGGCTCGCAGGATCAGCGCGTAGCCAGTCAAGTCTCCGGAGGTGACTGCGATGGTGAACCCGTCCACGACGTTCGCGGTCGAGTGCGGGGTGATGCTGAAGGTGGTGATGGAGGGCAACGTGGGGACGCTGGGCGCGTCGCTGAGCAGCGTGGTGATGCCGATCAGCTGCAGGTTCTTGTTGCACGACACGTAGAGCTGCTGCCCGGTCGGGTGGAAGCTGGTGCCCAGCTTGTTCTTGAGGGTGACGGTCGCGCCGAGCGCGTTCCAGGCCGCGACCTGGTCGGAGGTCAGCGAGCGGAAGCTGGAAGAGATCGCGCGCAGCTGGCCGCGCACGATGGTCTGCGCTGCGGTTCGCGGTTGGGTGGGCACTGAGTGTTTGCGGAGGTACTGGCCGCTGCGGTTGTGGCTGGCGACGACGCCGCCGAGTTTGCCACTGGCGGCAGAGAGGATGCTATAGATGACCTTCATGGGGTTCGATCCCCTTTCCGCGCCGAGGAGCCGTGTTCATGATACTACAAAGTAGGTTGACCACATGGGAGGTTCATCGGGGAAAGCAGAGGGGAACCCTGGCCCGGCCAGTGCGGGCCATGGGTGTTTTGACTTTACTGGGAGCGGGGAGCGCGGGGTGGCGGAGTGGACAGCGCCGGGTACGGCGGTGGAGTTTTAGCTCGGCCAAAGTTCCTGCTGGATTGGGGTGTTGCTTACCGGGGCGGCGGTGCGCTTTGGAGGGGCGGGGAACCATGCGGCGCGGCGGCGGGCGAACCACGCGCGTAGGTTGATGCGCCATGCGGGGCGAGTGGTCCACGATTCGTGGATCATGCGCTGCTGCTGCCAGGACAGTGCCGCGCGCCGCTGGGGAACCTTGTACGGGTTGGGTGGAAAATAGCTCAGATCTCGCTTCTTCTGCATGGACGTGGCCTTTCAGGCGGCGCGGATGAGTTGTGTGCGGACGCTTGTTGGGTGCCAGCGTCCTGCGCGAGGCGCGGGTGACCCGATTGCGTTGAGGCGGCGGGCGATCTCGCGGTAGCTTGCGCCGTCGTCGCGCCACGCGCGGATAAGGCCGATGACACCGGTGTGCGGGCGGCGGGCCGCGAAGGCGGCGCGAGCGCGCTCGCGTGCCTCGGCCAGCCGGGGGTTGCCAAGGATGGTTCCGTTTGCCCTGGCCGCCGCGAGCGCGTCTCTGGTGCGAGCCGAGATCATCTCGCGTTCGTGCTCTGCGACAGCAGCGAGGATATGGATTGTGAGCCGGTTGGCGTGGGGCATGTCGCACGCGATGAATTCGGTCGCGCTCTCCATCAGCGTGCTGATGAACGCGACGTTGCGCGCGAGGCGGTCGAGGCGCGCGATCAGCAGGACGGCGTGGCGCTTGCGGCAGAGGGTGAGCGCCGCCGCGAGCTGAGGGCGGTTTTCCCATCGCTTGCCGCTCTCTGTCTCGCAGAACTCGGCGACGAGGTTCCCGTTGCGCGCGTAGGCGGACACCGCTTCGCGCTGCGCGTCGAGGCCAAGGCCGCTGAGCTTTTGGCGCTGTGTCGATACGCGGTAATAGGCGATGTAATCCATGTGCCTCTTTCCCGCAGGCTGAGGAGAGATTCTTTGAGCCGTTCGCACTGCCACAGGGCGCGCCGCGCGAGAGCTTGAAGCTCTTCGAAGGTGGGCGTTCGGCTGAGGCGAGGCGTCATGAGTAGGGATTCACGTACCTAACTCCCGTTTTGTTGATTCGTCGGGAGTTACCTTCTTTGTGGATTTCTTGCGTTGGCGCGGTGGAGATTAAGCCTCTTGCTCATCATCAAAGTAGCCAAACCCGATGGCATCCACCGTGGCAAGCAACTCGTCTTCCAGTTCGCCAGCGTAATCCCCGGCCCATTCCGTGGGATCGTCGCCAGCCCTGCAAGCATCGCAGTCGCAGCCAAAGGAGCCGGTCCCGGTCTGGTAGATCTCTGCGACCGGATCAATGGTCCCGGCTATCACATCCCAAGAGTTAGAGGAGGCTTCCTCGCGCCAGTACACGCGGCCATCGGGCATGGCGTAAAGAGTGTGGATATTGTGGTTGTGGTAGTTGATGCAGGCTTGTGCGGATTGCTCGCAAACTGCGTCGGAAACTTGTTCGCGGATCGTCATTTTTTGTTCTCCATGAGGCTGGTTGCCTCTGATGTTTCGAAGTTTGAGGAAACCTGGTGGACAAGGGAATTAAGTACGTAAATCCCCATGAGTAGCACACTAGTGGGGTGGCGGTCATAGCGGCGGCGGTGCGCCCCGGCAACCTCTCGCCGGCTGCCGATCCTCGGTGGCAGACAAAAAACGAACCCGGGCTTCTGTTGGACAGCCCATACTGTGGCGCTGGCGGGAAGCGGCGGAGGCAAGCAAGCCGCGCGAGCCGCCCCCAGCTGAAGCTACCAAGACGCGGGCGACGGCGCGGGCGCACAATAAAGCCGCCCATATCGAGATCGAGCGGCCCGCGACGGAGCCCGCGCCGAAAGCTGCCGCTCAGCAAATGCAAACTCATCCTTTGCCGATCTGGGTGGAGGTGAGCAAGCCCACATAGATGATTCTGACAGCCTCGATCTCGGCTGCGGTGAGCGTACGGTGAAATAGACGGCTGGTGTAGGCGATGAGAAGCGGGAGATCGTAGGCGGGATTCATAGTTTGCCTTTCTGCACATCGGCCCAGGTGAGGCCGGGTAGGTAG
>Ga0187873_1002604_pt1 | contig 13518 bp, 19 predicted proteins | sample June2016WEW_16_1_2_FD_133012 | JGI IMG/M metagenome (GOLD analysis project Ga0187873, IMG submission 133012) | Peatland microbial communities from SPRUCE experiment site at the Marcell Experimental Forest, Minnesota, USA - June2016WEW_16_100 | ecosystem: Environmental > Terrestrial > Soil >... | reverse complement strand
TGCTCCTCCATCTTGTGATGCTCCGGGTGTGTATGGTGATGTTCGTGGATGAATCCACCCGTCTTCGCCTTACGCGTTCGAATTTCGTGAACTACCTTCTTGGGCTTCTCTTCCGAGCGGCCCGGAACTAATGCCATGGGGTCCATTTTATTTTCCTCTGCGGTCTTGACCGCTTCACCTTCATGCAACTTGTAAACGCCCGTCTTCGGAACGTAATCTGTGCCATGCTTGAAACTGGCAAGCGGTTTTACCATTCGATCCACGGGAGTCATTATGTCGGCTTTCTGGCCTAACATATTCGTCTTACTGACTCGATTAGGATTCTCTTGCGGCGGGGTTGCCTTTGCGAGCGGAGCAGAAAACGCTCCAGTGAAAGGCGAATTCCCCTCATCAAATGGATTCTGTTGCTTTTGCATACTAACCTTTCGGTGCGATCTCGTCCCACAACTTTCGGGCGATGTATTCCATTCCGTGACCGGGGTCGAACGGCGGATACAGCGCCTTGTAAATCTTTCGTGCGCGATTGAAGGGTTGTGGCAACTCACCGATAGACCGCAAGAACAGCATTGCCGTTGTCGGCCCGCGAGAATGGCCCGCGTTGCAGTGTATCAGTATAGTCTTACCTTCCTTCCACATCTCTTGCGCGAATGCAATACCTTTGAGAATCATTTCTTCGGGGATGAATTGCGGATCATCCACGTCAATGAGGTTCATTGCGGCGTGGTTACCACCCTCATCTGTGGCGAACAAATAGTTAGGCCCCTTTGGCGCAGAACGAGTCGTGTACCCGAGAATCTCTCGATGACCATCAGGACCATCCTTTGCGGCGGTAAGACGTGCGTATCCTCGACGCTTCGCTTCGAGTACATCCGCGTCAGAGCCTACGTACAGCTTTGGGATTACTTGCTGCATACGTTCTCCTCAAACAGTGACAAGCCAAGTGAACTAAACGCATCCCGTACGTGCTCGCGGAAATGGTTGTTATCTTCTTTGTTCTTGAAGAGTCGTTTGCGAATCTCCGCTTTCTTCGCGGAATCGTCACCATAGAAACTTCGTTCCTCGCAAGGTCTTTTGGGGAAGGCTGCAGTTCGAATGATGGTTGTTGTTGCGTGCTTAAGCCGTTTATTGCGGGAATCGGGCCCTCTTATGGCACTCAATACTTCCCATAAATTGGCACTGTACGGTTGCTTAGTCAGCAACTGCTGGATTTGGTCGAGTGCCCCTCGAAGAGTCCTTGGTGTACGCATACAACGTCTCCCCCCACTTCTCAATGAATTCTCTCTTCGTCAGGAAAGCATAATCCCACGTGATCTGGTCAGTGTGCCAACTGGCGGGTGCGGAGAACCTCTTCTGGGTGTATTGACAGCCGTTCATTTCATCCTCGCAATCTCATACGCAATTCGTGCATTAGTGACGTACTCGGCGGCTTTAATCATCAACATAGGATTTTCATTCAACAACCCAAGAGCCGCATTACAACGCCGACACAAAAGACCACGAACCCAATTTGTGACGTGACAATGATCAACCCCCTGAATAGGTCGCCCACAAAATTGCAAGGCACACATCCCACCTTGTCCGTCATACATCGTCTTGTATCGCTCAGGTGTCAAACCGTACTTCAATTCGCGGATACGCTCGACACGATTACAAGGTTGTTTCCTACGACGATCTTTGTTTTCTTTGTTCCAGAGGGTCGCACGCTCAACCAACAAAGCATACCCAGATTCCGATTTATAATTACGCTTCCATCCGGCTACTTTCCTCTTAGTGTTATAGTCTTTGAGGTATTGAGGATTACGTTTCGCAGATGCCGCGTTGTGACACAAGCGACAAAATCGATGTCCAGTTTTCTTATTTCGAAGGGTATTCTCGGGCGTATACTCGTGCCCATGAACACAATGCGTTTTCATGTTTTCTCCTAGTCTAGAAAGTGGGCGGTGGACTAGCACCGCCCGCCATCAGGTTATAAGGCTGATGGTATAATCTGCTTTGCTTTGGCCGCTTCCATCGCGGCCATCTGTTGTTTCTTAACATTCTCAATGAATGATATGAGAACCTGTTGTGCAAAGTCCGCAGCGAACTGAATGTGAGCATCGTTGAGACACAGCGCCACGCCTTTGTAAGTCCAAACTTTAGCGAACCCCTCGACTTGCTTTCTATCAATTTTTGGAATCTGCATTTGCCCCTCCTGAAACTGCGGCGTGACGTGCCTTGAGTGATTCGAGCAACGGGTCAGCGGCAGGAGCGGGCTGGGTGAAAGGTTGGCCTGAGTCACCTGTCAACCTTGGAAGGTCATCCACGACGGCAAGTCGGTCTGCTGCTGCGAGCATGACACTCAATTGCGGGGCCGTGTAGCCTTCTTTATTTCGAGCTATTGCTTTAAGGATGCCGACATAAAAGTCAAGGCTTTGTCCTTTTCTCCTACGATTTGCCATGCCCCCTCCCTGAGTTTGGCTACCACAGATGTTTCAATGCACCGAGTGCATATATCCTGTTCTTTTCATCAACAAAGATTTTTCCGTGTTTATGCTTTGGGTGTCGTTTCCATACTGCGACATGGCACATCTCATGTAAAAGTACAAGCCGCCAATAACACGGTACACCCTTCAATGCGGGATCAATCTTGATTTCGAAGCAATTGTCTGCTACTTCAAAAACAGGACAAGTTACGCCGTCACATTTTGGATACGGTTCCCAGATAAGAACTGCGTCGGGAAGTTCCCCATTCCAATAAAGACGATTGTATTTAAGATACCAGTGCTTCAGTTGCCTATCTGACTGCATGGCTCCTCCTAAATATATTTGGGGCACCCGAGGATGGGAAGCCCACTAATGCGGGAACCATTTCGACGTGCCCCAAAACTTTGAACTACTCGCGGAACGGTGCGGCGGACAATCCGTCGGACTGATGCGTGCCTGCCGCATCTACCGGGACTGCAACGCCCACGCCTGCGATTTGCGTAATCGCGTTGCCGACTTTTCCGGCGGTTGCGTCACACAGAATCTGGTTGGAGCGTTGGATGACACCGCTCACCAATTTGATTCCTACTTTGCCGGGAGGAACTGTTCCGAGGATGTTCCCCGAATCATACGGAGTGATATCCGTGCTCGTGTCTTTGCATGCCACGGTTCCTGACAACTGATATTGCTGGGTAATGCCCTTGGGCTGTGCTCCTGCGACTCCTGAGCCAGCCGGTTCAATGACTACTGCCATAATGTTTCCTTTCGTTAGCTGGGCTGACCTGAATCATTCCATCGGGCTGTTCGCCAATCCCCGCGCCACCCAGAGGCGAAGGGCAAATGCTTCCATAGTTCTGAGGTAGCCGAGATATTCCAGCTTACCGGGTTGTTTGCGTGGATGAAATTCGGTTTCGTCCCGCAGATCGTATTGAGAGGACGTCCCTCTACGAATTGCAGTTCGTCCGTTTCATTGGGCAAACAATAAAAGAGTTCAGTTCTCTCATCGAGCCTTGTCGAAGAGTCTTGCTCGTACAACATGATGTTGAACAATCGCTGGTTGAAATCCTTGCACCACTGCGGATACTGCGGATGACGCTCAATCGCATCATACCAATTCAGTAACGCTTGTGGTGTCCCTGCGGAAAGCCCGCCGTTCGAGTATCGCCACAGTGTATTACCGGGGAAGTCCGTTACGGGCGGATTCATCGGGGGCCAATTGATTCGTTCGGCACCCATGAGCACTTTATCGTTGGGAATCTTGGCGAGCACTTCAGCTTTCGTGCCGTAGAACAGAACATCAAATGCGTCTGTAAATATCACCTTCCGACAACTTAGTCGTTCGATGATCCTTCGTTGGCCGATTATCTGGTCTTCAAGAGTGTTCGTAAAATCCGTGAAATGTTCTACGTGTACCGGGATACTGGCGTTGCTCAGTTGCTGTCGGTATAAGGGCATCAGCCCGAGATTTTCTTGTGAGCAGGCTAAGACGACAATCAAGTCTTCCATATTACCGCCTGTGGGTATCCCACCAATCCCGCACCAGATCGTTTTTTGGTTTGGGATGTAGCTCTTTCGCATACCGTTGGTATAGGTCTGCGTGGATTTTGTGAACCAGTGCTACCAATTCTTTATGCACGAACGTTGCACGAACGACTCGGCTGTTCTCGTAGCCGTTTTTGATGCGGTAATAGAACAGCGTTTCATTGAGCACTTCCACAGACCAGCCGTGCTTGAGCAAATTGATCCACAACTCCCAATCTTCATAGCCGTGGATGAATTCAGCTTTATATCCGCCGATAGCGAGTAATGCCGAGCGGCGAAATAATGCCGTGCACGTCATCTCGTTGCTCGTTAACTCCCCGAGGAGTGTGGGCTTCTTAAGGGTGGTATGACCTGTGTCACCGCCGAAGCTGTCGAAATCCGTTGTGACCGCACCCACTCCATCTTTCATGAGGGGCAAAGTTTTTCGAATGTAATCTTTGTGAAGCAGATCATCGGAGTCGAGGATGACCACGAATTCGCCGGTTGCCTGTTCGATGCCTTTGTTACGAGCGACAGAAGGCCCAGAATTCGGCTGGCGGAAAATCTTTACCGGGAATTGCGTTATCACTGAATCGGGGTCGTCTGTCGAGCCGTCATCTACAACGATGACTTCGACATCATGATACGTCTGCGAGAGGACGGATTTAATTGTCTCCGCGACGTATTGCTTCTGGTTGTACAGAGCGATGACTACGCTCACCCTCCCCGGCACTTCACTCATAGATACTTTCGCTTCAACTGTTCGTACAGACAGTCGTAATTGTACGTGTCCTCACTCATGAGAACAGAACCGTTCGGGAATCTTCCCGCGCTGGCATTCGGGCCATTGTTCCAAATAGACCCACGAAGATGAATCGCATATGACTGGCTTAAATCCCATTTCACGTGCGGATCAACAATCTTCTTAATCTGATCCCATGGAATAGGATCGAAGGCCAACTTTGGTTGCACATATTCTTGCAGCCCGAATTTCAGGACTGAGTTGTGCACCATCTTCGGGCCGACTTCTTGGTAGCCTGCGTCGATGCGATACTTCACGCTCATCGCGCCTACTGCGTCGAAGCAGTGTTGCATGATAGGTGCGCCCGCTGGCGTCTTCATGAAACATCCACTCAAATAAAACTCGGGGATATTATCACATACAAATACATACGGAGTTTCGTGGTTAAAAGGCTTCAAACAAACGGAATCCAAATCAGCGTGCCATCCCCCATGTTTCAAAAGCATCGCATATCTAAAATAGTCTGCGAATTGTTGCGGGTGCCGAAAATTCTTAATCTCGGCCTGCGGGAGAATTTCTCTCGCGTCGTGAACGACTACACCCGGCGGTATTCCCGCCACGTCATTGTATAAGTACAGATGATACGGCACCCCATGATAAAGGTAGGACGCGATGGAAAGTTTCTCCATCAATCCGATTGTTTTTTCAGTCCACATGCTTCTGATTACGTTTTCAGGCATCGCTCCTCCCAGAGTCTCAAATAAATGGACGCCTTATCCAATAGCAAGAAACTATCATCGAACAAACCGAGAGCAACGTTGCAGAGCCGACACAATATTGAGCGAACTTTTCCGGTAGTATGGTCGTGGTCAGTAGCCCACTTACCACCACGAGGCGTAGTACATTCGCAAATAGCACACTTACTACCTTGACTCAAGAAGAGTGAATCCCACTCCGCTAAGGATATCCCGTACTTATGTTTCAATTGTGCATCATGGCGTTTAATGGGATTCCTTTTCGCCCAATCCGATGAATATCTGCGTTTAGCAGCTATCCCCGTCTTCGACGCCCATTTTCGGAAAACTTTGTGGGATTCTTCGGGATGTTCCCTACGCCATCGACGTGAACGCATCCGATTTTTCACAACAGCGACTAACGCAGAGCATAAGAACGTTTCGTCTTTGGTAAATTCCATATTTCCCTTTCTCGAAAAAGGTGGGCGATGTTCGAGCATCGCCCTTCGTAGGCTATAAGGCTACGAATTTTTCAAACTGTTATAATATCGACGCATCTGGTCTGGACTTAACGAATGAATCGTCAAATAGTTGTTAGGTTTATATAACTCCTCATCCGTTATATATTGACACGTGCGAGTGTGTGGTGCGATGTAGTAGCGGTTGTTAATCGTCGAAAAAATTTTATTGCGAAACAACGTCTCGCCGCACCATCTATCTTCCGCCCAGCATCCTGCGGGAGCCGTGGCAAGCACTTCCATCGCCTTCTTACTAAGCCAGTAGGTGCATCCAGAACAATAGATAGCAGTCTTTTTCCACCACTCCGCATTGCCGGGGTTGACTCCTGTGGGTGTGCGAACCGGGCCGGTAGAACTACCGACATAATCTTCGGTCGGGACGTTTGCCATGAGTCTGTCGTAATAGACATACATGTCATCGTCAATCTTCACCAACTTATCATACCCATTGGCTAGTGCCCATTGGACAAGGGCTTTCAGCTTTTCGGCTGAGTGCAGATAGTCGTCGGGAGCGTTCAGAAAAACCGTATCACTTTTTCTTAACGCCTCGTCACCTCTACCGTAGAAAAATTTGTAATCTCCAGTGACATCCTTCAACCACGAATCACGAATGCCTGAAACTCTGTCCGTCACCGGACGAGTGAACCAATCTTTCATGTTCGAGCCGGGAGTAGTGTACTGATATTTGTGACACGTGAAAATCGCCAGAAGAATTTTCATTGGAAGTTCTCGTGTTTGCAATCTCCCCATTTTTGCTGGTAGATTGAACGGCCCAATAAAACTCGGGCTTGATATTCTCGATGACGGATGTCTGATGATTGGCGAAGATACGAAAATGAATACGTCTGCTCTCTATGCCCATGTTTAACGGTCGTGAGGGCTGTGCAAGCCATCTTCCATTTTGCGTTCACTGCGCGACGACAGAAATCCACGTCATCCCAGCCGTATCCCACAAAACGTTCGTCCAGTAGTCCAATCTGTTCGATGACTGCTCTGCGGATAAGCACGCAAACAAAAGCAAGTCTCTGATTAGTGTAATGGACTATTCCACGCGCACGGGCTTGGTCTACGTTTCCCACGCCGCCTAGAGTGCGTGGCGACAATATCCCGATATCCGGGTAAGCATCCATCACGTGCTCTAATATCTCAATCGTGCCGGGTTGGTTGAATCGCACGTCATCATTGCATAAAAGCACGTTATCTGCACATGCATTGATTCCCAAATTCACATTACGAGAGTAGATAAAAGGTTTTATTCCCTCAATTACTGTCCAACCAGCGGGCGGGGCTATATCTTCCCCATCCCTCACTAAAGTCTTGTTTTCCTTCGGTGCAAATTTATTGATGCTGGTTAGACAATCTTGGAAAATGTCGGGGTACTTCGATGGCACAATGATGGTAGTCACGTTAGCTCCTCAACTTTTCCTTCACCCATTCGGGCAACGCGTGACACTCACTTGTGTCTGGGTATTTTGGGAAGATCAAGCGGAGCAATTCCCGCGACACTTCCAGAGAAACCAAGCCGCGAAGATTACGTTCTATTTCGGGCATAAGACTCCAAAAGATAAAGCCCCTCAACGGCTGGCACCGGAGGGGCTTCTTTGTGGCTCTCAGGGAGCCGATGTCAGCGCAGCGGCCTTGTGAGCCGGGAGGAGGGTCTGCGCTGTTTATCAAAGCCGAGACTCTTCTCGGTCAAGGGGACTTACGCGAGCGGCCCCTGCAATGTCTAACCATATTGGGCGGGTCACCTTAGTGTCGCCGCCCTTCTGGTTTCTCGATGTGTGCCGTTTTATGGTTGTTTGAGCCTCTGCGCTAGCAAGTCTCATTGGAGAACGGCGAACCAAAACTTTTAGGTCTCCTCACTAATAGCGGGATTTAGAAGGGTATATACAAGGGTATGCCCCGCAAGTTGTTGAAAATAAAGCGAAAATAATACTACGTAAGGTCTATATCATCGGGCGTAATTCGTCCATTGGGCGTTTCTCGCACCGCTTGTATATCCTCTAGGTCACCCCCGTCACCCACATAAGACAGATGGTCTGACCGCCCCCGCTCCATAGAAAGGCCGTCCAGTGTGAGCAGTCTTTCCCAATATAATTTCGATTCGTAGTCTAAGTGCCCTAGTTTCTTACGCTTACGTGCCATGTACCCCTTTCCTTACGGGTTGCGTTCTCTGCGGATTTTACGGCTTTACAAGGCCCGCATCGACAACCTCTACGATACTCAGCAATATGCCCGTGGCCGAGCGTAAGCTGTTGAAATGTGATGGCTTTGTGGCACTTCCCACATTTAGGTACGCACTTTGTTAATTCCGCCGTCCTTCTCACGGCACTCCAAGACCATACCTTATGGTCAACTTTCTGGGCAGGGTCTATGTGATGCACTTCCAGACCCTCCCAAGAACCACAGGAGCAAGGGCCGTTCGCCGCCAGCCACGCTAATCGACGAAACCGCCGCTTCTCCATCTCAGTCGCTCGCGTTGCAGGGGTGTGTCCCATGAGTTCAGATTATCAAAGTTCAACCCGCTTGTCAACCTAAATCTATTTCAGGCCGATGGTTTGACAAGCCGTTTGCGAGAAATACGGTGTTTACCTTTTCGCTTGACAACCTTATCTGCCCATGGTACATTGGCGATGAGAGATTCCGCTCGAGGGATTTCCCTGCATGCACGAAACAACTTCCGCTTGACATCGCCCGCGAAGTCTGTTACTATCGTAATGGGGAGGCAGAACAATGCGCTTTTCCACCGGAGACAAAACCCAAAATGATTATCGAAGAAAAGGTGTACGAACTGCCTAGCGAAGACTCACATCGGTTGGAAGTCGTTGAAATCGGTGAAATGAAGAAGTACGAAACCGCGTTCGGTACGAAGGACAAGTTCACCATCAAGATCAAAGTGTTGGACGAAAAGTCGAGCGAGGGGGAAGACTTGCACGTGTTCCTCACAGTGTCGCCCAGCATCGGCGTCAAGGCGACCCTTGGCAAGTTCCTGCGACGTTTGAAACTGAACGTCACTGGCAAGATTGACATGGACGAATTGGTCGGCTTCAAGTTCAAAGCATCCATCGCCCACAACGAAGGCACGGGTCAGTCCGCTGGCAAAACTTTCGCCAATCTGGTCATTGACACGGTTGCGCCGTTGGTTGCGACCAAGGTTCCGGTCGAGCAGGTGTAATCGTTGTACACGTACAGAATCGAGGGAGCACAAGGGGTGTCTCCCAGATTTTGACCCCTGACACCAAATAAGACCCCTTGTGGGATTGTGCCCCCTTTAGAATCATACACAATCCCACAAGGGGTGTTTTTTAGTATTTGTTATCTGTATGAAATCCTGACTACCAGTCATGAAAGGTGGAAATGATCCTCACAGAAGAAATAAGAAAAGGCGTAGAAGCACTTTTTCCTGCTGGCTCGCTTGTAGAACTACGTATACCAAAATCTTCGGTTGGCACCATCATCGGATTCTTCCGCGACCGGGACAAATTGATTCAGGCGATTGAGGAATACTCGGGTAAGGTTCCTGCCGTCTACTACACACTGAATGCCCCGCCCCCTGAATTGTATGACAACGCCCAGTTGAAAGATGCGGCTGTCGCAGGCGTACATGGTTGCAAGGACGACGAAGTCATGGTCCGCAATTGGCTGTTGATCGACTGTGACCCTATTCGCGTCGACGAGAACGGCCAGCCCTTAACCGACCAGAAGTGTTCTTCTACAGACGCAGAGAAGGCGTCATCTCTCGAACGTGCCCAAATGGTCCATGCTTACCTGCGGGACCGGGGATGGCCTACACCCATCTCTGCCGACAGTGGTAATGGATACCATCTCCTGTATAGTCTGGGAGGGATGCCCAGCACGAAGGAACTGACAAAGACAATCGAAGACGCTCTCAAACATATCGCGGAAAAATTCAATACAGCGACGGTCAAAATCGACACGGTGGTTTCCAACCCGTCTCGTATCACTAAAGCCTACGGCAGTCTCGCGGCAAAAGGAACGGCGACCGCTGACCGCCCGCACCGTTTTTCTCGCATTCGCATGCTGGGCGGACAAGAATCTGTAACAGTCATGCAGTTGGCTGCGTTGAAACCGATGCCAACCGTTGCAAAGAAATCGTCCATCATCGTCAAGGCTAAAGCTGCGGAAAAAATCGCTACGACAGATGGTCCCGAGAAGATGGAAGAATTTCTCGAATGGTATGAGATCGCTCACAAAGTCATGGCTCGCGAGAAGAACGGATACAAGTGGCAGATTATTCCATGTCCGTTCAACGCAGAACATAATCTGGGTGAGGTCGCGGTCTTCGTCAATGACGACGGCGGCTACGGATTCAAATGTTTTCATGACTCCTGTAAGGACAACCACTGGCAGGAATTCAAATCACATCTCGAATCTATCTCAGGGAAAAAGTTCTATTGGAAGTCTAATGTCATAACTGCGGCGGCCCCGGATTCGGAACCAACCACGAAGTTAAACATGCGTCGGGCAAGCAGTATCCCGCCTGAGGTTATTAGTTGGTTGTGGCCTGATCGCATTCCACTAGGTAAGCTGACTATGTTCGCGGGACACCCCGGCGTCGGCAAGGGCATGGCTACTATGTATGTCGCTGCATGTACGACTCGCGGCACTGGTTGGAAGGACGGTAAGAATACAAACGCCCCATCTGAAGTAATCATCGTGTCTTCGGAAGATGCGGCGGGTGATACATTGATTCCTCGTCTTATGGCGGCTGACGCAGACATGGATAAGGTCATCATCTTGGATGACGTATCCTCCGCGAAGGGCGAAAAGGCATTCACGCTCGACACAGATATTCCCGCACTGCGAAAGGTGCTGGAATCAAATCCGGATATCAAGCTGGTAATTATTGACCCGATCATGAACCACTTAGGGGCACTGAAAGGAAATTCAGAACAGGAAGTAAGATCAGCGATGTCCCCACTAGGAAAACTCGCAGAGAAGTATGGAGTTGCAATCTTGTTAGTTACACATTTTAATAAGAACACTAACAGCGAAAGCATCCAGCGTCTCGGTGGTGCGATGGCTATGGTTGGTTCTGTTCGCGTAGCATGGGCGTTCGGAGAAGACAAGGAAGATGGTAAGATGAAAATGATGCCGCTAAAGGCAAACATCTCCAAGAATGTCGGCGGGCTGGAGTACAAGATTGTTCCGACGGAAGTTCTTGTCAACGGGCAATATAGTTCGCAGGGTAAGATGGAATGGGGAGACGCTACCAGTGCCTCTATCGACGCCGCGATCAAATTCAAATCCAAAGACGACAAGCCTTATCCCTATCAACTGGCAATGACTTGGCTGAAAGAACATCTGGCGGATGGCGAGCCTCACGCGAAAGTAGAGATAATTGCCGCAGCGGAATATGCAGACATCAGCCCAGATACTTTGAAAACCGCATCTGAAAAGTTGGGCAATCTGATTAAGAAAACACATCCGGTGAACCCGGGACCGTGGTACTGGGCTATCCCCAAGTCAGAGACGGATGAATCCGAGGAACAATGAAAAAAATCTGGTTGGACTTCGAGACCCGGAGTTTAGTGAACATCAAAAATAGTGGCTTGGACCGGTATGCCCACGATCCCAGTACCACGGTGTTGATGCTCGCGTATGCGTTTGACATGGAGACCCCTAAACTCTGGCAACCGCGTTTGGGTCCGATGCCGCAGGAAGTTCGGGACGCAATGAAAGACCCCTCCGTCCAAAAGGTAGCGTGGAATTATGGGTTCGAACGTGCCATTTTTCGTGATGTATTAGGAATCGATATACCCCAAAAAGAATGGTACGACCCGTCGGTTTTGTGTGGCTACATGTCCCTGCCTATCGGTTTGGGTAGGGCAAGCGAAGCTCTATCTATCGTGGGTAAGAAGATTCACCTTCCGCCTGATGAAGGTGTGAAGATGTTTTCCGTTCCGAAAAAGGCTACGAAGAAGATGTTGGCAAATGGATCGCCTGCTTTCTATTTCAAGGATTGGGATTCAAATCCTGAACAGTGGGAAGCATTCTGTAGATACTGCGTCCAAGATGTGACGGCGGAAAGGGAAGTTTACTTCGCCGCGACCGCAATTAACTCTCCCATGACACCGGGCGAATATGAGGCGTGGCAGTTAGACCAACGTATGAATTCTACAGGCGTGTTCATCGACATGCCCTTCGTACTTAGTGGACAGAAACTTGCGAAGGCAGAGTCCGACCAATTACTTGTACAGATGAAGACGATCACGGGATGTGATAACCCGAACAGTGGCGACCAATTGAAGGAATGGTTGAAGCCCCGAAAATATCCGTTCGATTCTTTAGATGTTGAGCACATCGAAGAAGCACTGAAACTGCCGTCTCTCGAACCGGAAGTCCGCGAACTGCTCGAACTGAAGCAGAAACTCGGCGGGTCTGCATACAAGAAATTCCAAAGCATCCTCGACCGCATCTCTGCGGATGGACGGCTACGCGATCAGTTCGTTTACCACGGTGCACACACCGGGCGTTGGGCTTGTCGTGGCGTGCAGTTGCAAAATCTCTACAAGCCAGATAAGAAGGCATCGAAAGTCGCGGCGGCGATTATTGAAGCGATACGGTCAGAAACGCTCGTGTCCGGCATGTTCCCCGGTATAGACGTCATGACGTGCATCGCTTCGGTCATCAGGACTTCGTTCTGTGCGGCTCCCGGCAAGAAACTTGTCGTAGGCGATTTGGCTCAGATTGAATCTCGCGTGCTCGCGGCACTCGCCGGTTGCCAAGCGATGATTGAGGCTTATAAGAACGGCCATGACTTGTACATCGAATTCATGTCGTGGTTGCTACAGAAGCCGCTTACGAAAGAGAATAACCCGGACGAGCGTGCGTACGGTAAGGTCGTCATCCTAGGCAGTGGGTTCGGCATGGGTCCAGATAAGTTCGTTGACTACTGTGCAACGTTCGGGCTAGTCATGCCGCTTTGTTCTGATGATCCTGACGCGGTCACCGCGCAGAAGTGTATCAACGGCTTCCGCGAGAAGTACAAAGAGATTCCGGTATACTGGAAGGCTCTCGAAAACGCGTGCAAGGAAGCGGTGCGGTACGGAAAGTGCATTTATGTAAAGGGCGTCGTCATCGACGGTCGCAATCCACGCGTCCTAAAAATAAAATTGCCATCGGGTCGTTACATCCATTACTTCGCGCCCCGACTGGTAAAGAAGAAAAAGTTCGGCAAGACGATGGAGTGTCTCTGCTACACTGCGTATGATTCGAAGGGAGCACAAGAGAAAGATTTGTATGGTGGTCTGCTCTGCGAGAACGTGGTTCAGGCCGTCGCCCGCGACATCCTGCTCAACGGAATGCTCGAAGCGGAGAAGATGGGATTCACAATAATTATGACCATCCATGACGAAATCGTCGCTGAGGTTGACGCGAATTCTCCCTTGACAGATAAAGATTTGTATGTTGCAATGAGTACAAATCCCGAATGGGCCTATGGCATGGGCTTCGTACTCGCAGCGGAGGGTTATGAGGGTTTTTACTACAAAAAATAAACCTTGACAAGCAATTCGGA
>Ga0187873_1002597_pt1 | contig 13546 bp, 8 predicted proteins | sample June2016WEW_16_1_2_FD_133012 | JGI IMG/M metagenome (GOLD analysis project Ga0187873, IMG submission 133012) | Peatland microbial communities from SPRUCE experiment site at the Marcell Experimental Forest, Minnesota, USA - June2016WEW_16_100 | ecosystem: Environmental > Terrestrial > Soil >... | reverse complement strand
TTTAATGGTTTAATTGCTTTATGTAAATAACTGACTACCATATTTCTGGTACTATCAATTAGTCCAGAATGCACGTAACATATGGAGTCTACAGCAATTTTTACACCAATGGCTGTAGTTGCTTCAACATTTACAATACCGCGTTCATTATAAAGATAATATTCCAAAATAGAATCTACAATTTCAACTCCACCTTCACCTAATTTCTTTTTAATTTCACGGATTTTACGAACTCTTCTAGGATCTAAATATCTTAGTTCCTTAATACCTTCTTGTGGTGTATCTGGATCAACTAATATATGATAAAATAAACGTCCATCAACATACCACCGTCTAAAAATTTCCATACCATCTTCATTGAAATTCAAAAGTTTAAGAATTTCATCAAAAGCATCATGTATTTGCTTTTTGACACTTTCAGGTTGTTCTAATTGTTCTAAATTAATTGATAATGCAGGACGATTATCTTCTTGGACAACTGCATCAGTAATAATATCTTCTATTGCTTGGTCACACTCTGGTTGCATGGCCATGTCTCTATACCGAGTAATTAATTCAGCTTCGTTTTTAGCTGTACCTTCTAAATCTACATAAGTTCCATAAATTCCACCAGAGGCAATTTGTGAGGCACCATCTACATTAGCTGGGATAGCAAATGATTTGTATTTTTGGATAGGATTTTGAGTTCCTATCTGAAATCCCAATAACCGAAATGCCTCCATTAAATAATTTTTAGCCATTATGATTCACACTTTCTAAATATTTTTTATGAGGGGCTTTCATTTTTAATTTTGTTTCTTCAGAATGGTGTTGATGTTTAGCCATGATATCCTATTTTGAGGGGAGATTAATCTCCCCTCTTTATCTATTTATTCGGATTAATTATCCGTTCAAAGGACCAGCATCTCCATCAGTTGTAGGACCATTAACAGATACAGCATCCCACCATTGGTACCGAAATGTACATTGGAACTTTTCAATTGTGTTGTTTGTTCCCCAATCAAGTTCCATTGCACCTACTTCAGTTGGAAATGCTCCATTCATTTTATATTGTTTAATAGTAGGAACATCTAACTTTGAATATTGTTGAACATAAGCATCCACACAATAAGCCGCAGGAGTAGCCGCTGCATTACTACGAATGTTAGCAACATGGGCATTTAATGCACTTAACCAAAGTTCAAATGCATCTCTGATTAAGAAGTTTTCATCATTCATAATTGTTACTGTCCAAGGATCAAATTCACGATCACCAGGATAGTAAGTTTTACGACCCATATATGGTACTTCAATTTCACCTAATTTATCCGCTGGTAACGAACTTGTTTGGGCTAAAAGTGTAACTAATCCACTTGCAGCCCCCACTCCAGTAACTAAACTAGGAAATTGTAAAACGATTTGGAATAGATTGGGTCTGGTACCAGATCCGGTTAAGGCTGCTCGAAACCCTGTAATACTTCTTGCCATAATAGTATCTCCTTAAAACCTTTCTTAGAATTGACCAACAATCTCAGTGAAATCTACTCCAGTAGGAGTAGCAATGAAATTTAATTGAATATAATTAATAGATTTAGCTGGTTGTAAATAAATATCAGCTTCGAATTGGTGTGCATCAATCATTTGTGGTGTATTATTTGTTGCATCACAAACAATTAGATAATTATATAAACCACGTCTACCTTCAATATCACGTAAAAATGGATCAATTAATCCACGGAATTGTGTCCGAGTAGTATCATCATTCAATTCGAATAATGTATATTTTGCCGCTTGTGATATTGCTTGTTCAATATAAATGAATAAACGCCGAACATTAATACGATCAAAAGCTCCCGGTTTAGAAACAAATGTTTTATCACCAAAAAGAACCGGTCCTTGACCTGCAAATGAAACTATGGGATTTATACTTGCTTGATATAAAACATCACGATATGCTTGTTTTGGATTCCATGCAAGAGAAACCACACCCTTTAAATTACCACGATTTAATCCAGCAGGAGAAAACCATGGATCACGTACTTGGTCAGTATAAACACATAATCCGGCTGTATCTCCATTTCCTGGAACCCACCGATAAACATCATTATATTTATCATATTTCTGTGACCAATTACCATCCATAAATGCATAAGATGAATATGGTACAGTATTTGCATAAGCAACAATATCTGTTGCTTCATTTCCTGCATTATAAACAACTGCATCTTGAGGAGGTGAAAAACAAACTACACAATCTTGTCTTTCTTCTGCAATTTCTGTAATCAAATATCCAACTACAGTTGCATCATAATTTGCAGTCAAAATTAAACCAAATGAAAAATCATCCACATTAAATAAATCATAACCTAACATTAATTCTCCATCAGTTACAGTATTATTTCCATCATTTCCACCTTCAAGAAGAGTAACATATTGAATTGCATTTGATCCACTAGTTAATGGTGTATGACCTATTGCATAAACTGCACCAGTTCCACTACTTGTGACAATTGGGATAACTAATGCTGCCGCGGCAGGAACATTATTAATTGCACTTACAACTTGGTTTGCAGTAGTAATACCAGCAGTTCCTGAAGTTGAATTACCTAATGTAACATTAATAGCTGTACCAACTACAGATACACTAGCACTTGTTCCATTTGTACCAAGATTTGTATATTGAATTGTAATATTATTTCCAGCACTTCCAACATTTCTAGCTGTATATAAAATTCCAGTAACACCAGCTTCTAATGTTGAAGTAGCAGCCGTTCCAGCTACATAAAGAGTATCAAAAACCGTATTCTTAGCTTTAGATCCCCAATTATTTAATGGAATTGTTGTCGGAAAATCTAACCAATAAACCCAACTTGATTTACTGAAAAGAACATTTGGATAATAGATACTATTCCCTTGAGAATCTTGAGCATCTGAAGCTTTAGAAACAAATGCATAAGATTCAATTACATCACCAGGGGTTCCTGTAATTGTTCCTAAAGTATCAACAAATACTAAATGAAGTTCATCATTTGATCCACCTAAGGCCGCAGTATATGCAGAAGTCCCTGGAGGATTAGAGAATAAGCCTTTATATTGCCATAATGCAAATTGTTCTGCACTATCACAAATCCAACATTGTATACCATTTCCTAAATCACCCGGATATCGGGCAGCAAATTCACCACTATCTGTTTGTTGACCAGCAGCAAAATTGGTTGTATAGTCGTTTGAATTTTGAATTCTTAAACCAACAACTGGAGTTAAAACTGCTTCTTCAGTAATAATATCTCCACCTGTTGGAATAACTGTAATCGATGGAGGCGAATCAATACTTAATCCTTCTCCAGAACTTGTAACTATTACATCTACGATTTCTCCATTAGCAACAACTACTGTAGCTGCTGCTCCTGAAGAACCAGAAAATTGTAATGTAGGCACATGAACATATCCTGCACCTGGGACAGTAGGTTCTACATATGTTACACCATCATTAATAACCGCAGCATTTCTTGCATCTGCGGAAATTACTCTTAACACTTAAATTATTTCCATATTGTAAGAAACTTGATGCTGTAAACCATGTAGCAGAAGTATCGTTATCAGGTTCACCAAAAGTGTTTTTTAAAGTAATTTCACTATCTACAAGCGTTTTTAAATTTGCAGGACCCCATGTAAAAGGACCAGCCAAAACACCACCAGTTTCAGCGGTTCCTACAACCGTTGTATCATCATCAATTTCACTAAATTGAACACCTGGACTTAATAAATTAAATGCCATCTTGTATCTCCTTAATTCTTATAATCTTTTGCCAATTATGTTTTAATTCTAATTCATTAAATATTTATTATTTCCAAGACTTTAAGCCCATCCAACTTCCTGTAATCTTTTAAGTCTATCCATATCAATAGATGCTTTCCTTTGTTCTCTTTTACAAAATTCATCCCAAATTTCACTTTGAGCACTTTTCCAAACACATTCTTTAGTTAAAATTTCTTCTTCTTCTTCAATTCCAGTATCAACCCACCCATAAGGTGTTAAATCGTGTTCAAAATTTGGTGCATAATCTTCTTGTAAACTCTCACGAAGTTTAGCTTCTACCAAATCTCTAAAATGTTTTTGAGTTGTTAACCAAGAAAATACTACAAGTGTCATTACCAAATCATCTTTTTTACCTTCATCAGCTTGGTATTTGTCATTTTTTAAAACAAATGAAATCAATTCATCTTTAATATCTGCATCATAAAAAATTAATTTTTTATTTTCAATAAGAGTTTTTAAATTGGCGCATCCAGTTCTACGTACTGGTGTACTCATTTTAACACCGCGTTGAATATTTTTACCTACATTTCCAAATCCTGTTGCTAAAATTTGGCCAGATCTTCCTTTTGTAGCTACCATTAAAATATTTTCATACTCATGAATATGATGTAAATCATCTGCTACTTGATATCCTGGTCCATCCATTTCTAAAAGAATATAAGCATTATTATATCTTTTAGCTACAGGAACAATTTCATCAGCTAATAATACTGGTGGAATTGTATTAGACCAATATTTAGCTACTACTTCATATGGAGAATCTGTTACATCAATGACTGTAAATGCTGAATTATCTAATTGTTTTCCACGGGCTGTATCTACACAAATTACATAAATATGAGGTTCATCTATAGTTGATGAAGGGTCTTTCCAAACATCAAAGAAATGTTGTGAATGTTTTGGAGGAAAAGTTTCTATTAATTTTAAGAAACGTCCTGAAATTAAAGTAGCACCAGATCCAATAAATTCGCATCCAAATTCTTGGTCAAATCTTTCTTGACCAATAATTGATATTGTTTGTTCTGCCCATTCTGGATTTTCATGTCCTGGAACTTCAGTATAATGAACTTCAAGAGCATGAAAATGATTCCACAAAGGATGGTCATGAGGAAAGTTTGCTTTAACCCATAAATCATGAAAAAGATTTACTCCATTAGGTGTTGAAACAATAATAATTTTAGAAGTTGTTCCTTGAGAAATTACAGGATAAGTTGAAGTCCAGAATTTATCAGCTAATTTATTATCAATATGAGCAAACTCATCCAAAAAGATAACATTAAAAGTTTGTCCACGTACAGATGCGCCCGTAGTGGCATAAGCTGCAATAATACATCCATTTTCTAATTCAATACGAGTTTTATTCCAAACTTTAACACCTTGTTGAAGCCACATAGGTAATAATTCAAATGCTAATTGAATTTTTCCTAATAATTCAATGGCCGTTTCTCGCTTATTTGCAAGAATTCCAATTTTTTTATATTTATTAAATAATACGTAATGTAAAAAATATGCAACCAATGTAGTTGATTTGCCTGATTGCCGAGGCATAACGGTAATTACAAACCGTTCTTCATGGACTGTTTTAACTAATTGGGCCTGGAAATCCCATAATTTAAAATCTGTAACACCTTCATCAATTGTAACAACTTGAATATAATTTGTAATAAAAAAAACAGGATCTTCGGCACACTTTTGTAACTTTTCAAATAATTGAGGTGTCCATTTAACATGAACATTCGTATCTTTAAGAGATGGATTACCTAAATATGTACTCATTATCCTATAACTACATAATACCAATTGTAGGTAGTTAATGCAGCCAGAGCCACAGAATTTGATTCTAATACCCATCCAGAAGAACTTAAAGAAGTTACAAATGGAGTAGCAGTTGTTAAAGCGGCCGCCGCAGCATTTCCAGGTTCTAAAATGATTGCAGAAGGAGCGGCTGGTAAATTAATACCAAAAATTACTGTAATAATTGGAGAAGCTGTATTTGGTGAAGATCCTGTTGTAATAGAAATTAATCCCGCAGCATCTTTACCAGTTATAGTTGCTGATCCACTTGTTCCTGCTCCTACTCCAAGTGAATAAGTTCCAGAGGTTCCACCAGCCACAATTCTTGCTGTTATATTTCTAGCCGCAAAATCTCCATTAGTATCTCTCCGAACTAAAGTAGATGGAGTATTAATATTTGTTGCTTGATTTCCGGCTGAAGTTGCAGAAGCAATATTAACCGCAGTTTGACCACCAACTGTAGCTACTGAAGGACTTGGATAATTTCCTGTTAAATCTCCACCTGCTGTACCAAATGTTACTAAAGTATTTGTTACAGAAACTACACGCCCATTACTATCAGATACAAATACTGGGATATGTGTTGTATCTCCATATGTACCTGCTGAGCCAGCTAATATTAATGTTGGATTTGGATAATCACCTGTTAAATCTCCACCAGCACTTCCACCAGGAGCAGAACCTGTAATCTCAGCACTTGAAGCTGCAATTATTCTACCCTTTGAATCTACAGTAATTACAGCCACATGACCATTATCTCCAAAAGTTCCCGCAGTTCCTACAGAACCTAAAATTGGGTTTGGATAATTACCAGATAAATCACCACCAGCAACCAAAGCACCTGAAGTACCACTAGATAAATTACCCCATACAACAAGATTTTTAACTCGGAAATCAAGATATGTTGAATTTGTTTTATCTTTAACTTCTAAACCTACCCCAACATCATTAAGTAATGGGCCATTTATACCAATTTGAAATGTATCTGAATCGGTTCCTGTATCTGTATTTTGTACATGAGCTTCTGAAGCCGCAGTTGCAATATCACCTGCGGAAGCTCCACCTACAGTTACGACTGTAGGATTTGGATAATTACCAGATAAATCACCACCGGCTGTACCTGATGTACCTATTACATTAGATAAATTAATTCCTAAAGAAGTTTCAATAGCTTTAATTTCGGCCGACCATTGATTTGCTAAATGACTAAAAAGATATCCATAACCAATTGTATTTTGTGCATGAGTTGCAGGTGTAGTTCCAAGTTGTCCACGAGAAACAACAAAACCACCTGTTCCTGAAGTTGCTGTAGCTAAAAGAATTTCATTATCTAAAGAAATATAACAAGGTAAATTAATAAATGCTGATGGTGTTGAAAATGCTGCCGTACCAGAAGAACTTGTTAAAGCAATAGATAAATTTGAAAAGGCATCATCATTTGCAATTGGTAAAGTTGTATCTGTTGCTATATTTGTTGGAAATGCTGCCGTATTTGGATTCATATTTAATTTCCTATTTCTTTACTTTTAAGTTTTTCGGCTTTATTCTTTCTAGCCTGTTCTAATAATTCCAATGCATCCATTGTTGTTCCTTCAAAAATGAATGTATTATCTCCTGGTTTTTCTGAAAGTATTTCAGGCATATTCGTAGTATTTTGTTGAACTTTCCGAATATCTTTTTGAAGTGTCATTAATTCATTAGTTCCTTCAAGTAAAACTTTTAAAAGAACACCAGCAACTTCAAAAGCTCTAGGATGTTCATTATCTTTTGCAACATCCATTATACCATCTAAAACTTCATTTCCTTTTAATAATAATGAATGTAAATTACTTCGTGCAAAATCATAATCATCTGAAGCTTCTTTTGTAAGTCTTGGTGCTGGTTCTACAACAACTTCTGGTGAAGATATTGCAGGTACAATTTTCTCTTGTTCTTCAAATGGCATTAAATCATCTATTTCATCTTGTGCCATATTTAATGCCTGTGTAATTTTGGTTGCAATGGGCTGTTTAGGTGGCCGTCCTCTATTTGCCATAAAAATATTTATTCTTCCGTAATATCTATATTATAAGGATCTTCCAAATTCCCAGTATCTGGATTTGCTGTAACAATTACACTAGCTCCTGTATCTGTTAAATTTACAGTAGCATCTGTAATAACAGGTTTTTGACGAATTGGAGGATATATATGTCCTTGTGCTTGGAAATCAAATTGCCATTCAATAATACGTTTATCTTGAAAATTTCCTTCATAAGAATCATTATGAGAAGAATTTATCAAAGTTATTATAATATCTCTTTTAATACACATTTCTGGAATATCATCAATAGATACTACATAATCTGGTTTAAAAAATGGTAAAATTTGTTCTAAAATAGCATAAGAATCGCTTAAAGTACGTGCTTGCATATATAATGAAAAATCAAATAACATTGGTACTGGATTTAATTGTACTAATGCTGAAGGTCCATTTCCTGAAGAAGCCACCCGATAATAAATTGAACTTAATTTTCTTTTTCCATCAAAATGAGGTGCTTGTGTTAATTCAAATGCCATTCTAGGCAAAACAATTTCTACATGCTTTTGTAAAGGTTCATTTCCGGCATTTGGATCTTGTTCCATACGAATACCCCATTTTTCTTTAGCTGCTTGATTTAGAGGTACTTTAATGGTTTTAACTGCTTTTGTTTTAGGATCTATTCTTTGGATAGAAATATCGTCAAAAATATATCCAAATGCATTAGTAATTTTTTCGATAGTATGAAAATTGAAAACTGGGTTACCTAGCATATACTCCTATTTATCGTTTCCGTTGTAGCAATATATTAGAATCGGTAAATTCTCCCACCTTTTCAAAATCAGGAAGCATTTTTAATAATTCAGATCTAAGTATTTGTCCTTCATACATTTCATTTTCATAAGATTCGATAAAAATCCAATCTGTCTTTTTCAAAATTTCTTTTCCACCTTCGATTAGATTTTTTTCTGCTCCTTGGATATCTACAAATAAAAGATTAATATGGTCAATATTTTCTTTTTTAACTAAATCATCTAAAGTCATACAAGGAACTTTGATTGTTTTATCAAATTTTACTTGTGGATGCATTTTCAAATGTTCTTTAGGTTTAAGAATAGAACTTGAATGGTCATTTATCCCATCATCACTATTTGAAAGATTAAAATCAATTTCACCAGTATAATCTGCTATAGCAGTTTGTATAATTCTAGCTTGAGGAACATTACAAATTAATTGAAAAATATGCCTAGGATCTGGTTCAACAGCAAAATATTTTGGTGTGCAAACACAAGCATCATAAATCCATTTTGTATCTGATCCATTATATGCTCCTAATTCTACAACTATTGGATTTTTATAAGAATGTAATAATTGTTTAATATAAGATTTATCCATTGTCTCCGCTGGTTGGAATTTATATAAAATGGGTTGATGAACACCACGGACAGAAGTAAAATCCATAGCATTAATATTAATCCTCCATCCAGAAAGGAAAAATTTATTTAATTTTTCAACATCTCCATTTTCTGAACGATTCTCATATTCATGTTGAACTATATTGTTTGGAATTCCAACTAAACAACTATGATTTGCATAAAGCAATTTTATTGGTGGTGTTTGTGATAATTTATCTTCAAGTTGATTTGGAGTATTAAATTCAATAGATTGAATTCTAGGAAGTATATCTTCTGTTCTATAAATATTCCCATCAAGAGATAATGAATAATTAAAATCTAATTCACCTTCATTTTGTGCCTTATTTTGTGCATAACAATATGTACAATTTTTACCCAATCTAACAGAATATGTAGAATTATTTTCTAATTCTGGAATAAATGGCATTTGCCGGTAAAAAATATCATCATCAACTAACATCATCGTATATGGTTTAGAAGGATCTAAAGCCTGTAATAATAAAGGTTTTAATGATTTCGTTTCTGATTGATTAATAAAATTTGCTTTCGGATGAGATGTGGCAACAAGATAATAACCTTTAAAAAATTCTTCATTTGAATATTTACAAATAACAGATAAATTTTGAATTCCTTTAGAATTTTGTTTGATACTTTCTAATAAAGCATCTAATTGTGCTGGTCTATCTTTAGAAAAAACTATAACATTAATTTTATCATTAAAATCTTTCATTCTTTGTTCATGACGTAATTTAATACGTGCAATCCAAGTAGCTTCTTGTTCTAAAGAATATCTTGTATCACGATCTAAAGGACCGCGGCTTGTAAAATGGAATAAAGGTAAATTAACAGATTCAATTTTCCATCCAGCTTCAACAACCCTTAACCATAAATCCCAATCTTCATAAGTTCCATTAACACAATTAAAAGAAGCCGCCTCACAATAACCACCTAATTGTTCTACAACCAATCGCCGTAACATCGAACAACTAAATAGTCTATTTCTATTTAATAAACGTTCTACGGTAAATGGAGCATCACCATATGCTAAAGTACCATCATTAAATACTAATCCAGGTGTAACTACAGCTACATCATCTTTCATTTTTCCTAAACATTGTGCAATATAATCCGGCTCAATCCAATCATCAGAATCAAGTGGTACTATAAATTCACATTCAGGTGGAGCGGCTGCAATACCTCTATTTTTAGCGGGTCCTTGATTTACATCTGGATTTTCAACCCAAGTTACACCTAAACGATTAACAATTTCTTTTGAATTATCAGTTGATCCACCATCTACAACAATGATAGCTTTTGGTTTTATTGTTTGTGCTTGAGCACTTAAAATTGCTCTTTCAAGAGTTTTCCCATAATTATAATTAGGAATCACCACGGCAACTGAAGGTAAATTAATGGGTTGAATATCAACTAATTTATTTGGTTTTGGTTCTGGAGTAGAATAATAACTGGTTAATAAAGAATCACCTAAAGATGGAAACATATAACGAATTTTTTCAACCATATTACCAATATTATTTTCAATAAAAGTAATATTTTCTCCAGCGACATAAGAACCACAATATGTTTCTAAATTTCTCATCATAATTGGCATATTCCAAGATAATGCTTCTTTAATTACAATGGGAAATAATTCAAATTTAGAAGAAAAATAAAACAAATCACATGCCGCATAAAAATTTTCTGTATCATGACGTTCTCCCCAAATGACACAATTTTCTGGTTTATTTTTCATTAATGGTTCCCAATAATCTTTAAAATTAGGAGCCTGATTACCTACAAAATGAAATTGAATGTCTGGAAGTTGCCGAGCAATTTCAAAAAGTTCTCCTTGATTTTTACCTGGTGTAAAAAGGCCAACATTTAAAACATGATATCTTCCAGGATCTAAACCCAATTTACCTAAAGCAGCTTCACGTGGAGGACGTATATGTGGTTCCGTTTTATATTCAGCAATACTTATAGGTACTCCTAAATGTTCATACATTTTAACATGCCACGGACTAACAAATACAAAACGATCTGGTAAATATCTTTTTTGTTGAGGAGGGACAACACATGCTCCATGAGATGTTTCTAATATTTTATATTGCCGTTGAGAATTATAAATCATACGAATAGTTTCATCTGGCATAAAATATTCAGGAAATTCTTCAATATGAATTATATTAGGTTCAAAATCTTGGATAATATTTTGTAATTGTTTATGGCGATCTCCATCCAATGAATAAAATTGGCAAATCTTCTTTATTTTTCGTTTTTGGACATCAAATATAGGAGCAATATCTTGCCATTCTACAACCACAACATCACAACCAGAATATCTTAAATCTTTTACACAACCATATAGATATTGAGGTAATCCACCAGTTGACATATGAGGTGTAATAAATAATATTTTTTCTTTTCCAATTTTATTTACTGGAGTAATATTTAATTTTTTATCAGATACAGCACGCTCAAATGCTGAAATAACCATTTCTGGCGTAATTGCAGTAGAACATTCTAAATTTTTATTACGAGGACATAATCTTCTATTACCACGATCAAAAGATGCATCTTTATCGCTCATACAACTATTACATACATTTAAATTAATAACTCGATAACAATCTTTCATTTCTACAAAAGGAGCAGTTGGACCTGAAATAATAATTGTTGGAACATCAAGACCCCAAGCTAACCAAGAACAACCAGAAGATATTCCAATAAAAAAATCAGCATGTTGAATATTATGGATTGTTTCTAAAAGATCTCGGTTATTGAATTTAATTATGTTTTGCAATTTAGATGGTTCTTTAGATACAGATACAACTTTATATCCTTGATCTGTTAAATAATTAACAATCTTTTGCCATCCGCCTGTATGTAACCATTCCTTACAATCAAATGTTGAAAATTCGGCAATAGCAACATATTTTTCTGGAATGGGTCTAGGATTTGTCGGCCGACAAATTTTAGGTTTAATTTCTTTGTAATCTAAACCAAGATAATCTGAAGCTACTTGTTGAAGAGGAATAGTTCTCCAATTATTTTTATTTTTACTATAATCATTATCAAATACTCCAATCATATATAATGCATAACACCCGGAAATATTAGATCCAGGAGTATAAAATTTCAAATTAGGATAAACTTTTTCAAAAATTTCATTATGAAAAGTTGCTACGTTAACATCACATTGATGTTTTTTACGAAATTCCTCTACATAAGGAATCCATGCCAATGTATCTCCTAATGCATTACTACAAAATTGAATAAAAACTTTTTGTTTATTGGGATTAAAATAATAATCAATAACTGGTATATCATCTTCTGTTAATAAAATTTTCCAATTTATAAAATATTTAATTGTTGATTGGCACCAATATACATTTGGTGTATTCTTATCTAAATCAACTTGATAAATTATTGAATTAGTAATAGCATCTAAAAATGTGACATGATATTTTGCAAATTTATCACCTATAACCTCTAATTTAGCTCCGTCAAAAAATGATATACGAACTTCATTTCCTTTAAAAGTTTTAAGGGCAATTATAGTTGCATTTTGGATTTCAAAACGTTTGGGATCATTTGGTTTAGCATGTGTGCCTACATTATTTTTCACTTCAATAGGTGTATCCATTAAAAATTATCTCCTGATAATATTTGGGGTTTGTTTTCAAATATATTTATTATGAGCAGTAATGACGGTCTCCAGCACAAAACCCCAGGGGCTGTGATCAATTTATGCTAAACAAAGTGGTCGCCAAAGTCAAATAAACTGCGTCAAAACCCCCTTTAATGGGGGGTTTTGTTACACAAAAATCAACTATCGGCGCAGCGCTTTTCACGCGCCCTTGGTGGGTCTTAATGTCTATTAAACGGCATCCTATAAGGCTTAAGTTGGATTCTATTTCTTCTATCGGCAAATTACTTTCAAGCGCTTAATCAACTTAACATCCATTTCCGACCAAAGTATATCGATAATACTCAAGTTAATAGTTCCCCCTTCGAACAATAGTTCCCCAATTACTCGTAAATGGTGGTTGTATTTGAAATCCAGCGCCTACACTTACCCATTGATTTGATGTACCTATAGTCCATGTTTCCCCACTACCTTGGGGACCTGATGGAGCAGGAACATAGTAATCACCTTGCATCCAATAATAACCAGATTTGCCTACTTGTGTTAATGGTGTAAAATTGTTTGGATTTGCAGTTTCAGTCTGACCGCAATTACAAGCTGCAATCACTAAGTCATTAGCATATGAAGTACTGAAAGAGGGAACTGCTGGATTAAGTGAGGTCCCCGATAGACCGCCCGAGCCATCGACTGGTGAGGATGTTGTCATAATACCAGACCATTCAGTTATATTCCAAAACCAAAAACCAGGTGAACCAGACCACACTGTAGTCAAACCGCCTAAAACGGTAGGACCAACGACAATTCCATACCATAACTCTAAATCTTGTCCGTTTGATGAAGTTTCATGAATCACATAATGCCAATTTACTCCG
>Ga0187873_1002584_pt1 | contig 13586 bp, 9 predicted proteins | sample June2016WEW_16_1_2_FD_133012 | JGI IMG/M metagenome (GOLD analysis project Ga0187873, IMG submission 133012) | Peatland microbial communities from SPRUCE experiment site at the Marcell Experimental Forest, Minnesota, USA - June2016WEW_16_100 | ecosystem: Environmental > Terrestrial > Soil >... | reverse complement strand
GAAAACGGGCTCCAGAGACCCAAACGAACCTCGCAGATCCCTGCGGATCAGCCCAAAACGGCCAGCGATCAGCTCGCCAGAGAACCGGAAAGCAAAAAACCAGCGTTTTTCCGCAGCCTGTTTTCAGCCCCCGCCCTTCCAATTCCGTGGTGAGAAATTCGCGCTAGAGCAGCCTGAGTGTCATCAAAACCAGAGGTCCGCTCGACCGGAGGACTACGACGTGAATACCCCTCTTTCCCGCAGAAACATGATGAAAGCCGTAGGTGCAACCGCGTTGTTGACCCCGCTAACTCGCGGGGTGGCTTTACCGGAACTGCGCGAGGAGCGTCGCGACACCCCCAAGATCTGCCTGCAAATCGATGGAAGCCTGTCGACGGGCGGTCCGGATGAGGGCGGCATGCGCCGGGTGAAGCAACTCGGGGTAGACCACGTGCTGATGGGCGGGCCACGGATTCCGTGGGAGGAAAGCCAAATCCGCGCCCTTATGGACCGCCTGAAATCCGGCGGTCTGACCCTGGGAAACTTGATGATTGGGGGGTTCCCCAACACTCTGCAGGGAAGGCCCGGACGCGACGAGGAGATTGACAAGGTCCGGCAATCCATCCGCGCCGCGGGGGCGGCCGGCCTGCCGGTGGTGGAATACAACTTCTATGCGCACCGCCTGGTGGAGGGCTACCACGAGGAAAGCGGCAGGGCGGGTGCAGGGCTGACCGCATTTGACTACGACCGGGTCAAGGATCTGCCGCCACTTCCGGCCGAGGGCGTCCACAGCCTCGAAGAGATGTGGAGCAACATCACCTATTTCCTGAAAGCGGTAGTGCCCGTGGCTGAGCAGTCGGGAGTGCGGCTGGCGTTGCATCCCAACGACCCTCCGGCGCCGCTCAGTCGCGGGTCAGGTCAAATCATGGGAGACCTCAAAGGGTGGAAGCGCCTCATCGAGATCGTTTCGAGCCAATCGAACGGGATCACGTTTGACTGCGGGGTGACGCGTGAGTTGGGTGAAGATCCGGTCGAGGTGTGCCGCTATTTCGGAACGCGGGACCGCATCAACCACGTGCACTTCCGCAACGTGCGCGTGCAAGCGCCCCGCGAGAAATATACCGAAGTCTTTCTGGACGAGGGTGAGGTCGATATGTTCGCAGTGATGAAGGAACTGGTGCGGCAGAAGTATCCGCGTCTGATTTATCCGGAGCATCCGCGCGGGCTCGACGCCGACCGCGACCTGCCCGGCTTCAAGTCCGGCTACCCGGGCGGTGGCGCGTACGCCGGCTATGCCTACAACGTGGGCTACACCCGGGCGATGCTGCAGGCGGCCCTGGCCGGTTGAGGAAAAATCCAGCGGGTGCGGCTGCTCTCAGCTTCGAGACCATTCCGGCCCCGCATCGCCGGGCGCCGACGGGAGGGTAAAGCATGGCTTACCAACAGCAGATTTCCATCCGCACCGCCGGACACGGCGACATGCACGACATCACTGAGCAGGTCGCAGCGATCGTGGCCGGTTCAGGCGTGAATACGGGAACGGTGAACGTTTGCAACGTTGGCAGCACTGCCGCAGTCGGGACGATTGAGTTCGAACCGGGGCTCGAGCAGGATCTGCCGAACACTCTGGACAAGCTCATCCCGCCCAGCCGCAACTACGGCCACGAACAGGCATGGCACGACGGGAACGGCCACTCCCATCTGCAGGCGACGCTGCTGGGACCATCTCTGACGGTGCCCATCGCGGGCGGCAAACTCGTGCTCGGCACCTGGCAGCAGATTTTCCATCTCGAATGCGACGTGCGCGGGCGTGAACGCTTGGTGGTCATCACGGTGATTGGTGATTAGGAGCCGCAATCCGCTATGATGCAGTTCATGGATGTCGCACTTCGCTGTCGCCACCTCCGCAAGACCTACGCAGGCAAAGTCGAGGCTGTCTGCGGGCTCGACCTGGAGATCAGGGCCGGCGAATGCTTCGGACTGTTGGGTCCCAACGGTGCGGGTAAGACCACCACGATTGAAATCCTGGAGGGACTGCTCGAACCCACGTCCGGCGAGGTGGAAATTCTGGGAAATACCTGGAACGCGCAAAGCCGGGAACTGCGTGAAGTCCTGGGAATATCGCTGCAAGAAACGCGCCTCTCGGAGAAACTCACGGTGCGCGAAACCCTGCACCTGTTCGCCAGCTTCTATCGCCGTCCTCGCTCGCCCGTTGAAGTGATGGCGGAAATGGCGCTCACCGAGAAAGCCGACACCTGGGTCGGAAGGCTTTCAGGCGGGCAACGGCAACGGCTGGCGGTGGCCACAGCTTTGGTGGCCAATCCCAAGATTTTGTTCCTGGACGAACCGACCACGGGCCTTGACCCGCAGAGCCGGCGCCAGCTTTGGGAGATCATCCGCCGATTCCAGGCGCGGGGCGGGACCGTCCTCTTGACGACGCACTACATGGACGAAGCCGAGCGCCTGTGTGACCGCATTGCGATTATCGACCACGGGCTGACGATTGCGTCCGGCACCCCGGCAGAGTTGATTGAGCGTTTGGGTGGGCACCACATGGTGGAATTCGACGCCACGGGCGACGGCCTCCGCGAACCGGAGGCCTGGAAATCCCTGCCCGGCGTCTATGCTGTGCACGAAGAGGACGGCAAGGTTGTGCTGAGCGTGCGCGAACCGCACGAGACCATCCCCGCGCTCCTCGCCGCCTTGCGGAGCCGCGGCTCGCATTTGCTGCATCTCACCACGCGGCAAGCCAGCCTGGAGGACGTCTTCGTTCATCTCACGGGACGCCACCTGCGTGAGGAGTGACTAGATTGCCCTGAGAATAACTCCCCCTCCTTATCAAGGAGGGGAATCACGTGAACGTCTTGCTGGTTTGTGGGGTCCACCAACCCTCCTGGGTAGCTGAAAAGGAGAACCCTTGGAGCATCGAAAGAACGCGCCGCACATCCCCGGCCAACCTTCGCCGCCCCTGGCGGAAGCGAGTGCCGCGGCAGCCTTGCCGGAAAACGGCCGCTGGCAGGGCTACACGCACCTGCTCCTGGCGCGCTTGAAGGAGCTGTACCGCGAACCGGAGGTGATCTTCTGGGTATTCGCGTTCCCCATCCTCCTGGCGCTGGGGTTAGGGCTTGCCTTCCGCAACAAGTCTGCCGACACCAGCCGCGTGGTGGTGGTGGCGGGCCCGCAGGCGGCGCGCGCCGTGGAACTGCTCAGCGCCGCGTCCGCCGGGGGCGAGGTTCACGCCGAGGTGCTTCCCGCCACTGACGCCTTCAACCTGTTCCGGCTCGGGAAGTACGATCTGGTTGTGACGCCGCAAGCCAACGGCTACGAATACCGTTATGACCCGGCGCGCCCGGAGAGCGTGCTGGCCCGTAACCTTGTGGATGACACCCTCGAGGCCGCCTCCGGGAGAAAGAACCCCCTCCCCACTTCCAGCCGGGCTTCGAGCGAGCCGGGCGCCCGGTATATCGACTTCCTCATTCCGGGCCTGCTGGGCATGAACCTGATGAACTCTGGCATGTGGGGCATCGGGTTTGCCCTGGTCGATATGCGTCAGCGGAAGTTGCTCAAGCGTTTTGTGGCCAGCCCCATGCGGCGCGGCGATTTTCTTCTGGCCCTGGCCAGCAGCCGGCTCATATTGATGTTCATTGAGCTGGTTCTGCTGCTCAGTTTCGGGGTGCTGGCTTTTCACATACGTGTCATGGGCTCACTGCTGTCGATCCTGGTCATCAGCGCGCTCGGGGCGCTTTGTTTCGGCGGAGTGGGGTTGCTCACGGCGAGCCGCGCGCAGAAAATCGAGACGGTCAGCGGCCTGATTAACCTGGTCATGATGCCCATGTGGATTCTCTCCGGGGTCTTCTTCTCCTACGAGCGATTCCCCGCCGTCCTCCACCCGCTGATCAAAGTGCTGCCGCTCACCGCATTGAACGATGCGCTGCGCGCCGCGATCCTGGAGGGTGCTTCGCTTACCCACCAAGCCGCGCGCCTTCTCGTGCTTTGCCTCTGGGGTGTTCTGTCGTACCTGCTGGCGGTGCGCTGGTTTCGTTGGACCTAACCCGGGTTTCTCACCACGCTGGGACGGTTTTTGGGGGACTGCCGAAAGGGCGGGTCTAAACAGGCTTCGGAAAATTTCACAGGCACTGTCATTCTGAGCGAAGCGAAGAACCCCTGCATTTGTAGAATCAGGCAAATGCAGAGGTCCTTCCTTCGTTTCACTCAAGACCGGTCGCCGCGGCGACCTCCTCAGGATGACAGCCTTGGCGTTTTTCCGCAGCCTCTTACTTGCCGCTTGCCTGCTCGATGGCTTTCAGAATCGGGTCCGGGGGCTGGTATTGACCATACTGGTTAACGGCCACGAAGTTGTAATTCGTTCCCTTCGCCAAGCGGATATGGAACGCGCCCAAGGCCGACAGATACACCGCATTCCGGCGGGCTTCTTTGATGCTGTTCAGGGGTATTTCAAAGACGTGCCGCCCATTAGTGCTCTTATAGTAGATCATCCCGTTCCCGATGGACATCACGCCGGAGCAGTAGTCATTCCCACCCGACCCGTGATCGTGTGCCACCGAAAATGACACGAAGCCTGTATGGGGCGTCTTGGGGAGGGGGGGAGAATAGGGCGGGGTCGCCTCCTCCCTGTCAGGTCCCGCAGGCGCTGCGGCCAGCCGGATCTGCCGGGTCACATTGGTTGATCCATTATACCAAGTCACAGCGACCGCTTCTCCGGCTCGATGACTGGACACGGCCGACTTGAGTTCCTGCGGAGTCCGCACCGGCCGCCCGCCGACCGCCATGATCGTGTCGTAAGTTTTTATTCCTGCCTGCTCTGCCGGGCTGCCGGGTGCAGCGCCGGAAATCACCACGCCCCGCGCACCCGCGGGTTGTTGCGCCACGACCTCCACACCCAGGGCGCCAGCTTCGCCCGGGCTCACGCCAGGAGTTTCGACCGCTGGGGGACGCTGCGGCGGATTGGCTGTAAGAGGTGGTGCGGCGGACTGAAGCGTCGCTGCCACCATAACGGTTTCTCCTTCCGTCAGGGTCACCGTTTTTTCGTAGTCCTGGTAACCACTCAGCGCGACGCGCACCTGATGATTCCCGGGCGAGAACCGGGTCAATCTCAGCCTGCCCCCCCGGCTCGTCGATCCCACGGGTTCATCGTCGACGTAAACCTGGCCCTCGCCAGGACTCGACTGAATTACCAACACGGCAGGAGAGCCGGCAGCCGGCGAGGTTCGGGGCGGCCGGCTGGGTGCAACCGGTGCCCGGGGCGCGAGTCCGCTCAGCACCCGAATCAGATCATCCGATCCGCCTGCCGCGCGAATGTCCTTCTCCGCGGCAGCGTTCATGTCAAAGGAAATCCCCTTCTCTTTGGCGATGTCCGCCACCCGCTCACTCGTTACGTCACCCGTCAGCAGGCCAACGATGTCCTGCTCGGAGAGTTTCTTGCCCGTGTTTTGGGGGTGTGCCGAGAAAGGACAGAGCGCGACAGCCGCAACTACGATTGCCAGGAGCGCCAGAACCTTACGAGTATGTTTGCCCTGCGCGTCAGCAAGCATGCAAATGCCACCTGGGATTGATCTATCCTTCTTATAGCGCCACCGGAGGGCATCGTCAAGGGCACGAAGAGGCGCCAGAATTCCGGTGGGCCGCGGGCTTTATTGTGGCTCGCATTTGTTGGCGCTGGCGCCCAGAATGGATTTTTCCTGCACGCAGGCTTTCTTGGCAGTCTCGAACCTCTGGCGCAGAACGGCGTTCGAAGGATCCAATCTTAAGCCTTGTTGGTAGACAGTGAGCGCCGCATCGTACTCACCGCGATGCGCATCGAAGTCACCCTCCGTAATCTTTGCCTGGATCTGTTTCGGGTCCACCGCAGGCTTCTCCGGCGCCGGTGGCGGATGATACACCTCTTCCCGGGCCGTCTTGCGGGTGTTGCCCTTCGGAGTGTTATGAACCGGGATGATAGGTTCCTTTTCCGGGGGGGCAATAACCTTAGGGTTGGCGGGTTCGGGGGAGACAGCCGGAGGTGTCGACGTTTCGGTCGAAACCGCGGTATTAGTTTCGGCGGGCTTCGCCGGCTGATCGGCGTGCGCGCTGGGCGGCGAAGCTTCCCCGGGCTTCGGTTCGGTAGGCGTCTGATTCTGCGGCGTAGGGGTAGGGGTCCGCGTGCCGATGTACAATAACCCCCCGCCCAGCCCCACCACAAGAACAATCAAGGCCACCCACATCCCCCAGCGTGATTCGGGTTTGGGTCGCGGTAAGGGCAGCGGCAGGGGCGGAGGCTGCGGTCTGGGGACGGGCGCCGGCTTCGGCGGGGCAGGTTGCGGCCGCGCCGGGGCGGTGCCCCCGGCGGTAGGGGGCTGAACTCCGGCCATTCGCGTCAGCTCCTCGGGCGGCACGACGCGCGTGGCGCCGACGTCGGCCACTTGCGCTTCGGCTTTCTCAATTTCCTGGATGAGCGCCCGGCCAGAAGCCGGCCGCAGGTCACGGTTCTTCTCGAGCAGGCGCATGGTCAGCGCGGCCACAGGCTCAGGCACGTTTAGTTCCGGATGCAGGGCGCGAATGGGCGCGGGGGGTTTCTGCATGTGGGCCAGCAACATCTCCATGGTGGTGTCGGCCTTGAAGGGCAGGTCGGCGGTCAGCATCTGGTACATCACGATGCCCAGCGAGTAAAGGTCCGCGCGGCCGTCGAGTTCGTCTCCGCGTTTCCCCATGGCTTGTTCCGGAGACATGTACTGCGGCGTGCCAATGACCACCCCGGTGCCCGTCAAGGTCATACCCGCGGCCTCGCCGCCCATGCGGGCCTCTTTCAACTTGGCGATTCCGAAGTCAAGAACCTTGACCATTTCGCCCTCGGGTGTATTCACCAGAGCGATGTTATCCGGCTTGATGTCGCGATGGACCATGCCCAGCCGGTGCGCCGCATCCAGCGCCGCCGCAGCTTGCTTCATGAGGGCGCACACGCGCTCGACCTGCAGGGGTCCCTCATCGCGGATCAGCTTCTTCAGGCTTATCCCCTCGATGAACTCCATGACGATGAACGGCCGTCCGTCTTCGGCCTCGTCGATGTCGTCCACGCGCACCGCATTGGGGTGCTGAAGCTTACGAGTGATCACCGCTTCGTGCTTGAAGCGCTTCACAAAAAGCTCGTCGCTCATCAGCTCCGGCGCGATCACTTTCAGCGCGCGCAGTTCGTCAAACGCCAAGTGCAGCGCCTTGTAAACCGAGCCCATACCGCCCTGTCCCACCTTGCTGAGCAGGCGGTACTTCCCGCGAATTACACTTCCTTCCGACCAGGTGCCGGTCTCCTGCAGCGGGGTGCCATCCTGCGGGCAAATCACGAAATTGTTTGGATAACTTCCTTGGCACGTTGAGCAGGTCTTCATGGAGATCCCTGTTCACCTCATTATGGGGCAGAGTATACCATGAGCTGGCAATAAGATTATCGGCTCGCGGCACCCCGGCTTGAGCGGAGTATGAATCCTGGGCGAAAACCGCAGGGGCGTTCGAATGGCGGGCCGCCTTCGTAGCGCCGGCCCTCAGGTCAGCGCTTCGGTGCGACGCCCTATGGCTTCGGGAGCTGGCCGAAGGGAATTGGCGCGCGGTATTCCCAATCCGCCGTCACGCTGGTTTTGTAGCGGAACAGCATGCAAACCGCGCAGAGTTGCGCCACCGCGTAAGGGCCTTCCTGCTTCTGCCACTGGTGGTGGCACGCGCCGGCCAAAGGCCTCTTCTGCTCTGGCAAAATGGTTTCGTCCATCATCGTCCATCCCGACCGTCAAGATGCTTTCCGCCGTTCACCTGACTTTCACCAAGACGACGCCGTGCTTGGGCACGACGGCGGTGAAGCGGTCACGCACCACTCCCAGGTCGCGCTTGGCCCAAAGGTCGCGCACACTGGCCTGATCTCCGATGCCGATATCCCGAAAGTGAGCGGTGACCGGCATCGCGGATTCGCCCCGATTGAACAGGCCCACGGCTTTGCCGCCGTCCCAGAGCGGCTTCACCCAGACCTCCAGCGGGCCTTCCTGGGCAACGGGATAGCCCTGGATGCCCGCCTGGTCCTGATCGACTGCGACCACTTCGGGGTTGGTGAGGATATCCAAAGTCTCCGCGGTCATCTTGGAAAGATCGTTGCCCGCCAGCAGCGGCGCCGCCAGCATGCACCACAAACTCATGTGGGTCAAATATTCATCGTGGTTCATCTTGCCATTGCCGATTTCCAGCATGTCGGGGTCGTTCCAATGGCCCGGCCCGGCAAACCGGTCGAGGCCCTCCTGCCCGAAACCAATGTAAGCCATGCTACCGTAATCGTCGCTGATGTCTTCCGTGGTTCGCCAGAGATTCCCGCCCACGCCCGGCCCCCACGCCCAGACGCGATCCATCCCGTACTGGCAAAGGCTGAAGACAATGGGGCGGCCGGTTTTCAGCAAGCCGTCGTGCATCTTCCGGTAGGCGGCGATTTGGGCGTCCACGTCGCCCTGGAAGCTGCAGTAGTCATACTTCAGGTAATCGATCCCCCACTCGCCATACATGCGCGCGTCCTGCTCCTCGTGGCCAAAGCTGCCCTCGAAGCCCGCGCAGGTCTTGGGCCCCGGCGAAGAGTAGATGCCGACCTTCAGGCCTTTGCTGTGAACGTAGTCGGCCAGCCCTTTCATGTCGGGAAACTTTTCGTTGGGGTGCAGCACTCCCTTTTCGTCGCGTTTGCCCTGCCAGCAGTCGTCGATGTTGACGTAAATGTAGCCGGCGGCCTTCATGCCATTCGCGACGATGGCGTCCGCGGCGGACCGCACGTCAGTTGCCGTGACCTTGCATTCGAAATGGTTCCAACTGTTCCAGCCCATGGGAGGAGTACGGGCCAGCCCCTCGCCCTGCGCGAGCCCGCTGGAAACTGAACCGAACAAAAGTAGGACGACCCAGACGACCCGCATCATCCCTGGGGGAAGACTCATTTTCATAATCTGACTCCTGGGCAGAGAATCATGTCGGTGCCGCTGTCCCGCCCGCACGAACGACATGTGCCGCGAAGTGTACTACCTCCCGTCGCGCTCGTCCAGATCACGTGCTATAAAAACCGGACAACTTGGCGAGTCCAGAGCATTGCGTGCGAAGGCCGCTTGGCGTATATTGCGAGCCGGCAGGGGAGGCTTTCCCTACCCTTTCCAAGACCTCGACTGGCGCCCGCTGACCGGGGTTTTGGGAAATCTTGCCTTTGGAGGGTGCGTATGAGAAAGGCGCTGCTCTTCCTCGTTTTCCTCGGAGTTTCCATCGGCAGTTGGGCTCAAGACACCGCGAGCATCGTAGGCACCGTGAAGGATTCCTCAGGCGGCGTGATTGCGGGAGCCAAAGTAACCGTGTCGAATCCCGAAAAGGGTTTCACGCGGGACTTGGTGAGCAACAGCGTGGGAGAATATTCCGCCCAGGTCATTCCCATCGGAAACTACGTCATCACCGCCGAAGTGCGGGGATTCCAAAAACTGGTGCGCGCGGGAATCACGGTCGGTGTCGGTCAGATCCTGCGCGTCGACCTGACGATGGTGGTGGGCCAATCCACCCAGGAGGTGACGGTCACAGCCGCCGGGGCCAAGGTGGAGACGGAAACCGCCGCCATTTCGGGAGTGGTCACCGGAACGCAGATAGCCAATCTCAACCTGAACGGGCGCAACTTTGTCTCCTTGGCGCTGCTGGTTCCGGGCGCCGTGGCGGACGACGCCTACGACCCCACGGCAGTGGGCATTACCGGTTTTGCTTCGATCTCATTTAACGGCGGCCGCATGGAGTACAACAACTGGGAGATCGATGGCGGCAACAACCTCGACGAAGGCTCGGGCGGGACCTCCATGAACACTTTCCCGAACCTCGATTCCATCGCCGAATTCCGCATCTCCACCTCCAACTACGGCGCGGAGTTGGGCAAACACTCGGGAGCAACCATCGAGGTGGCCACCAAATCGGGCACCAAGGAGTTCCACGGCGATGCCTTCGATTATGTGCGCAACGACATCTTCGACGCCAACCCGTGGGACATCAATCGAGCCTCGATCGGCAGCGTGGCTCCCAAGAGCCCTCTGAAGTGGAACGATTTTGGCTACACCCTGGGGGGGCCGTTCTACATTCCCGGTCATTACAATACGAACAAGTCGAAAACCTTCTTCTTTTGGTCGGAAGACTGGCGGCGATACCGCCAAGGTCAGACGGTGGGTGCGGGTGTGCCCACGCTCCGGATGAGGCAGGGCGATTTCAGTGAATGTGACCCCTCCTCCTCCAACTACAACGCGGTGGTGGCCTCCGGTTGCACACTCCCCTCGGACCCGAACGGGAATCTTTATCCCGGTGACACGGTGCCCATCGATCCGAATGCCAGTGCGCTGCTGAATGGCCTGATCCCCTTGCCGAACAGCGGTCCCCAGGGTTACGTGGTGGCCTCCTCCACCGCCACCAACTGGCGGCAAGAGCAGATTCGCGTTGATCAGAACCTCAGCGACAAGACCCAGGTCTTCATGCGCTGGACCCAGGACTCCTGGAACACCCTCTCGGTTCCGGCCCTTTGGACGGGCTCAAGCTCCGACACCATCAAAACGCCTTTCCTTGGACCGGCCAAAAGCACTGTAATTCATATCACCCACACCTTCCGGCCGAACCTGATGAATGAATTTGTGGCCAGCTACTCGGTGGACCACATTTCGCTCTTTAACCAGACGGGCTCATCTTCACCCGCCCACTCCATCGATAAACCTTCGGACTGGACGGTCGAGAACCTGTTTTCGGCCAACGCCTCGAACCCGCTGCTGCCTTCCATCTCCGTCAACGGCTTCACGGCCGATGCCGGAAACCATCCTTGGTTCAACGCCAATCCGATCGTGGACTTCAAGGACAACGTCGCCTGGATGGTGGGCAAGCATGGGTTGAAATTCGGCATCTTCTACCAGGACTATCACAAGAACGAGCAGTTCGGCGCCAATACCCAGGGCTTTCTCACCTTCGGCAACTGGAGTCCAATTTCAACGGGTAACGGCCTGGCCGATATGTACCTGGGCCGCATCGCCTCATACTCGGAAGGCACCATCAATCTGAACGGCGTCGCCATCGGTGGTTATCCCAAAGGCCATTGGAACGGGCGCGACGCCGAGCCTTACATTGAGGACGACTGGAAGGTGTCGAATAAGCTGACCCTGAACCTGGGACTACGCTACTACTACTTCCAGCCTTTTCATGACGTGTCCGCCACCAATATTGACTCCGCCTTCCTCCCGAGCGATTACAGTCCGGCCGCGCAGGGGCAACTCGTAAGCGACCCCGTGCTGGGCCCCGTGCTGGTGCCGGGAACCGGGTCGAACTACAGCGTCTACGGCAACGGCCTCTACGCTTGTGGCACGCACGGCGTTCCCAAGGGCTGCTTCTTCGGTTCCACGAGGAATTTCGCTCCTCGCTTGGGCTTTGCTTACGACCCCTTCGGCACCGGTAAGACCGCCATCCGGGGCGGCTATGGCTTTTACTATGAAATGGGCAACGGTAACGAGAGCAACGCCGAAGGCGGCGAGGGCAATCCGCCCGTCTCCCTGGCGCCGACCGCCTATAATCTGGTGGGTTACAACGCCATCCAGCCGATCAACTCACCTTCCCAGGAGCCCCTCAGCCCCGGGGGATTCACGGCGATTCCCCTGCACCAGAAGTGGCCCAGCGTGCAACAGTTCAGCCTGGGAATCCAGCATGAGTTTCCGGGCGGCAACATCATGAGTGTGGGCTATGTCGGCAGCCTCGGACGCCACTTGGCGACGTCTCGCAATCTCAACCAGATACCGCTGAACGGCGGCAGCGTGAACATTCCCTCGCTCACCAACACGGTGGGCTGCGATGCCCAGGGCAACTGCGATATTGAAGCTTCACTGATCGGACCGGGTGGAAATCCCGGGGTGTTTTTCGCTCCCTATCAAGGCTACACGGGGATCACCGGCAAGCAAAACACGGCGGTCTCACACTACAACTCTCTGCAGGTCTCCTGGCGTCATGACGTCGGACACGGCCTCACGTTCCAGGCTGCCTATACGTGGGCGCACGCCATTGACGATTCGTCCACCACCTACTTTTCGACGGGCGTCGATGACAATTTCGACCTGTCGCGTTGGAAGGCAACTTCAGCACTGAACCGCGCGCAGGTGGTGGAAATGAGCTATGTCTACGAACTGCCGTTCTTCAAGCACTCCAGCAGCCGCGTGACCCGGCAGGCTCTGGCCGGGTGGACCATCAGCGGCATCTCGAGTTTCTACTCCGGCGAGCCCGTGGACTTTGGCTGCGGTCTTACCGATCCGGTGAGTGGTCTTGGGTACGCGAGCGGCATCGGCGGTGGCGTGCGCTGCAATTCCCTCGGTCCGGTGAAGGTCAATAAAGGGGTCTATGACGATCCCACCTACGGTCCTACGCCGACCTGGATCAATCCTGTCGTGGTCGGCCAAGTCACGCTGCCCCAGTTGCGCGCCGACGGTGAGCCCGGCATGTTCGGCTACATGGGACGCAACCCGCTGACCGGTCCGGGGGTGAACAACTGGGATCTCGCCCTGCACAAGGATTTTACGATGCCCTGGATCAAGAGCGAGCAATCCCGCATTCAGTTCCGCTGGGAGACATTCAACACCGTCAATCACACCCAGTTCGCTGGCGTCAGCATCTGGTGCAGCGGCCTCACACCCGCCGGCGCCCCCTGTACGGGGCCCAACAATATCGGCAACGGCGAAATTGGTTACGCCCGGCCACCACGCATCATGCAACTGGCGATGAAGTTCATCTTCTGAAGTTCACCTTGTTTGCTCCGGGCGCGAGACATCTCTTGGCTCCCTATCCCAGAGCCCGAGGCGCTTGGTCTTTGCTTTACACCTTGCCCATACTGAAACCTCGTTTTGTTAAAGGAGGCAGATTAATGAAACGTATCAGAAGCATCGGTTTCTTGCCGATTCTTCTGGTATTGTGACCCGCCCCCGTTTTCTGTACCAATCATAATGCGAGTTCCGGCCAAAGAAACTCGGGGTTAGGATTCCGGATTCAGCAGTGGATCAGAAGGACGCGCGGGTATCAACCCGAATTCGTAAGTTAAATCCCAGCAAGGAACCTCAAGTCGCTTGGTTTTACAAATATCGGGTTTGTTTTCAAAGGCTTACTACGCACTGTTTCAACTTGCGCGAAGTTGGATTTTCATAGCATAACACGCTGACAACACAGCGCTTAGTTTAAGACAGAGCAGGTCAACTTACGAATTCAGGTCAAATCACCCCACCGCTCAAGCGCCCGATCGCTCTATCGCGCAATCGTCCGATCACGCAATCACCCAATCGCTCCATCAGGCAGTCACCCGATTCCACCTGCACCCGTGGCACACTTCCCCAGATCGGTCATCGGCAGAGTGAGGTGGGAAGATGAGATGGTTTACTGAGTCCGAAGATCGTCAACCTCCCGATCCTTGGAACGAAACCATCATGGTACAGGATTCGCCCGGATTTCTCACCACGGGTTTGGAAGGGCGGGGCTTTACAGGCTGCGGAAAAACGCTGGTTTTTTGCTTTCCGGTTCTCTGGCGAGCTGATCGCTGGCCGTTTTGGGCTGATCCGCAGGGATCTGCGAGG
>Ga0187873_1002575_pt1 | contig 13632 bp, 13 predicted proteins | sample June2016WEW_16_1_2_FD_133012 | JGI IMG/M metagenome (GOLD analysis project Ga0187873, IMG submission 133012) | Peatland microbial communities from SPRUCE experiment site at the Marcell Experimental Forest, Minnesota, USA - June2016WEW_16_100 | ecosystem: Environmental > Terrestrial > Soil >... | reverse complement strand
CCAAACCTCGGGCGTGGTGTTGCCCAGGCCGCAGACCAGCCCCAGGCCGGTGATTACGACTCTGCGGGTCACTGGCTACTTGCCGCCTTTCGAATTTTTCTCGATGTACTCGATCGCGTCCTTGACTGTCTTGATCTTTTCGGCTGCATCGTCGGGAATTTCGATGTCGAAGGCCTCTTCGAACTGCATCACCAGTTCGACGACGTCCAGCGAATCCGCGCCCAGGTCTTCCTGGAAGCTGGCGCCGGGGGTGACTTCGGCCTCGTCCACCTGCAACTGCTCGACGATGATTTGTTTGACTTTCTCTTCAACGGCCATGCACGTTTCTCCTCGTGATTTTAAGAACTTGGGAATCTTTCCGGGGCTTGCCCGCTCAGGCTCCGCCTGCCCAGCCTACCGGGTTGCGGCAGGGGAGCACAACCACGTCGCCCGAAATACTGCGCATGGCCCCGAAATTCAAGTCTACCGGGCTGATGAGGGTGTGTAAAGGCGAGGGGAACCAAGGGAATAGGGAACAAGGTATAGGGAATAGAAAACCTGCGAAAATGACGGAAAATCATAGGCAAAAGGCGTACATTAGGCGAAGAGGGTTTTTACTGTGGGAAACTCTGCCGTTGTCTTTGCGCTGGTCGCTGTTGCTGTATTCCTCCTGGGGCTCTGGTTGGGATTCCGGCAAGGCCGATCGAGCGTTCATACCATGCTTGGACTTGATGCCTTCAAGGGGGTTGCCGCCGATGCTCTTCGCGCCAACACGGAGTCGTTTTTAGACCTTGCGAAGGTGCGACTTGGCGGACAAACCCGCGAGGCAGAGCTGGCTCTGGAGGCGAAGGAACGGGCGATCAAAAATATGCTGGACCCTCTGGGAGCTGCGCTCAAGAGTCTCGACGAGCAAGCTCGCGAGATGGAGTCCAAACGCTCGGGAGCGTATTCGGAAGTGAAGGTCCTCGTCGAGAATATGCAGAAGTCGATTCCCGCTTCGCTCGACGCGCTGAAAAACGAAACCGCGCAGTTGATCACGGCATTGCGGGCTCCGAAAACGCGCGGCAACTGGGGCGAACTGCAACTGAAGCGCTGCGTGGAGTACGCCGGAATGGTGCAGTACTGCTCCTTTTCCGAACAGGTGACCGCGCGCGACGAGGACGACAAGATGCTCCGCCCCGATATGACCATCAAACTACCTAATGGTCGGGAGATCGTCGTCGATGCCAAGACTCCGCTGGATGCATTTCTGGATGCCAGCGGCGCGCCGGATGCTACTACGCAGACGCTTCGTTTTGCCTCCCATGCGCAGCGAGTTAAAGCGCATCTGAAGGAGCTGTCGGGCAAGGCCTATTGGAAGCAATTCGAGAAGGCGCCTGATTTTGTCGTCTGCTTCCTGCCCAGCGAAGCATTGTTCAGCGCGGCGCTGGAGGCTGACCCGTCGCTGATCGAGTTCAGCGCGCAAAACCATGTAGTCATGGCGACTCCGACGACCTTGATTGCCCTGCTGCGGGCCGTCGAGTTCGGGTGGCAGCAGACTGAGATTACCAAGAACGCAAAAGCGATCCACGAGATGGGCCGGAGAATTTACGAAAAACTGGTGGTCGCGCAAGGACATGTTGCAAAGCTTGGCACTGCGCTCTCGAACAGTGTCGAAACCTACAACAAGTTTCTCGGCACCATCGAAGGCAAGGGCGGCGTCTTCTCTTATGGGCGGCAATTAGGCGAGCTGGCCCACTCCGATGGAGAGTTAGCCGAAATGGTGAGATTGCAACCTGATGTGCGCGAGATGGAATCGCAGGAGTGGTCGCAACCGCTACTATCCATCGCTGCCGGCGATGCCGAGTCCAGCAAGCCGAAGGACTAACCCAACCCCGCAAACGCCGCGCGCATCCGCTTCCACGTCGTTTCCAGCTCTTCGGGCAGGATGCGGGTTTCAGCAATCGTAGTCATGAAGTTGGTGTCGCCCAGCCAGCGGGGCAGGGCGTGGAGGTGCAGGTGTCCGGCAACACCGGCGCCGGCGGCCTGGCCCAAATTGATGCCAAAGTTGAAGCCTTGCGGGTGATAGAGCCTTTCCAGCGCCTGCTCGGCGCGCTGCGCCAGCTCGATCAGTTCATGGACGGTGGCGGCGGGCAGGTCGGCCAGACGGTCCAGATGGGCGTAGGGCATTACCATCACATGACCGGAAGTATAGGGAAAGGCATTCAGGCAGACAAAGCAATGCTGGCCGCGATGGACAAGACCGCCGGCAGATTCGGCCTCCTCAGACTTCATGCCATGGGCAATCGCGTAGTCGATGGAGGCCATCAGGTTACAGAAGACACAGCGGTAGTCGCCGGGCCATGCTGACAGGCTCGGGGGAACGCCGGGTCGAGTAGCGCTGTCGGTTGCGGTGATGTAGGCAAAGCGCCAGGGAGTCCAGAGAAGGTCCATGGGTTAAGTTCCGTCTGCATCAGTATAGAAGGTTGTTGTGCGAGCGATGACAGCCGCAAGCCTATTGTTTTTGAAGCGGTGCACAAAAAACACGGTTGTCGCGCTGTTCCTGCCAATCGGTTGCATTGACGGAGGAAAGCGGCGGTTGCTACACTGGTGGGCGTAGCTTCCTGCGCGGATTCCAGCAGCGAGTTGCGGCCGCCCCTCCGGACAGCCGCCGCCTGCCGGGTGTTTCCCAAGGAGACCAGTTACTACAACCGCCAGCCTGACCGGCTGGAACGACTGTTCCTTGTGAAAGCACTGCGGACACAGGCGTGTGGTTGCGTGCAGAGATGGTCTTTGGAACCCCTCAAAGCAATCGTGTTAGAGGGACCACCTCCCAGCGGCAGGTAAGGTTGAGTCGCGGGAGCAAGGAATCGCGGAGCTGGTAGCAATGGCAAACGTCGTCAATCCCGAACCCGAGAGCATAACCCTGAACGCCGAATTGGAAAGCCCATCCCACGAACCTGCGGCGGAGCAAGAGCAGCCGTCGCCTGAATCCACGTCCAACCCCGAACCCCCCAATGCAGTCGAAATTTCAGCGCTGGACGCCGATGCCCCAACCGAGCCTGTAGCTCCTGCAGCCGAGGCAGCTCCCGTGGCGGAAGCTGCTGCGGAGGCCGCTCCTGCAGCCGAAGTTGCAACGGAAGTTCCCGCGCCACCCGAGATTGTTGTCGTGGCCGCGTCTGCAGCAGAAGTTGCAGCGGATGTTCCCGCGCCGCCAGAGCCCGCTGCTCAAGCTGAGCCGGTTGCCACAGTGCCAACGCCCGCGAAGGCCGCCGCGCACGCGGAGCATGGCCTGGAATCCATGGATGACTTTTCCGCCGCCCTGGAGGCCTTTGAACGCGAGCAGGCCGCGGAGGCCGCCGCTGTTGAAGCCTATGGCGACAAGATTGTCTCCGGCACGGTGATCAAGCAGACGGATAAGCATCTGGTCATTGATGTGGGCCTGAAGTCCGAGGGGCTGGTGCCACTCGAACAGGTTCTGGATCACACCGGGGCCGTCAAGTTCCAGCCTGGCGAATCGATTGACGTGGTCATCGAGCGCGAGGAGCCTGAGGGCGGCTATCTGGCCAGCTACGAGCGGGCGCAGCGCTTGCGCATCTGGGACACGATTGAGAAAGCCGCCGCAGACAAGTCCCCAATGATGGGCACGGTGGTGAGCCGCGTCAAGGGCGGCGTGACCGTGGATATCGGGTTGAAGGCGTTTTTGCCCGGCTCGCAGTTGGAGATTCGCCCCGTCCGCAACCTGGATGGTTATTTGGGCCAGCAGATTGAGGTCCGGGTCATCAAGCTCAACAAGAAGCGCGGCAACGTGGTGGTCAGCCGCAAGGAAATTCTGGAAGAAGAGCAGAACGCCAAGCGCTCCACAACGCTGGAGAAGTTGAGCGAGGGCGCGGTGATGACCGGCACGGTGAAGAACCTGACCGACTACGGCGCGTTCGTTGATCTGGGCGGAATCGACGGTCTGCTGCACATCACCGACATGAGCTGGGGCCGACTCACGCATCCCCGCGACCTGGTGAATGTGGGCGACGAAATCCAGGTCAAGGTGCTCAAGTTCGACAAGGAGAAGCAGAGGGTTTCACTGGGCTTCAAGCAGTTGACGCCCGACCCCTGGCTGGACGCTACCGAGCGTTACCCGGTGGGCGCGCGCGTTCATGGCCGCGTGCTTTCTGTCACCGACTACGGCGCGTTTGTCGAGCTGGAGCAAGGCATCGAAGGCCTGGTTCATCTCTCGGAGATGACCTGGTCCAAGCGCCTCAAGCATCCCTCCAAGCTGGTCAAGCCGGCCGATGAGGTTGACACCGTTGTTTTAAGCGTAAATCCGGCGGATAGGCGCATCTCGCTGGGCATGAAGCAGTTGATGGAAAACCCCTGGGAGAACCTGACAGAGAAGTACCCGGCTGGGACTCAAGTCGAGGGCCGGGTGCGCAACCTGACCGATTTCGGCGCCTTTATCGAGATCGAAGACGGCATTGACGGCCTGGTTCACGTCTCCAATCTGAGCTGGACCAAGCGCGTCAAGCATCCTTCTGAAATCGTGAAAAAGGGCGAGAAAGTGAAGGCTGTTGTCCTCGGCGTGGAGCCGCAGAATCGCCGCCTGAGTCTGGGCATCAAGCAATTGCAGCCCGACGTTTGGGAGAGCTTCTTCGCGACCCACCGCGTCGGCGACATGGTTCACGGCAAGGTGCTCAGGACGGCGCAATTCGGCGCCTTTGTCGAGATCGCGGAGGGTGTGGAGGGTTTGTGCCACATCTCTGAGGCCGGCGAAGACGCGGCCTCCAAGCTGGAAACCGGCCTGGAGCATGACTTCAAAATCATCAAGATCAACGTGGAAGAGAAGAAGGTGGGCTTGAGCCTGCGCGCCATTGGCCAGGAGACCAGCCGTCCCCAGGCGGAGAGCCATAAGAAGGAGAGCCACAAGGCTCCCGTTTCCAGCTCCACCACCACACTCGGTGAGTTGATTAACCTGCGGAAGAGCGAGCAGAGCGAAAAGAGCGAGCAGTAAGACGCTTTCCCCTCAAGCAAGACAGCAGCGGCCGCCCGTAAAGGGTGGCCGTTGTGCGTTTGGGAACCGCTGCTTAAGTCGATGTTTTGAAAGGGTACGACTTTACAGGCTGCGGAAAAACGCTGGTTCGTGTCAGGGCACGGCTTCAGTCGTGCCGTAAGTGCCGCAAAATCAACGCGGGCTTTAGCCCTGAGTCTCCCACCGGCGTTGCCGGCCCACGGGGAATGCCATCTGTAGCGACCCAGTTTACGATTTGTGTCATCATGTGCAATGTGATCGGTTTGGATTGTTCAGGCTGCGTGGGAGTGCTGACTGCATAGAATATGAGCCATCAACGAGTTCTGCTTGCTGACACGATTGGAGAAGCACTCCTCTTTCAGGCTGTCCGTGAGGGGTTGGCCCGTATAGACCCCGATCGCCGACCTAGGCGGCATGGCCGTAGAGTCACCCAAGATGCCTTGTCACTGCTTTTGTTGGCCGACGAACTAATAATGCCCGTGGGCAAAGGCTTAACTAGTGATATCCCGCTCCTGACAGATTCCGGAATCATGACAATTATCGAGTTTGACGTAGACGACCCCCCAAGCGGAGTAGACCCCTGGACGTCATTCCTTGAAAGTTATGAATGCATTCGACCATTTGTCCTCAGCAAGGTAGTAGCTTTGCGTCACGGAATAGATACGTGCGCCGATCTCCAATACGCACGTCGCCTTGGCCTATCACGGAGGGCTTTTTACGACCTGCTCATTCAATGTATGGCTGCCGTCTATTCGAAGAGCTTCTCATCGTCTCTTGCTTCCTATCTAGTACATGGCGGTCTTCGCGTCGAAGTCCTCAAAGATATGGAAGCCGACAATCGGATTACAGAGTTTATGGTTGATGCACTCTTCAGCACGCTTATATTCACGGCTTTGGTTGATCTTTCGATGAAGACAAATGCCAGCTTGGCGAGCGGGGACTATGGCAGAATTCATCGTAGTTGGTTCAAGACTGCTCCAGTCGAAAATGCGATGGAGCAATTACAGGGTCTGTCTATCCTACGGACTTCCATTCGTGACAGCGGTGGTCGGTTTCCTGAGATTGAGGGGATCCGCCATGCTATTCAACTACGCCAAGATCCGTCAGTGAAGTCCTTGCGCCGTTTTCTCAAAGACTTTCACGGATCCGTCGCGGCGGGCGAGGCGATTGCTGCACGAGAGGCTGCCGAAGCCGTTGCTGCCGCTAGCACAGCACTCCGAAAGGCGCATCATTGGGGTGATTCTCTCAGGTGGGTCACGTATGCGGCTTTACCGGTAGGGATCGCCGAGGCACTTCTGGCAGGATCCGGATACTTGGGAATTGCGTTCTCGCTTTATTCTGTTGTGGGAACATTCGCACAGGATTGGGCTCAACGACGGCACGGCTGGTTTCTCTTCGGGTCGAACGCGAGTACAAGTCAACCAAAGACCAACTAGAGTCGGCCGGTGCCCCAGGTCCCACTTGGTGCCTGGGAAAGTACAAATCCACACGGTGATGGTACTATCGGTAAACTTCTCGCCGGTTGCCGATGCGCACCACCAAAATACGAACCAGCTTATCTTCGATGCTGGCAATAATCCGATAATCACCGACGCGATACTTCCAGAGGTCACCGAACTCTGTGCCCTTGAGCGCTTCGCCGATGCTGCGCGGATTATTGAGCAGAGCAACGCGCTCGAAAAGGAAACGGTAAATCCTGCGCGCAACCTGCGGATCAAGCCCTTCCAACTCACGCTTAGCCCTGGGGTCCAGCTTAATCGACCATTCCATAGCGTTTCATCGCTTCCTCAAGAGGAATCGTCTTCACGCGGCCTGCGCGGATGTCGGCCAATCGCTTCTCGGCTTCATAAATGTCTTCCAGATCGTCGAGGTGTTCGAGTATGGCCTCGCGGGCATAATAGGATTTGGTCCGGCCAGTCTGCTTGGCCAAGGCGTCCAGACGCTTTTCAATCTCCGCGGGTAACCGAATTGCGAGCATGATGGACCTCCTGTATGCTGCTATACAAGTATAGCGCAATCTTTTGCAAGCCGACACTTCCGGCCCCAGGAAGACCAGTACGGCAGCTTGTTATTGTGAGCTTATTTTGATTCCCGCATCTGCCGCAGGACAATGGAAATTCCCAAAGCAGTGAGCAGGCATACCAACCCGAAGAAGAAGACGCTGGAATAGCCATAAAGGCCGATGACCGCGCCGGCCAATGGGCCGGTAAGGAAGAAGGAGACGTCGGCAAAGGCAGTGTAGACGCCCAGGGCGGCGCCGCGATTGTTGATGGCGACGCGCTTGACTGCTTCGATGCCGAGGGAGGGAAAGACCAGCGAAAATCCGAAACCTGCCATTCCAGCGCCGGTGAAGGCCATCCATGGCGAGGTGGAGCGCCACAACAGTAGCATCCCCAGGGATTCAACCGAGAGGCAAGTGATAGCCACCGGATATCCACCAAAGCGATTGATGGTCTGGATGAAGAGGAGACGCGCGGCGATAAACGCCAATCCAAAGGCGGTGAGGCAAAGAGCGGCGCCGTTCCAGTGGCGGCTGGCGTAGAAGAGCGTGATGAAGGTGGCCAATACACTGTAGCCCACGCCACCCAGCGCCAGCCCCATACCATGCGGAGCCACGCGGCCCACTACGTGGTGGAAGGGAAGGTGCTCGCCAGGATGTACCGGGACGGGGCTCTTGCGGCAGGCCAGGGCAAAACTGAAAGAGCCGATGAGCAGGGTGAGCAGGCCGATGGAAGCCAGGCCCAACTGCGGATTTCCCCAAAACGAATCCAGGACCACGCCCAGCGGAGCGCCCAGGGCCATGGCGCCATAGGTGCTGATGCCGTTGAAGGAGATGACCTTTGCGGTGCTGTCGTGGCCTGCGCTGGTAATGCCCCACAATGTTGAGCCGGTCGCCCCGAGGCTCTCGCCGACGCCCAGCACCAGGCGGCTGAGCAGCAGAGTGGAAAGGCCGAGCCAGGGGATGAAGTGCAGGGCGGCAGCAACAATCAGGATTACCCCACTCAGGGAGCAAGCGCCCATGCCCCAGAGCACGGAGACCTTGGCGCCGGCGCGGTCGCTGATGCGCCCGGCCCAGGGACGGCTGGCGAGCGTGGCAACGTACTGGATGCTGATGACCAGGCCTGCCAGCGCCGCGCTGTAGCCCATGCGTAGATGCACATATGGCGGCAGGACGGCCAACGGTAACCCGATGGAGAGATAGACCACAAAAGTGAAGTAGACAAAGCCCAGGATGTGCCGCGTGCCGCCCTTCGACGAAATCGAAGACGCGGCAGCGGTGGCGGCTGTGGCAGAGGCTTGCATGTGGTAGGGGACAACCTATGGAAGGGTTTGTCAGCTCCATTATAACGGAGGCGCGAGCGGCAGGATGCGGACGGAATGGCAGGACGTAGACTGAAATTATGGCGTCCACCTTTCATGTGGAGCATTTCGGTTGCCGGGCGGCGCGCGCGGATGGCGAGGCGGTGAGCGACCGGCTGCGCGCCGATGGGCTTTGCGATGCGAGCCCTACAGTGGCCGATGTGGTGGTGGTAAACACGTGCAGCGTGACTGCGGAGGCCGACCGGGCGGCGCGGGCCTTCATCCGCAGGACGCATCGGCTGAACCCGGCCGCGAAGATCGTGGTGACCGGTTGCTATGCGCAGCGCGCGCCGGAGGAGTTGGCGGGCCTGAAGGGCGTGGCCGCCGTGGTTGGCAACAGCCACAAGGCGCTGGCTCCGGAGATTATTCTGGGGCTGTTGGGGCGCGCGGAACAGCACGCAGATAGCGAACTGATAAAAATTCAAGCGGCGCAAGCCACTTCTGCCCCACCGCAGGTGGTCTGGGCAGACAACCGGTTTGCCCACTCTTTTCTGGATGAGGCGCAGATCGTGCCCGGCGCGCAGACCCGGCCAAATCTGAAAATTCAGGAAGGCTGCGGGAACCGCTGCGCCTTTTGCGTGATTCCCCAGACGCGTGGTCCTTCCAAAAGTTTGCCCGCCGCGGCCGTTCTCCGCCAGGTAGAGGGATTTGTGGCCGCCGGCGGCAACGAACTGGTGCTCTCCGGAATCAATCTGGGACGATGGGGCAAAGATCTGCCTGATTCCGACGGCGCAAACAAACCGTCGCTAGCTGGGCTGGTGAGGGCGATTTTTGAGCGTACGGTGCTCAACCGGCTGCGGCTCAGCTCGATTGAGCCGATGGATTGGGACGCGGAGTTGATTGGGCTGATGGCGGAGTTCGGAGGAACACGGCTGGCGCGTCATGCGCACCTGCCCTTGCAGTCGGGCTCGGATGCGGTGCTGCGACGAATGCACCGGCGATATCGGCCGTGGCATTATGTGGATAAAGTGGAAGCGCTGAGGCGCGCCTGCGGGCCGGAGTTGACCCTGGGCGCGGACGTGATGGTGGGCTTTCCCGGTGAGACCGACGCCGAGTTCGAGGAGACCGTGGCGCTGGTGCGGGCGCTGCCCTTCGGCTACCTGCACCTGTTCCCCTTTTCGCCTCGGCCGGCCACAATCGGCTGGGCGCTGCACGCCGAGCGGCCGGTTCCGGCAGAGGCGGTCGAAGAGCGGATGGCCGCCCTGCGCGCTCTGACAGCAGAAAAGAGTCAAACCCGCCGAAGGTGCTTTGTGGGACGGGAGCTGGAGGCCATTACGCTGCACACACCGGCGGAACTGGTGGCGCGTGGCCGGTGTGCGGCACTGACGGAGAACTTCTTGCCTGTGGAGCTGGTTGGCCGGCAGGAGGCCAACCACCTGGTGAAGGTGCGGATAACCGGGCAGAACGCCGAGGGAGCGCTGGAGGCACAATTGGCAAAAAACTGAAATAATCCCTTTGTTCAGATGAGCCGAGCCAATGCTATACTCAGTTTGTTCTAGCGCCCGCGGCGAGTCCGGTAGATTCCGGAGGCGGGTGGGAACGACTTTTGGAGGAGTACCATCGCACTCGACAAACGTTCTGCAAAGTCCTTTATACGCGTCAACGAGAAGATACGCGCGCGCGAAATCCGCGTGATCGACGAAGACGGCGAGCAACTGGGAATTATGGCGCCCTTTGAGGCGCTCAAACTCGCCCGTGAACGAGGTCTCGACCTGGTGGAGGTTTCGGCCAATGCGGTTCCGCCGGTCTGCCGCATTCAGGACTACGGCCGTTACCTCTACGAGAAGGAAAAGAGCGAACGGGCCGCCAAGAAGAAGCAGAAGGTGATTACGGTTAAGGAAATCAAGTTCTCCGTGACCGTGGACGAGCACGACTACCAGACCAAGAAAAATCAGGTGCTACGTTTTTTTGCCGAAGGCGACAAGGTGAAGGCCAGCTTGCGCTTCCGTGGGCGGCAGATGGCCCACCGCGAGCTGGGCTACAACATCATCAACCGGCTGATTCAGGACGTGGGCGACGCGTGTATCGTGGAGTTCGCGCCGCGCATGGAAGGCACCATTCTGCATGCGATTCTGGCGCCGGCCAGGAAGCAGGAAGCGCCCAAGCCCAAGCCTGCCGCTCCGCCGCAAGCTCCAGCCGCCGCAACCAAGCCAGCTCCCAAGGCAAAGGCGAAGACGAAGTAAGCGGCGGCGGTTCGCAAACCATTCAGGCTCGTTATGTACGGGCTTAAGCCGGTACCTTTCGGCCCCGGAGTGCGATATACTGGTTGAGGTCGCAAGAAGCAGGGAAATCACTGTTTTGCGATTATTTTCATTTGAATCCACCCTTCCGAAACGAGAAAAAGAATGCCCAAGTTGAAGACCCATTCGGGCGCGGCCAAGCGCTTCAGAAAGACCGGCACCGGCAAAATCAAGCGGGGCCAGGCGAAGACGCGGCACATCCTGACTTCGAAGGAGCCAAAGACGAAGCGCAAGCTGGGCCGGACCCTGCTGGTTTCCGATGGCGACTACAAGAAGGTAGCGCGCATGATTCCTTACGCCTGATTGCGGTGCTGATTCCCAAGGCGGAATCAGCGCTTTTGGGCCCCAGCGAACGCGTTGCAAAGGCCCCCGATTCGTGGACAGCTTTTGAGTCCAGCCAATCGAGAAATCAAGGCTTGTTAAAGCGAGTGAAGAGGTTTCAGCCTGCCCGCAAAGGGTGAAGGCCTCCTGCCTCCAGCCGCATAACCGAACGCAAAATGGAGAAACCGATATGCCCCGCGTAAAACGCAGCACCAAGCGGACAGACCGCCGCAAGAAGATTCTGAAAAGAGCCAGCGGTTATTTCCTCACCAAATCCAAGCTCTACCAGGCGGCCCAGGAGGCCGTGGAACGCGGCCTGAAGTTTGCCTACACCGGCCGCAAACAAAAGAAGCGCCAGTTCCGCTCGCTGTGGATAGTGCGCATCGCGGCGGCGGCCAGGCTGAACAAGTTCAGCTATTCGCAGCTCATCAACGGCTTGAAGAAGGCCGGCGTGGAACTGGACCGCAAGATTCTGGCGGAGATCGCCGTGAAGGACCCCAAAGGCTTCACCGAGCTGGTGGAACAGGCCAAGTTGGCTTTGGCGGCGGAGAAGGAAAGCAAGTAAAGCAAGACAGCGAGTCAGCGTGTGCTGCGCGCACATTTGCAAGTTAGCGAAACGGCTCCGCGTTGCGGAGCCGTTTCTGTTAGCGGAGTTAGCAACGCAAGCGGAGTTAGCAAGTCAGCAAAACAGCCCTGGAGTGATGCTTCGGGGCTTTTTTCGGGCAAAAAACCGGATTTTTCCGGTGATTTTCAGAGGCCAAATCTCACCATGCGGGAGAATTTGGGGCTGAAAATTTTCCACAGGCGTTGATTTCAAAGAGCTTACAAATAATCTGCAAGGTTTCAGGGGAAATTTATACCCCCGGGGGGTATAGGGGGGTGGCCATTCTGCGAGTTTGGGGGGCTGCAGGCTGGCGGCGGACCGTGGTGAGCGCGACCTGGGCGGCGTAGAGGAGCTTGGTGGCCGTATTATCCGTGAATATGTGGACGATCATGGCGTGAGTGACGCAGGCGATGAAATCGCGGATGTTTTCCAGCCCGCAGAGCGGCGGCAAGGCGTCGCGGAAGGCATCATCGGCCGCAATATGGGCTTCACCCTTGCTTTTGCCTTTTGCGCGTTCTGCCTTATTGGCGCGTTCCCAGGCGTTCAGGCAGCGGGCGACGGCAGGGTTAGCGGAGGCGGCGATGGGTTCGTTCACCTCGATTGGAGCAGGGATGGTTTGGATGGCTTCTGTCATGTTGGTTCACCAGATTTGATTGTGCAGGAGAATGCGGTAATAATCTGCAAAGGGGAGTGGGAGGGGTAAATGGGACGATCCAGAGCCAAACTCCGGGCTGTTTTGTGGATGAAATACAGGGGTTAAAATCGGATATTCTCGCGTTTGCAACATATTTATGTTGATATGTTGAGTATAGAGGCGTATATTTTGCTCTGCGTGAAGATTTTATGGTTCGATGGCTGTAGATTGAGAGCGTCGATTCCATCCACGAAGCAAGAGCAATAATCGGCTGGAAAACGCCTATACCTACGTTATTGACATTATAAAGTCAATAACGTTAGTATAGATTGTAGAATTATGGCTGTAGGGGGCAATCCATGATCCATCGCTTGGAGATCGAGAACTTCTATTCCATCCGCGAGACGCAGGTGATCGACCTGCGGATTGGGGCAAAGGTGCCGGACGAAGAGGGCCAGTTTGCCGAGATCAGGGACGGCAGCGGTATGCGCGTACCCAAGACGGTGGCTTTCTTTGGGGCCAACGCGTCGGGAAAGTCTAATGTCCTCAAAGCACTGGCGTTTATTGAGTGGTTCTTGGCTGACAGTTTCACTGCAACTCCAGATGAACCTCTCCCACTATGGAGATTTGCTGATGGAAATGATGATCCCGTAAGAATCAAAGTCGATTTCGACTGGTTAGTGAGCCAGCCCCTTAGCGGTGAATTGCCTGGCCCCGAAAGTCGAGTTGCTCGTTATGTCTATGAAGTAAAGTTCGGCGGGGAAAGCGGAGAACCTTTGCAAGTATTGTCTGAAGAGCTTAGATTGCAACCCGCTAGCGGAAAATCCCGCCGGATATTTGAGCGTAGTGTGAGCGGCGAAGTGCAAGGAAGCGTTAATTTTCCGTTAACTGGCTTCGGTCAAGTGCTGTCGAAGCTGCGCGGAAATGTAAGCCTCACTTCAACAATGGCGCAATTTGCGGAGCACGAAGCATCTAAGGCTTTTTTTGATTGGGCGGGGTATATCACATCGAATATCTTCAACATCCCTTTAGGCGATCCTTTTATGTATAAGGATGAGGAAAGAATTCCAGAAGAGCATATATTTCAATTTTATAAAAAAAGACCGCGCCTCGTAGATGCTCTGAATGGAGTTTTAGGGCGCGTGGACATAGGGATTCGGTCGATGTCGTTTAGAGATACCATTTTCGGACCAGAACCGCAATTCCATCATTTGGGTCTTAACCACCCAATTCAGTATCGACTTGAGAGTAAAGGCACACGTCAGTTCTTCCAGGTCTATGGGCATATTTGGCTATCCATCGAAAACGGTGGCATTGCAGTATTGGACGAACTCGATTCAACAATACACCCGGCCTTGCTTCCGGAGATATTGCGCTGGTTCCAAGATCCCAAGGAAAACCCCAACAATGCGCAACTCTGGATGAGCGGCCATAGCGCCTCATTGCTCGAGGACTTGAAAAAAGAAGAGATTTTTTTCACTGAAAAAGATTG
>Ga0187873_1002572_pt1 | contig 13650 bp, 16 predicted proteins | sample June2016WEW_16_1_2_FD_133012 | JGI IMG/M metagenome (GOLD analysis project Ga0187873, IMG submission 133012) | Peatland microbial communities from SPRUCE experiment site at the Marcell Experimental Forest, Minnesota, USA - June2016WEW_16_100 | ecosystem: Environmental > Terrestrial > Soil >... | reverse complement strand
TTGTTTTGTCATCGCTCGCAAATCAATTCCGGTGAATTCCTCAACGGCGTGCGCAATGTTCTTAAGCGCGACAATATTGTCGAAGCCATTTCCATCTGCGACGCCACGCCCGGCCCCGTCGCGCGCATTGTCAAAACCGCCATTCTCAACCGCGACCGCGGACGCGAGCGTGTGCGCGAAGCCGTGGAGGAAGCCGGCCTCACCGAAGTGCCGCGCCTTGAGGAAAAACTGAACCTGCTTGCCACCATCGCGCAAATCGCGCCGTTGTTGGGTTTGCTCGGCACCATCATCGGGTTCATCCGCATTTTCATGAAATTGCAAACTGACGGTCTTTATGCGCAGGTCAACACGCTCTCTGCCGGCATTTGGGAAGCGCTCATTTGCGCGGCGGCGGGCATTGCCGTGGCCATTCCGGTTCATGCCGGATATAATTACCTCGTCAGCCGCATCAACAAGATCGTCCTCGACATGGAACTGGCTGCCGGCGAAATCGTCAACATCGTCACCGAAAACGGCGGTCCCAAATCCTCATGAAATTCCCGCGCAATGCCAGACTTTTGCGCAGCCCGTTTGACGTGGCGCCATTCGTGGCTGTTTTTTTTCTGCTGCTCATTTTTCTGGTGCTGGCCATCCTTTTGCCCACACCAGGTTTGTCGCTGCGCCTGCCCGTCGGCAACGATTTGCCCGGCACGGACAAACCGACCGTGGCCGTTGCGATTGACGCCACTGGGCGGCTGTTTTTCGCAAATCAAATGGTCAATGAGGGCGAATTAAAATCGCATTTGCGCGACGCCGCGAAAGAACTGCGCGAACCGCTCACACTCGTCATCCACGCCGACAAAGCCGTGACTTACGAGCAACTCGTCCGCGTGACGCTGCTCGCGCGCGACGCGGGAGTTCACAACATCGTTCTTGCCACGCTGCCGCGCGTCATCGGTGCATCCGACCAACCATGAACACCGCGCGCGCAGATTCGACTGCCGCGGAACTTGCCGGCGGAGGGCCTGCCGCGCCGACCCAGGCTTCGCCGAGGCGAGAGCCACAAGGCGCAGGCGGGTGGTCTTGGCGCCGCTGGCTGACGTTCATCGCGCTCGTTTTTGCCGTGCAAGTTGCGTTGATTTTCGCGTTTGGCGAACGCAAACCGATTTCCCCGCGCGCCGTGACAAACGTTCCCGTGCTGAAGCTCACAGCCGACTCCGGTGAATGGCTGGCATTAAACGATCCAACGCTCTTCGCACTGCCGAACCGCGAAGGTTTTGCCGGGCCGGCGTGGCTGGAGCCGCCGCGTGTGGAATTTCACCGCTTGGAATGGACGGAACCACCGCGCTGGCTTCCGCTCCCCGTTGGAGAATTGGGTGCAACCTTCAGCCAGTTCATGCAGACAAACCGTTTCACAACTTTTCAATTTGAATTGAAACCGCCGCCCCAATTCACCGCGCCAGTAGTGCCGGTTGAACCCTCCCTTGCCAAAACCTCGACGTTGCGCATCGAAGGCGGCCTGACCCGGCGACGATTGCTTACACCAATGAAACTGCCGTCGTGGCCGTATGCGGACGTGCTGGCGCCAAGCAAAGTGCAAGTGCTTGTGAACGCGGCGGGTAATGTCGTTTCCGCTGTTTTACTGCCGCCAGACAACCCTCTGGAAACCGCCGGTCATTACGATGCTGCCGACCGGCGCGCGCTCGAACTTGCCCGCGCCGCCCGCTTTGCGCCTTCATCGAATCTGACCATCGGCCGGCTGGTTTTCGACTGGCACTCTGTCGCGCCGGTCGCGACGAACGCGCCTCCAAACCCGTAACATGTCCATCCCCGCGCTCATTGTGATTTACGTGGCGGTGCTGCTCGGCGCGCTGTGCTGTTTGGGAATTTATTCCGAAATGCGACGCCGACGGTTCTGGCCGACGCACCCGGAAGACAGGATTTTTCGCTGCCCAAACTGCGGTTGCGTTTACACCGACGACCCGGATGTGGACCGCTCGCGCTGTTCCCAATGCGGCAAATTGAACGAGCCGATTGAGTTTTGAGCCGGATGTAGATGAACAACGAAGAAACAAAGTAACGAAGTTAAAAGGGATTCATCAGCGCTTTGTTCCTTGGTTGCTTTGTTGTTTAAACTTAATTCCCCGTCTTCAATTCCACCACGTCGTGCGGGGCGGCTTCGCGCATGCCGGCGGGGCTGACGCGGATGTAACGCGCCTTCTCGCGGAGTTGCGCGAGGTTCGCCGCGCCGAGATAACCCATGCCGGACTGGATGCCGCCGATGAGTTGCGCGAGCACGCGATCCACCGAACCGCACGCTTCCTTGAGCGCCTCGACGCCTTCGGGGGCGACTTTTTGCATCGGCCCTTTTTCGTGGCCGTAACGCGCTGCCGAACCGGCTTTCATCGCCGCGAAACTGCCCATGCCGCGATATCGTTTGTAAAATTTGCCGCTGATCTCAATGACCTCGCCTGGTGCTTCGTTGCATCCGGCAAAAATTCCACCGCAAATCACCGCTTGCGAAAGTGTCAGCGCCTTTACGATGTCGCCGGATTTTGTGATGCCGCCGTCGGCAAGAATGGCGACCTTCTTTTTGGCCGCCGCGCGCGAGCAAACGTAAAGCGCCGTCATTTGCGGAATACCCACACCCGCGACAATGCGCGTGGTGCAAATGGAACCCGGCCCCTGTCCCACTTTGACGGCGTCCGCTCCGCAATCCGCAAGAAATTCCACGCCCGCCGCGCTCGTGACGTTGCCGGCAATGAGCGGGAGTGCCGGGAACGCGTCGCGCAACACGCGCACGGTGTCGCCCACGCCCTTGGTGTGGCCGTGCGCGGTCGAAACGGCCACCGCATCCACGCCGCGTTCGACGAGCGCGCCGACATGATTCAGGATGTGGTCGCGATTTAATTCGCCGAAGGCGTTGCGCGTGGCCGAAACCGCCGCGCCGCAAATCAGCCGGAAATGCGGGTCGCGCGCGGGCTTGAATTGCTCGTTGCGTTCCTGAGTGATGCGCTCGACGTCGCTCAACGTGATGAGTCCGCACAATTTGTCTTTGTCGTCCACGACAAGCAACTTGTGGATGCCGAGATGCTCGGTGAAAAATTTGTCGGCGCGCGCAATCGGATCCTTGCCAAGTTCCTTTTGATTGATGGTGTGCACCTGTGCGCGCGGCGTGAGAGCATCGGTGACTTTGCGTTTGGCATAACGCGGCTTGACGACATGGCCGGGCAGCAAGCCTACAAGCTTTCCTTTTTTGTCAACGACCGGGAACGTGCTGAAACTGAATTTCTTTTGCTCAATCATCGCAAGCACATCGCCAATGAGCTGGTCGGGCGCAACTTTGATCGGCTCCTGAATCAGGCCGTGAACGTGATTTTTCACGCGGCTGACTTCGGAAAGCTGTTCGCGTTCCGGCATGTTGTAATGAATGAGGCCGAGCCCGCCGTTGAGCGCCATGGCGATGGTCATGCGCGACTCGGTCACGGTGTCCATATCGGACGAAATGACCGGGATGTTGAGACGCAGATTCTCCGCGAGTTGCGTGTCGAGCTGTGTGTCGCGCGGGAGAATCTCGGAATAAAGCGTCGCGAGCGTGATGTCGTCAAACGTGAGCGCGAGATGACTGTTCGCGGGGAAAAACTCATCCGCAGGCTGGTAAAACTGGCCGTCGGGTCCAGAATTGCGCGGTGCTGCCATGTCGGAAAATAAGGACTGACCGGCAAGCTTGGCAAGCAAAAAAGTGAATTCGTCCTCGTCCTCCTCCTCGTTCTCGAAATCGGGAAATTCGATGCCGAGGGCGAAGGACGATGACGATTACGAATCGTTACCAGCTTTTGCCGGCGAACCAGACACAACCAATCACCATTGCGGCCACGGCGCAGGTGCCCATCAATCCGCGATAGATTTTTACACTATTGGCAGCGTAGCGGCTGGTGAACCATCCCATACCCCAGGAAAATCCCGCCATCGCCAGCACCGTGCCTGCGCCAAAAGCGATCAGATAAGTGATGGCTTGCACTTTGGTCGGCAGGGCCAGCATGGGCAATATGCCCAGAATATGCGAACTGCCCGCCAACCCGTGCAGCGTGCCGATGGCAAAGGCCGTGTGCGTGTGCCGGTCGTGAGCCTGCGGTTCGTCGTGCTGTGCCGGATGAGAGTGAACATGGAAATGGATGTGGCGTTCGCCGCGATGTTCGTGCTCATGTGCGTGAACATTGTGTTTGAGCGCGCGGCGCAGCGCCCAGAGACCGATGCCGAAGAGAACCACGCCGACGATGCGGTCGCCCCACGACGAGAGCAAATCCACCGGCAACCTTGCGCGCAGCCACAGCGCCAGCAGCCCAATAACCGCGACACCCGACGAATGGCCGAGTCCCCAACGCACGCCGGGAATCCATGCGGCCTTGGGACGGCGCACCGCTAGCGGCGCAATAGCCGTCAGATGGTCCGGCCCCGTCAGCACGTGAATAAGGCCGGCAATTAGTCCGGTGATGACTACGATCATAAATTTACTTTCGGCGAAGCTGCCTGAATCTCCATTTCAGCGCAAAGAAAACTTCGCCACGTCAATTCTACCGTTTCAGTATTCAACCTGTAAACCGGCACAGCCACACACCGATTGACGAAAACCGGCCATTTTCTGCTAAACCCTTCGTCAAGGAAGTGGACTTGGGATCAATGCTGGTTACGGTCCTTCTGACAACACGCAAGATAGATGATGGGCAGGATGCCGACGGTATTGAAGATGGCGATGCAGATGAACCAAGCGAGTTGTTTGTTGCGCGCGCTCTTCCACATGCCAATGCACTTCCAGACACCATCCCAGATGGCGAGGAGAATGATTATGGGAATCAGCACGGCCAGCCAGACGGGGAGATGACTTGTATCCATGCGGCGAGATTGCCCCGGACCGCGCCGGCGTCAAGCGCAGAGTGTTTCGTCCCTACAACCCTCACCCGGTTTCGCTATCACTCAAACACCCTCTCCCGCTCCCGCGAGCGAGGGACATTGTTCTCGCTGGCTTCCCATTCGCGTTAGTTCGCGCAATTTGCGTAAAAAAACCTTTGTGCGCCTTGTGCTTTTTCCGCCTTCATGTGATTTTGGCGCGGCGAATAGGAGAATTGTGATATGACCAAGAAAAGAACGTTTCCACTGGCGCAAGTGTATGGGTTGCTCGAACCCGGACCGGTCGTGATGGTCACGACGGCCCGCGCAGGGCGGGCGAACATCATGACCATGTCGTGGCATACGATGATGGAGTTTGTGCCGCCCCTCGTGGGTTGCGTGATCAGCAACCAGAACTATTCATTTGAAATTTTAAAGGCGACCAGGGAATGCGTGATCAACATCCCGACGGTGGAGCTGGCGGAAAAGGTGGTGGGCTGCGGGAACGCTTCCGGTCAGTCGGTGGACAAGTTCAAAACCTTTAGCCTCACGCCGATGGCCGCGTCGGTCGTCAAGGCCCCACTCATCGCCGAGTGTTATGCCAATCTGGAATGCAAGGTCATTGATGGGAAGCTGGTCGCCAAATACAACTTCTTTGTCCTTGAGGTCGTCAAAGCGTGGATTGATCCGCGCCAGAAACATCCGCGAACGATTCATCACCAGGGAGAAGGCGTGTTCATGGTTGCTGGCCGGACGATCAAGCTGCCTTCCCCAAAAACTTCCTTCCTCACAGAGTGAAGCATCTGCAAGCCGAAGGCGGGCGTGGCCTGCACACACCATTGAAAACCTTTGTGACTTGGTGGTGAATTCCCCGTATCCGCATCAATCCGGGTAGCCGGTCGGATGTTTTTTGTGCCATGCCCAGGCGGTTTTGACGATGTCTTCGAGTTTCGGGAATTTTGGTTTCCAGCCCAGTTCGCGAATCGCTTTTTTGGCGGAGGCCACGAGCTTGGGCGGGTCGCCGGGTCGGCGCGGTTTTTCGACGGCGGGGATTTTTTTGCCCGTGACCTTTTCGCACATTTGAATGACTTCGCGCACGGAATAACCGTCGCCATTCCCCAAATTGTAAAAACCAGCCTTGCCCGGTTGCAGTCCGAGGATGTGCGCCTGCGCGAGGTCGAGGATGTGAATGTAATCGCGGATGCACGTGCCGTCGGGCGTCGGATAGTCCGTGCCGAAAATCTCCGCTTGCGGCAATTGGCCCAGCACGACTTGAAGCACCCTCGGAATAAGATGTGTCTCGATGCGATGATGTTCGCCAAATTTTTCACTCGCACCGGCGGCGTTGAAGTAACGGAAGGCGATGAATTCCAGCCCGTAGATTTTTTGATACCATTGAAGGATTTTCTCGAACATCAACTTGGATTCGCCGTAGGGATTGATTGGGCGCTGCGGCAAATCCTCGGTCATCGGAATTTTGTCAGGCGGACCGTAGGTGGCGCACGTCGAACTGAACACGATTTTTTTTACACCACATTCCACGGTCGCATCGAGCAACTTGAGGCCGTTGACGATGTTGTTGTGGAAATACTTTTTCGGGTTCGCCATGGATTCGCCAACCAGCGCGCTGGCGGCAAAGTGCATGATGGCGCCGGGTTTGGCGGATTTAACGGCGTTAAGAATGTCGCCGGGTTCGTCGGACTTGCCCAAAATGAATTTTGCCCGTGAATCCACCGCCGAGCGGTGGCCTTCGGTGAGATTGTCATAGACCGTGACTTGATGGCCGGCATTGAGCAGTTCTTCCGTGCAGATGGACCCGATGTAACCCGCGCCGCCGGTAACCAAAACGTTCATGTCAAAACTATGGAAGGAAAGCGCAGAGGTTCAAAGTTCAAAATGGAAAGCGTGCGAACAGTTTCAACACGTGTGACCAGCCATTTGCCGTCGGTTTTGTGCAAAGTGAATTTCATTTCCTGCACGATGGGATCGCGTTCATTGGAAATATTCGCCTCGACGGTGAGGTCGGCCACGGCGGATTGTTTGTCCGGGGCGATCGCCACAACGATGTCAGGGAATTTAACATCCAGTCCACTGACCGCCGAGCGCGCAGCCAGGACGGCTTGCGTGATTTCTTCGCGGCCCGCAAAAACGTGCCGTTCGTGTCCGGGCATATCAATATTCACTTCGATGTTGGTGGAGAAAAAGAACGCCAGATTTTCCGCGTCGGCCAGGCGCGCCAGGTTGCCCTCGTTTGGCGAAAATGAAACAGTGCGGGCGAGTTCAGTAAGCCGCTTGCGGATGACTTTTTCCGGGCTGGGAAACAAGACCGTCCACAGCCAGATGCCAAGCGCAACCAGCGCTGCGGCCAACACGAGACGAAAAATAATTTTCATAACAGTAATTTACCAAAGATTCGGTCGCGCTTGGCGATGCCATGCTCATGATACTGCGGAGGCATGGTGCGATTATCGCCCACAACATAATATTCGTCCGGACCAAGTTTTTCGGGCGGAAGATTCCAGTCACAGAAGAATTTTATATAAGGTTCGTCGAGCGTTTGGCCGTTGATCAGGACCTGGCCGTTGGCAAAAGCGATTGTCTCGCCCGGCAAACCGATGATGCGTTTCATATACATCATATGGGCGCCCGCCAAACGAATGCTGACCACGTCACCACGCTGGGGTTCATGCCACAAATATGCGACCCGGCTCATTAAATGAATCGAACCGTCTTGGTAGGTCGGCAGCATGCTGATGCCTTCGGCGCGGATGGCAAACAGAATGAATTTGAAAATGATGAAGCACGAGACGATCAAAACAGCGATGCGCGCCAGCGTGACTTTTGGATTGCGCCCAATTAACACAATACGAAGCCAGTCAGGCAATCGCAGCGTCTGCGCTGTTTGGGTGGGTTGATTTTGCGCCGGCATCTTTTGAAATCTCGACGCAAATTGCGAATCGCGCAACTTAGATTTGGCTCATCGCCTTGTCCAAGGCGGTGTAAAGCTGGTTCATTGTGGCTTCGGTTTCGTCGCCCATGTTCGAGATGCGGAAGGTCTTGCCTTTGATTTTTCCGTAACCGCCGTCAATCAGGAAACCCTGGTCTTTGACCAGCTTCTGCAGCTTCGGCACGTCAGTCACGTGTCCGCCGGGCTTCGCGCCGTTGTTGACGCACGTCAGCGTGACGGATTCAAAACCTTTGTCCGGGAAAAGCGTGAAGCCGTGCTTCGCCGCCCAGGCGCGCGTCATTTCGGCCAGCTTTTTGTGACGCGCAAAACGGTTCTCCAACCCCTCGGCAAAAATGTCCTCGAGCTTCGATTGCAATGCAAAAACATGGCCGATGCTCGGCGTGCTCGGCGTCATGCTTTGCTCGGCGTTTTTCTGGAACTCGACGAAGTCGAAATAATAGCCGCGGTCATTGATGGTCGCCGCCTTGGCCAATGCCACCTTCGAGACGGTGAAAATGGCCGTACCGGGCGGCAATGCGAGAGCTTTTTGTGTTCCGGCGAGCAGCACGTCGATACCGAGCGCGTCGAATTCGATTTTCGTCGCGGTCATCGAGCTGACCGAGTCCACGATGAACATCACGTCGGGATATTTTTTCTTGAGCGCGGCGATTTCGGCGAGCGGGCTCATGACACCCGTCGAGGTTTCATTGTGAATGACCGTCATTGCGTCGAACTGGCCGGTGGCGAGTTTCGCGTCGATTTGTTCGGCGCGGATGGGCGAGCCCCACGGCACTTGGAGGGCTTCGGCGTTTTTTCCGCAACGTTTCGACACGTCGAACCATTTGTCCGAAAACGCGCCGCACATGCAGTTCAGGACTTTCTTGGCGACGAGATTGCGAATCGCGCCTTCCATCACGCCCCACGCGGACGAAGTGGAAATATAGACGAGCTGCTTCGTGTAAAGCAGTTGCTGGAGTTGCGGTTGGATGGCGGCGTAAAGGTCTTTGAACCCCTGGCCGCGATGGCCGATCATCGGCTGGCGAAACGCCTTGAAGGTTTTTTCGCTGACCTCAACCGGCCCCGGAATGTGCAATTTGACGTGTGCCATAAATTTAGTCCGGTGAAATTTTCACAAGCGATTGGCAAACACAAGCAAACTTTTTCCAGCAAATCACTTTTTCACATACCCGTTCGCGCGGAACCATTCGACTGCATCGGCAAACGCCTGTTTTACCGGTGTTTGCGGCAGGCCGAGTTCGCGAATGGCCTTCGCCGGATTAAACCACATCTTGTATCTGGCCATGCGCACGCCGGCCAGCGGCGCGCGCGGCGGTTTGCCGGTGACGCGGGCAATGCCCTCGCTCACGTGTCCGGCGGCGAGCGCGACCCAGTACGGAATTTTAATTCCCGGCGCCGGGATGCCGGTGATTTCTTTCAGCGTGGCGAGCGTTTCGCGCATTGTCCAATTGCCCTCTGCATTGCCAAGAATGTAGCGCTCACCCACGCGTCCTTTTTGCGCAGCGAGAATGTGACCGATGGCCACGTCGCGCACGTGGACCCAGTTCAATCCCGTGTCAAGGTATGCAGGCAGCCTGCGGTTCAGAAAATCCACGATGACTTGGCCGGTCGGCGTCGGCTTCACATCGCGCGGGCCAACGGGCGCGGTGGGATTGACAATGACGACGGGCAGACCTTTGTGCGCAAGATTCACGGCGATTTCCTCCGCCATCCATTTCGAACGTTTGTAATGATTGGACAATTGCGCCGTGGAGACATTTTTGGATTCGTCCGTTGGAATGGTTGCGCCCCTGATGGTGCCCGGCAGCCCAATACACCCGACGGTGCTCGTGTAAACAATACGTTGGCAGCCGGCTTTGCCGGCGGCTTCGATGACGTTGCGCGTGCCCTCGACGTTTGTGGCGTACATCGGTTTGTAATCACGCAACCACAAATGATAGCTCGCCGCGGCGTGAAAACACCAGTGACAGCCTTGGACTTCACGCTCCAGCAATTCACGGTCACCCACGTCGCCCCTCACATGCTCGAATTTCAAACCGGCGAGTGCGCTCAAAAAACTGCCGGGCCGCACCAACGCCTTCACCTGATGCCCGCGCGCGAGAAGTTCGTGAACAAGATTCGAGCCGATAAAGCCGGAAGCGCCTGTAACGAAGCAATTCATGGTCGGGGAAAAGAGAAATGTCATTTTGCAGCGGGACGCCGGGAGATTCCACAACAATTTTTCACGACTGCCGCTTGACTTGAGGCAACTGCTTCTGAAAATTGTGCTGTTATATGCCGGTCAAGAGCAGTGCCAGAAAAAAGTTGAGTCGCGCCTGTCGGCGCGACCTTGACACCAGGATTGAATTCATGGAGGGACTTGTCCGCCGCGATCCGGATTATGTGGACGCATTGCAACTTTTGGGCGACCACTATACACAACGCGGGCGTTACGCCGAGGGCTTGAAAGTGGACGAGCGCCTCTCGCGCCTCGAACCGCACGACCCGCTCGTTTTTTACAATCTCGCGTGCAGCTACTCGCTTACGGAACAATTCGACCGCGCCGTGTCTGCATTGCAAAAAGCCCTTCAACTTGGCTACCGCGATTTCAATTGGCTGGCCAGAGACCCCGACCTTCGCAACCTCCGCCAGCAGCCGATTTACCGGGAGATTCAAAACAAAATCCGCCGGATGAAGGTCAAGGTCGGCTGAAAAGTCGTGAAAAGGTTAAATGAGTGATTGGTTAAATCAGAGAGTTCTGAACGCGCCGTCTACCCATTTAACTCATTTAACCAGCCGCTTGTTTAACTGATTCCGAAACAAATGAACGTCACCCTCCAAGGCCGGACGCGGCATTACCGCACCGTTACGTTTGATCGCGCCCGCAACGCCGTTTTGCTCGTCGAGCAACGGCTGCTCCCGCATGAATTTAAAATTGTTGCCACAAAAAATTTTCGCGAAACCGCCGACGCCATTCGCGACATGATTGTGCGCGGCGCCGGAGCCATCGGCGCAACGGCGGCTTACGGTCTGGCACAAGGCGCTTTGGCCTTTCGCGGACGGGACTTGAAAAAATTTTCCGCCCATGTTGAGACCGTTTATCAAACACTCAAAGCCGCGCGACCCACGGCGGTTGATCCGGCCAACGCAATGAACGCCGTGCGCGCCGGGATGCGTGCGGGCAAAACGGTCGGGGAACAGCAATCGCTCGCGCTCGCCGCCGCCGAGGAATTTGCAAATGAAAATGTCCGCCATTGCGAAGAAATCGGACGGCATGGGGCGAAGCTCATCCGCAACGGCATGAAAATTCTGACACATTGCAATGCCGGCTGGCTCGCCTTCGTGGACATCGGCACCGCTACCGCGCCGATGTATGCCGCGCAGGCGCAGGGCAAAAAATTTCATGTCTTCTGCAGCGAAACACGCCCGCGTTCGCAGGGCGCAACACTCACTGCGTGGGAACTGGCGCAGCAGAAAATTTCGCACCAAATCATCGCCGACAACGCCGCCGGTCATTTGATGCAACGCGGTGAAATTGATTTGGTCATCGTCGGCAGCGACCGCACTTTGGGCCGCACCGGCGAAGTCGCGAACAAAATCGGCACCTACACCAAAGCTGTTTTGGCCAAACGTCATGGGATTCCGTTTTACGTGGCGATTCCGCTCTCAACCATTGATTGGAATTTAAAATCCGGTTTCGACATTCCCATTGAAGAACGTCACAAAAGCGAAGTGCTCGGCGCCTGGGGGACCTTGGAGAACTCAAAACTCAAAACTCAAAACTCAAAATTGAGTTACGTTCGCGTGGCCAATCCGACCAGCGGTGCGCGAAATCCTGGATTTGATGTCACGCCGCCGGATTTGATCACGGGCATCATCACGCCTGCGGGGGTTTTCAAACCGAAGGAACTTTGGCGGCGACGGCGGGAACTGGGTTTTGGCGGATGAAGCGGATGTTCGGCGAAACTTGAACTTGCTTCGGGTACAAAACGAAATTAGCTTCACCCTTCCCGGTGGCGGGGTAGCCAAGTGGTAAGGCAGGGCTCTGCAAAAGCCTCATCCGTCGGTTCGATTCCGACCCTCGCCTCCAGCCTTCGCTCGCAGATGAGCTTCGGCTGGCAGGCCATCACATCAACGCAGGCCGCACAGCAAACTGGGTTATCAAAGCCCGGCACGGTTCGCGGCGCAACTCAGTCCATCCCCCGGTGCCGGTCGGGCTCCGCCCTCCCTCTGCCGGGGATGGACAAAACCAGAACCACAAACTAACATGAACCCAGTTCCCGGACTAACTCATGGAGTGGTACAGAAAAGTGAACCCGGTCAAGCGGGCGCAGCGGTTGATTTGCTTGCATGACGGTCAGATCGCCAGTGATGTAGCGCATGCCGGCCACGCGCTCTGAGCCATGACCAGAATCACCCTGAAACAACGAATCCGAGAGATTTGGCAGAAGCTGAAGCACCTCAATGCGACACCTGACCAAATCGCGGCCGGCTTCTCCATCGGCATCTTTGCCAGTCTCCTGCCGCTGAATCCATCCCCAATAATCGTGGCGACCGTGGTGGCGTGGCTGCTGAAGAGGAACGTGATGGCCGCGGTCGCCGGGGCGACGATGGCAATTCTCAAGAACCCGCTATTGCCTTTGATCTGGCTGGCGGAATATCGATTGGGGAAGTTAATTCTCCCGGTGCAGCATCCGCTGACGTTGGATCATGCACGACTGAGGGACATTTTGCAGATGGGTTGGGATGTTTACGCCGCCATGTTCGTTGGCTCGATCATCATCGCCACCCCCGTTACGTTGCTCACCTATTGGGTCGTCAAACGGCTCGCCGAGAGATGGGCCCGGCAAAAAAATGAGCCGCAACCTTCAGGCTGATTGCTGCCTCGGGTCCGGCCATTGCCAACAGGCAAGACACCAACCGTGTCCTTCCACGGCAAGAGCGGCGACATAGCCGGGGGCGGGGGTAAGTTCCTGAAGAGACCAACGGGAGGCTTCGGATGAATCTGGTTGAGTACCAGGTACCACGTCCGGTTCCCCGGGAGCCAGCGATACGTCAATCTGGTCCAAGGACAGTGAAAGTCCTTCGCCCCGGGCTTTGAGGTAGGCCTCCTTGCGCGTCCAACAACGAAAGAACGCCTCACGCTGCTCCTCGGTTGAGAGTGTCCGGAGCATCGCCGCCTCCCGCCGTGAGAAAAACCGCTCGGCGATCTCCGCGACTGCCAGATTGGAACGGATGCGCTCCAGGTCGATGCCCACCTCCCGACCACGCGTGACTGCGTAAAGAGCGATTCCGTGGGAGTGGGACACGTTAAAGCGGATCGCATCCCCGTCAGATTCTCCGGCCAGGGCCGGCTTTCCATGAGAGCTGTAGCAAAAGGACAGGCATTCGGGTGCTCGCTTCAAGTAGCCGCCGAGGATGGCCCGGAGCACTCCACGAGCGACGATAAAGTGCCCGCGGTCTCTCTCAAAATGAAATCGCTCAGCCCGCGCCTGTTCATCCGCAGCCAGGTTGTGGCGGAAGCTCTGAATCTGGGACGGGGTCTGGTTCAAGGTCGCTCGCCAGACATGAACCTCATCGCAACCCAACACCAAGGTTTCCGGTGGAGAACGCCACGGAGGAACCGGAGAGGTGATGGGTGCTGCTTTCATGGGATGGTTGCTCACCCGTCTCCGCGCAGTTCTTGGGAGAGCGCCTGAAGCAGGAGCGGCTGGGTTGTGTTCCAGAAGAAATGATCACCGGGAAACATCCGCAGCGAGAAGGAACCACTCGTTTGATCACGCCAGGCTTCGAGATCGCCACGACTCACCCGGTGATCCTGCAAGCCGCCAAAGGTGGAG
>Ga0187873_1002570_pt1 | contig 13653 bp, 7 predicted proteins | sample June2016WEW_16_1_2_FD_133012 | JGI IMG/M metagenome (GOLD analysis project Ga0187873, IMG submission 133012) | Peatland microbial communities from SPRUCE experiment site at the Marcell Experimental Forest, Minnesota, USA - June2016WEW_16_100 | ecosystem: Environmental > Terrestrial > Soil >... | reverse complement strand
GGGGGGTTGAGCGAAAAACCGTTGTTGAGCGGCTTGGTACAACTCGGGCAGGTTGCCTTTCAAGCGGGCCACCACCCGGAGATGTAAATCCCCCACGGCATGCAGAAAAGGAGCGGTGGCGAATTCCCCATCCACCACCACGTAATCGGCAAAGCGTAGGCCCAGCAAAGCGGCGGCCCGCCGCACGGCACGCTGGCCCGCTGCGTATTCACTGTCTCCCGGCCCGTAGGGTTCGACATCGAAGGGGAGCGTCAAACCCGTTCCCACCACACTGATCATCACCAAGTGATGACGGTAGCCGGTAATCTGGCGGGCCTTGTTGCGATGGGGGCGGCAGAGGCGGCAGCCGCGGGTGTGACATCGCCCCACCGTGGTTCCATCGACGGCCAAGCCGATGAAAGGGGTGCCGTCGAAGGCCTTGTTACGCTTCGCTTGGTGGAGGGCGAGCGCTAACGCCGCCCGCGTCGCGGAGGCCCGTAAGCGCTCGGTGAAGTAGCCCAGCGCATCATCTCCGAAGGAGGTCTCAACCTGCAGAGCCCAACGGGCCGAAGAGCGCACCAGCGCTTCCACGGCGTGGAAGGCGCATTCCCTTAGAAAGCGGCCCATCAGCAGGGCCCAAAGCAAGGCGCGCGCCGGAATCTCGGGAGCGGTCCGGCCGTCGCCGGGAGAGTCCAAGTAGGACTGGAGGCGCAAACATCGCGTCACGTATTTCCAGAGGCGACGTGGGCTCGGCGCTTTCACCGCTTTTTCCCTCTTTGCTTCCGAGCCAACACCAAGAGCTGGGCGTTGGCCGCCAGCACTTCGCGCACCGCGTCTTGGAACTCTCGCCCGGCCTCTACTCTCCGCCGCACCTCCTCCGCCCAGTCTTTGGGGATGCGTTCGACGTGCCGCTTGCCTTTCACCATAAAGGTCAGAGTCCAGGCCGTATGGCCTTCTCCCTTGGCGCAATGGCAGCGGGGATGACCGCAGCGGGTGCGGCTGAGGGTGAGGGAACCTGGGAGGAGGTCAGAAGGCAGAGGGAAGCGCTTCAAGAGTTCAAACTTGCGTTGCCGAAGACGTGCGGCCTGAGGGCCGCGAGGTTCGTTTCTCATATTGTAGCAATGATACTACAAGAAAAGAGAAAAGACAAGGGCTTTTTACGAATGCGAAAATAGGAAGTCGTTCTCAACCCACCCCAATTCGCTTCAAGCCCAGGACCCATCAATATGGATGTAGGTCAACTGTCAGCGATGTTCCGAAACTGCTGTAGTCGATCGGCTGTCCTTGTGCCTAAATGCGATGGTCCCTCGCCATCACAACCTCCTGAATTTGGGCCTAATGCACGCAATTATGAAACGTGTTTGTAGCGCGTCCTTGTTACTGGAGTAAATACGTTGTCACCGCCGCGGCAATGGTTACGATGAGCTCCACTTCCTTTTGGAGGGGTATCTTGCCTTCGGAGGTTACATGTCTCCCCCGTTGGGAGGCGAACCCGTACAGCTTGCTCAGCGCATCCCCGAGTGGGGCCGGAAACCGGTCCGGATGAGATTTAATAACCTGACCCAATGTTTCGCCAGTTTCACTGCATACGTCCGCCGCGATGCATTCGAGGGCCGCCATCGCATGATGCACAGCGCCTGTTAGGTCTGGCTCTGGACGCCGGGATAAGTCTTGGAGCGCTTCGGTGAGTTCTTTCTTTGCGCTGTTCCGGCCAGATGATTCAAGCGTATCGACAGCGCCTGTGACAGCTATTTCGAAAGCTTCGCTGCCGCGAATGACGATTTCTGGGGCAACGAGGCTGATGCCTTCGATTGGCACTGTTGTCCGAAGTTTCCAGCCGAGATTCTGCTCATAGAAGAATTCGTTGACCTCTCGCAGGAAGGCATCTTGATCGCGGTCGCTCCATTGTACGTCCCGGAACATCTCTTCAATCAGGTCGTAGATCAGGAACCAGTCGCAGCCTTTGATGGCCTGCTCAATTTCCTTCCAAATTTCATCAACACTCTGATTCGCCGGGTTGGGGATGTACTTTAATGTGCGACTTACAAGATCGCGTGCATTGTGTATGTCCACCCGCGCACGGTGGCTCACATGCCTGAGGACGAACGAACGAAGGGCATCAGGAGCTCCTTCACGGACCATCTCTGGTGGTCGCGTTCGAAAACCATACCTTTTCGAGAAGTCTCTAGCGCCAGCCACGTATGTTCACACTCAATCAGTTTCTTTGAATCCCACCAAACCTCCGCGCAGCATTTCCTGGGCACTTGGATGCTGCGAAAAGGCGCATTCTTGCTGTCGCGATCATGATGTACCAGCCGGAAGTCAGATCCACATTCTCGGTCTTCCATGAGCGCTTTTACCGTCCTTGTGGCCAATTCCAGGCTAATTCAGTTCGGCCTGTGCGGACGTTTTTTCAGCGCACCAATAAAAACCTCCTTCATGTTTAGCACAAACGAATGTCAAAAGACATCGCCATTCACTATTTGGGTGAGAGAAACGAGAAGCACAGTGCGCACTGAGCGATGAGAAGGATCAATCTGCTTCCTGGCCGTCATCGCTGCCAGTCGCGGGAGGGAGCGAACGTTGCCTCTTCTTTGTTGGTATTTCGAGAGCAAAGCGGCGTCTCATTCTCACGCACGCTGAATTTCGAAAGCACCCCGCAGGTTGGACGAAGAGATGGGATGAAGAGCGCACTCGGCATGGTGAATTCCTTGGCTATGCAGAAACGTTTGCGTGATGCGCATTCTGTATCTGTCCTTGCCTACCCACCATGGTTTGGTTCGGACCTCGGTTGCGATCAGGCCCCTTTGCGGGGTCAGCAACCGTAAAGCCCCGGCTTGCGGGAGGATTCTTACTACTGGCACTGGGGTGGGTACCTAGGATGAGACCCGCTCCCGCGGCCCAGCCCGTATTCAGATTTTTCATGATGCTTCGAACTCTATGCAGCTCGGATCGCACCGATGCACCGCACACAAGCTGCACACAAATCCTCATTGACCTCGCCGCAAGACAAACAAAACACGACGCCGCCCGCACCTCTAGCGCTGATGAACGCGAATCAGTGGCCACTGCCTCAAACCTCTACGCGAGCGAAGTTCAACGTATAGTGAGAACGAAAGGATCGGTGGCCGTCTGTCCAAGATGGGAATAAGTAGACTGACTGGCCCTCATGCTGCAATTTCGCGACGCTCACCAACTCTGCGGGCCGTGTCATCTTGGCGGTGGCCACTTTTGTCAACAGGGGCGCGGCTGCCGCTAGGAGGGCACGGTCACGCCCGTCAAAATTGTAGGCTTCTGAGGTGTCGGTCGTCATTCGGGATCCTTTGAAAACGGAGTTGTTCCTCATTGCGGATGGCAGCGGCGTGGGGCCGCACCCTCGCCGGGGTGTCCTGTCTACAGTCGGGCAGGAGCGCCTCGGGCCGCATCTTCCTTTCTGCGTTTTCAACCTCACCGTGAATCACCTTCTCCCAGGGCAAGCCTGCCCCCTCCCCTTGGGATATACGCGTTCCGAATAGCCGCGTGCGGGCCGGAATGGGGACGTGCAATCTGGTCCGCTATTCAAACCAAGGAAGCAGTGTCCAATGTCTCCCGAGCAAGTCGCAGGGCGGGAACGAGCACATCCAGCTTCGTAATCCATCCGTGGGGAATCTCCGTCAAGCCTTTCCATGCGCCCCAGATGTGGGCTGCGATTGATGGCGTACTGTCGCTGTCCCCGTCGTGGATAGTCGCAATGCAGACGGCCTCAACGCAGGACCCGCGCGCCCTTTCAGACGTCCTGCACTGAGAGAAGTACTGAAGCCTCCGCAAGCAAATCAACTTTAGCGGAATTGGATACGCTAAACCTCGCTGCCGCAACCGTTACATGCAGATTCCGAATCGCGTGAGCGTTCTCAAGCCGCCTCGGCTGGATCTGGAGAACTATCCGCATCGAGGGGAGAGGTGGCGCGGACGCGGGCCGCCGACTACCAAGTGCTGCTGGAGTGGCCGACTTATAGACACGCTCCGAGTGCGCTCTATCGCGGCAGTTTCGAGACGAACTGATAACTGCCGGATGCCAGTTCGAAGACCGCCTTGCCTTTCTCCACCCCGTTGAACCGGACTCCCGTGGCCTGGGCCGCTGGGCGTCCCCTTTCAGTCACCGCCTCGGGCGCACTGGAAGGCAGGTACAACGTGGCGCTCGTTCCCGGCGGAACGGTCGCGTCCATATGCAGGGTGCCGTTTTCAATCCGCCAGTTGCTGACGATCATCCCGTGAACGGACTTGTAGCTCGTTCGCGCGAAGGTGAGGCCACCCACCGGCGCCGGCTTCAGGAAGAAATAGCGGAAGCCCGGCGCCTTCTCGTCCACCCGGATGCCTCCGATGCCTTCGATGAACCATGCGCCGATGGAGATCAGCGTGTCATGGATGTGGGATTCACCCGACCAGCTTTCCCAACTCGTGGTGGCGTCCTGTTCGAGCATGTCGCCCCAGCTTGGGAAGTCCTTCTTGCTGACCATCCGGTAAATCAGATCGTTGCGGTCATCCTCCATGAGCTCCTTGAGCAGAAAGTAGGTGCCGTGCATACCGGAGTTGAAGTGACCATTATCCTTGACCAGGATGGTGTCTTCCAGGTTCTTGGCCACCCCCGCCCGCAACTCCTGCGGAACGATTCCAAGCAGCAGCGCCAGCGCCAGATAGGGCTGCTGGCCGGTGGCGTAGCTGTCGGGGGCGACGAAATAACGCTCGTGCAGCGTGCGGCGAAGCGCGGCGGCCCGTTCCGTATACATCGCGGCATCGGCGGGCTTGTCCAGGACAACCGCGATTTTAGCGGCTATTTGCAGGGTGTAGAGGTAGTGCGCGTTGTTGATGAAACGGGAGCTGACAGGGTCGCGGGCGATGTCTGGGCCGGCAATGGCCCTATCCGCCGCAGGTGTCCCAGGTGGTCCAGAGGATATACGCCGCGGCGTTACCCAATCGCCGATGTAGTTCCATTGCGGCTCGTGGATGCCGAAGCTGACGTAGGGTTCCAGGATATTGTCCTTAGTTTTCGAGTCGGCGAAACTCAGCCACTTCTGGATCATCGGGTAGTTGGCCTCCAGAATTCCCTTGTCGCCATAGTTCAGGTAAACCTGCCAGGGCATGGTGACCACGAAACCGCACCACATCGGACCGCCGCCTCCCTGTTCCGGATAATTGGGGGCGGTGTACGGCAGGTCTCCGGATTGGGGATCCTGCGCATCGCGCCAGTTGGCGGCCCAGCGGTTGTAGAGGCCCCCTGTGTCGAAGTTGTATAGGCCCGTTTCGAGCGAGGTCCCGGCGTCGCCGCCGTACCCGAGGCGTTCGCGCGTGGGGCAATCCACCACGTAGCCGTTGAGCGTAAGGCACTCGTAAGTCCAGGTCACGAGGCGGTAGATGCGGTTCAACAGGTCGTCGGACGACTCGAATTCGCCGCTCCGCCCGTAGCTAGTGCGCATGAAATAGCCCCGGACGTTCTCGGCGATGGGCGCTTGGCTCAACCCCGTGACATGAGCGTAGCGGAAGGCGTGGTAGTTGAACCGCGAGCGCACAACCTGGTTCGCCCCCGCGCGGGTCACATACTCGTCGCGCTGGTTGTACGTGTTGTAACGGCCCCCAGCCGGCGGGTTGTCGGCAAACTCGATTTTGAGGCTATTGCCGGCCGTCATCATGCGGGGCAGGCGCAATTCCAGCCAGCCCGTGTAGTTCTTGCCCATGTCGATCAGCCAGCCGCCGTCCGGGGTCTTGCCGATCTTTACTGGCCGGAGCGTTTCCAGGATGCGGTTAGGCTCGACCATCTGCGCCGACGTAGTCACCTTCGGCGGGTCAAACGTCGCAGCCGCCTCCCAGACGGAATCGTCCAGCTCGACGCCGTTCCAGTCTTTCACGTCCAACCGCGCGTCATAGTGTTCCCCACCGTAATCGCCGAACGCCGTGCCCCGGCCCAGCGGGGTAATCGGGCTGGCTTTCGCTTTCCACGTGTCGTCGGTTCCCACCGCCACCAATTTGCCATCCGGCAGCGTGATATCAAACTGCGCACGCACCAGCGGCCCATCGTAAACCACCCCCGGATGGCCTCGGACGTACCAGCCCCGGCCCAGCCACAGCGCTACCGTATTGCTACCTTCCACCAGGTAGTTGGTGATTTCGTGCGTCAAATACCAGTTGCGCTTGGAATAATCCACCACCGCCGGGGCCAAAACGTAGTCGTCGACTTTCTTCCCGTTGACGTAGAGTTCGTAGTAGCCCAGCGCGTTCACATAGGCCGTGCCGCGCTGCGGTTTCCTGGGGAGCGTGAAGGTCTTGCGCAGCCAGGGGAAGGGCAGGGGAGTGCCTTCTTTGACGTCAGCGGGACGCGCCAGGCCGATCCAGCGGCCGTACCATTCCGAGTCGCGAAGCCTCCCCATCGACCAATTGGCCGGGGCGCTCCACGGCGTCACGTGGCCATCTTGATCCCAGACGCGGACTTTCCACCATGCCTCACTTCCCGAGGCCAGCGGCCGCCCTGCATAAGCCACGAACGCAGTCCGATCAGAGTTGACCTTGCCGGAATCCCAAAGGTCACCCTGGTTTTGCTCGAGGCTCGCCGGACTGCCAGCCACCAGGACTTGGTATGCACTCTGCTGCCAAACGCGGAGTCCGGGTGGCAACGTCCAGCTCAGGTGCGGTATTTCCACGTCGATGCCCAACGGGTTCAACAGGTACTCGCAGCGCAGCCCTTCCACGGACAACGTGGTCTGTCCGGATGCAACGCGGCTTGCTGGAACCAGCGATACCATGATCAGAATACCAGTGACGACTGCTCTCATTCGACTATCTCCTTGGAACGTCTGTCGCCTCTGAAACGGGGCCTCCCAAAAGGGTAAGGACAATAATTCGGTATATCATCTCTTTCTCCGGCGGAGGAATTATCACTCCCTGCGACGAGGGTCAAGTAGAAACTTCGGTCAAGCGGCAGGACAGTGGGCGACTCCGGGGGGCGGCACGGCTCTGTTTGCCGGCTCCGGACGCCGCGCTGCCAGCCCGGCGCGGGGAGGAAACAAGCCTGAGGCGCCAACCGGAGCCGGGACCGACACCCAGACAAAGAGCTTCTCGCCCGCATTCGTCTATGTCACCGGAAAGCGATAAACGAAGGTGCTTCTCGGCGAGTGCGGACAGAATTGAGTATTCACCAGGATATAAGCAACTCGCCAGAGATGCCGTCAGCTACGAGGCACCGGCCCGAGGCTTCAGCCGAGTACGCGATGCGTTTGTTATGGTTCTCCATCCGAACTGGCGGACCGCTGGACCGAACCTCGGGGTAGAAATGCACATTCGCGCCCTTCAAGCCTTTCATCAGGAACCGGCGCCGGATGCCGATCTCCTCCGAAGTAGTTTCAATGCAGGAGACTTCTCCCGCCTCAGACTGTTCGATAAAGCAGCGGCATTCGCGGTGCCACGCGCGCGGCATGCTATAGGCTGAATGCCCGTTCTCGAGCCATGCCTCGTATCCAAGCAGAACGGGAGCCCCGTGCGGAAACCGCAGACGGATAGTCGCGACAGTCGATGGGCAAAATCCGGAGAAGAAAAATCCGTTGTTGCTGCGGGCGACGAGCACCAGCGGGTTCCGGGTCTCGATTGTCGGCTTCTCCACCCTTAGCTCGTACCCAAATTTCGCCAGGATGTAGCGCATCATGTACTCGACCTGGAAGAACTTCTTCGGATCGTCGGGTTGCGGCAGGTAGGCGTTCGTGACGTTAGACGAGAGACTGCCACGCACCCAGGCGAGTCGGCCGGACCCAACCTGCCGCGTGAGGGCGAAAGCTCGCTCGCTCGACCTCTCCGAGACGGTAGCGCAGACCTCGAAGTCCACGGCGCCGGGCACGAGTACCGCGGTATCGATGCCGCCGCCTGACGTCACCTCGCGATGTAGCATGCGGGTCGCCGGCGTGCCGTAGCGGATGAGGTCGCTTGCGAGTGAGCAACGGACCCCCAGTTCGCCGGTGATCGGCGTTGTAAGTCTTAGGTTGAGTAGTTCCAGGAGCGCCTGGCTCGCGTGCGCTGCCGGCCCATAAAGCAAAACACTGTGCCCGCTGCGGAGGTGCTCGAGCAACACCGCTTCGAGAGGACTGCCCCCTTCAGGAACGGGCGTTACCAGAATAGTGTCGCGATAAGTGGCGGGATCCGCAGCGAAGGAGGCCAGGAAGTTGTCCGTCGAGACGACCGTGTTCAGCGGCAGGCCGGCATTCACGGCGTTCCGCATAAACCAGTCACTGAAGAATACCTCGCCGGGGCGCGGCGAGTCCCCGAAGACCCTTTCATGAAACTCTCGGAACGGGTACACCCAGGTTAGCAGGCCGGGTTCATCGGAGAAGTGATCCATGGCCGTGAGGATATGTGGTGTCACCTCGTTCGGGCACTCGTCCGGCAGTTCGCCGTAGGAGTTGTCGATGGTAAGGAACTCGAGGAGCGACGGCGGTGTAACCTTGCCTCTGCGGTCAAGACGTGTGAGCGCGAGCGGCAGGTAGATGTCGTGTGGCTGCCGCTCGTAGCGGTCAAACCAGGGGCTATTCAGCCACCAGGGGTCATGCGTATAGAAGCGGAACGGGAACACTTCACCCGGTGGAAGGTGCGCGATGTGGCTAAGATATCCGGACACTTCCAGTCCAAAGTCGCCGTCAATAGCGGCCCACGGCGAGTTCGGCGGGGCTACCATGTTGAAGCCCCCGTCATAAATACCCTTGATCGGCGACGCGCTGGCGCTCAGGTCCGCGCCGGTCGAAAGGTTGCTGCCGCGACATTCCACGCGGAACAACGGGCATTCCTGGCGAAACGCCTTCCAGAACCCCAAAACCCTGTCGCGGACCTCCGCTGCCTTCTCGGGATGGAAAGCTTCGCCGTCAAACAGCACACCTTTCACGCTCCACGCCGTTGCAGAGAATCCGAAACCGTTTGAGAACCAGATGTAGTCGAAGCCCAGGTCGGTGAAAAAATGCTGCACCTGACGGCCGAAGAACGTACCGAACGACGTCCCCTGGGGAATGCCGCGAGGGAAGGCGGCGTAGGGTTCCGAATCGGCGTTCAGTGTCGCGCTGCAATCGACCCACTCGCCCTTCAATATCTCAGTATGCCGCTCGTACTTGAACGGAGAGCGCGCGAACTCCGGTCCCGGGTCGAATGTGGCGCCCGCCGTCACCGGCTTTCCCGTCAACGCTCGCCCAACGGTCTTGAAAGTCTGTACGACCTGTTTCAGTGTGGCGTAAGTGATCTTCGGTGGGTTCTCCATGTACAGCCGTGCCCGCTGGTGTATGTTGACTTCCGATGGCACGGCTTTCGGCGGCAGTTTCGGGGGGTTCGCGATCCCGATATAGCGGGCCCACTCGATTTCATCGTTCATTTCCCCGCGGTAGTCGAGGATTTCACTGCCGTCGGCGGTCCAGAGCATCACGGTGCACTCATCCGCGCGTTGAAGCAGCGGCGCCCATTGACGGAACACGTGCTCACACACCGACCGGATGGCCCGATCGTCGATGCTGCGGAAGGGCTTCAAACTCATTTCGAGGGTCACGCGCCGGAACACACTGGGCTCAGTCCATGCCACATGCGGGCCCGCGGGCAACGGCTCGACTTCAGGGTGGCCCTGGCCTAAGAGGGGAAGCGCTGCGGCGCTACCTGTCGTCAACTTCAGCCAGTCCCTTCGCGAGATCATCTTGCGTTCGAATTTCATTTCTGCCATATGCCGCCCTCCTCGGACCCAGCATTGCGCCATCAGTCCCCGCCTTGCCTCGGAGCCGCGTGACTAGAAGCCCCCGCCCGCGTGCTCCGACCTCGCTCTCAAGAAGCAGCTTTTCGCGATTCCAGCGAGGCCTATAGACAGGGAAATCTCCGACGACGCCCAGCGAGTTCTCAGTGAAAGCGGCTGTTGATGTATTCAGTGCGTTATTGGGAATCGTTATTAGCCCTTCGGTAAAACCAGATGGCTCCGCTACGTGCCGGCAGTGCAAACGTGAAACCAGTTTGAACCAAATCCTTTCCCGCGATTTCTCTCCTTTCACCGCTTTCATCATTTTCGAAAAGGTACATGGCGTTGGGATCGATTCCCTCCGGATGGATCGTGAGCGTCCCTTCCTCAGATGCCGGCAAACGGATCCCTTGCACAAGTCCGTGGCCTTTTTCCGGGGAGTCAAACTGCCAAGCGACCCATTGGTCAGCACTGCGGTGGAACGGCGTATGAGGGTAGTAATCGCCATAGAGTATCAGGTCGGATGCTCGGCGCCAGATGGCGATCATCTTCTTGGACAGAGCATAATCGTAATCGTCCCGTCGGATGTCCAGTCCTAGAGCCAACATGGGAGCCATGGCGCAGTGGTAGGAGTAGCTGTCGAGCTGCGTGTTGAAGCGCGTCGCTTTGCTGACATCCCAGGAGAGTGTGGTTTCCTTGAAAAAGGGCAGCCACTCGAACAGCGTCTGGTGAAATGACAGCTTGATCGGATGATACCCGTATCCGTAGTCGCTATAGTGTAGGGGCACAGAACGGCGCATGGTTTCAAGATCATTGCGACGTCCACCGCTAGCGCACGAATCGATCCACAGGCCTGGATTTCTCGCCAGCAAGTCATCCCAGTACTTCAGGTAGCCCTGGACATGCAGGTTCTCGTTGAGTCCCTGGCGGTCCTGAGCCTCATTCTTGCGCCAGTATTCCAGGGGCTCGAAGTTGAAATCCTGCCTGTAGATCTTGATGCCGTTGTCTTTGATCAACTTGCACACATGTCCGGTCAGCCACTCGCGGCATTCCGGGTTGCCCAGATTCAACAGACTATTCTCATTTTCCTTCAGCCGGAGCAGCCATTCGGGGTGTTCGGTGCTGAGTTCTGTGCCCTGCCGCACTCTTTCCGGCTCAAACCAAACCAAGAGGTCAGCGCCGTTCCGTGCTGCACAATCGGATACCGGCTTCAGACCATTGGGGAACCTTTTGGGATCAGGTTCCCATGTACCGGTATTGGGCCAGTGACCCGCACAGGGATACCACCCTGCATCGATCCACCAGACGTCAAAGTTAAAGCCGAGTTGTTTGAATTTCTCGATATACCGGATCTGGTTCTCTTGTGTCGCGGCGGTGAATTCCTCGCCTTCATCCGTGCCGGCGACAGCCAGCAACGGTTTGTGTGGCTGCCCGTTGGGTCTGGGCATAATGTGAGCAAAATACCACCGGCGCCACAGGTTCACTGCTCTGGACGCGTCCCCCGACCAGGACAGGACGGTCATACGCGGGGTGCGGATGCTTTCACCGGCTTTCAGCCGTAGGTTGGTCTTTTCCTGACCCGCCCGCACGTGGACTCCGTCTGCCAGTCCATCGAAACGAGCTGCCCACTGTGCCGGCCAACCGATGGCGAGGGATAGACCCCACTTGTCGAACCTGATGCGATAGTAGGGGAATGCACCGTTACTGGGGCGGCCTCCGTTGGGGGCAAAGCCGACCGAGTCTCCTTTGCCTAAGGGTTTTTCGTTGGGTGTATATCCTTTCTCACTGTAGAAGTCGCCATTATTTGAGTACAGAACTGGTCCAGAGCCTTGGAATGTTCCATCCAGGGCCAGGATGTCGCGGATGATTGGCGTGGTCTCCTGTCCTTTGTTGCTGAACCATGCCACCCATTCCATCACCGGGTAATCATGGTACTGCGTACACTCCACTCGAACATGCAAACCGGTCTTGGGGTCGGTGCCTTCGAAAACCGCTTCGGAGCGATCGTTGTCGATGCGGTGTTTGTTTACAATCGGACGCCACTCTTGCGGGATGCCGTGTATGGTTTTGCCATCCAGCACAAGAGAAATGGGAAGATCGGTGGCACGGGAAAGGAAACGTTTGGCCGATGCCTGGCTCTGCAACATGTCCGCGGGCTTTGTCGTTGTCGGTATAGCGTGTGTTGTATTGCTTGCTGCATTTGGTGTGGTTGTGGTGTTCTCCTTTATAGTTTCTGCGTAAGCTGGACGAGCCAGGTGACCGCTCGCCAGCACGCTCACAGCTAACAACACTGCCACTCGCGCGCTCGTGATCAGAAACTCAAACCAGGTGATTCGTTTGCTCTTCTCAGTCATAACGATCCTCTTTCCCCGGATCCTCATTGCTTCGGTCTCCCAACCAACCGATTGAGCAAGCTGGTGCCCCTCCATCACCCAATCCTCCATGCTGCCGTTCTGCCATTTAGCCTGGTCCTGCGCCTAACCGTCCAACGTCCAGTTCTTGCGGTATTGCCTCTTCAAATAATCATTCGCCTCTGGCGCGTTGGTTATCCGCCCTGTGGCCGGGTCATACTCCAGCTTCTTCCCCGCGCGATGCGCGACCAACCCCAGCAGCATCTGCTCAACCATCACCCCGGCGTAGTCAAAATCGCAATGCGTTTTGCTGCTGGTCCCGTAGACCGCACCGTCATTTTTGCCCTTGCAGGCCGCAATCCACTCCAATTGGAAGGGGTCGGGATTCAGCGGGCGACCGCTCTTCTCGGCTTCCAGGATCGAATCCACGTCGGTGTTCGGCAGACCCAGCGCCGCCGGCAGGCCGTTCTCGAGGAACTGGACCGTGGGGAACCCATTCGGCCCCGGCTGCGCATTCGGAAAGGCCGTGAAACCGCGCGGCAGCGGCGGTGATCCTGATGTCGGACCGGCCGCCGCCCGTTTCGCCCCCATGGGCTTTTGCGTCGGCATTCCGGTCCCGTTTACCAGCGGAAGCAATTGCTGGCTCGAACGCCGCCTGTAGTACGTCAGGTCCCCGTCGTCATCGTTGGGAATGATCACGCGGGATGTGAAGTCGCACAGGATGCTGCCCTTGGTGCCTTCGAAGATCGCGCCGTTACCCATCCCGCTCACATCCATGTAGCTTTGGGGAGACTGGGGCTTCAACCCGCCCTGGTACCACACCAACTCCACCGGCCCCCTCCATTGATTCGCCGGATGGATGAAGTGAGCCTTCAGCTTCACCGGACATATGTCGGGGTTGTAGTTATCGCTGACATCCTGGTCGACCTCGATCGCGTTCGGCGCCCCGGCATCGACGGCGTTCCACACCAAGTCCATGGTGTGCGCGCCCATGTCGCCCATCTGCCCCACTCCGAAGTCTCGGTACATGTTCCAGAACAGACAATTCATGCCATTGGAGCCTCCGAAGTATTGAGGGCTGTACGGATGATCCGGTGACGGTCCGATCCATTGCTCGTAGTGCAGCACCGGCGGTGCCGTGCCCTGGCCTTCCGGATAGCCCGGCCGCGGCAGTTGCCGGCTGTCCCAGCTATGCACGACTTTCAGCTCTCCGATGGCTCCATCCAGAATCAATTCGCGCACCCGCTCGAAGTTCGGATACGCGTGCCGTTGCGTCCCGTGCTGAGTGGCCACCTTGGCCTTGCGCTTAAGGTAATTCGCACGCACTGCCCGCACTTCTTCCACGCTGATTCCCAGCGGCTTCTCGCAGAACACGTGCAGATTGCGGTTCAGCGCCCAGTTGGCGATGAAAGCATGGTGATGGTCCGCCGTGCAGATAACCACCGCCTCGATATCCTTCTGCTCCAGGCACTGCCGCCAGTCGTAGTAGGTCTTGGCGCCCGGGAAAAGCCGGAGGGCCTCCTTCGTGCGCAGATCGTTGACGTCGCAGAGAGCCACGACATTTTCGTTCCGCAGCGATTCATAGTGGGCCGTGCCCCGGCCCCATGC
>Ga0187873_1002569_pt1 | contig 13655 bp, 8 predicted proteins | sample June2016WEW_16_1_2_FD_133012 | JGI IMG/M metagenome (GOLD analysis project Ga0187873, IMG submission 133012) | Peatland microbial communities from SPRUCE experiment site at the Marcell Experimental Forest, Minnesota, USA - June2016WEW_16_100 | ecosystem: Environmental > Terrestrial > Soil >... | reverse complement strand
GCCATGGATCAGTCCATTGATGATGGAGACCAGTGTAGCATTCGCGCGGAGGGATTTGAACGCGACTTCGTCGCGTGGGTTGATTTCTAAAAACAACTGAATGGGGTGGTGCCGGGGTTAAAACCCCGGCCTACCCGTCGCGTGGGTTGATTTCTAACAACGGGTAGATGGATTATTGTCGGGGTTAAAACCCCGACCTCCCTCCAGATCGCCATCAAAGATTGCAAAGCTATAAAGACAATAAGTAACCATAGTTATAAATATCCCACCTTAGGCGCAAAGACAAGAACGCGCCGAAGGTGGGGCACCCTGAATTTGAAGTCGCGTCCTCTCAAAATAGTGTATTTTTCCGCAGCCTGTGAAGCCGTGCCCTGATACAAAACATTTCGACACAAAATCTGTTGCGGTTGAAACCTACCAGTCGAGCCCTAATATAAGGCAGAGATAACCGCAGGTCCTTCGACTATGCTCAGGATGACAGGCGAGGGTGGGGCACCCGCCCGCATTCATCGCAAGAGCGCAGCTTTTGCTTTTTCCAGCGAGACGCCGCGCAGCAAGAAGACTTTGCTGCGCGACAACTCGCCCGACCTCAGTTCCACGGAACTTTTCGGCACGCCCAATCTCTCCGCCAGAAACGCAATCAGCGCCTGGTTGGCGCGGCCTTCGAGCGGCGGAGCGTGCACGGCAATCTTCAGTTGCGCCGACGGCCCCTCGCCGTAAACACCGGTGATGGCCATCTTCCTGGCGCCGGGCTGCGCGCGAACGGCCAGAGTGACGCCCTGTGCGGTGGAGCGCAGCATCAGGCCGTCTCCCGGCTGGCCGCGCGCGCGCCAAAGAGCGCCGTGCCCACGCGGATGCGCGTTGCGCCCTCCTCGATGGCCAGCGCAAAATCCGCGCTCATGCCCATCGAGAGCACCGGCAGCGAGAGACGCGGATGGGCCGCCGCCCAGCGTTCACGCAACTCCCGCAGGCCGCGAAAGCAGGTCCGCGTCTCGGCCTCGGGCACATCGAGCGGAGCAATGGTCATCAGGCCGCGTGCGTGCAGATGATGCAGATCGGGCAGACGCTCCAGTAATTCCGCGGCGTCGGGCGACTCCGGCTCCACGCCCGTCTTGCTCGCCTCGGGGCTGAGCTTTATCTCGATAAGAACCGGTAGCTGCTTGGCGCACTTGCCTGCCGCCTCGTTCAGCCGCTCGGCCAGCCGCAGTGAATCCAGCGTGTCGATCCCGTCGAACAACTCCACCGCACGCGCCGCCTTGTTCGATTGCAGATGGCCGATCAGATGCACGCGGAGATCTTCTCTGCCGCAGGAGGAGCGAAGGGCTGCTGCGTTGAGTGCCTTGCCCGCGAACTCCTGAACGCGATTCTCGCCGAAGAGCGTCAGGCCCAGCGAGGCAGCCTCGGCCACCGTCGCCGCCGGAAAGGATTTGGTGACGGCCATCAGCTCGACCTCGGCGCGGGGGCGGGCGGCACGGCGGCAAGCGGCGGTGATGGAGGCTTCGAGCCGTTCGAGATTTTCGGCAAGCGTAGTCATGGTTTTGAAATTAGAGCATTTTCACAGTTTCTGTGAGGCTGATTTTGTGGTTTCCCACCCATTTCACACCGAACGTGAAATGGATGGGGCACGGAGTTTCCTTACACTATCGGCGAAAATGCTCTAAAAAGCGAACGTCCAGCGAGCGTCTGTTCCAACGCAGGTGGTTAATAGCCCTGCTCTTCCAGAAACTTTTCCGCCTCCAGCGCCGCCATGCAGCCCGATCCTGCCGCGGTAATCGCCTGCCGGTAGCGCCGGTCCTGCACATCCCCGCAGGCATAGACCCCCGGAACCAGCACGCCGTTCTTCGTTACCAGCACATTGCCCGTCGTGCGGATGTAGCCATCGTCGTCCAGATCAATCTGCCCGGCAAACATCTTCGTGTTCGGCTCGTGCCCGATGCCCAGAAACAATCCACTAACGGCCAGCGTGCTCTGCTCGCCGGTGGTCACATCGCGCAGCCTGAGCCCCTTCACTTCCTTCTCATCTACGCCCAGCACTTCCTCAATCACCGTGTTGGGGCGCAGCACAATCTGCTTGTGAGCCTGCATGCGGTCGAGCATGATCTTGGAGGCGCGGAAGCCTGAGCGGCGATGCAGCAGCGTCACCTTGGAGGCAAAGCGCGTTAGAAACAGCGCTTCCTCCATCGCCGAGTCGCCCCCGCCCACCACGGCAATTTCCTTGTCGCGGAAGAAGAAGCCGTCGCACGTGGCGCAACTCGATACGCCGTGCCCGATCAGAGCTTGTTCGCTCTTCAATCCGAGCCAGCGCGCGCTCGCGCCCGTGGCCACAATCAGCGTTCGCGTCAGAATCTCGCCCGCCGAAGTTTGCAGCCGAAAGGGGTTTTCCTTCAGATCCACCGATGACAGGCGCCCAAGCTGAAAGGTCGCGCCAAACCGCGCCGCCTGCTTCTTCATGTTGTCGATCAGCTCCGGCCCCTGCACGCCCTCCGGCCAGCCCGGAAAGTTCTCCACCAGGGTGGTCATCGAGAGCTGGCCCCCCGGCTCATGGCCCTCCAGAATCAACGGGTTAAGGCCGGCGCGTCCGGCGTAGATGGCGGCGGTCAATCCGGCGCATCCGGAGCCCAGAATTACGGTCGAACGAATCTCTGTCATGTGCTTTCCCTTATTAATTTTAGCTCTTGTTGAGAGCAGAATTCTTTTCTAAAGCCGGCCATATTATTTCTGATGATTTCAGATTACTTTTGACTCTATCCCTGCCCCGCATCACGACAAAATCTCATTAAAACTTTTTATTACTTAAAGAATTCTAGTCAAAACCTTCCCTGCCGATGAAGGGACTGTGGCCGCATTAGAGCCTTCAAAGAGTTTCCCTAAGGAGATTCCAAGGCGACCAGGACCTTTCGCTCTGGAGCGCAGGACATGTTCAACTTCCGCAACCCCCGCCGCCGCACGGTTACCTGGCTTCTGGCCGCGCTCCTTGTGCCGGCCTCCGCGGTGGCAGGCGGACCAAAGCACGTGGCCGGGGTCAGCTACTTCAATCCGGGAGTGGTCGGGCAGCCCGTTCACTGGGCCAACGGCCAACTGAATTACTACGTCGATCAGGGGCCCTTGAACGCCTCGGTCACCAACGCGCAGGCCAAAGCCATGGTCGATGCGGCAGCCGCTCTGTGGAGCGCGATTCCCACCGCCGGCGTTACGCTCACCGACAAGGGCTTTTTGAACGAGGATGTCAACAGCGCAAACATCCTCATCGGCGGCACAAACTTCATCGTGACCAACGAGCAGACCAGCCAACTTGGCGGCCTTATCGAGCCCGCCGACGTCACTCCTTCGGCCACCAGCTATCCGCTGGGCATCATCTTCGACGCTGACGGCTCGGTCATCAACGCCCTTTTCGGCTCCGGCGTCAGCCAGCAAAACAGTTGTCAGAACAACGGCGTCTATGTGTGGCTGGACAACGTCAACCCCGATGCCACCATTGCTCACGGCATCATCGTACTCAATGGCCTGTGCGCCACCAACGCCAACCTCCTCGAGATGATGAGCTTTGAGCTGGAGCGGGCCTTCGGGCGCATCCTCGGCCTGGACTACTCCCAGGTCAATCCCGGCGCCGCGACCAACGGCGAAGCCAACGGCACGCTCGGTTGGCCGGTCATGCAACCACTCAGCGGCCTCTGTGGCGCCTCCGGAGGAGCCTGCATTCCCAACCCCTCCGTCCTCCGCTGGGACGACATCGCCGCCCTCAACCGCCTCTATCCCATCACCGCCAGTAACCTCGCCAGCTTTCCCGGCAAGCAAATCACCGCCGCCAACACCGTTTCCATCCAGGGGACTATCACTTTTAAAACCGGCGCGGGAATGCAGGGCGTGAACGTCGTCGCCCGCCCGCTGGACTCCGGCGGCAACCCGCTCTATCAATACACGGTCAGCTCTGTCTCCGGTTCCTCATTCAACGGCAATCACGGCAGCCCGGTCACCGGCTTCGACGACGCCAACAACAATCCGCTCAACCTGTGGGGATCGAACGACGCCACTACGCAGGGCTTCTTCGACCTGAGCGGAATGCCTCTGCCGCCCGGCACAACCACCGCTAACTATCAAGTGACTTTCGAGTTCATCAATCCTCTCTACATACTCTCGAACTCCGTCGGCCCCTATCTCGACGGCTCGCCGGAGCCATCGGGAACACTAGCGCCCATCTCGGTTCCGTCCATGTCGGCGGGCAGCTCGCAGACCCTCATTGTCAACGTAGCCGACTCGGCCACAGGTGGCTACAACGACGCCATCGGAACCGAGGCCCAGCCGCGCATCCTACCGGCCAGCGGCCTCTGGGCCGGTCGTCTCAGCCAGGTGGGCCAGACCGATTGGTTCACCTTCCCCGTTCGCGGCGGACGCTCCTTCACCGTGGTGACCCTGGCCCTGGACGAAACCGGTACTCCCTCGGATGCCAAGGCGATGCCCTCGCTGGGCGTCTGGGACGCCTTTGATGCGGCAGGCACCTCAGCCGTCGGCGCTGAAGCAGGATTGAACGGCCTAGCCACCGGCGAGAGCTGGCTGCAGGTCGCTGCCTCAGGCGATGACATCGTCCGCCTGGGTATTGCCGATAAGCGCGGCGACGGCCGCTCCGACTACGCCTACCAGGGCTGGGTGCTCTACGCCGATACCGTCCAGCCGCAGCGGCTGCCCGCCTCCGGCGGCCCCATCGTCATTCACGGCATGGGCTTTCGCTCCACGGACACGGTGCAGGCCGGCGGCCAGCAAGCCCTGGTCACCAGCATCTCGCCCAATGAAATCACCGCCATCGTTCCCGCGGCGGCCAGCGGCGTCACCGGCTCGGTCAACGTCGAGGTGGACGACCTGCCCATCTACTACGCCTCCACCGTCATCTTCGGCGGCCTCAGCTACAACTCCGGCACGGGCGACTCGCTCACCCTGGTTACCGCGCCCGCCAGCTCCGTCCCCATCGGCGTCCCCGAGCCCTTCTCCGTCCTCGCTCTCAACTCCAATCTCAACCCCGCGGGCGGCGTCTCCGTCATCTTCGCCGTCACCAGCGGAACCGCCACCCTGGGCTGCGGCCTCTCCACCTGCACCGTCACCGCCAGCGGCGACGGCCGCGCTTCCATCAACGTCACCGCCACCAGTAGCGCATGGTCCACGGTCACCGCCTCGCTCACCAACGGCGCCAGCCTCAGAACCGAATTTTATGGCGGAACGCCGCCCACCCTGGCATCGCTCACGCCCATGCTCTCGCTGGCCGCCGGGGCCACCTTCACCTGGACCACGCAGGCCCTAGTGCTCAGCAACGGCCATCCCCTCAGCGCCCAGTCCGTCGCTTGGCAAACCACCTCCAGCGCCGTCACCTTTCAGTCCGGCACGGTCACCACCAACTCCAGCGGCATGGCCGCCAAGTCCCTTACCGTCGGACCGCTCACCGAGGGCCAAACCGTCACCGCCAAAGCCTGCCTCAACGGGACCACCCAATGCATTACCTTCACTGCCTTCGGTTCCCGCCCGGAGTATGCCTCCCTCGTGGCCGTCTCCGGAACCGCACAGAGTCTTGCCGTGGGCGGAAGCCCCACCCTGATCACCCTCCGCGTCTTCGACATGAACGGCAACCCCATGACGGGCGCCACGGTCACGCTCTATCAAGCTCTCTACGCCTGGACGCCGGCCTGCCCGCCCCATGGCCGCTGCGCTCAACCCGATCTGCTCGCCACCCAGGCCGCCACGGCCAACTCCGCCCTCGACGGAACCGTCAACTTCGCCCCCGTATCGCTCTCCGGCGTAGCCACCAACCTGCTGGCCCTGGCCGTCACCGGCAACACCGCCAGCGTGAACATCGCCGTGGAGCAGCATCCGTAAAAAAGCAGCTTCTAGCTGCTAGCTTCTAGCTTTTAGCTATTTACAGTGCTGTTGAATAATGAGTTATTCTTTTCTGAAATTTTGCCAGATAATCCGCTGATCCGCTGTTTGACGCATTTTTGTAAGAAGTTTTACTTGGAAAGCATGAGGCCAGAGGCTAACGGCTAGTAGCTAGCAGCTAGAAGCTGCCTCTGTTCGAGTAAACTGGTAGTGCGATGCTTGACCTCGGCTTTGTTCGCGGCAACCTGGAACTCGTTGAGAAGAAACTGCGTGCGCGCGGGTTGGACCCGGCTGCGCTGCTGGGGGATTTCCGCTCGCTCGACGCCAGCCGCCGCGCGGCAATCACCACCGCCGAGCGGCTCAAGGCCCGCCGCAACGAGCTGAGCCAGCAGGTCGGCGCACTGAAAAAAGCCGGTAAAGACGCGACAACTGTCATGGACGAGACCCGCGCCCTCAAGGATCAGCTTGACGCGCTGGACTCAACCGCCGCGACCCTCGACGACCGCTTGCGCCAGGTGCTCGCCGGCGTTCCCAACCTCACCCGCGACGAAGTCCCTACCGGCAACTCCGAGGCCGACAATCAAACCGTCAAGAGCTGGGGAGAGAAGCCCGTCTTCAGCTTTGAGCCCAAGCCCCACTGGGAACTGGGCGAAGCGCTCGGCATTCTTGATCTGGAGCGCGCGGCCAAGATCAGCGGCGCGCGTTTTGCCGTCTACATGGGCGCGGGAGCGCAGTTGGAGCGCGCTCTCATCAGCTTTATGCTCGACCTGCACACGCAGAAGCACGGCTACACGGAAGTTCTGCCGCCCTTCATGGTCAACAGCAAGAGTTTGTTCGGCACCGGCCAGTTGCCCAAGTTTGCCGAGGACCTCTTCCGCTGCTCCGACGCCGACGCCGAGGCTGTGGCCCGCGGCGAGTTCCGCGACAACGATCACTGGCTCATTCCCACCGCCGAGGTTCCCGTCACCAATCTCTATCGCGACGAAATCCTCGACGAAGCGCGCCTGCCCATCTCGCTCACGGCCTACACGCCCTGCTTCCGCGCCGAGGCCGGAGCCGCCGGAAAAGACACGCGCGGCATCATCCGCCAACACCAGTTTCAAAAGGTCGAGCTGGTCAAGTTCACCCGCCCCGAAGACTCCGACGCCGAGCACGAGCGGCTGACCCGCGACGCCGAAGAGGTTCTGGAGGCGCTGGGCCTGCCCTATCGCCGCGTTCTGCTCTGCACCGGCGACACGGGCTTCTCCTCAGCCAAAACCTACGACCTCGAGGTCTGGCTTCCCGGCCAGCAGCTTTACCGGGAAATCTCCTCCTGCTCCAACTTCGAGGCCTTCCAGGCGCGGCGGGCCAACATCCGTTACAGACCCAGCGGTCCCAAGGGCAAGCCCGAGTTTGTCCACACCTTGAACGGCAGCGGGCTGGCCGTGGGACGCACCTGGCTGGCTATCATTGAAAACTATCAGCAGGCCGACGGCTCGGTCCTGATCCCGGAATTGCTGCAGCCTTACATGGGCGGCCTGAAACGCATCGCAAGGTAAAAACCATGAACAACCTCTTCAAAAGCTATTTCTACTGGACCTATCCGCGCGGATGTTTTCACTACGATGTCATGGTGACGCTGATCCTGTTGTTCATCTTTGTCACGCCGCATCTATGGAACTTCGGCGACAGGCCATCCAGCGCCGCCGGTCCGCCGCATCCTATCCAAGTCATCGGCGATGGCGGCCGCGGGCTGATCATCACCATGCAAGCCGCTGACGTGAATCTTGACCTGAAGACCACGGCCTCCGACCAGGTAGTGAAGAAAGCTCTGCACAGGGCTATCGAGCCAGTCACCGGCGACGCCGTCTTTGTCACGCGCTGGGAAACCGCGCAGGACGCTCAGGGCAATTGGACTTGGAAGGTATGGGCACACCGCTGAGAACAGCTTCTAGCTACTAGCTTCTAGCTTTTCGTAAGCTGCAAGGGGAAAATCGTCGTCTGTATGGGTAGAGTGAGTTTCAAAAATAACGTAGCGGCTACTAATTGCGCTCCCTCAGGGGCTGAAGCCCGATTTTTTAAGGGCCTTTTCGGCACGACTAAAGTCGTGCCCTGACACAAAGCGGGTTTATGAAACGCGCTCTCGACATTTACCTAAGCGAGAACAAACGAGAGGCGAGAATCTGGAAGCTAACAGCTAGTAAGGATAAGGAAATTCATGCATAAGGTAAGTAAATTTGTTATTTTCGCGTTGATTGCGATACTGTTGTTCGCGGCGCGCGTCTCAGTTGCCGCTCCGTCCACAGCCAACGAAAAGGAGAAGGACAAGGTTCTGCGCCGCCTCGACGAAGCGGCCAAAAACTTCCGCTCCACCTCCGCTGACTTTGAGTTTGATTCTGTCGAGACCGACCCTATTCCCGACAAGGATGTGCAGAAGGGCACGGTCTACTACGAGCGCAAGGGCTCTGCCTTCCAGATGGCCGCCCACATCCGCGAGGAGAATGGCAAGCCCGTGCCCAAGATCTATGTCTATTCCGGCGGAGTGGTCCGGCTCTACGAACAGTTGATCGACCAGGTTACGACCCTCACCAAGGCCGGCCAGTACGAAAGCTGGTTTATGCTCGGCTTCGGCGCCAGCGGCAAGGATCTCGAACAGAAGTGGGAGATTCAGTACCTCGGCGCGGAGACGATCGACGGGACCACGACCGAAAAGCTGGAGATGGTCCCAAAAGACCCTGCGATCCGCAAGAATCTCTCCAAAGTCACCATGTGGATCGACCCGGAACGTGGCGTGAGCCTGAAGCAGGTTCTCGACTTCAGCCCCGGCGTATACAAGGTCTGCGTCTACTTCAATATCAGGGTCAATCAGACCTTGCCAGTCAACGCCTTCACATTGAATACCGGCAAAAAGACGACGTACGTCAACCGGTAAAGCGCCGGGCGACACATCCTCGCCGCGTTTCCGGCGTCCCCGCGGACTCGGGGTTCCCGATGAGCGATTGGTGCTCTCTGGGGTGATCCAGGGTGGGAATCCACAAACTCAAGAGTATTTTCAGAGATAGTGTAATGTTAGTCAACTTTCTCGTTACCCACCCTTTCCGCAGAAAAAAACGGAAAGGATGGGGCACGGGGCATTACAGAAACAATGAAGATGCTCTAAGAAGAAAATCTCCAGCGCGCGATTCTCTTTCCCAGCACGCCAGTCTTCTCGAACCCCCGCCACAGCGCAACTCCCCCCAGCGCGAACAGCATGGGGAAGCACTCCAGCGTGTAGCGCGCCTCGGGCGCTGTGATGGTCGTCAGCAGGGCGCTGCGCAGCAGCATATAAGCCAGCATCGGCCGCCAGAAGCGCGGCCTGAGACCCATTCCCGCGACTCCCAGCAGCAGGTAAAGCACATTCAACCCCACATAGGCCCAGCTGATGCAGGTCTCGTCGTCGTGGTTCTCGTAGTTCCACCAGTCCAGGTCGATGGGCAGGTTCTCCACGCGCGGCCGCAGCCACATATCCGCCATCCGCCCCAGCGGCAGCCAAAGGTAATAGCGCAGCGGGTGGGCTGCAATCCGTTCGCCGGCCAGCTTGCCAAAGCGGGCATCGAGCTCCGGCGTCAGCTCCTGGTCTTGGTTGTAATCAGCGGCCAGCCTGGCGGTTTCGGCGTACTGGGCTGGTGAATCGAAGGCCCGCGCAGGCAGCTTGTTGATCTCCAGAGTCTCGCCGGGGATCTTCCAGAAAACTTCAATAGTCGAATTGAAGTCCAGGCACCAGCTCTTCACCCATCGCTCCCAGCCGGGATGGGGGATCTCGCTGGGATCGATGGCCCTCCGCGGCGCCAGCGGCTGAATTATATGGAAGGTCTGCCAGTTGCGCCAGCCCCAGGCGGCAAAGGGCGCCAAAGCCAGCAGCACGCAAACCACGGCCATCTGAGCCGGCTTTTTAGTTGATATTGCGCCGTCGCCCTCCCCGCGCCCCAGCCCCATCAACAGCGCCGGCGTCAGGACAACCGCCAGCAGCGCTCCCTCCGGTCTGAGCATAGCCGCAAAGGTCACTGCAAAGGTAAACCCGAGCGCAGCCAGCCATCCCGGCCGGGCTCGGAAGCGGGCCATCGACCACAGCGCCAACGCAATGGTAAAAAGCGTAGGTCCCTCAGTGAGCGGCTCGGCGGCGTAAACCGCGGTGAAAGGACAAAGCGCGGCCAACCACAGCGTGCAGTGCGCGGCTCCGGTGCTCCACCCCAGCGACAAAGACCCGTCGCTGGGGACCCCGGTGCTCCACCCCAGCGACAAGGACCCGTCGCTGGGGACCCCGGTGCTCCACCCCAGCGACAAAGACCCGTCGCTGGGGACCCCGGTGCGGAGCGCGGCGGGCGCTATGAGGCGCGCAAAATCGGCCAGCAGCAGGCAGCCCGCCATCTCCAGCCCAATCTGCACCCAGGCCGCCGAGACGTAGTTTTCCATCCCGAAGAGGCGGAAGCACAGGGCCAGAAACAGCGGGTAGCCGGGCAGCCGCATCAGCGATGGAATCAGCTCGCCGCCGCTCCCGGTTCGGGCATAACTGCCATGCAGCAGCAGGTTTTTAGCCAGGTCGCCGTAAATTTTGGGGTCGCCGTAGAGATTAAAAAACTGCCCCAGCATCCACAGGCGCAACGCCAGCCCGGCGGCCAGGGCCAGCACAATAGACAGGGCGCCAGCCAGAGGAAAGCGAATCCGGCTACAAGCTGTCGATTGACTCTTGGGGGCAGCTTCCATACGATTCGTAATATAGCGTAGACTGTTTTTCCGGTTTTCGCGCTCTTGTTTTTTTGCAGTTCATTTTTCGCGGTTAAAATTAGATAAGGCCTCATGCCGGATAAGCAGATATTCTTCGATCCGCAACGCAAACGCTGGAAACGGCTGCGCCGAATCCTTGACGCGACGGCCGTGATTTTCACGCTGGTTCTGGCGGTTTTTATCTTCCATGTCCTGCGCTACCAGCAGTTGCCCGAGCTCCTGCTGCCTATCCCCCGGCACAACTACAAGGCGTTACCCGACCGCGTTACGCTGTTGCATGGCGTTAAAGAGCTGCGCCCCACGCGGCGCAAGACCACCCGCAAGCCCTCCGATATCCCCTTCAATACCGGCGAGGGCTTGCGCGCGGCATATTACGTGCAGGACGACCCCGCCAGCTACTCCTCCTTCAAGGAGCACGTCCACCAGATTGATATGCTCTTCCCGCAGTGGCTGCACATTAACGCTGCCAGGGGAACGTTGATGGCCACCAGCGGCGACCACCTCCATGAGTATCCCATCGTGGACGGAGCCACGGTGCACGACCCTGACGACGCGAACAGGGTCAAGAGGGTTATCGAGGCAACCAGGGATGACATCGAGGTCTTTCCTCACCTCAACAACTACAACTCCATCTCCCAGCGCTGGGATCCGGCCGTCGCCGGAGTCCTCGCCGATGTCTCAAAACGAGTCGCGCTACGCCAGCAAATCGTTCGTTTCTTTGCTGCTTTCCCCGCTTATCGGGGCCTTTCCCTGGACATTGAAAACCTGCCCAAAGACGCCAGCCCGGATTATCTGAGCTTCATCCAGGAACTCTATGCCGACCTGCATCCCCGCAATCTCCGGCTCTACGTCAGCACTTTGGTCTCCACCAGCGACGACTCCCTGAAGCACATTGCCGCTAACTCCGACGGCATTGTACTCATGAACTACGACCAGCACGAGATCGAAAGCGAGCCCGGACCCGTTGCCAGCCAGGATTGGTTCGTGGCCAACCTGCAACGCGTCCTAAAAATCGTTCCCAAAGAGAAGCTCATCTGCGCCATGGGCAACTACGGCTACGACTGGACGCTCTCCATCCCCAACGCCAAAGCCCGCAGGCGCCACGAGCAGCCCGAGGTCATCTATACCGACGTGCTTCAAGTCTCCGACGCATGGCAGCGCGCCTCCGACGCAGAGGCCGTTCTGAGCCTTGATCCCGACACCCTCAATCCACACTTCGAGTACATCGACGAAGACAACAACCAGCGCCACGTCGTCTGGTTTCTCGATGGCGTCACCATGCTGAACCAGATGCGCGCCGCCCGCGCCATGGGGCTGCAAACCTTTGCCCTTTGGCGGCTGGGAGAGGAGGACAGCTCCCTGTGGAGCGTATGGGACAAGCCCAGCAGGCCTGAATCCCTGCAGGCCCTGGGCGTGGTCCAGCCCAGCCATGATGTGGACGACGAGGGCGACGGCGACATCATCCGCATCACCGGCCTGCCCCAACCCGGCAAGCGTACTGTCGAAGTGGACGGCGACGAGTTGGACGAGCACCGCAAGCTCATCATCAATGAGCACATGGATGTCTATCCACACAGCTACGTCATCGAGCAATACGGATACCGGCCCAACCTGATCGCCCTCTCCTTCGATGACGGGCCCGATCCCAAGTGGACGCCAAAAATTCTCGATATCCTCCGCGACAAGGATGTCAAGGGAACGTTCATGCTTATCGGCGCGGAGGCGCAGGCGAATATCAGCCTCATGAAGCGCATCGTCCGCGAGGGACATGAGATCGGCAACCACACCTGGACTCATCCCGACATCAGCGAAATTTCCAATCGCCAGCTCGATCTCGAACTCAAGCTCACCGAGCGCCTTTTCGCCAGCAAGCTCGGCATACAGCCCCTCTACTTCCGTCCCCCCTACGACATCGACGAGGAACCGGACACCGACGACCAGGCCGCCCCCGTCCTGCGCATCCAGCAGGACGGCTACACCATTGTGGGCAGCAAGTTGGACACCAACGACTGGAACGAGAATCCCCGCAAGTCGCCCGCCGAGATCACCCAGACCATCCTCGACCAGTTGCAGCTCATGAAGACCAAGCCGCAATTCCGCGGCTCCATCATCCTGCTCCACGATGGCGGCGGCGACCGCTCAGCCACCGTCGCTGCCCTGCCGCTCCTTATCGATACACTGCGCGCCCACGGATACACCATCGTACAAGTTTCCGCGCTGATGGGAAAAACCACCGACGAAGTGATGCCCAGGATCGGATTCTGGGATCAATTTAAGGCTCTGCCTGACTCCATCGCCTTCTCCAGCCTGGCCGTCGTCGGCGAGTTCATTATGCTGGTCTTCTTCCTCGGCGACATCCTCATGAGCGCGCGCCTCCTGTTGGTCGGCATCTTCGCCGTCATCGATCGTTCTCGCGCGCCTCACGCCGCCGCCTCGCCCGGATTCAATCCCCGCGTCGCCGTCCTCATCCCCGCCTTCAACGAGGAAAAGGTTATTGTGCGCACCGTCCGCTCGGTGCTCAATTCCGATTATCCCAACCTGCGCATCTTCGTCATCGATGACGGCTCCAACGACAATACCTACGATGTAGTGCGACATGCCTACAAGGCTGAAATCACCGCCGGTCGCATCCAGGTCTTCTCCAAGCGCAATGAAGGCAAGGCCTCCGCACTGAACTTCGCCCTCGACCGCCTCACTGAGGAGTTTTATATCGGCATCGACGCCGACACCGTCATTGCTCCCGACGCCATCAGCAAACTTATCCCCCACTTCGAGGACCCGCTCGTCGGCGCTGTCGCCGGAAACGCCAAGGTCGGCAATCGCGTCAATCTATGGACCCGCTGGCAGGCCCTCGAATACATCACCAGCCAGAACTTCGAGCGCCGCGCCCTCGACCTCTTCAACGTTGTCACCGTCGTCCCCGGAGCCATCGGCGCATGGCGCACCGCCCCCGTCAAAGCCGCTGGTGGCTATCCCATCAACACCGTGGCCGAGGACGCCGACCTCACCATGAACCTGCTCGAGCAGAAATTCAAGGTCGTCTACGAGGATCG
>Ga0187873_1002560_pt1 | contig 13670 bp, 13 predicted proteins | sample June2016WEW_16_1_2_FD_133012 | JGI IMG/M metagenome (GOLD analysis project Ga0187873, IMG submission 133012) | Peatland microbial communities from SPRUCE experiment site at the Marcell Experimental Forest, Minnesota, USA - June2016WEW_16_100 | ecosystem: Environmental > Terrestrial > Soil >... | reverse complement strand
TGCTACGTCCATCGCAGCCTCTACGAGCCGTTTCTTGCCAAGTGCCGCGAGAAGATTGCCAAACTGCGGGTCGGAAATGGCATCGATTCCGAAGTCGAGATCGGCCCCATGATTCACGAGCGGCAGTTGAAGATCGTCGAAGAGCAGGTGAACGATGCCGTGCAGCGCGGCGCACGCCTGCTGGCCGGCGGCAAGCGACTCGCGGGACTTGGTCCGAACTTTTACGCTCCCACCTTGCTGGCCGATGTGACCAATGACATGCGCCTGATGCAGGAGGAAACATTCGGCCCGGTTCTGGCGGTCGCTCCATTCGATAGCGACGAAGAAGCGATTCGCCTGGCCAATGACAGCGAGTTCGGTCTCGCCGCCAGCGTCTGGACTGGAAGCCGTCGACGGGGCGAGGCGATGGCCGCGAGAATCAAGGCCGGGACCGTCATGCTCAACGACATGATCTCCTGCTTCGGCATTGCCGAGGCGCCGCACGGCGGCTTCAAACAGAGCGGCATCGGCCGCACCCACGGCGAGATGGGACTGCAGGAGATGGTGCAAGTGAAATACGTGGATGTCGATCTGATTCCCAGGATTCGCAAAGTATGGTGGTTCGGCTATGGCAAGCAATATCAAGAGCAGATGAACGGATTTATCGATCTGCTGTTCGCCAGGGGCTGGGCGAAGAAGTTGAAAGGCGCTCTGCGATCCGCCGGACTCTTCAAGCGCTCGACCAGAATCTGACCTGTCATCCCGAGCGAGCTTCTTTTGCGAAGCGTACAACTCTGGTTCCGGACCTCTGCTTCGATATTGCGATATTCCAGACAACAAGGGATACTGCCAACATGCCCGAGGCTACTCAGAGCGAAGCTCCGCAGCTTCCCAAACATAAAGTGAAGTACAAGAAGGCGTTTCAGCGTGCCTGCAACGAGTTAGACGCGAAGGGCAAGCTGTGCGGCGGGCACCTGAAGCGCTGGTCCTACTGGGTCGACGTTCTGGAGCAAAAGTGTGGTGACGTTCGGCAGGCCTTTGGCGACAAGGCGGAAATCTATCGCTGCGAGCATTGCCGGACGCTGTATCTGCCCAGCGACGAAGAGCCGCGAGGGCGCAATGTCGCCGGTCTGGGACGCCAGTCGTTGTTCGGGTTGACCCTGACATCGAAACCCGGCCAGGAAGAAAAAGACAAGCAATAGGGCTGGTTTCGGCGATAATTCAAGGTGGGGCTGAGGTGGAAGCGCCGGTCTTTAGCCCGGCGAAACTGAACGATAGTAGAAATTGGCTTTAGCCACGGTGGGCCGCGGCTAAAGCCGCCTATGTCTTGCCTGCTATCGTCACGGCTGAAGCCGTGCCCTTCCACCGTTTTGCAAGTCTTCCTTGTACGGGCCGTTTGCGATACTCCGGCGCTGTGGGGCGTCGGTTGACGGGGTGCCAATTAAGTGACTGCCAATATTTCTGAACTGATTTACGACTGGAACACAATCTACGCCAGGTCGATGATCCCGGCTGGCAGGGTCTTGCTGAACGACGAATCGCTGCGCGACGGCCTGCAGTCGCCCTCGGTGCGCGATCCCTCCATCGAAGAGAAGATCGAGATCCTTCACCTCATGGAGGGTGTCGGCATCAACATGCTCGACATCGGTCTGCCTGGCGCTGGCCCGCGCGCGCAGGCTCACTGCGAAGCGCTTGCCCGGGAGATTGGCCGCAGCCGGATGAAGATCAAGCCCAATTGCGCGGCCCGCACTCATCAGAACGACATTCGCCCCGTCGCAGAAATAGTAGAGCGCACCGGCGTTCCCATTGAAGTGGCTACGTTCATCGGCTCGAGCCCCATCCGCCGCTACACCGAAGACTGGACCGATGATTTTCTGCTCCGCACCACGGAAAATGCCGTCAAGTATGCCGTCTCACTCGGCCTTGACGTCATGTATGTGACCGAGGATACCTCCCGCTGCGATCCCGAAACCATCCAGCGCCTTTACAGCACGGCGATCCGTTACGGCGCAAAGGCCATCGTGATTTGCGATACCTGCGGTCATGCCACGCCGATGGGCGTGGTCGCGCTCATGCACTTCGTCATTGAAGAGGTGGTGAAGCCGTCGGGCGAGAACATTCGCGTGGAGTGGCACGGCCACTGCGATCGCGGCCTGGCAGTCGCGAACTCGATTGCTGCGCTGGTTGCAGGCGCCGAAGTGGTCCACGCGACCGCCTGCGGCATTGGCGAGCGCGTCGGCAACACTCAGATGGACCAGATGCTGGTAAATCTGAAGCTCCTGGGCATCGAGCCGTGGAAGAGCCAGGACCTGACCAAGCTGAAGGAATATTGCGACGCGGTCTCAAAAGCCACGGGCGTTCCGATTCCGAAGAATTATCCGGTGGTCGGCGACGATGCCTTCCGCACCGGCACCGGCGTGCACGCTGCGGCCGTGATCAAGGCTTATCGCAAAAACGACGTGATGTTGGCTAACAGCATTTACTCTGGCGTGCCTTCGCACTTCTTCGGCATGGAGCAGATCATCGAAGTTGGGCCGATGAGCGGCAAGTCCAACGTGCAGTTCTGGCTGGAGCGCCACAAGATTACCGCAACCGACGAGTTGGTCGATCGCATCTACCAGCGCGCCAAGGAATCCGACCGGACGCTCACCGACGCCGAGATCATGGAATGCGTTCACGCCGGGAATGGAGTGCAGTCGGAGATGGCCTCGTAGGCTGCAAGCGGCATCATTGCGCGATGCCTGTAGCCTGCCTGGCTGTCCTTCTTCAGACTTGCCAGCAGCTTCGCGGAACTGCCAACCGTCACTAATTCCCCACGGCGGGCCGATTTCATTGCCGCAACAGTTTTCGAGTTGGGCGTTCGGGTTTTCCGCACCAAAATACTCACGCCATATTTATGGCAACCTGTGAAATAATCGTAGCATGAAGCAGGAATCCGTTCGCACCACGATTGACATCCCCGCGCCCCTGTACCGCAAGCTCAAGGAACAAGCTGCCGCGCGCGGAGAATCTGTCCGCGAACTCGTCTTAGCAGGCGTTAAGAGTGTCTTGTTACAGGCCCATCGGCCACGGGCCAGGCGAGTCAAGTTCCCGATCATCGTCTCAGAAGGTCCGAAAGTAAATGTGACTAACGAACAGATCTATGAACACATTGAATTTCCTTGATGCCAACGTCTGGCTGGCACTCTTGTGGGGCCGGCACATGCATTCTGAGAGAGCCCGGCTCTGGTTCGACCAAGCCAACGACGAGCAATTCCTCTTCTGCCGCTTTACTCAACTGGCGGTCCTGAGACTTCTAACGACCGAGAAGATCATGGGATCGGACACGAGGACTATGGCAGACGCCTGGAAGGCATGGGATCAAGGCTGTGATGATAGCCGCATCGCGTTCCTGCCGGAGCCGGAGGGTTTGGAAAGAGAGTTCCGGTCCCGCTCGCGACTGCTTAGTCGATCGCCCAAAGTCTGGGCCGACGCATACCTCGCTGCATTCGCCTCAGTTGCAGGCCTCAAACTCGTAACTTTCGATCGTGCGCTCAAGTCACTTGGCGATTTTGTGCTTGTCCTCTGAAATCCGTTTTGCCCCCGCTCTTCTCTCCACCCTCCCGCCGTATTACCATGGAACATCCTCATGGGCCCCCCTCCTCCAGTGCGTGTTTCTTTCGGAGAGGCATTCTCGCCAAGCGAATCGCGAGGTTCGCGCTCGGCGCAGCAACAGGTTGCGCGGATAGCCGAGCTTCGCCGCGTGCATGAGGCCTTTGCCTGGTTTCGCGGGCATGCTCGTGAGCTCGAAGAGTTGCAGCTCAAAGTAACTTCGATTCCCGCGCCTCCCTGGGGCGAAGCCGCGCGCGGCCAATGGCTGGCTGAGCGTTTCGCCGAACTGCGGTTGGCGGATGTCCACCGTGACGAATTGGGTAATGTCCTGGGCATCCGTCCGGGCAGTGATCCTGGCGCTCCGTTCATCGCGCTCAGCGCTCACATCGATACAGTTTTTCCCGCGGGCACGCCCATCGAGGTGCGCCGCGACGGAGACAAGCTTTACGGTCCCGGCATCTCCGACAACTCATCGGGTGTGGTCGCTTTGCTGGCCATAGCCGGTGCGCTGCAAGCCGCGGAAATTGCGAACGTCGCGCCCATCCTGTTCATTGGCGACGTCGGCGAGGAAGGTGAGGGCGACCTGCGCGGAATCAGGCATATCTACCAGCAGCCGAGATGGTCGGCGACGATCGCATCTCTGCTGGTGCTGGACGGCGCGGGTACCGATACCATCATTGCCGAGGGGCTGGGCAGCCGCCGCTATGAGGTCACTGTCCGCGGACTAGGTGGTCACTCCTGGAGCGACTTTGGCGTAGCCAACCCGATTGTCGCTCTGGCTCGCGTCATTGACCGCTTCAGTCGCACGCCGGTTCCGGTCTCGCCCAAGACCACCTACAATATCGGGATCATCGACGGTGGAACTTCGGTGAACTCCATCCCGGAGTCGGCAACCATGCGCGTGGACACGCGTTCGGCGTCAGTGGAGGAGCTTGACCGGCTGGAGCGCGCCCTGCACGAAGCCGTCGACCACGTCATTCCCGACGTTACCGCTCGCAAGAAGCAGGAACTGCTGACGGCGGAGGTCCGCGTTATCGGCAATCGACCGGCAGCGGACCTGCCAACCGAGTCACAACTGCTGAAAGTGATTCGCGCGGTGGACGCTCAACTCGGCAACACTGCCCGGATTCAGCGCGCTTCCACCGATGCCAACATCCCGCTTTCGTTGGGAAGAGAAGCCGTCGCCATTGGAGCTGGCGGCAGCGGCGGCGGAGCCCACACCATTCACGAGTGGTACGATCCCACCGGCCGCGATCTGGGGCTAAAGCGCATTCTGCTGCTCACGCTGGCGCTCAGCGGAGTCGCCGACTAACCATCAACCCGCCAACAACCAACAATTCCCCAGTCATTCCTGCCACACATATTGGATTTCGAGGTAAAATGCGTGCCGAATGGAGGAGTCTTTATGAAACACTTCACATTTTTCCTGGTTGCCGTTGCAACAATAGCCGGCCTTGCTGCCCTCATTGCCCCTGCATCAGGACGCGCGGATGGGCAACCCTCGCCGATCTTCCTTAGTGAAATCCCTCAGGGCTACCGCGACTGGAAGTGGATCTCCTCAGCCCATGAAGCAGGCAACCTCAACAGTTTAGGTGCCGTCCTAGGCAACGATGTAGCGTTCAAGGCCTTCCGGGAAGGGAAGCTTCCGTACCCGGACGGCACAATCATTGTTGCGTTGCATTACCGTAACGTCCCATCAGCGGAAAACAACAAAGTCTTTGGCCAAGCCCAATCTTTTGTTCCCGGGCCTCCCACAAACATTCAATTTATGGTCAAGGACTCAAAAAAATATGCCGCAACCGGCGGCTGGGGGTTCGGTCACTTCGCCGACGGCAAACCTGGCGACGCGGCGTTTATGAAAACCTGTTTCCCCTGCCACGAGAAGGCGAAAGCGAGCGACCTTGTCTTTACTCATTACGCGCCTTGATGCTGAAAACCAGGTGAGGGAGGGGGTGGGGCAGTTGTCGGTTGTCAGCGGCAGCAGAGGAGAGCGTGCGCGAAAACCCTGCCGCCGCTCCGCGGCTGGGTCTTAACGGAGAACAGGCTTTACTGTTTGAACCCGCAACCAACGTCATGAGGAGTCTGTTAACAGCAGCGATGATCTTGTCCCTGGTCACGTCAGGCAAACCGGTAACGGTCAATTCCGAGACAGGAATGCCGCCCGACATCATCTTCCTCAACGGCGACATCTACTCACAGTCAAATCCTGCCCAAGCCCAAGCCCAAGCCCAAGCCATGGCGATTCGCGAGGGTCGCATCATCTCGGTCGGCTCGAATGACGACATTCGCAAGCTGAAGGGCGAACACACGCAGGTAGTCGATCTCGGCGGGCAGTTCGTCATGCCCGGCTTCAACGATGCGCACGTGCATCTGGCCTACGGCGGCCGGGAGATGTTGCAGGTCGATCTCATCGGCGTGAAGTCTCTCGCCGAGATGCAGCAGCGCATCGCCGAACCTGCCAAAACGATGACGTCCGCTGACTGGATCGTTGGCGGCGGCTGGGACCATACGCTTTGGGCCGGCGAAAAACTGCCGACGCGGCAGGACATCGACGTTGTCACCGGCGACCATCCGGCCGTGTTTTCCCGGGTTGATGGCCACATTGCCGTCGCCAACACCGCCGCCCTCAAGGCTGCGGGAATGTTTGCGAAAATCCCCGATCCTCCCGGCGGCAAAATTGATCGTGAGAGCAACGGCGATGCTACCGGCATCGTCCGCGAAACGGCGCGCGCGATGTTGATTGCCAAAGCTCCTCGTCCCTCGCTGTCGCTGCGTCGCCGCGGAATCGAGTTGGCGCTCGCCGAGGGCGCTCGCCGGGGCGTGACCTCCGTCCAGGATTATTCGGATTGGGAAGATTTCCTTGTCTACGAAGATTTGGAGCGGGAAGGGAAGCTGACGCTTCGCATCAGCGAATGGATTGCGTTCAACGATTCGCTCGACCTGCTGCAAAAGCACCGCGCGCAACATCCCCCCGACGATCCCATGCTGCACACGGCGATGCTCAAGGGCTTTATGGACGGCTCGCTGGGCTCACGCACTGCTGCGCTGCTGGCCCCGTATTCCGACGATCCCGGCAATTCCGGTTTACCGCAGTACGATCAGGCCACGCTGAATCGCATGGCGGTCGAGCGCTCCGCTGCCGGATTCCAGTTGGGATTTCACGCTATCGGCGATCGCGCCGCGCAGATGGCGCTGGACGCCTTTGCCGAGGCCGAACGCGACGCCCGCGAGAATAATCGCTCACGCGACTTCCGCTTTCGCATCGAGCACGACCAAGTCATCGCGCCCGATCAGTTCGCTCAGTTCCGCAAACTCGGCGTCATCGCTTCCGTCCAGCCCAGTCATTTGCTAACCGACATGCATTGGGCGATGGAACGCATTGGGCCGCAACGGGCGAAGACTTCGTATCCCTGGAAGGAATTCCTCGACAACGGCGTGCGACTGGCTTTCGGAACAGATTATCCGGTCGAGCCGATCAACCCCTTTCGCGGAGTCTATGCTGCCGTGACGCGCAAGAATGAAGCCGGCACGAAGGAGTATTTTCCGGAGCAGAAGGTAACAATCGAGCAGGCACTCGCCGCCTACACCACCGGCGCAGCCTACGCTCAGTTCGCGGAAAAAGAGAAGGGAGCTCTCGCCCCTGGCATGTTGGCTGACTTTGTTGTTCTGGATCGCGACCCGACTAAAGTTGATCCGCCCGAGATCTTGAAGACGCAAGTCTTGCGTACGGTTGTGGGAGGAAAAACAGTCTATGAAGCCGGTAGGTAAGCTGCCCAACGATAGTTCTGAGCGGCGCAGGTTCAGCTGTGGCATGTTGGTGACCAATCGTGTTCAATCGCCGTCTAATGGCCTGAGAACCCCGAGTGATTCCCCTCACAACCGCAGTCAAGTCGCGGCGACTGTATAATTTCCATTTGGCTCGTTAGCTGGAGGACAGGGAATGGATTCGCAAGCATCAGGTTTTGGGCAAAGGTTTAAGGCCAATCGCCTTGCCTCAACATTGGTTATCCTGGCGACGCTTACGCTAGGCATCCTGATTGGCACGGTCGTTTCTGGGGCCGTCAAGGGCAATCAGCAGAACTCATCGGCCGACGCTACGCCGCTGAAGGTTCCCAATCCCGTTCAGATGTCCAATCAGTTTTCCACCATCGCCCGCGAGCTCGAACCGTCCGTGGTCAATATCAGTACCGAGACCACCATCAAGAGCCCGCACCAGCGCATGATGCCGGGGAATCCGCAAGACGAAGGCCCGGGCGCGGGCGGCGGCGGCGATGAAGACAATCCCTTCCAGGATTTCTTTAACCGCTTCTTCGGTGGACAGCCGGGGCAGGGCGGTCAAGGCGGCCGGGGTCAGGGCGGCTCCGATATGCATGAGCGCTCTCTTGGCTCGGGCGTGATCGTCGACCCCAAGGGCTACATTGTTACCAACAATCACGTGGTAGAGAAGGCTGACAAGATTCGCGTCAACCTGATGGGCGATCCCGAGACCGTAACCTATACCGCTACTGTGATCGGCACCGATTCGGAAACCGACCTGGCGGTGATCAAGATCGACGCCAAGAAACCGCTGCCTGCGGCCAAACTGGGTAACTCCGAGGCCATGAACGTTGGTGACTGGGTCTTGGCCATCGGCAGTCCTTTCGGCTTGAATGAGACGGTTACTGCCGGCATCGTGTCGGCCATCGGCCGCAATATCGTTCCCGGCCGCCAGTTCGAATCATTCATCCAGACCGATGCCGCCATCAATCCGGGTAATTCCGGTGGTCCGCTGGTCAATATGAATGGCGAAGTCATTGGCATTAACACCGCCATCTATACCAGCGGCGGTGGCTACCAGGGTGTCGGGTTTGCCATGCCGTCCAACACCGTCGCTGGCGTCTACAACCAACTGATCAGTCCGGAGCACAAAGTTTCGCGCGGTTCCATCGGGGTCTCCTTCAATGCCATACCGAATCCCGCCGTGGCCCGCGTGTACGGTGTCAACACCGGTGTGACCATCGCCAGTATTACTCCGAACGGACCAGCGCAGAAGGCAGGCCTCCAGACCGGCGACACCATCATCTCGGTGAACGGGAAGCCGGTGAAGAACGGCGACGAACTGGTCGCCAACATTTCCGCGATCAAGCCAGGATCGACCGCCAAGATCGGCTACGTTCGGAATGGCAAAGAGGCAACTGTGGAAGTCACCATCGCCGACCGCGCCAAGCTGTTCGCCAATCGTCTGGGAGGCGAACGGGAAGAAGGTGAGGAAGGCCAGCCGCAGGAGAGCAAGTTCGGCGTCACTGTCCGCGGCATTACCCAGGATTTGGCAAACCGTTATCAATTGCCAAATACCAAAGGAGTGATCGTGCAGGAGGTGAAGCCCGACAGCTTCGGCGATACCGCGGGACTGAGTCGCGGAGACATCGTCCTCGAGATCAACAAACAGCCAGTGAACAGTGAGGAAGATTTCCACCGCATCGAATCGCAGGTCAAGGGCGGTCAGGATGTGGTCTTCCTGGTGCGCCCGCGCGGCACCAAGGACAACTCGACGGTCTTTATGGGAGGCACGCTGCCGTAACTAGATAGGTACGTCGGTTTCCTCGAAGACTATTATCTGATCAGCAATCCCAGCAAGGGCGCTGGTGCGTCACAGACAAGCGATGCCCAGCGCCGGCTAGTTTCATTTTGGGAACCCGGTTCATTTTGTTGTTCCCCTTTTTGCTAAAGCTTCATTACAATGAGGGGAATTATTCATGCAGTCATAAAATTAGCGAAGAGGTGGTCGTTGCCTATCGGAAATCGATCATTACAAATCGCCGGTGTGATTCTTGCATTGTTCGGGTTGGCCGGATGGACTTCGGCGAGCACGACAAGCAAGACAACAGCGAAGCACCTTTCCAGCACGCATCATAGTTCTACAGGCCATCATTCCACCAAGCGTGTGACAACGGCTGCAACGCACTCTCACGGACAGCACGGCATCGATGAGGAGCGGACGGCTGCCATTCAGAGCGCCCTGATTCACGAGCATTACCTGACTGGCGAGCCTTCCGGTGTTTGGGACCAAGCTTCTAAAGATGCCATGCTCCGCTACCAGGCCGCCAACGGCTGGCAGACAAAAATTACTCCGGATTCGCGCGCCCTCATCAAGCTCGGACTCGGTCCTGATCATAAGGGCTTGCTGAACCCAGAGACCGCGAACATCCCGTCACCGCATGAGCTGGGCGTAGACAGCCCCACTCAACCCGGCGGAGCAGCCGACAGCCAATAGAGGTTGAAGTACCCTCCACGGTGGCTGCGGTTACGTTGATGCGCATTCTCTTTAGTGTCCTTCTCCCGCCTCAGCGCCGGGCATGATGTTCCTCAGCGGTGCCTTAAGCTGCTCCTCCAATTCCGGACGGGGTAGCGGCTTGCGCGGCAGCATCTGGTCGCGCATGGCGGTGTTGTAGACGAACGTCGCTTCCACCACGGCAGCCTGCGCCAAGTCCTCCGGCGCCAACTCCTCGTAAACGTCCATGTTGGAGTGGTGCGTGCGCGACCCGTAATCGAGCGGGTCCTGGATGAACTGGAATCCGGGAATGCCGATGGCATCGAACGCTTCGTGATCGGTGCCGCCCGTATTACGCAACGTGATGGTGGTGACGCCCAAGTCCTTCAGCGGTTCAATCCACTGCCCGAAGACGGGCGCCATCGCGGCGTTCTCTTGCAGGTAAATGCCTCGGACCTTTCCGCTGCCGTTATCGAGGTTGAAATATCCGGAGATCTTCTGGGACTCCGGTTTGAGTTGCACCGGGCCGCCGGGTTTGCGTATCCAGTCCGGCAGCTTGAGCTGGTCTGGCGCGGTCGAGGTCGGCACCGAACCAAAATGCTGCCGCACATAACCGTACGAGCCAAACTCGCCTTCTTCTTCTCCCGTCCATAAGGCGACGCGAATGGTGCGTCGCGGCTTCACTTGCAGCGTGTTGAGAATGCGCATCACTTCCAGGGCGACGACCGTGCCCGCGCCGTTGTCAGTCGCTCCCGTGCCGGAAGCCCACGAATCAAGATGGCCGCCGACCATCACGACTTCATCCTTCAGTTTGGGATCGGTGCCGGGAATCTCGGCGATCGTGTCGTAGCCGTGCTCGTGATCGCCAGTAAATTTGGTGTCAACGTTCATCTCCATCGTGACCGGTACGTTGGCCTTCAGCAGCCGGTAAACGCGTCCATAGTTTTCGATGGCCATCACCACGACGGGAAGGGGATTGGCGTTCTCGCGTTTGTAGGCCTCCCAGCCAAAACCGACGCTGCCGTCGTCGAAGATGGTGCCGCCGGAACCGCCTCCGTCGCGACCGTCCCTACTGGGGGTGATGACCGCCAGCGCGTGCTCGTCGGCCAGAAACTTTCCAACTTTCTGGCGCAGTTCCAGACGCTTCATGTACTTCTGAATCTGGTCCTCACGGTCGTTCAGCTTGATGGGCCACTCGGTCAGCTTCTCGAGTTCCTTGTCGTCGTAACGTTTCCACAGCGGCTTGTCGACCGGAGGCACCTCGCGCATCGCGCCATAGAGCACGATCTTTCCCGCGAGCTTGCCTTTGTACTTGTCGAAGTCCTTCTCGTCGCTCACATCGATCCAAATTGCCGAAGCGTTAATTGCGCCGTTGGTCGCCGGCGACCACGGCCCTGCCTGCGCAATGAACACCGCCATATCAGGCGAGGTCATGCGGATCCAGGTATTGAGCTGCTGCCAGCCCATGCCGAACTCGCCCCAGTCTTCCAGGTGCGCATTGCTGCAGCCCATGGCGGTGAGTTGATCGCGCGTCCACTCATTGGCATGCTTCAGATTTTGCGAGCCGGTCAGGCGCGGCCCAATGTCGTCGAACAGCGCAGACGCGTATTCCATCGCGTGCGAGTGATTCAGGCCTTCGAGGCGGATACGCTGATACATGTTGAGGTCCAGCGTCTCGACCCGCGGCTGAGGCTGGTCAAAGGACGGTTGGTCGCCATTCGCCGAGGCAGTTTTCGATTTGTCGGCGGCGGCGAGTGGAAGAACAAAGCTGATTATCAGCATGACGGAAATACGTAGATGTTGGTCTAGCATCAGGCGGGACTCCAGGCGAAGAGAGAATTGCAATCCAGCAGGGTATCAGAAATGGCGCGCTCCCAGCGGGCCGTTGTGATGATCTGCGCCAAGCGAGCTACCAAATGGTCGGGATGACCTGAGAATCGCGAATGCGCTGATCGGCGGTAACCAGATACGCCCCTTCGACGACGGCCGTCGAACCAATCAGCCGGTCGGCGGGATCTCGCGGATAGTCGGCAGGCAGCCGGGCCGCCACCGCAGCAATCTCCGGCGTTATTGGTTTGACAGCAACACCCGCACTGATGTCGCGAATGAACCTCTCCACACTCCCCGATATCTGGATCCGCCTCCGTTCGGCAAGCGACGCCAGTTCCCAGAGCGATATGTCAGAAATGGCGATACCCTCGCTCATTCGAGCGTCCGTGATCGCCTGCTTCGCCGGTCCCGAAAGCCGTTTCGAGTCAGTGAAAAGCCAGAAGAGAGCATGCGTATCGAGCACCAGCACTAGTGGCACTCCCAATCTTCCGCGGGAACCGTGTCGTAGACAATATCGCCAATTGCCTTAGCCCGCACGGCCATGGAATCAAAAAAGTCATCATCGCCGTCGTTGACCGCAACCACCTTGGCTACCGCTCTTCCGTGTTTCGTAATGAGAACGGGTTCTCCGGTCCGCTGCACGGTATCCATTACCGCCAGACACTGGTTCTTGAATTTGCCCGCTGCCATCTCTTTCATATGGACATAATAACATGGCCATAGCCATAACCATAGGAAAGTCCGGCCTGCCAAGGATTTCTCGGGCGTGCTGCTTGTCTCGATCCCGGTTGTCCGCCGGCGAACGCCGTCGTCCGGTGACGAACAAGGGAAGGATCGCGCCGACCGCCCATCTAATCGTAAGCTGCTGGAATTTAAGCAGGTTATATGCTGACCTCACGGCCGGTGGATTGCATCCAGTAACTTGAGGCTTACAGAGGATACGATGCGCAGCTTGCTTCATGACCTTCAATACGCCGTCCGGCAGATGCGGAAGTCGCCCGGCTTCGCTGTCATCGCCATTTTGACGCTGGCGTTGGGCATTGGAGCCAACACTACGATCTTCTCCGTCGTCAACGGCGTGCTCCTCAATCCGCTGCCGTATCCCGACTCCGGTCGCCTGGTCGTTCTGTTCCACAACAAGCAGAACTTCACCAAGGGCTCCATCTCCTATCCGAACTTTCTCGATTGGCGGCGCGACAATCGCAGCTTCGAGGCCATGGTGGCCTATCGCAATGGCGATGCAAAGCTCACCGGATCAGGCGAGCCCGAGAACCTCGACGGGCACATGATGTCGGCTGGCTTCTTCGAAATGCTTGGGGTGAAACCGTTGCTGGGGCGCACCTTCACGGCGGACGAAGACCAGTTGGGCGCAAATCCCGCGGTGATGATCTCGGAGGGACTGTGGAAGCGTAAGTTCGCCTCCAATCCCAACATTGTGGGACAAGCAATCGTTCTCGATGGAGTGCCGCGCACGATCGTCGGCGTCATTCCTGCAGGCTTTCAATTGCGCCAATGGAACTTCCACACCAGTGATATCTACACTCCGGTGGGCGAATACCGCGACCCGCACTTTCGCGATCGCCAGGCAGCATGGGGCATGGACGCCATCGCGCGCCTGAAGCCGGGGGTGACACTGGCGCAGGCGGCGCAGGACATGGCGCGCGTGAACCGCGGATTGGCAGCCGCTTATCCCGATGTTGACACCGGGATCCAGACCACGATCGTTCCCATGAAAGACGAGATTGTAGGCGATGTGCGTCCGGTGCTGCTGGTGCTGATGGGCGCGGTACTCTTCGTGCTGCTCATCTCGTGCGTCAATGTTGCCAATCTGCAACTGGCCCGAGCGACCGCACGGCAGCGCGAGTTCGCGGTGCGGGTGGCGCTGGGGGCGCGCCAGAGCCGGCTGGTTCGTCAGATGCTGACTGAAAGTCTGGCGCTTTCCTTGGTGGGCGGCGCATGTGGCTTGCTGCTGGCCTTCTGGGGAAGCAAGGCTGCGGTAGCGGCCATCCCTGACATGCTG
>Ga0187873_1002557_pt1 | contig 13674 bp, 10 predicted proteins | sample June2016WEW_16_1_2_FD_133012 | JGI IMG/M metagenome (GOLD analysis project Ga0187873, IMG submission 133012) | Peatland microbial communities from SPRUCE experiment site at the Marcell Experimental Forest, Minnesota, USA - June2016WEW_16_100 | ecosystem: Environmental > Terrestrial > Soil >... | reverse complement strand
GATCGAACGAGATGTACTGCTCAGCCCAAGTTTGTGCGAATACTTCGAAGTTGTCCGGGGGGGTGTCGGGCGTGAGATGGTCGCAAACCTCTAGCATCCGCGAGAGGCGATCGATCCGCATGTCGGAGGCTGACCCATCGAAGTGCAAGACCTTATGGTCGTTGCTGCCACCAGATCGCACGAAGAACGGCCACCCCTCTGTCGTCTTGAAGGTGGCCTCGCGGTCCGACATCGCGCCTGTGGAACGAGTTGCAGTGAATCCTGCCACGCAAGTGGTTGACGTGATTTCGAAGGCTTGCCACTCTCCGCCTCGAACATTGAACACATAGCCATACCCTTCACTGCGCCAAGCTCCATCGAGGGATTGCACCGTAGCGGGTGTAACCGAAACGAGAGCCGCAGTAATAAGAAGAGCAGGAATCTGAATCGCCCATTTCATTACGTGTTTACTGGACCCGCTTATCATGTCATCTCCCTGGAGACTTGGTTTCTTCCGTGATCGACAATAACGCATCCGGCTTATCATTTTTGAATTTCAATTCCCGACTCGCCTCTGCGAATGCAACAGCAGGGCAGCGCTAACGGGCCAGGTAGCGGGCCAGTCCGTTTGGCTCACTACCCAGCGCGGAGTGCAAACATCACAGGTTCGAGAGCCGCACTCGTGTGACGCCCAATCAGAAAGTGATCCGGGCGCTCAGCATCATCTGGCGCGGGCCTGCGGCGTCATAGGTTTGCACGTTTGAGATCGTGTTGAAATTGGAATAGCCAATATCCAGACTCGTCGGCGGCTGATAGTTCGGATGGTTGAATGCATTCGCCACCGCTGCTCCCAACCTAAATTGCACCCGCTCCTTGTAGAGTGGAACCGATTTGAACAGTGACAGGGATACAGCTTGGGTTCCGGGACCAACTACCGAACCCATCTGCGAGTCCCCGTATCGGCCAATGTTGTTCGGAGGAATTGCAAAGGCTGCGGGATTGATCCACTCGTTGATCGTCTTATGTCGGGGATACAGAGGCACCCCGGGAACTCTATCCGCGCGCCCGTCGCCGTTGAAAATCTCCCAGCCCGTCCCGGAGGGGTCGGCGCCTTCCGCCTGCACCGACAGAAAAGGACCGGTCTGGAATAGCACGACGCCAGCGAGTTCCCATCCGCGCACGACTCCGTTGAGTAGCGCATTACCTTTGTAAGTGAACGGAAAATTGTAGATAAACGTTGTCTGGAACCGCTGGCGCCGCGTAAACGAAACGTTGCCGTAGTCCTGGTTTAGATTGTAGGTATTGCTCGGAACGTACCCATCGTCGCCTGTGGTGAACGAGCGTGGAGAGGCGCCTTCGATATTGGACAAGTTTACAGCGTGGTTGTAGCTGGCTTCGAACTGGAGGCCGTGGGAAGTGCGCTTGTTTAGATCGATCGTAAAGGCTTCGTAATTGGTTCGCCCCCCGGTTGTAAAATCATAGATCGGGCCAACTTGGGGAAATGGCTCTGTTGCTACCACCGCGGCATAACCTAGCGTGTTGGGTTGAACTTGATTTATCTGCGGCAAGTAGCCCTGCTGGCCGCCATGACTGCCGTCATAGGTCAGCCGGAGACCGGTTTGGAAACCGAGGTCCCGCTCATAGGTCAGGTTCCACTGGTGGACGCGGGGATCCAGATGATGATAATCATAGGCAGTACAGATAAGGTCGGTTCCCGGCACCGCTTGCGGGGTGGGGAAAGGATGTGGGCTCGAGGCAGTTAATGATAACGCCGGGATGTTGCCGTTCGGCCCGCTGAAGCTGTTCGTGAAGAAACCATCAAAACCGGACTCAATGGCAAACATACCCTGGACCGCTTCAGCAGTAAGTGTCTGGTAGTATAGTCCATAGCCGCCTCGCAGAACGTTCTTGCTGTCCTTGGTAATACGCCATGCAAATCCGACTCGTGGGGCAAAATCGGTTGTCGGGGTAAAACGCCCGATGGGGGGAAGTCCTAGTTGCGACGCGAGTACGAGGGGCGTTGGATAGAGGGAAGTCGCCACGTTCGGATTCACGTAACCGGCCGCTGTTTGATTCGGCAGCACGAAATCGCCATGCACTGATCCGACGCCGGTGCTGCTTGGACAAATTGAAGGCACGTACGTGTTTATTGTAGCGTTGCAGTTGATAGGGGTATAAATGTTCGGATCGAAGTTCGCCTCGTTCCAGCCGTAATCCTGCATGACGGGTTGATATTCCCATCGCAGACCGTAGTTGAGCGTGAGGCTGCGCGTCACTTTCCAACTGTCCTGGCCGTAGAAAGCCCAAATGTTCGCCCAACCATCATATGAATCCTTGGTGCTCGTCGCAACCGCCGTTTCATCCGGGATTCCCAGCAGGAAAGCGGCGAACGGATTCCCAATCAATGACGCGGTTTCGGAGTTATTGAAATCATACGATCCATAGCGGTTCTGGAATGAGTTGGAGCGATAGGCGGTCAGGTGCTGGAAACTTCCGCCGAATTTAAACGTGTGGTTGTCCCGCACGATTGTCAGGTTATCGAGCGCCTGGACGACTCCGCTCCTTTGCACCTGGCCGAAAATGCTGGAGGTCCCCGTGAAACCAGAAATCTCGAAATCCGGAATGACATTGAAACTGGGCGCCGGAAAACCCGTTGGTAGTAGCGGAGTCAGACCGAGTTCGGAGGCAAGGGTAGGGCCTGACAGCTTACTAAAGCTAAAGTTCTGGGGCGAGCCGTCCCAGCCCGCGCGGAGTTCGTTGATCACATTCGTGTTAAAAATGTAGTTGTAGGCGCCCATCACAGCCCAGTATTTCTGGTAAGTAGAAAACGGACCGGCCAAGGGTGTGCCGGCATTACTCTCACCGCTCAAATTTAGCGCTAATGTGTTGGGCGTTTGCGATATATTTCTGATCTTGTAGGTCCCCCGGATGAAGAACGACTGCTTCGCATTGATGTTCCAATCGAGCCGCAGATCGCCCTGGTCGCTGCTGATCGGCGTCGGAAAATTCTGGACATAGTTATTCACGATAGAGTTGGGTGGCCCGGTATTCGGCGGCGGGAACATGTGCTGCAGCACATTTTGCGCGTATGGCGAGATCAGATTCTGCGGAATTTGGTTGTTGGGGAAGAACGTACATGGCGGCGAGCTGCATGCCGTGTCATTGGGGTTGAAGGGATTGCCAATTGGCGTCGTAAAAACGGAAAGATCGCCACTGCGCATCGCTAGTGAAGGCATGCTGTCGACTATCACTGTCTGGCTGGGCAGGCGCAATCCCTCGTAGTCCATGAAGAGGAACGTCCGGTCCTTCACGATGGGCCCGCCGAGACTGGCCCCGAAATCGTTCATGTGGAGCGACGGAACCGTCAGGCTAAAAGGGTTCCGGGCATCGAGCGCAGTGTTCATGACATTGTCGTAAGCGTCGCCGTGAAAGGTATTGGTTCCGCTCTTGCTGATGGTCGTGACATTGGCAACAGAGCCGTATTCTGCCGTGTTGTCGCTTTCATTGATGTGAATTTCCGAGATGGCGTCAAACGATGGAAACAGCTCCGTGGCTGGCCCCTGGGCAAAGGGGCTTTGGGTGCTGAGGCCATCGATGCTGGTCGTCACCTGGGCCGGTCTCAGGCCCGCGACGGAAATATTGTCGCTATTGTCGATTTCCACCCCGGGCTGGGTCGTCAGCGTGGTCCACGCGCTGGTCGAGCCCGATGCGCGGGTCGCGATGGCGACCGGAAGATCAGTGAGTTCCTGGTTGGTCTTGGTCTCGGCAATGTGGGAGACCTCGGTTGAAATCGGGGCTTCGCTGGCCGCGCTCACCTCGATTTGCTGGTTTGCAGTGCCCACCTTGAGGCTACGATCAACACGAATCTTCTGCTGGGTGAGAAGCTGAAGGTCGGTCACTTTCTCGCTCGCGAATCCCGGCGCTTGGATAAGAATCTCATATCCGCCGGGCATGAGATTCAGCACCCCGTAGTCGCCGTTTGCGTCAGTCTTCGCAGTTCTCCGCTCGCCAGTACCGACGTTTGTCACAGTGATCGTGGCACCCGGGACGACCGCTCCCGAGGGATCGTTTACTGTGCCAACGATAGAAGCGAAGGTTGTTTGTGCCCGAGCGCTAGAAAGCGACAAACCCAACATCGAGATCCAGACGCCGAAGATGAGAAGCGCCGGTAACCCGGCAGCAAACCTTTGTTGCCGCTGATGCAGAATAGCCTGTTGCATTGAAATTGACATAAGCCTCCCCCTCCGCTTTTGTGAGATTGCGTCCTGCTGATTGTGCTTCCGGTTCCCCAGAAACCGGTTCCCCAGAACTGTGGCCCGAGGGCCGTCCTACGTTTAGGTTTTGGAAACATAGAACCGGAGAGTCGGCTAAGTCAAGAAAAATCGTATACTGGCCAACAAAGATCGTATACAGTCAAATGAAGGTCGCAGCGATAGAACATTGCTTGGCGGGTCATTTGCCGGATCACCGATTCTGTGAAGTTTTTGGACTCTATTGCTGAGCACATGCTCTTGGACGGCGGCTGCTCTGGATATTGCCCTTGAGCCGAGCATAGGAGAAGGGGTCATTGTTGATTATCGATTTTGCTCGAAACTCCGTGAGCTCAACGAGAGTGGTAAATTGCCAATCGATGCAAATCGCAATACTTACCGGTTCGCGGCGGTCAACTCTCAAGTAAGCTTCGGATTGTATCTGGAATGGATCCGCGTGCTCAGGGCTAGAGGTTCGCTCGAACTTGATTTTGTCTACTGGTCCGAGCAACAAGAGGTCATTCGGATCAACTTGGCGGCATAAGCCGACGCAGATGTTCAATAAGATGGAGATGGCAGGCAGGCAGTCGGTACACAGTCATGTGCCTTTGCTACAATGTCGAGGTTTACCTTGACGTTCTGGAAGCGGTCCGGCAGAACTGCCTTCTGGCTAGACCAACAGCCCAAATGTTAATGCTACCTTCGGCAAAACTCGTTGTACGCCCCACTACCGTTGTAGAAGCACCACGCCTTGAAAAACTGTTGGGCACAAATATCGTTTTCGTAAGTGAAGCTTTCCAATACACAGGAAGTTTCAAATTTCGTGCCGCTGGCAACGTCGCCACTACTGTACCCCACAAAATGCTCATCACAGCGTCATCGGGAAACTTCGGCCAGGCGCTGGCATTTGCTTGCTCCCTCGTCGACAAATCATGCATTGTCGTCATGCCAAACACCTCGGCTCAGATCAAGATCGAAGCCGTTCGCAAATTCGGAGGGCAGGTAGAGTTTGTGGATGTAAGAACCAAGAGCCGCCAGGAGCGAGTCGCTGAGCTTGCCCTGAAGTATCCCGCTGCCTACATCGCTAGCGCTTATGATGACCCATTAGTAATTGCCGGAAACGCAAGCCTCGGAAGAGAAATTGCGGCGCTTGATTATCCATTTGACGGTATTGTCGTGCCAATCGGAGGAGGGGGCCTGGCGTCAGGACTGGTTCAGGGGGTCACGGAATCACGTGATGGGATTGAGATCATCGGAGCCGAGCCTATGCTCGGCAATGATGCGGCGCGTTCGCTTGCGGCTGGGGAGATTATGCGCAATGCAACTGAGCCTCAAACCATTGCTGATGGCGCACGGACGATAAGCCTTGGCCAACATAACTGGGCGATTCTTCGCCGTGGGCTGTCGGACATTATTGAAGTATCCGAGGACAAGATTATCGAAGCCGTCAGGCTTCTCTTCCTGCTGGCGAATGTGAAGGCGGAGCCCACTGGAGCGCTCGCTCTTGGGGCCGTGTTGAGCATGCGAGAACGATTCCGGGATCGCTGTCTTTGTTGCATAGTCAGCGGCGGCAACGTCGATCCCAATGTCTTTGCCAATATTATCAACCGCTCTTCGACCGACCCAGTGGCGTCGTCTATCAGGAGTTCGTAAATGAAACAGCTGAGAACACTATTATTGAACCGAAGCGATGTCTGCTCCCTTTTGTGTTTTCAAGAGTACATGGAGGTTGTTGAGAATGCTTTTCGGTTGTACTCGGAGGCCAAGACACTAAGACCGGCTATGATGCACATCGATTCCGTAGACGGCGAGTTTCATATCAAAGCCGGAGGACTGGACCGGGGGAAAAGATTCTTCGCCTTAAAAGCGAATAGCGGGTTCTTTCGGAACCTAGAGCGATTCGGGATGGCTAACATCCAGGGGGTCATCCTCCTTTACGACGGCGAAAACGGATTTCCACTCGCGATGATGGACTCCACAGAGATAACAATAAAGCGTACGGGAGCTGTTGCCGCGATCGCCACAAAACACCTGGCACGCCCGGAAAGTTCAATTGTGACGATTTGTGGTTGTGGTACACAAGGTCGCATCCAGCTCTATGCTATGAAAAGTGTATTGCCTATAAAAGCGGCATTCGCTTTCGACGCGGATAAGGCGAGAGCCCGGTCCTTCGCAAAGGATATGTCTAAAGAACTTGGAATTTCAGTGGAAGCCACGGAAGACCTAGGCAGAACAACTCGAGAGAGTGACGTCTGCGTAACTTGCACGCCATCACACCGATATCTCTTGACGAAAGAAGACATCAGCCCTGGCACTTTCATCGCAGCGATGGGGGCGGACAGCCCCGAAAAACAGGAACTCGATCCAGAGCTTTTGAAGTCGAACAAGGTTGTTGTTGATATTCTCGAACAGTGTGCCAGGGTCGGAGAGTTACACCACGCCATCGATCGCGGGATGGTAAAAGAAGAGGTTTACGCCGAACTCGGCGAAATTCTAGCCGGAAAGAAAGCTGGGCGGACCTCGAAAGAAGAGATCACGATCTTCGATGCAACTGGAACAGCCTTACAGGATGTTGCTGCGGCTATAGCCGCGTATGAAAAGGCAGTGCGTGCAATGCGAGGAGAATGGTTTGATTTCTTCGCGTAAGAGCCGCCACCTTGTTGGTGTCGAGCGGCGTACGTAGGACGATGTGGTCGGTCTCGAAATGGGGGTGGTCGCCCATAAGGGTATGCACGGCGATTTTGAAGAAGTCTCCGTCCTTCTCCATCTGGCCAGTCTTAAGCAACCTAAATAGTTCGCAAGAAACCGATACTTGTCTTCCGTCAGCGTCGCGCCGTGTCCCCTCAGCGATGCATTTCGAATTCCACAAATTCTTGGAGCGTGCGCTGGTATTTATCAAGCCTGAAACCAAGCTGCGGTGGTCGCGGAGCAGGTGCCGGATATTAAAAAGCTGTTCGGGCCAGCTCTGGTTGACTGGGTCAGTATTTTCAAAGCGTTTGCCCGTATCAAGTCTGGTGCGGAGAGCACTCCGTTCCTGGCGGAGATGAAAAGACCGCTGCCAAGGAGAAATTCCAGAAGTTCTCCGCAACAACGGAGCAGGCTCGGTACAAACAGCTCCCGTTCCCCATTGCAGTGGTCCGGCGAAACGAATAAAGGCTTAGCACTTTCCCCGGTCCGAGAACTGCGTGCACAAGCCTCGTAACTTCCTGTCGAACAAAACCTCCTCTTGTCCTGTTCGAGAGAAGCGCTGCGATAGCTTCCCTCAGGACCGGGTCTCGATACTCTTCCTCTGAAAAAATCTCTTTCTCGCCTTGAAGTCAGAGTGCAACCGATCAATAAGCATTAGATCGCGTGTCGCAGTGAACCGATCGCGCTCTCGCTCAACAACAGACCACATCCTGCTGTAATAGTTAGGTTCGGTGGCCATAATGTCGCCCATAGCGCCGGAAGCAGGATAGCGGAGTCATTTCACGGATGCCGACATCTCCGGAAGCAGGGCAGATCCTGGCAGTTCGCCCTCCCAGCGTGCGATCACTATACAAGCGAGGCAATTGCCGAGGACGTTGACCGCGGTGCGTCCCATGTCCATGAGCTGGTCGGTCCCGAAAAGCAGAAAAATCGGCGCGACCGGCAAATGAAACGAACCGGCCACCGCGAGAACAATCACGAGCGATGCGCGCGCCACTCCGGCGGTGCCCTTGCTGCTGATCAACAGAGTGAACAGCATTACAACCTGCTGGCTAATCGTGAGATGAATCCCTGCCGCCTGCGCGATGAAGCCGATCGCGATGGATTGATACAAGCTGGAGCCGTCGAGATTGAAGCTGTAACCGGTGGGGAGAACGAAGGCGACGGTTTCACGCGGAACCCCGAGCAGTTCCATTTGTTCCATCGCGAGCGGAAGAGCCGCTTCCGAACTCGCCGTGGCGAAGGCGAGCGTCACTGGCTCGGTGATCGCGGCCAGAAATTTCCTGAGTGGAACTCGAAAGACCAACGCGATGGGAAGCAGCACGCCCGCGATGAAGACCAACAGCCCGACATACATGGTCGCGAGCAGTTTCAGCAGCGGCAAAAGAACTCCCAGCCCCATATGGCCCACGGTGTAAGCGATCGCGCCGAACGCGCCGACCGGCGCGGCCCACATCACAATGCTGGTGAACTTGAACATCGTTTCCGAGAGGCTCTCGGCCAAGGCCAGCATCGGGCGGCGTTTGGCTTCAGGCACCAGAATCAGCGCAATCGCGAACAGAATGCTGAACACCACGACCTGCAGGATCTGGCCTTCCGCGACGGACTTCGCAATGTTCTCCGGGAAGATGTTGGTAATAATCTCCGTCGCAGTATGCGGAGCTGCGTTGAGCGCCTCGGCCGAAGCGCCGGCGGGGAAATGTACGCCGTCTCCGGCCTGGCTGATGGTGATGAAAAACCATCCAATCAGCAGCGCCAGAATCGAGACCGCCCAGAAGTACACCAGCGACTTGATGGCCAGCCGGCCGACTTTCTTGAGATCCGGGTGCCCGGCAACGCCTACCACCAGAGTTCCAAACAGCAGCGGCGCAACAATAACCTTGATCAGGCGCAGAAAGATCGTGCCCAGGAATTGCAGCTTGACGGCGAAGGTGGGAGCATCGTGTCCGAGTTCGACTCCGGCGAGCAGTCCGACGAGAATCCAGGCGGTGAGCGAGCGGCGGGATGCCGCCCACGCGGCGACGCCGACGACGGTGAACCAGCGCAAACCAGTCGCGACGACGACGAGGATCCGCGGCAGTTCGGATCCAGCGAGGAATGTGGCCACGATCGCGATGGTCGCAAAAACAGTGGAGGCGAGGGCGAGTTTGTTCTTCATTGGCGGGCTAGCGAACAAGGAATCATACGCTGCACTGCGGTGCTGAATCTTTCCCATGGCCGAACGTTGATTCGAAGTTTTTCGCCAGCCGGGCGGAATAGTCCCAAGCAGTGATCCGTTTAGGATTGAGAGTAGCAAGAGTCATGGCTAAGCCACGCTCCAAACATTAGGCTTGATACATCGCCAGTCCATACATCCCCTAGACTTCCCGACTTTGTTCGCTCTCAGCGTCCAGCATCTGACTGATTCCTAATGCTTCCGATTGCTAACGGCCCGAATGCGCTCGTCGAGCCTCGAGAGAAGCTGCGGGCCGACCTGAGTGGCCAGTGGGCGGCGGGGGCATCCACTTCAGCACCGTGAACAGCTTTGTTCAACAGTAGTATTAGTTCGTCCAGGAGAGAGCCTTTCTCGATGTGAGATCGCGTCCCTGCGTTCTCAGAAGCTGGAGAAGTTGTCCTATTCCCAGCCTCTCTACATTCAAGCCTCGCCCTTTTGCAATTAGACGCAGCCGGCGTTGAATCTCAATCCGAAGTCCTGCAAGGGAAAGATTTCGGGGAGCAATGGCCAAGAATGATGATTCCTCAATCTTCTTCTGGGGAGCCGAAAGAAGCCCCGCTTTAGCGGCGTCATCGCGGGCTTCTTCCCGCGACGGAAATATCGTCGCTATTGTCGATTTCCACTCCGGGTTGGGTCGTCAGTGTGCTAAACGCGCTGGTCGAGCCCGATGCGCGGGTCGCGATGGCGACGGGAAGATCAATGAGTTCCTTTTGGGTCTTCGTCTCGGCTATATGGGAGACCCCGGTGGCAATCGGGGCTTCTGCGGCCGCGCTCACCTCGACCTGCTGGTTTGCGGTGCCCACCTTGAGGCTGCCATCAACACGAATCTTTTGCTGGGTGAGAAGCCGAATATTGGTAACTTCCTCCGACGCGAATCCCGGCGCTTCCATATGAACCTTATATCCGCCGGGCATGAGATTCAGCACCTCGTAGTTGCCGTTTACGTTGGTCTTCGCAGTTCTCCGCTCGCCAGTACCGACGTTTGTCACAGTAATCGTGAGCCTGTACCCAAGCAGCAAATCTTTGTTGCCTCTGATGCGGAATAGTCTCGCGCGTTGAAATAGGCATGAGCCGGGAACCGACCTCGTTTAATTTCGGCACGATAGAACCAGCGAGTCGTCAAAGTCAAGCAAAAATGTATACAGCACGACATTAATCGTATACAGTTAAATGAAGGTCACAGCGGTCGTAATTCGTAGCAAATCTACTCGATGACAGGCGTCCCCGCGGAAGCAGACGAACGACACTCCGAGCGAGGGCCGGCGGATCGCTCGCGGGAACCGGCAATCCGGTTAATCCGTCGCAGATAATTCCCGGAATTACGCCAGTGCGGACGGCCACAATCGGCAACCGCGGCCATCGCTTCCAGCAGCACGCTGCCCAGGTCTTCCTGCCGGCTGGGCAGGACAAATACGCCTGCTGCGGCGGATCCGTGCGCGCCGTTGCCGAGCGGGTAGCACAGCGATTGCAGTTGCGAAATCTGGGGCTGATAGAGAAGGATCGGAGCAGTGTGCGCGAAGGTGATTACGCAGCAGCAGTCGGGGCTCATCGGACGGCACTGCCGTCGGAACCCCCGTGATCTCGCTCATAGGCTTGTTGTGGCGGCAATTTCTTTGTGTAGGAGACATACGAGAGCAGAAGAGGCGTATACTGCCCACGCTGGATGTCCAAATCGGAAATTTCCGGGATGACCCGCGAGATCCACGCCAGGTTCAGCCGCAGAGACTGGCTTCGAATGTCGCTGATGGCCGGCGTGACTGTCGTCACGGGCTTTGATCGTTCGTGGTGGCCGCCGGTTGCCTTTGCCGACGCGCAGGCCCCGTTTCACGGTGGCAAGAAAATTGGAGACGTCGGTTTCGTCGGAGAGTTTCCGTTCGAGATGAACGCGGTCATCGGGACGGAGCTGGATGGCCGGCTCTACACGGACCTTTCCACCCTGACCACTGAACATCCTATTACCCCGACAAAGGACTTTTACATACGAACGTGCGTTTCGAAGCTGCTGGAGGACAACCCGCGCGCATGGAAAATGCGGTTCTCAGGGCTTGCTCAGGAAGATCTCAGCTCGGCGCGCCTGACAGCCATGGAAAAGCCCATGGGCGTCCATCTCATGGAGTGTGTCGGAAATCAACGCGCATGTCATTTCGGACTCATGAGTGCCGCTTCCTGGACTGGCGTGGCGTTGTCCGATATTTTGAATCCGGTCCGCATTGGGCCGCGTGCGACGCACGTGTTGGTCTCAGGGTTCGATCGTTACCAGACTGAGTCGGTCAGCTCGATTCCGGGTGCTAGTTGGATATTCAAACTTGAAGAGCTGAGAGCCAGGCGCGCATTTCTGGCAACGCGAATGAACGGGGAACCGCTTTCCAGAGATCATGGCGCGCCCGTACGCCTAGTCGTGCCCGGTTGGTATGGATGCGCGTGCATCAAATGGGTAAATGAAATTGCTCTCGTTTCGGATGATGCCCCGGCAACTCCGCAAATGAAGGAGTACGCTGAGCGAACCGGACAGCAAGGGATCCCGGATCTGGCGAGGGACTACCTTCCTGCTGCCATTGAGTATGCCGCCACACCCATCAGAATCGAACGATGGTCTGCAGACGGCACGTTTAAGTACCGCGTCGTGGGACTTCTTTGGGGCGGCTCAGCACCCGTCAAAAAACTTGAGATTCGCTTCAATCCAGAAGAGGAGTACGTTCCCGTAGATCACCTCGATCCCACCGGCCAGGACTCCTGGCGCTTATGGACCCACGCTTGGGTCCCACGAAACGAGGGCACATATCTGATACAGCTCCGAGTGAAAGATCCAGTCGTCCAGGCAAAGCGCCTCGATTCTGGTTACCATGTGCGCGCCGTCGTGATCTGAGAAAGGATTGTGAATTGCCCGGAAGTCCGAACATCGCCTTGTTGCGCTTAAGCGCCGTCTTATTTCTTGGTTCGATCGGCTGGGGGTGTGTTGCGCGGCCGGCATTGGCGCAAAGCGACGTCGATTACCCTGGCGAAAAGATCGGTTGGGTGCCCCGGGCAATTCTCGAACGCCCGGTTCCGGTGCGCCAGGGGATTGGCAACCTTCATGAAAAGGTAACCACGTCTTCGCTGCAGGCTCAGACTTTTTACGATCAAGGACTGGATTATCTTTATGGGTATGACTGGATCGAGGCGGCTCGCTCGTTCAATCAGGCGCTACGTCTCGATGCTAATTTGGCAATGGCATATATCCGACTGAGCGAAGTATACACTCAGCTACAGGACAACTCCGCGGCTCGCAATGCCTGCAACAAAGCCCAGTTGCTTTCCGGCAGAGTAAGCGAGCGAGAACGGGCGCGGATTCAGATCCGTGCCGATCATCTTGATTACATCGAAGATCCCGATTCCGAGCAAAAGTACTTCGTGTGGAGAAAGGCAATCAGTGATGCGCTTACGGCCAATCTAACGGATTGGGGGCTGTGGCTCCAGCTTGGCACGGCTATCGGCGACGGCCAAGGTATCGAATCAGTAGCGGACTACGAAACTGCACTCGTGTTTTCTCCCCACAATTCCGCAGCCCATCATATTCTCGCCCATATATTCGAACATCTCGGCCAGACGCAACAAGCGCTTGCGGAAGCCGAAGCATTTGTGCGCTTGGCTCCCTCCATTCCTCATGCCCACCACATGGTGGGACATGAACTGCGAAGATTAGGACGCACCGCAGAGGCGATTGCGGAATTTCGCAAGGCAGACGAGCTGGAAAATTCCTACTATCGCACCGAGAATATTCCCGCGACGTATGACTGGCACCACTCTCATAATCTTGTCCTGCTCGCGACCTGCTACGAGGCGTTGGGGCAGATGAAAGCCGCGGAACCGCTTCTGCACGAAGCCTTCTCGCTTCCGGCCTATACCGACACCTCGGAGTATTATCGCCACCAATGGCCCGATTTCCTACTCGATCGCGGTCGGGCGGAAGAGTCGCTCAAGGCAGCGCAGGAATTGATCGAAAGCAGCACCTCGCCCGCCGGCCGTTTGGCCGGTCACGATTCGGCCGGCAGAGCCCTGCTGGCATTGCACCGCGGCGACGATGCCAAGAACGAGTTCGAATTGGCGGAACGAGAGATGGAGCGCCTTCCGGCTCATTTGTCCAGCGAGCTGCCCAGCACCGGGATCTTGAGCGGTGAAATATTGCTGCAAGATCAAAAACAGTCGGAAGCCGGCGCGGCGTTCAAAAAGGTCGAAGCCGATCTTCGAGCTATGCCTGGGGCGGACACCTGGAGTCTGGCCCTGTTTCAACTCCAGTTCATCGCCCGGGTAGCTCGGCAATCTGACGATTGGAATCTCGCGGAATTCACTGCCCGGCAAATGATCGAGCACGACCCCAGCTATGCCGGCGGCTACTACGCCCTGGGCCTGGCAGCGGAACATGCAGGTGATACGGCCTCGGCGCGTAGGCAATTTCAGATGGCAGAAAAGCTTTGGGGCGGCGCCGACCCAGACTTGCCCGAGCTCGTCCACCTCCGGGAAAAGCTTCGCGGCGTGAGGCATGGCTTTGATTGAGCCACATCG
>Ga0187873_1002551_pt1 | contig 13695 bp, 12 predicted proteins | sample June2016WEW_16_1_2_FD_133012 | JGI IMG/M metagenome (GOLD analysis project Ga0187873, IMG submission 133012) | Peatland microbial communities from SPRUCE experiment site at the Marcell Experimental Forest, Minnesota, USA - June2016WEW_16_100 | ecosystem: Environmental > Terrestrial > Soil >... | reverse complement strand
GCCAAAGGCCTCCGCTCTCAGGCTAGCGACCCGCTGATTGATCGTGGCGTCAGCGGTCGTGATCGGCGTGGGCGGAAACCAACTGAACTGAATCGAATCAATCACGGTCAGCGTGACCGGCGTGGTGTTCGTGGTGCCCAGCGAGTTGGAAGCCATCAGGATGTAAGTGCCTGCGTTGGTGGGATCAATGCTGCTGAAAACCAGCGTCGCATTAGTGGCCCCGGGGATGCCGGCGCCGTCCTTCTGCCACTGCAAGGCAATCGGCGGACTGCCGATGACCCCGGTGGCGAGCGTGATGGTGTCTTGAAGGAAAAGCGAGAGGGGCTGTGCCGGCTCCGAGGTGAGCAATGGCGGGGAGGGCGGCGTGATCGTCACGGTGAGCGCCGGGCTGGTGCCTGAACCGTAACTGTTGCTGACCTCGACGGCATAATTGCCCGATTCCCCCACGGTGCTGTTCGTCAACACCAGGGTGCTGCCGGTAGCTCCATTGAGGGGGCCTCCGTCTTTGAGCCATTGATATTGAAAGGGCGGCGGGCCGGTGACCTGGACCGAGAGAGTCACCGTGGTCTCGCCAAACACTGTGTTGGCAGGCGAGGCCTGCGGGGTCTGGGCCCGAGGCGAAGCGGCTGCCGCGCTCGTCGTATAGACGACCAGGTCGTTGATGTTGGCCGCGTTGGAGGGAAGGAGTTCCTCGATAATGTCCTGAGTATTGCTGCCGGCAACGAAGGACCCCACCACATAGGCGTAGTCACCCATGCCGACCACGGCCGAAATATTGTTTGTATCGCTCGGATCCACGAAGTAGCACTGCCTGCTTTCGCCTACGCGGGCGTCCAAAGCGAACAACTGCACCCAGTACGAAGCTCCCGTGATCAGATTGTAGAGGGTGATTTTCTTGGGCCCGCAATCCCAGTTAAATTCGTCCAGGGCGCTATCGAAGGCGGCGTTGCCGGTCGTCTTGCCGGCCCCAAACCAAGCGCCGGTTGCGGTGCCGCAGCCGGTCGCGCTGGCCACCGAGTTGTCGGCCTTAAAATCGATGGTCGTGCCGTCGGTCAACGTGACTACCTTTTCTGTCGTCCCAAAGCATTCGGCGCCCGCAATGAAAGCGGTCTGGCCGAGGACTGTTTGGGGATCCAGCGTGGCATCCGCCGTCGTAATCGCGGCGGGGTTCGCCCAGGTAAATATGGCCGCCCCCGCCGGGGTCGGGCCGGCGCAACTGGCGATGAGGCCGAGCAGGGCCACAACGGACGGCCACCGATGGCTGCGTGGCGCAGCCGAGGATTGTATGGGTAATGGCCACGGCCAAAACCGGAGCATTGAGGTTGGCGTTTTCTTCATGGATTGCATGGGGTTGATGTGGTTGTGGTTGTGGATGTGGATGTGGATGTGGATGTGGATGTGGATGTGGTTGTGGATGTCAAAACGCTGGGACAGACTCTAATTAAGGGTTGATCTGGCAGGGCCATGATTGGGCAATGAACAGGCAATCGTCCGGGGCTTGAAAGGCCTTGGGCGTGTTGCCGTATTTGTTCGGATCCATGCTCGCGCAAAAGGCGATAAAGGCTGCATTCTTCCATTTGCGAGTCGAGGCGTGCGCATCGGCCCAACTGAAAGTGCTGGCATTGCCGTGATAGCACGCCCCGGAGTCCTCGAACTCGGAACCGACGAACTTGGGCACCGTGCCTGCGGGCTGGAACATCCAGGAGTCTGCGTTCTCTCCGCGCGGGTCGTTTTCCTCCACCCAGAGCAATCTCCCGGCCGGCTGCCTCAAGTCGGTCCGCTTAAAGAGCCCGCTGGTGCCATACTCGCCATTGAGACCGCCCACGCCCGAGAAACTGCCGAGGCTAAAGCCTTGGTTGAGGGGCCGGCTAAACCGGGGGTCAGTCGGGCAGTGAATGACCATGTAATTCGGGCAATACTTGAAGAGCGATCCCTGCTCGTACCCCGCCTGGACCGATAAGACGGCGGCCGTCCGGGGGTCGGTGCCGGAAGGAATGACCGCCGGTACTGGCGGGGTCGAGTAGCGCCAGGGCGGTTCTCCCTTCGAATTGAGGAACGTAGTGAAGTTGACCACTTTTTCATTGTTGTCATCGCAATACATGGCCCAAGCCAGGGCCATTTGCTTTTGGCCGCTCACACAGGAGGCCATGGCGGCCTTTTGCTTCGCCCTGGCCAGTGCCGGCAGCAGCATCGCCGCCAGAATGGCGATGATGGCGATGACCACCAGCAACTCGATCAAGGTAAAAGCCCCTGGGCGCTCATTGGGCCGATGGGAAACCCAACTGGATTTCGGTGCCCTGTCTCTCTTGTCTCTGCTCATACGTTCGGGATTGGCTCGACGGACCGGCGGTTCATCCGCTTATTCGAGATCCATACAGGTGCATCCTAGCACGGGCGCCCTAAGCGGGCCATGGCCATCCTTGACATTCACATGACTATCATTGACTTTTCTTCCGATGAAACCGCTTGGCAGGGCAAGGTCCCGCGTGAAGTCCGCTCCGGACTTTTTCTCCCCCCAGGTTTCGGAAGCTCGCAGGTTTTACCTGGACCTCAACCCGGCCAGGCAGGGCCGGCTCGTCGTCGCCTGCGGCGGTCTGGAGCGCGGCGGCCCTGATTATGCCATTCACCGCACTACTTTTCCCTTTTATGCCATCGAATATGTAGCGCGCGGACGGGGCACGGTCCAATTGCGTGGCCGCGCTCATGCGCTGGAACCGGGCTGGCTGTTTTCCTACGGTCCCGGCATCCGGCTTGACATCACCTCCGACCCGGCGGACCCGCTGGTAAAGTATTTTATCGATTTCAGCGGCCGCCAGGCCCTGCAACTCCTGCGGAGTTGCAGGCTCGCCCCTGCGGCCGTGGCCCGGGTCTTTCCTCCCGGCGAAATCGAGGGGTTGTTCGACGAAATCATTGACAGCGGCTTGCGAGGCACTCGGCATACGGCGGTTCTTTGCGCTAAATTATTGGAGTGTTTAGCTTTAAGGATCCTCGAGGCGCGCGCCCCGCTCAAAGGGCCGGGGTCTCTGGCTTTCAGCACCTACCAACAATGCCGGCAGCACATCCGGCAGCATTTTCCAAGGCTCCGCTCGCTCGAGCAAATCGCCCAGGAATGCCAGATCGATGGCGCCTATTTGTGCCGGCTATTCGGGCGCTACGACCACCAAAGCCCTTACCGGCACCTGATGCGCCTGAAAATGAACCGCGCCGCCGAATGGCTGCGGCAGCCGGGTTCGCTGGTCAAACAGGTGTCCGATAGGGCCGGCTTCACCGACCCATTTCATTTCTCGCGCGCGTTCAAGACCGTTTTCGGATTGTCGCCCAGGTCTTTCTGCCGGCTGCGATCCGAAAAACCGGGTTGACTGCCCGGGCCTTTGTTTATTGAATGCAGCGCCGGCGCGCTGGTGACCATCGGCGATGAGAGCAATTTGCCCATCGAGTTCCCTCGCCGGCTGTTGGAAGCCGGTTTGTGGACCCGGGTCCACGCCTATCACGAAGGCCACCGCACGATTCTGACCAAGCTCGGCCCCTTGGCGGACGATACGGCGGTGGATTTTGTCCTGGACAGCTTCCGCAAACTCGTCAAGCGTGAGGGCTGCAAAGCCAACCACTGGCAAAAAGAGACCTGATGAACACCGCGCAACGTCCCAAAATCGGGCTGCTTGCCCTCACCCTGGATTTGTACGAGACGCTCGCCCCGGCCCTGCGCGCCTCGCGTGAGGCCTGGGTCCGCAGCGCGCTTGTTCCCAGGCTCCAGCCGCAGGGTGACCTGCTTTTCAAAACGGCGGTCTGCCGGCGCGAAGAGATCGATGGCGTGGTGGCGGAATATGAAGCGGCTGGGGCCGATGTGCTGCTGGTTCTGTTGCTTACCTATTCCCCCAGCCAGCTCGCGTTGCCAGCGCTGGAGCGGACCCGGGTGCCGATCGTCATCTGGAACACTCAGGAGCTGCTGGCAGTGGACGAGACGTTCACCCTCGCTGCCATGATCGACAGTCATGGCGTGCACGGCACGCAAGACCTCGCCAATGTGCTCCTGCGGGCACGCGTTCCGTTTCATTATGTTACCAGCCACCCCAACGAGGAATCCGGCCTCTCGGAATTAGGAGACTTTTTCGCGGCCGCGGCGGCGGCACGACACTTGCGCCAGACTCGCATCGGCCTGCTCGGCTACCCCTTCCCAGGCATGGGGGATTTCGCCGTCGATACGACTCATCTGGCTTCGACCCTGGGCTGCTCCTGGAGACCTCTGAGCGTCGAGGAGTACATCAACCGTTCCACCACCGCCAGTTCCTCGGAAGTCATGGAGTTGGCCGAAGCCTATCGTCAGGCTTATGAGATTGCCACCGACCTCACCCAGTCTGACCTGGAGGCCACCGCGCGCGCGGAGTTGGCCCTTCGCGGCATGGTCTCCGATCAGCGGTTGGATGCGGTAACTTACCAGTTCCTGGCGTTTGGCGACGACGAGCGCGCTTCAACCTTGCCGTTCGTCGCTGCCAGCCGTCTGATGGCCGAGGGTGTTGGCTTCGGCGGCGAGGGAGACCTCATCGCCGCTGCCGCGACCGCGTTCCTCAACCGCTTGCAGCCGCCTGCCAGCTTCTCCGAGATCTTCACCATCGATTTTGCCGGCAATAGCCTTTTCATGAGCCATATGGGTGAGGCCAACGTCGCCATGGCCCGTCGCGACCGCAAAATTCCGCTCGTCGCCCGGCCGACTCAAATCACCCGCACCCGCGACCGCCAGCTCGCGCTGGTGACCAGTTTTGAGCCCGGGCCGGCCACGTTCATGGCTCTGACTCAAGGGCCCGGAGGCAAATGGCGAATCGTCGCCGCCCCGGTCCGGATCGCCGATTATGGTCCGTTGCCCGGCTTTTGCGTGCCGCATTTTAAACTGGAGCCGGGGGGCGATGTGCGCGAGTTTCTCACGGCCTATGCCATGGCCGGCGGCCCGCATCACAACGCGGTCTGTTTCGGCAACGCGCTTCGGCGCTTGCGCCTGGCGGCGGGTTTGATGGGCGCGGATTACGTTCAACTTTAGTCTATGGTTCTAGGCCTCGATCTCGGCACGACCAACGTGAAGGCACTGGTCGCAGACGCGGAGGGCCGGCCCGTTTCCCGCGGTTCCTGCCCGGTCCAGTTGTTTCGCCTGGGCGACGGGGGTGTGGAACAGGACATCGAAGACATCTGGGGCGCCACGCTGACTGCCATCGGTCAGGCCTTGAAAACCGTCAAGGCTTCCGCCATCCAAGCCATCGGGGTCTGCAGCCAGGGCGGCGCCATGCAAATGATCCGTCCCGACGGCCAGCCGGCCGGGCGGGTGATTAGCTGGTTGGACCAGCGCGGCCGGCCTTTCGATGACGCCCTGAACGCGGAGCTGGGGCGGGGGTGGTTTGTGCAGCGAATTGTCCACGGCGGTTCAGGGCTTTGCATCGGTCAGGTGCTGCGCCTCCGCCAGGAACATCCGGGGATGGTTGGACCGCCCAATCGAATTGGCTTCGTCGGGGATGTCATCGTTGGCCGATTGTGCGGACGCTCCGCACAGGATGGCACTTCGGCTGCGTTGACGCTTTTTTACAATCCGCGAAGCCGCGCCTACGATCCGGATTTGTTGAAGCGGTTGGACCTGCGCGCCAGCCAGTTTCCCGCGCTGTTGCCAGCCGGCGAAACTGCTGGAGGGCTTCGGCCGGAGCTGGCGAAAGCCACGGGCCTGCGCGCAGGAATTCCGGTTTCCCCGGCGGTTCACGATCAGTACGCCTCCGCCCTGGGCACCGGCGCCGTCCGGGCCGGAACGCTGATGGTGGGCACCGGCACGGCTTGGGTCCTCCTGGCCGTGGGCGACCGCTTGCCGGTCCCGGCCAACAATGAGAGCTTGATTTGCCATCACCTCGTGGCAGGGCTATGGGGACAAATTCTGTCGATGGTGAACGGCGGTTCGGCCCTCACGTGGGCACTCGAGATGACCGGCCTGACAGGCCGGGACAGGGCCGGGATCGACGATTTGCTGGGATCGTCGCCACCCGGCAGTGACGGGGTCTGGTTCTGGCCTTTCATGACACCCTTCGGCGCTTCCGGACTTGCGCCCGGCGCCCGAGGCCGGTTGGCCGGACTGCAACTGTCCCACCGCCCAGCCCACGTGCTCCGCGCCGTCGTCGAGGGGTTGGCTTACGAGGTGAATCGCCACCTGGATTTTCTGCGGCGCGCCGGCCAGCCAATCGATCAGCTCGTCCTGGGGGGCGGCGCCGCTGCCAGTGCTGTGACACCGCAGATCCTGGCTGATGTTGCCGGCCTCCCGCTGCGCTGCTTCGCGGCCAGTGAGGCCAGCCTGGTTGGCGCCACTATCCTCGCTCGGGGATTATTGGAGCCGGCTCAATCACCGGCCAATTTGGCCGGCTCCATGAAACCCGCCTCCCGCTCGGTGCTGCCTGGCGGCAACGCGCCTTTCTACCAGGAGGAATATCGTCATTACCTTGCTTCTTTGCCCCTGTCTCAAGAATGCACGGCATGAACCAGGCGAATGTTGCCTCCAAATCAATGAAATCAGTCAAGTTCGGCATCATCGGCTGCGGCTTGATGGGCCGCGAGTTCGCCAGCGCTGCCGCCCGCTGGTGTCACCTGTTGAACCCGGTGGCGCGGCCGGAGTTAGTGGCCGTGTGCAACCGCAGCGCCGCCCCGTTCGAATGGTTGCGCGCGCATTTCCCTGGCATCCGCCAGTTCACCCACAGCTACCTCGATTTGCTGGCCAATCCGGAGGTCGAGGCTGTTTACATGGCCTTGCCGCATCACCTCCACCAGGAGGTCTGTTGCGCCGCCATTGCTGCCGGCAAACATTTGATGGCCGAAAAACCGCTGGGCCTCGACCTGCCCGCTAACCGCGCCATCGAAGAAGCCGCCGCGCGCAATCCTCAAGTCGTGGTTCGTTGCGCATCCCAATGGATCTTTTTTCCGGCCGCTCAACGCATCGGGCAGGCCATCGAGCGTGAAGCCTTCGGCCGCCTAATCGAGGTAAATGCCGGGTTCCTGCATTCCAGCGATCTGGACCCTGGTAAACCGATCAACTGGAAACGCATCATCGAACTCAATGGCCAGTACGGCGTGATGGGGGACCTGGGCATGCACGTTTGCGCGCTGCCCTTCCGCGCCGGATGGCTTCCGCGAAATGTCCGCGCCGTCCTGTCGGACATCGTAAAGGAACGGCCCGACGGCAAAGGCGGGCGCGTCCCCTGCCGAACCTGGGACAACGCGACGCTCCTTTGCGAAGCCGCCGATCCTGGCAGCGGCGAGCCCTTCCCGATGACTCTGAAGTTCCAGCGCATCTCCCCCGGCCAAAAGAATACCTGGTATCTCGAGGTGCTCGGGACCAAGGCGTCCGCGCGGTTTTCCACCCGCAACCCCAAGGTCCTGGAATGGCTGGACTACACCGGCGGCGAGCAGATTTGGGGTTGCGTCGAAACGGGCCATGAAACCGCCTGCCAGACCATCACGGGCCCGAATTTTGAATTTGGATTCCCGGACTCCATTTTGCAGATGTGGGCGGCATTTCTCCATGAATTGTCTTCCGGCCAGCCGCCCAAACGCTTCGCGGGTTGCGCCACCTTGTCGGAAGTTGCGCTGAGTCACCGGCTCTTTACCGCCGCCCTGGCTTCACAAAAGAATCAAACCGTAGAAAACGTGTGCGAAAATCCCGTACTGTCCGGAAACCGGCGTCGCTTGAATCCTCACTGATTTGACCTTTCGGGCCGCAACCTATAGAGTAAACGCATGGCGACGTTGACGCTTGAACTGCCGGCGCACAAGACGCAGACGGCCTTCAATCTGCGCCGTTGGGCCGAATTGTCGGCCGACCGGGAGTTGGCCAAGGTCGAAGGCCGCATCGAAACCGATCGGCACGGCCACATCATTATGAGTCCCCCTCCCGCCCCGAGTCATGGGAGTTTCCAATTGGAAATCGGCCGGCTGCTGTGGAACCTCCTGCCCCAGGGCCGTGTCTTGACTGAATGCCCGATCTCGACTGCCGACGGGGTGAAAGCGGCTGACGTCGCCTGGGTGTCGCCTGAGCGGATGAAGGAACTGGGGGAGCAGGTGTGTTTTCCCCGCGCCCCAGACCTCTGCGTGGAAGTCCTGTCGCCGGGCAACACCGAGGCCGAAATGAAGGAGAAAATGGCGCTCTATTTCGATGCGGGCGCCAGAGAGGTCTGGCTCTGCGCCCGCAGCGGCGCGATCAGTTTTTTCAGGCCCGGCGCTCCCCGGCCCGCGCCAGCCTCGGAATTGTGCCCCCAGTTCCCGCAGCAGGTTGAGCTGCGTTAAGCCCTGACTCACGGGTGCCTGCGTCCGCCCTCGCGGGGGCGGTTGAATTGGCGCAGGGCGCGGCGGAGGGACTCGATCTCGTTTTCGTCGGCATCCTGTTGCCGTTCGGCCAACTCGAGCGTCTCGAGGACTTCCTCCATCTGGTCAAGCGATTGCCGCAGAGTCTCGACAATCTCATTGACCTCTGCTATGGCCTTTCTGACTGTCGCCGGCCCAACCGGCTGAGGTTGGCGGGCCGCGGAGGGCGGAGCATAAGACCTGCGCTCGGCAGAAGCAGGCCGGTAAGGGGGTTGCGGCGCTCTTGGAGGCTGGGCGGCGGGCGCGCCTTCCGGCCCTGTCCCAGCCCCGGGTTGGGGGGCGGATTCGGGTTCTTCTGCGGGCTCCGGCCCAGGGGCCGGCTCGGGCCCTTCACGAGGCTCGAATTCCTCCACCGGCCCCGGCCCCGGCGCCGTCTCCGGTTCCCCCCCGGTTTCTCCTTCTTCCGGTTCTTCTTCCCCGAGCGCGGATTCGGGGGTATCCTCCGGTTCAGCAGCCGTTTCGCCATACGGCAGAGGTTCGGCCGCTTGCGGGGACCCTGTCGGCGAGCCGGCCGGTTCGGCCGGCGGCTGTCCGGGTTGGCCCTCGCCAGGCAGCGGGGATTGGACCCCGGATGGTTGGCCCCGTCGTCCATGGCCGCGGCGTCCGTGGCCTGAGCGCCGTCCGCGTCCCAGCGCGTGGGGGGGCTTGGGCTTTTCAATCTGCTGCATTCCGGGCTTCGGTTCTTGTTCGGGAGCCATCTTCATCTCAAGTTGCCCTGATTGGCCGCAAATGCAATGGGAATTTATTGGTTGGACCTTGCGTGGCCGATTAGCCAGAATTCAGGGGTCATGAACAAGTATCAGGTCATTGGGGGGCGGCTGGGCCTGGCCCTGGTCCCTTGGCTGGCGGCAGCGGCGCCCGGCTTTCTGCCCGCACAATCTAATCCTGATTCCCGCAAACCGAGCATCATTTTCATCCTGGCCGACGACCTCGGCTACGGCGACCTGGGTTGCTACGGCCAGGGCAAAATCAAGACGCCGAACCTGGACCGGATGGCGGCCGAAGGCCTGCGGTTTACCAGCTTTTACGCCGGCAGCACCGTCTGCGCCCCGTCGCGTTGCGCCTTGATGACGGGCCTGCACACCGGCCATGCCTATATCCGCGGCAACGCCACCGTGGCGTTGCGGCCCGAGGACCGGACCGTAGCCGAAGTGCTCAAGCAGGCCGGCTATCACAACGGCTTGGTGGGCAAATGGGGTTTGGGCAACGAACACACCACCGGCGTGCCGCAGAACAAAGGGTTCGACGATTTTGTCGGGTTCCTGGACCAGACCCACGCGCACGATTACTACACCGATCACCTCTGGCGCTACGACTCCGCCACGGGGCGGGACCAGCAGCAGACCTTCTATGAAAACATGGACGGCAAAAGGCAGCTCTATGTCCACGATCTCTTCACCACCGCCGCGACCAACTTCGTCCGCATCCACCGGCCCGACCAGTTCAACCATTTCCAGCCGTTCTTTCTGTACCTGGCCTACACCATACCCCACGCCAACAACGAGGAAGGCGCCCGCACCGGCAACGGCATGCAAGTGCCCAGCGACGCTCCATACTCGGATCAACCGTGGCCGCAAGCCGAAAAAAACAAAGCGGCCATGATCACCCGTCTGGACCGGGACGTCGGGCGGCTCATGGACAGACTGCGCGAACTCGGGATCGAGGACAACACGCTCCTCTTCTTCTCGAGTGACAACGGCCCTCACAAGGAAGGGGGCGTGGACCCGAGTTTCTTCTCGAGTTCCGGTCCGTTGCGCGGCCTCAAGCGCGACCTTTACGAAGGCGGCATTCGCGTGCCCCTGATCGCGCGCTGGCCGGGCAGGATTAAGGCCGGCCAGGTCAACGACGAGCCCTGGGCCTTCTGGGACTTCCTGCCCACCGCCGCTGAACTCGCGGGCGCCCCGGTGCCCGCCAATCTCGACGGCCTCTCGCTGCTCCCCACGCTCCTGGGCCAGGCGCAAACCAACCGGCATGAGTTCCTCTATTGGGAATTCCATGAGCGCGGTTTCCAGCAGGCCGTCCGCATGGGCAACTGGAAAGCCCTCCGCCCCCAGCCCGGACGACCGCTGGAACTTTACAACCTCAAGACCGACCTCGGCGAAAAGCATAACGTTGCCGCCCAGAATCCCGAGGTCCTGGCGAAAATCGAGGAGTGCATCAAGACTGCCCGAACCGAGCCACAGTAGGCTTGCATTACGCCTGAAAAGTGGCAGCTTTGAAGAAACTTGAACCACAGCGCGCCTCCGGCGCCCGGTCAATCCGTCGCGGATTTGGCTGGGCGGCCTCGCGGCACCCGGACGCCGTCCTGGAAGCAATCAGTTAATGGAAGCCTAAATGAGCGCCGAAGAGCCAATCGAACTCGAGGGTACCATTTCCACCGTATTGCCGGGCACCATGTTCAGGGTGAAGCTGGACAATCAGCATGAGATCCTGGCCCATCTCTCCGGCAAAATGCGCAAGCACTTTGTCCGCCTCACCGTGGGCGACCGCGTTCGGTTGGAAATGTCCCCCTACGACCTGAGCAAAGGCCGAATTACCTACCGCCTCCGCTAGCCTCCCCTGCCCTCGCTTTGACAGATTTAACCACCCGTGCTAGTTTTATTTAGCTCCCTTATCGGAGCTAGTTGCCGTTCTGCCTTGGCAGTGGTTGTCCTGGCGGTGCTCGCTTATAATTATGGCCTCGAAGAATAAGACGATGAGCAACCGTTCCAGGAGAACGGTGAAGCCGGCCTCTGCCTCCCCGCGCCCGCCGATGCGCGCCCGGGTCCGGCCTTCGCCGCGGCGGCGCCGCATTGCCGAGGCCCCGGCAAACCCGGTGCTGCCGCCCGTCAGGCCGGAGCCGGTTCACACCGCGCCTGAGCAACCCCTGGAACCCAGCCCACGCGACTCGGCGCAAGGCAGCGCCCTTCAGCTTTACCTCAGGGAAATTGCCCAGGTCAACCTGCTGACCCCGAAAGAAGAGGTGCTGCTGGCCCATCGAATCAAGAAAGGCGACGAGCAGGCGCGCGAGCAGATGATCAAGGCCAACTTGCGGTTGGTCGTCAAGATCGCCCACGATTACGACGGGCTCGGCTTGCCGTTGCTGGACCTCATCAACGAGGGCAATATCGGTTTGATCAAAGGTGTCGAGCGGTTTGACCCCGCCAAAGGAGCCAAGCTCTCCACTTATGCCGCCTGGTGGATCAAGCAGGCCATCAAACGCGCCTTGGCAAACCAGTCAAAGACCATCCGCTTGCCCGTCCATGTCGTCGATAAGGTGGCCCATATCCGCCGGGCCGAAGTGAAGCTGCGCGAGACCCTCGACCGCGACCCGACCGATGAAGAGGTGGCCGCCCACGTGGGGCTCAAACCCGGGCGCGTGCGCGAATACCGCCTGGCCTCCAAGGCCCCCGTCTCCCTCGAAGCCCCCTTGGGCGCCAGTGACGACACCAATGCCGTCGCCGAAGTCGTCGCCGATGCCAACGCGGAGGCCCCTTTCGATAACCTGGTCAAAACCAGCGATGCCGAATTGTTGAGGGAAGTCTTCGCTACCCTCGCCCCGCGGGAAAGGGCCATCCTCTCCCTGCGCTTTGGCCTCGAGGATGACACGCCCCGCACTTTGGAAGAGATCGGCGCGCGTTTTGGCGTCACCCGCGAACGCATCCGCCAGATTCAGAACGAGGCCATCCAGAAATTGCGAACCAAAGTCCAGAGGCGCGACCGCCTCCCCGCCGAACGGATAGTCGCCTTGGCAGAGTAGATCGACAGGGTTAGATTTCCTGTAACTGTTCAGGTGGGAGGGTGGGGCAGACCTCTGGCCTGCCGGTCAGCCGGGCCTCTGGCCCGGTGTTCCGGCCGCACCAGGTTCACGGAGCCGGAGGCTCCGTGAACTGGCAGACCGGAGGTCTGCCCCACACCTGAACAGTTACAAACCCCGTAGGGGTAACCTGTTTAGTCTGAAGCCCTGCCTCGTCAGCGATACAGTTCTTCTGCCGCCTCCCTGCACGCCCGCACAGTCTCCGCGTAGGGGGTATCGGCCACGTCCACGAACCCGATCTGGTAGTTCTCTTCGTCATACACGCGCCCGGTGACCGGCTCGTCCTTATATTGGAACCAGTGGCAGCCGACAAATTGCGGGTGGCGCAATGCACCCTGGACATACTCTTTATAGGCCCGCGCCCGCGCTTCCTGGTCGGCCACGGGCACCAGGCCCGTGTGAAACATTCCCCGGTCCAACGCCCCGAAATGAAATTCCCCGATGATGAGCGGCACGTCGGCGCCGCCGTTGAACTTGAAATCCGCAACGTTGCGCTGATAAAGGTTGTAGCTCACCACATCGCAGTATTTTGCCGCCGCCGCCGCGGCGCGGGCGTTGACCCAGGCAAAACGGCAGCCCAGATAAAGCTGGTTGGGCGCCGCCGCTTTGATCGCGTCCCGCGCGCTGCGGAAATACTGCTCGGCCGCCTGGGTGTAGAACTGCGCAAGGTCCGCGCGCGCCTTCTCCTTGTCCGGGGCCTGGCGGCTCGCCTGCAGCGCCTCCCACGAGGCATAATGAGTCCCCCAGACCTGGTTCAACTCCTCGATGCCGGTCCCCGAACCCCGGTCCCCGCCGTATTTCGCCTTGAGATCGGCGATGAATTGCTTCTTGGCCGGTTGGTCCGGAGCAGACCTGAGCGCGCCCAGGGCCAGGGAAACCTCGTCGCCCCACGACATCTCGTTGTCTGAAAAATAGCCGATGCACCACGGGTCGCCGGCGCTCTTTGCCTTTTTTGCCTCCATGCTCGAGCGCAGGGAATCGGGAAAGCTCGCATCGAACACGTCGGGAAATTTGCCCCAATAACCTTCGCTGCCTTCGATCAGCCGGGTCCGCCCGCTCCCGATGGCGTCGGTGTAGGGCGTCAGCCGCATCAGGAAGGTCGCTGGGTCGGACCAGTTGGCGATGGTGTTGAGGCCCCAGCTCCGCAGCCGCTGGTGAATGACCTCCCGGACCGACTTCTGCCAGCCCGCGCCGTATTTGCGCGCCAGGTTGGCGCCGCTAAAGCCAAAGCACTGCGGCGAGCGCCCCGCGTAATGCCCTTTGAGGGCGTAGCCCCGCGAGAGATACTCGGCAAACTCGGGCTCTTTTCCAGGGAAATCTTCAAACCAGCCCTCGCGTTCCTCGACCGGCGTCGTATCCAGCGCCCGGACACAATCGATGCCGTGCGAGAAAAAGGGCCGGCCTTCCGGGTCCACCAGCCACCACTTGCCATTGACCTTCTCGGTGCGGAAGAAACCGGTCGCTTTGAGTTGCGGTCCGGCCGCCCAGCCCCCGTAGCGGTCCCAGTCCTTCGGGCCCGGGTG